>WNFJ01743719.1_pt1 | contig 24921 bp, 26 predicted proteins | sample 5400461 | NCBI WGS metagenome assembly WNFJ01 (sample SAMN13153349, study PRJNA577476) | soil metagenome | isolation source: 115 cm saprolite on Douglas fir-dominated hillslope | place: USA:California | collected 2013-09-17
AACGAACGAGACGTATGGCAAGCGCAGTGCCAGCCCCGAGCCAGCAAATCTGCGGCGTTGCGCTGGCCTCGAGACGAACGGACGGAAATTTTTTCCTACGTATTTGCGCTCAACCAGACCGCTAGGGGAACGAGCAAGTTGTCTGTTGCCCGAGGAGACAGCGCTTCGGCGAAGGAAGCCACCAGACCCAGAATGACCGTTCTGCCCAGCGCGATCGGTTCGCCGAAGTAGGCGCCGGCCAGCGCCACACCGGCGGCGGCGAACAACGCAACCGCTGCGCTTCCCTCCAGGCTTTTGCGTTTGCCCCCCGGCAACGAAAAGGAGTGCCGCCCCAATCGCCTGCCGAAGGCCCCGCCGACGCCATCGCCTAGGCACAGCGCCCACAGGGCAGCGGCCGCCGAGTAGCGCTCGAGACACATTCCAGCCGCGGTGAGGAGAGCAAAGGCGAGGGTGTAGAAGACCAAGCCCATCCACCGCTCGTCTGCGTCAGAGACGCTGTCTCGAAACGAGGCGGCCGCAGGTATCCGCCGCGCGAGACTGGGTCCCATCGCGATGAGCAACGCGGCACCTGCGGTGATCGCCACGGGCGTGATCCAATGGTGCCAAAAAGGCCATCCGAGGACCCAGACGCCGGCACCGACGTGGAGCAGGTCGCGAACGTACGTGGTTGGGACTCCCCATCGGCGGAGCTGGACGCAGCCTGCGAGACCCAGTCCGAGCGCGAGCACCCACGCGCCGGCCTGTAGTCCATCGCTCACCGTCTCGGAACTCCGAGCGCCGGGTCAGGGCGCGTCGACCACTACCAGCTGACCGCCCGCCGAATCCGCGACAAAGGCAGTGCCCTTGCCGTCCACGACCACCACCCGCGCGCCGTTGGCAGTGGGCGCGGTGGCGATGGGTTTGAGCCCGCCGTCCTCAGACACCTGGAAGATGTGCAGCGTCGCGGTCTTGCCGCTGGCCAGGTACAACAGCTTGCGCGAGGGTAGGTAGTCGGGATTGTCGACGCCGCCTCCAGTCTGCGCCTCGGCGACCAGTTTGCCTCCAGCTTTAAGCGCGAGCGTAGCGCCGTGATCGGTGCAGGCGACGAACAGCAGCTGCTTGTCCAGATCGATGGAGAGTCCGCGCGGTCCCGCCGCCCCACACTTCGGATGATAGGTGGCGTTGATTTTGCGGGTGCGAACGTCGATCGCGAGCGTCACATCCTTGTCTTCGAGGTTGGTGTAGAACACCCCGCGCCCCGGATCGACGGCGTAACCTTCGGGCTGGCCATCGACCGGCAGCACCGCTTTGGCGCTGAGGTTGGGGCCACTCGCATCGAGAACCCGCAGCGACTTGTCTCGCGGCGTCGTGACCCAGACTTCCTTGGTGGTCGCCACGTACGCGATGCCGTCCGGCGTGGAATCCAACTTGAGGCAAGAACCGAGTTTGAGGCTCTTTTTTTCAACTGGGCAGATCGATGAATCGGCTCGGTTTCCGACGTAGACAAAACCCTCTCCAATCGTGGCCGAAGTCGGGCCGGACGTGCGGTTGTCTTTCGTCACCGTTGGAAAGCCATCGACGGTGCTGATTTTTCGGGTGGAGGAATCGATCACCATGGTGCGCCCGGTGTTGCTCGCCGGCACCCAGACCTGATGCGTCTGCGGATCATACGCCAGGTAGTCCATTCCGATCCGGCCTGGAGCTCCCGGAAGCTTCAACCCAGTCGCGGGCAACACCCTTACATCGGTAACCGAGACGCCGCCGTCGGGGGCGGCGAGCAGGGTCGAGGCGAGGACGAGGACAAGCCGCATCGGAGGGCTCCTGATCAGGGCCAGACCTCTTAGCTGCTTAAATCCTTTAGATGGTGGGATCCGTTTCGACCGACCCGCTCACGGTGTGGATGTCGATCTCCTTCGTGCCCTTGCCGAATACCTTTTCAGTGCGTCCGAGGGTTCGGCCTTCCTTATTGAGGCGGCCCGAAACGGTCTTCAAGCGCACCGTGACGTCGGGACTGGCGGGAAGCTTGAGCTGCACGTCACCGGAAACGGTGTGGATGTTCGCGTTGTCGATCGCCGACGGGGAAACCTTGATTGAACCCGATACGGAGTGCAGCTCGAGCTCCTTTCCCGTTCCCGCCACCTCGATCGCACCGCTGACCGAGTGAATCGACTCCGAGCCTTTGACGCCGCGCACGTTCACGCTCGAGGAGACTGTTTTCAGCCGGAGCGCCGATTGCTCCGGGACTTTGAGGGTGAGCTCGACGTGGTCGTGATTGGAATGGCAGCTCCCCCTTTCGTCACAGCTGCCGCAGCAGGCGCGAACCTTCACCTCGTTGCCATCCGCGTGCGCTTCGACGATCCAGGGCGAATTTTCATCCCCGACGACTTTGGCTTCCACCATCACGTGGTCGCCCGAAGTCCCTTCGATAGAGACGGAGCCGGCCACGTTGGAAACGGACACCTTGGGAGTGGGACCCGTCTTGAAGTCCCAGCTTTTTGGGGCAGGCGCGGCGGCCAGAAGAACCAGCGATACGAAAGCAAGCATGAGCATCCTACAGAGAGTGAGTGGACGCCCGAAGTACGGCCTGGGCACCGGCTCCATTTCACCTGATGCGTCGGAAGTCGCCGCTTAGACCGTCTCGCCGCCAGTGGGCTTTTGCATGATCGCGAGCAGGTCGCTCAGCCGACTGTCCGACTTGCGCAGACGGCGGGCCAACTGCCGGCAGATGTTCTGCAGCACCAGAATGTAGGCGTTCAAATCCTGACCATAGAGCGTATAGAGGTCCCGATTGGTCATCGAGTACAACAGCGCCGGCTCGATCACCTTGACTGTTGCCGAGCGCGGCTGAATCTCGACCAGGCTCATCTCACCGAAGAATTCGCCAGGGCCCAGCCGAACGATCGGTACTGCCCCTCCGTCGGTGCAGCTCCGCTGAACTTCGACCTCGCCATCCCGGACCACGAACATCGCTCGGCCGGACTCGCCCTCCGCGCAGATGACGCACCCCGGCTCGTAATTGCACGGGACCAGCATCGTCTCGATCCGGCGCAGGGAGTCGTCGCTCAGTCCTCCAAAGAGCGCGATCGAGCGCAGAAAATCGATCAGAGCCGGGTCCCCGCCGGAAGACATGCACCGCTAGCCAATCACGCCCGAAGAAAGAGAGCCAGCCCGCTCTGCGGCCGAATCTATCGACCCCGGACATCGCGCCCAGTGGCGTGGGCCAGACGGATCGCTGCGATGCGGAGGTCGATCTCCGCGTCGACGACGCTAAACCGCGACGCGGTGAGATCCGTCTCGGCATCCGTGAGCTCGACGTTGGAGGCACGGCCGTTTTGAAACAGCTCCCTTCGGACTCGGTAGGCTTCCTCTGACGAGACCAAGCTGAGCGCGCTCCACCGCGCCGCGGCGCGCGCGTCTTCCACGGCTTGCCAGCTCTGGGCGATTTCGGTGCGGATTGCGTCTTCGGTGGCGCTCCGGCGAGCCTCGGTTTCCGCCGCGCGAGCCTCGAATCCGCGCCGGGCCGCTGCCGCATCCGCGATTCCGGTGATTTCCCAAGTGGCCTGGAGCCCGACGAGCCAAGTGGTGGTGAAAGTGTCCCTCAAGGGAAAGATGCTGGTGTTGGGATTGGCGTAGAGCACATTCGCGATCCCATCCAGCCGAGGGAAAAGGCCCGCGTTTGCGACCTTCGCCTGTTCTTTCAGGGCATCCGAGGTCCGTTCCAAGGCGCGCGGCTCCAGCCGAGCCTGGACGCCCTCTCTCTGAAGGCTCGCCAGATCCTCGGCGTGAGGGAAGATCGGATCGGTCGTCAGTACGTTCTGCCCGACTTGGTAGGGCGAGCCGGCCGCGTCGTGCATGGCGATTCGAAGCTGTTGCTCCGCGAACTCCGCAAGGTCTTTCGCCCTTTCCAGCAGAAGCTCGGACCGAGCCCGCTGTGATTCGCTTGACAGAACGTCCGCTCTGGACGCCTGTTCCGCGTCGAACGCGTTGCGCACGTCGTGAAGGTGATCCTCCGATTGGCGCAGCGTTTGCTCCGCGACCAGGGTTTGCAGTTGAGCCCGCACCCAGTTGTAGAAAAGCACCCGCGCTTCGACCGCCGTGTTCAGGGTCGAGGCCTGCCGGTTCACCTCCGCTGAATCCTCGTTCTTCCGCGCGCCGGAAAGCGCCTGCCGCGTCCGAAGCAGGTAATCGGAGAGAGGGACGTTCAATGAAGCCTGCAGCGCATAGCGGTGCCCCGGTGAAAGGGGGAAAGAAATGGGCGCGTTCACGAGCGGCGTGCCTGGAGCAAGCGGGCCGGCGGGCGCCCCGGGCGCAGCGACAAGGTTGCCCAGCTCACCGGTCTGAATCCGCGAGGCGATGCCCACCGTTCCCGAGGTGGTGAGCTTTGGGATGAAGGCAATCCGAGCCTGGTCCGCGGCGGCTGCGGCGGCGAGGACTTGTTCTCTGCGCGCCTTCAAGTCCGGGCTTTCCCGCAAGACCGTTTCCGCCACCTGATCCTCGTTCAGCCCTTGAGGATCCGTCTTCAGTCTGTGAAGCAGCTGCGAAACGCTGGCTTGCGGATCCGCCGAAACGGCTGAGCGCGTCTGGGCGTAGGCGGGCGCTAGCGAGCTGAAGAGGGCGAGAAACAGAAGGGCTTGGTTTCGGCTTCGGGCTTTGAGCGTCTGCAAGGCATACTCCGAGTGCAATTCGCGCATGGCGAGGAAATAGGAAACAGGGGGGAGGGCGGCAGCAGGAGCTACGGCCGCAGCGAGACTTCGACCCGTTGCCCGAGCTTGAGCGGCGTGGGTTCACCCAGTGCGACCTTGACCAGTAGCACTCGGGTGTCCGCCGGCTTGCCGGGATCCTGCGGCTTGAGCTTGCGAGGACCGACGGAGTCGGGAATTTCCTCGACTCGGCCCTTCCACGACTTGGGGAAGCCCTCGGCCATGACTTCCACCTCGGAGCCGACTTTCAAGCTGCCGATGTCGAACTCATCCACCTCGGCTTCGACCCGCACCTTGGAGAGGTCGGCGAGAGTGAAGAGCTTTGCCCCTTTGTCCACGCTCTCGCCGGCTTCCACTTGACGGAGCAGGACCACGCCATCGATCGGGGCGACAATCCGCGCCTTGTCGAGGATGGCTTCAATCCGACGCGCGGTCGCGGTTGAGCTTTGCAGTCGTGCTCGTGCGGCGTCGCGATCGCGGACAGCGCGATCGAGCTGATTGCGCGGAACCGATCGAGATTCCCACAAGCGCTGCAGCCGGTCGGCTTCAAATTCGTAAAAAGTCACGTCGGCCTTGGCCTCCGCGATGCGCGCTTTGGCCTCGGCCAGCTGCGCCCGCTCCTCGTCCGCGCGGATCTCCGCCAGCACGTCACCGCGATGAACGGTGTCTTTTTCGTTCACCAAAAGGCGCGAGACCGTTCCGGCGAAGTCGGTGCCGACCACGACCTGGGCGCCGGGGTAGGCGGCCATCCGGCCCTCAGCGCGCAGCCGGGTATCCCGCGCGCTCGCCGCGTTTGCAGTCTTCGCGACCGCGCCCGCACTGGATCCACCCCGCACCTGAAACACCGCATAGGCGGTGAGCAGAATTCCCAAGAGCACCGTGGCGAGCGTTTTCAGGTTCATCTTTCGGATCATCGAAGCACCTCTTTCAATTCAGGAGTCGGCCGTCTTGAATCCGGACGACGCGGTCGGAAATGTTTCGAACTTTTGCGTCATGGGTGACGATCAGCAGAGCTCGGTTCTCCTGTTTCGCCAGCGCACGAAACAAATCGAGAATCTGCATCCCCATTTGCGAATCGAGATTCGCGGTGGGCTCGTCCGCGAGCAAAACCTTCGGATTGCCCGCCAGTGCTCGCGCAATCGCGATCCGCTGCTTCTGTCCACCCGAGAGATCCCTGGGTAAAAACGAGCGGCGATCCGACAGCCCCACTTTGTCCAGCGCCGTCTGCGCCTGCGAGCGCGCCTCGGGGCCGCGCGTCCCCTTGATGTTGAGCGCGTATTCGACATTCTCGAGGGCGGTGAGCGCGGGGAACAAGTTGAACTGCTGAAAGACGAAGCCGATCGCCCGCCGCCGAATGCCGGGAAGTCGGTCCGAGCGCTTGGGGTCGACTCGTTCGCCGTCGATGAAGAGGTCGCCGGAATTGGGAGTCAGGATGCAGCCGATGATCGACAGCAGAGTGGTCTTGCCGGAACCGGATGGCCCCTCGAGTGCCGTGACCTCGCCTGGCTCTAGCGAAAGTGACACGCCGTTGAGCACGTTCACCAGCTCGCGTCCTTCCTTGAACGACTTTCGGATCTCATTTGCTTGCAGCACAGGCATTGGGCACCTCTCAAGTTCGGAAGACGAGTGCCGGATCGATCGATGCGACCTTCCGGAAGGAGATCAGCGCGGCACCAAGGCACATCACAATCGTGCCGACGAAAACCCCGGTCCAGAGCGCTGGGGGGATGATCAGCTTCAGGTCGGCTCGGGCGATGAGCGTGCTCATCAGATACGAGGGGATCGCCCCGAACACGAAACCGACCAGCGCTGAGATGGTCGCTTGGCGAGCCAGGATTCCATAGATGTCCGAGTTCCCACCGCCGATCGCTTTCACTGTCCCAAACTCTTTGAGGTGCTCCATCGTCGAGGTGTAGAGGGTCTGGGCTACCACCACCACGCCGACCAGGCAGCCCAGGAAGACGGTAATGAACATGTTCAGGCCTAGGCCGGTGCTGATGATCCAATAGTTGCGGGAGCGGCTAGCCCACTCGCGACGAGTGAAGACGTCGTTGAAGGGAAGACGCCGCCGAATTTCAGCGCGGACCGCTTCCGGATCGGCGCCCGGCGCGAGCTTGACCAGGATGTAGCTGGCGCGGTTGGAGAGATTCGTGAACACCCGCTGCGCGAGGTCAAAGTCCATGAACGAGAGTGGGGTGGTGGTGAAGGAACGCGCTTCTTTCGTGACCCCGATGATTTTGAGTCGGCTTCCCGCGAACTCGCGGTAGTCCCCGAGCTCGAAGGGTCCGAACCGTTTGGCAGCGGATGCGTCCAGGAAGACGTATGCTCCGCGTCTGAGGTCCGAGACGTTGCCTTGGACCACCTTCCACGGAAGGCCCCAGCGTTCGAAGTTTTCCAGCGCGTAGACGACCGTGCTCTCTTCCGCGCCGCTGGGCAGCGCCACGTTCATGAACTGGACGATCAAATTGTCCGCGGTTTGGACTCCCGGGACCGAACGGACGCGCTGCACGCGAGAGTCCGGGAAGGTGTGGGCAAAGTCCACGTTTGGAGTGTTCTTCGAGGTGACCCAGAAGTCCGCGGGGATCCGCTCGATGGTGATGGTGGCGTTATCCAGAAGGCCCAGAAACAAGCCGATCTGCACCAACACCAGGGTGACCGCGAAGGCGACCCCGGAGATGGTGATCGCGAAGCGCAGCTTGTCATGGAGTAAATTCTTTCGAGCAAGATCGACCATCTAACGCTCCTGTCGAAGGACGCCCCGGTAGAGAGCGTCGAGAACCGCCGGAGCCGCGACGTCGATTGGTCGCCAATCGACCCACTTGTCTTTGACTCCGATGAGGTGAAGCGCGATCAACCCGTGCACCGCGGACCACAGCACCTGCGCCAGCAGTTCCGGATCGGTCAATTCTTGCCGGAAGGCTCCTTTCTCCATCGCGTCGCGCACGACGGAGACGAGGAATGCGTATGCATCTTGCTGGATGTTCCCTTTGCGGCTGCTGTCCGGCTCAAAGTTGGGCGGCCGGGGCGTCATGAACATCAAGCGGTACTGGTTGGGGTGTCGGGTCGCGAATTCCACGTAGGCCTGTCCGGTGTGGCGCAGGCGCTCGATCGGATCAGGGATCTGCGCGACTTTCTGAAACGCCTCCGCGAGCGAGTTGAAGTCCTGGCTGCATAGCTCGCGCAACAGCGTTTCTTTGTCCTTGAAGTGCACATAGATGGCGGTCGGCGAGTACTCCGCCCGATCGGCGACTTCGCGCATCGTCACGGCGTCGTACCCCTCGTTGATAAAGAGCTCGCGCGCGGCGTCGAGAATCCTCTCCCGGGTTCCTTGTCGCTCTCGCGCTCGCCGCTCCTTGGTACCCACCGTGCGTCCCCTCTTAGAACAACGTTATCTGAGTTAACGGTGTAAACTTAACGTCGTTCATTTAGTGAATTCCGTTACGCACGTCAAGCGCTTCTTTCTGGGTGAAGCGGGGGCTCGGTCAAAGTACCCGGCTCCACTGATCGTACAAGCTATCTAAATTGCTTAGTTATTTGCCATGTGGGCGAGGGCGGATTCGGCGTGGCACGAGCGTGGCGATCACATGCTCCACGTACGCCGCGAAATCCGCTCGGTTCGAGACGACCTTCGGAGCTTCGCGACTGAGATGAAGAAAGCCTAGGTATGCGGCATAGGCGAGCCGGGCGCGGTGGCGCGCATCCTGTCCGGAAAATCCTAGCTGCCGGTAGCAGCGCGCGACGAAGTCGATGCGCCGTTTAGAGACCCGCTGCAGTACGGGCCGGACCGCAGCATCATTGGCTGCAGCCGAGATCGTCAGTGACAATCGCGTCCACGGCCCTGGCTGACTCACCTGGCGGAACAACTGGCGCAGGCGGTCGCGCGGGTCTTCGATCGCTTCGAGCGAAGCGATGACGTCCTCGGTGGAACGCTTCTCCCAGCGCTTCAGCGCGGCGCGAATCAGCGCCTCGCGATCGGCGAAGTGCCAATAGAAGCTTCCCTTGGTGACTCCCAGCTTCTTCGCGAGCGGCTCGATCGCCGCTCCCGCCAACCCCCGATCGGCGATTGCCTTGAGCGCCGCGTCTTCCCAAGCCTCGGCCCCCAGTCGCGAGGAACTCTCTGTTGCAGTCGAAGCGATTGCCTTCATCAGTTTCCATACGTAAGCGTATTGAAAGGCTTTGGCCAGGCGATTAGGCGACCATACGTAACCGTATGGTGTAAGCGCTCACAGGAGGTCGGCGGTGAAGGCCAATGTGCATCGTAGAGTGTTTTCAGTTCAGCCAGAGGCGCTGCGGCCATGGCTCGAGGCGGCCTGGAGCGGGACTACCCGAGATTGCTTTCCACGGGATGTGATTGCGAGCTGGCGCAAAAATCCACCTGGTGTCGACCCACTCGCGCTGATTCCGGGAGTCACCAAGTTGGGACATGGCCGGTTTGCCTTTCGCTTGCAGCAGTGGGACGGAGAACGTTGGCGGGTGGACTTCAAAACTCCTTCGCTCTGGGGATGGCATCGGTTCGATCTCTTGCCACAAAGCGGAGGTTCTCTTTTAACCCACGCTATCCAGCTGCAGGGAACAGGACTCGGCAGTCTGCGTTGGCGATTGTTGATCGAGCCCATTCATGATTGGGTTATTGAGGCGATGTTCGACCGCCTGGAAACCGCGGTGGTGATGGGCAGCATCCCGGAGCGCACCGCGCGACCGATGGGCCGCCACGCGCGATGGGCGCTATGGCTGCTCGAGCGAGTCGTCGGGCGACCGCGGTCGCGACCACGCCGAGAGGAGGCGCTCGCATGACGACGCCGAAGATTCCACCACCCTGTTTCGCCTTTCTCCAATCCGAGCTGGTCGAAGCTTCCGGCGGTAAGGCAGTCGTTTTGTTTCGCCCTACGGAGCAGATGGAGAATCCGTTCGGAATTATTCAAGGTGGGATTCTCGCGGCGATGTTGGACAACACGATCGGTCCCGCGCTGTTCACCGTTGTTCCTGACCGGGCCTCAAGCACGATTCAGATGTCGATCAACTTTCTCCGCCCAGCAAGAGCCGGTGAGGTGATCCGGGGCATCGCCGAAGTGGTCAAGTACGGCCAGACCCAAGCGTACATCGAGACTCGCCTGGAGCGAGCGACGGACGGCGCGGTGCTGACCAAGGCCACCGCGACGAACGTATTCCTCCGCGGCTAGGAAGCGGTCAAAGCCACTCCTCGAGAACTTTTTTCACCTCGGCCAGGGTGGCGCCCACTTCGATGATCTGCGAGCGCGGATCATCAAGGCCGGGCGCGGGCAGCAATACCGCGTCCGGATCCTTCAACAGATGCCCCGTCAGCACGCATACCACCCGTTCTCCTGCTTGAATGGTGCCCTCGCTGCGCAGCTTTTTTGCACCAGCCAAGCTGCAGGCGGAAGCCGGTTCACAGCCCAGGCCGGCGCGATCGATTTCCCGCTTGGCCAGCAGAATCTCGTCATCTGTCACCTGAGTCACTACCCCGCGCGTGTAGAGAATTGCGCTCTTGGCCTTCTCGAAACTGACCGGGTTGCCGATCCGAATTGCCGTCGCGATCGTTTCTGCCTTGACCTTGGGACGTGTCGCGAATCCGTCCCGATAACTTTGAAAAAACGGATTCGCCGTCGCCGCCTGGACCGCGGCGATCTTCGGCAGTCGCGGTATCCAGCCAGCCTCGAATGCCTCGCGGAGCGCCTTTCCTACCGCGCTGGTGTTGCCCAGGTTGCCGGCGGGCAGGACGATCCAATCAGGAGGATCCCACGCGAGGTCCTGCAGCAGTTCCCAAGCAATCGTCTTCTGGCCCTCGATTCGAAATGGATTCACCGAATTGACCAGATAAATCCCCAGCGCGTCGCAGACTTGCCGCACCAGCGACATCGCCACATCGAAGTCCCCGGCTACCTGAAGGCACCGGGCGCCGTACGCGAGAGCCTGCGACATCTTCGCCAGCGAAATTTTTCCGGCAGGGATCAGGACGATCCCGCGCTGCTTGGATTGCGCCGCGTACGCAGCGAGTGAGGAGCTGGTGTTTCCTGTCGACGCGCAAGCCACGGCCGGGGCCCCGAGCCGGACGGCATGGGTGACCGCGACCGTCATTCCCCGGTCCTTGAAGGATCCAGTGGGGTTTTCCCCCTCGTGCTTAAAGTGGAGATCGTCCATGCCCGCCCACTCGGTGAGCACGGGGCGTTGATAAAGATGGGTGCCGCCCTCCGGGTGGGTGACGATTTGTGCGTCGGGAACGTTGAGCACTCCTTCGCGAAATCGCCAGACGCCGCTTTGCGCCAGCGGCTCGCGCCGGCCTAACCGGGCATCGAATTGCGCAGGCGTCAAGGCGGAGAGAGCCTCTTTCGGCCGCTCGACCGACAACAAATTCCCGCAGTCGCAGCCGTATCGAATCTGGTCGACCGGATACCGCGCCTGGCAAGCGATGCACTCGAGCCACTCGGCGCTCACAGTGCGCGAGCTCCTCGGCCCACGGGCCCGACATGGTAGGTGGCGCTGACGTTTGCAAACGCCTTCCGCATCGCCCGGGCACAGGAGTGCGCACTGCGCTCGTCGGAGGCAATTGCAAACACCGTCGGACCCGAACCGCTGATCGAGCACCCGAGTGCTCCGGCGGCCGAGGCGGCCTCCTTTACCTCCTGCAGCCGTGGAATCAGCGACGCTCGCCGCGGCTCGGCGTAGAGATCGACCATCGAGCGTTTGAGGAGCTCCCGGTCGCCGGTGGTAAACGCCGTCACCACTCCGGCGGTGTTGGCCATCTGCTGCACCCAAGCGGTGCGATCGAGCTGCATCGGCAAAATCTGCCGAGCTGCCAGAGTTTCGATCCGGATTTGCGGGGTGACGAGTGCGACCCACCAGATCTCGTCGATTGGCAGAGGAATGACGTCCAGGTCTTCGACGGATCGGACCAGAGTCAACCCACCCAAAAGGCATGGAGCGATGTTGTCCAGATGGCGTCCCGCCACTGCGGCTTCGCCCGCGAGCGCGGCCTTTAGAAGCTGATCGACTGGCGGGTTGATTCCAAGCGCCAGTGCCGTCGCCAAGGCCCCGCCCACGCTGCTGGCCGCGCTGCCTCCCCTTGTGAAGAGAAATGGCCACCCCGCGGCGTTCGCCCGCGGCTTGCAGCAATGCCAGGGCGGCGATCGCAGCGACGTTCTTGTCGACGTCCGTCGGGATCAGATCGGCGTCGCGGCCGGTGACGGAAACGATTCGCGATGGCTCTGCGGTCAGCTCGACGGTGACCGTATCGCCAATTCCGTCGACAGCCAGTCCAAGGACATCGAATCCGGGCCCGACGTTTCCGACGGTCGCTGGGGCGAACACCGTCGCAATTTGCTTCTTCAATTCGGCCTCACGTTTGGCCTGGAGAGTAGCCTCCAGACACCCCATGGGCCAAATGTCCGGCGGCGCGTCATATGCCAAGCTGCCTCGAACGACTCATGACCAATCGAGTGAGAGCGTGGGATTTTTTGAAACACAGCGCCCTGGAAGAGGAGTTGGAGCAACTTCATCCAGCGAGCTTTGCCTGGGCGATGGCGTGCTGCCGCTGGAGCCGACCGGATGCGGAAGAGGTGCTCCAGGCGGCGTACTTCAAGGTCCTCAACGCTCAAGCGCTCTATGGTGGCAGAGCGACCGTGAGGACCTGGCTGTTCGGCGTGATCCGCAATACCGCTGCCGACCATCGTCGTCGCCGGCTCCTCGAGGCGGTGCTGGTGCATCGTTGGTTCGTCCGGCGAGAAGCGCCGGCGATCGCTCCCGCTGCGGACGAGCTATTGGCGCGGGAGCAGCGGCGGACGCGGATTGTCGATGCGCTCAGGCGATTGGCGCGCAGGCAGCGCGAAGTGCTGGAATTGGTTTTTTATCAGGGCATGACGATCGAGCAGTCCGCCGAAGTCATGGGCGTGTCCATCGGAAGCGCTCGCGTTCACTACGATCGAGGCAAACGGCGGATTCTCGAGCGGCTCGGCGAGGAGGAAATCGAGTGAACGACCAGGATCAGGAAAAAAGGCTTCGCGCGTTACTCGACGAAGCACACCGGGCGGATCGCCCGCCAGCATTTCGGCGAACGTGGGAGGCGGCCCGCGTAGGCAACCGGCCTCGCCGCGCGCTGTGGATGGCAGTTCCGGCGCTTGCGGCGGTCGCGCTGCTGCTCGTCTGGACTGCTCGCTTTCAAGTTGGCCCGACACGCCCCTCGGAGCAGATCCCAAGCTTGGAGTGGAATGGTCCACTCGACTTTCTGCTTCAGACTCCGGGCTCAGAGCTGCTGAACACTGTTCCAACCTTCAACGCAGCTAGGAGTTTGCCATGAGTATTCGATCCTTGGTCTTGACGGTCGCGCTGGGGCTGATCAGCGGTGCGAGCCGCGCGGAGGAGCCGACGCAGCGCATGAAAGAGCTCCAAGAACTAGAACATCAGACCCAAGCACTAGTGCAAAGGAGAGCTGGTGAAACTCAAATCGCTAACGGTTTTCATCTTATTTCATCTCACCGTCAGCTGGTGACCTTCCGTCCGGGCGCGGATCCGATCGGCTCGAAGCTGTTTCCCCCCGAGTTGATCATGGGCCACCAGGAGGAGCTGGGAGTCGAGGAGGCTCAGCGGACGGCCATTTTGAAGGAAATTGAAAAGACGCAATCGCAAGTTCTCCAGTTGCAATGGCAAATGCAAGCGGCGATGGAGCAGCTGGCCAGGGCATTGGATGCGCCGAAGATCGACGAGTCGAAGGCGCTCGCGCAGGCGGATCGGCTGATGACGATGGAACGCGATGTGAAGCGAACCCACCTTGGGATGTTGATCCGGATCCGGAATCTGCTCACCGACTCGCAGCGAGCAAAGCTGGCCGAGCTGCGCGCCAAGAGCCCCTGAATCCGATCGGTTGTTTCGCGCTCGGACGACGAGTAGTGATCCGGCGTCAGTGTTTGCCACGCGATGTGAAGCGAACCCACCTTGGGATCTTGCTTCGTACTCTTCTCGAGGTGAATGCTATTCGGCGTCGAGCCTGGATTAGTATTGGCCGAAGATTTTCGCAGTTGTGGCTTTCATCCAGGTCGCCCGCGTGCGACGAAAACGCCGGACTGAGGGGGAGCCATGAAAGTCATTCCGAGAGTGTTGCTTCTCTTGATCATCGCTGGTGTGCGAACAGGCCCGCTGGCGCAGTCGGGTTGGTTTCGGCAGAACCCGGTGCTGCCGACACAGAACACGCTTTGGTCTCCAGCTGTCTTGGACCTGATGACCGTCGTGGCGGTCGGGGAGGGCGGCACGATCGTGCGCACTTCCGACGGCGGGAACACCTGGACCCTTCAGCCCAGCGGGACCGTACATGATCTCCGCGGGGTCTCGTTTGTGGACGCATACACCGGGACGGCGGTGGGCTTCTCTGGAACCATTCTACGCACCGCAGACGGCGGTGAGACCTGGACTCAACAGACCAGCGGGACCCTCAACGATCTGTACGGGGTCTCTTTCGTGGACGCTTCCATCGGGGCAGCAGTGGGCGCTGCGGGGACCATTCTAACGACCACGGACGGAGGGGAAACCTGGACGGTCCAAGCCAGCCGCACCACGGTGGATCTCAACGAGGTCTCCTTCGTAAACGCCAGGGTCGCGACGGTGGTGGGCTTTGTTGGAACCATTCTGCGCACCACAGACGGCGGACGAACCTGGTCGCCACAGTACAGCGGGACCATCTTTGATCTCTATGGGGTCTCCTTCGTGGACGCCGACACCGGGACAGCGGTGGGCCACTATGGAACCATTCTGCGCACCACCAACGGCGGACTCAGCTGGACGCAGCAGTACAACGAATGGGTTGACCCTCTGAGAGCAGTCTCGTTCGTGGATGCCAACACTGGAACGGCCGTGGGCGTGCGGGGAAACATCGTGCAGACGACGGACGGTGGGAGAACGTGGAATCGCTACGTTTCCGGCACGAACAACCCTCTCTACGGCGTGTCGTTCGCAGACGCCAACACCGGGACAATGGTGGGCGGCTTCGGAACCGTCTTCCACACCACGGACGGTGGACAAACGTGGACGGTCCAAGCCAGGGGGAGAAGCGACCCTCTCTACGCCGTCTCATTTGTAAACGCCGTCACCGGGATAGCGGTCGGCAGGGCGGGAACCATTCTGCGCACCCAGGATGGCGGGGGCACCTGGACGGCCCAAGCGAGCGGGACCAGCAATGATCTCTACGGCGTCTCCTTCGTGGACGCCAACACCGGGACGGCGGTGGGCTACGCGGGAACGATTCTCCACACGACCGATGGCGGGGAAGCTTGGACGCTGCAAACGAGCGGGACCCCCAATCACCTCACTGCGGTTTCGTTCGTAGACGCCAACATTGGAACCGCAGTGGGTACCTTTGGAACCATTCTGCGCACCACGGACGGCGGACAAACCTGGACGCTCCAAGCGAGCGGGACGAGCTCTCCCCTCGGGGGCCTTTCGTTCTTGGACGCCAACACCGGGACCGCAGTGGGCGCCGAGGGAACCATCCTCCACACCACGAATGGCGGGGAAACCTGGACGCTGCAGACGATCGGGACGAGGTTCTCTTACTTCGCGGCCGTCTCGTTCGTGGATGCAAATACGGGGATCGCAGTGGGCTACTTCGGAGAGATCGTGCGCACGACCGACGGCGGGATAACCTGGGATCGCCAATTCGTCCCAACGGGGGACTTTCTCTTCGCGGTTTCGTTCGCGGACGCCAGCACGGCAACGGCTGTGGGTGGTCAGGGAACGATTCTGCGTACGACTGACGGTGGCGAAACCTGGCGTCGCCAACCCACCGGAACGCTGGATTTTCTCTATGGAGTTTCGTTCGTGGATGCCAACGTCGGGACAGCGGTGGGACAACTCGGCACCATTCTGCGCACGACTACCGGGCAATAGCCTTGGATCGGCGGGAGCTGGTTCGCTCGGAGTGGCTGGCGATCGCGATGATGTCGTTGAGTACGCCGGCGGCGGTCACGTCCGCCCCGGCGCCTGGGCCGGTCACCACCAACGGCCGCTTCGAATACCGCTCAGTGTGGATCACCACCTCGTTGTCCGTGCCATGCAGACGCGCAAGGGGAGAGCTCGCTTCCACTGCCCGCATTCCCACTTCGACGCCGTCGGCGGAAATCTGGGCGACGTAGCGGAGCACCTTGTTCTCTTTTCGAGCCTTTTGCTGCTGCTCTGAATATTCGGGATCGAGTGCCTTCAAACTCTTGATGAACTGCTGGGGATTCGAGTTGGAGAGCCGTTTCGGGAACAGCGGCTTAACGTCAATCTCGGCCATCTCGAGTCGGTGGCCGAGCGTTCGCGCGAGGATCAGGGCCTTGCGCGCGACATCCATACCGGAGAGATCCTCGCGTGGATCGGGCTCGGTGTAGCCCAGCGAGTACGCGGTGGAGACGGCCTTCGAAAAGGGAATCCCTTGCTCGAGTTGGGTCATCAAATAGCCCAGCGTTCCCGAAAGGCACCCTTGGATGTTGCGTACCGGGTCGCCTGCCTCGCGAAGCTTGCTCAAGGTGTCCAGCACGGGAAGCCCGGCGCCCACCGTGGCCTCGTAACGGACGGACAAGCCGCGCTCGCGAGCCAGCTCCATCATCCGATCGAAGTCCGCCTGGGCGATCGCCAGCGGCTTCTTATTCGCGGTCACCACGTGGAATCCGTGCTCCAGCGCCTCGAGAAGCAGCGGCGCGGTCTCCTCCGCGGTGAGGTCGATCAACACCGGCCGGTGCAACGGCAACGGCCAAACCTGCTTGCGCAGCACCTCAAGCGAGTGCTTGGGCGTGGACGCCTTGGACGGTCGGCTTTGCTTTTTTCGCGACGCCTTTGCTCGGATCAGCTTTCGAAGTGCCTCGGGCCCATAGCCGTGCTCGTTGAGCTGGACGCCCGCTCGATCGAGAATCGCGACCGGCTTGATGTTCAATGCCAGCTGCTCCGTGAAGTACTTGGACTGCTTGGACATCTGATCCGCGAGCGCCCGGCCGATTTGGCCAAAGCCCAGCAGCACTAAATTGCACTCGCGCCCCTCGCTCTCCCCGAGCGGGCGCAACCGGTCCAGTCGATATTCCTGATGGAGCGCGCCCAGGGCGGCCGGTGCGTCGTCCTCGGAAAGCGCGACGGTGATGTTCAGCTCCGACGAACCTTGGGCGATCGCCAGGACATTGATCCGATTCTTGCTCAACGCAGTGAAAGTGCGGGCCGCGATTCCGGGTCGTCCCCGCATTCCCAGACCGACCACCGCGACGACCGCCAGCTTCTTTTGCAACCGAATCCCATCGATCAGCCGCTGCTCCAGCTCCGCCGCAAAGGCATCCTGCAGGGCGGCCCTGGCGTGCTCCGCTTCCGCCTCGGGAACGACGAGGCAGATCGACGACTCGCTCGAAGCCTGGCTGATCATCGAGACGGAGTGACCTGCCTGGGAGAGCGCGGCGAAGGTCCGGGCCGCAATGCCCGGGACCCCGAGCATGCCGTTTCCCTCGACCGCGAGCATCGCCTGTCCAACGAAGGCGGTGAGCGCCTTGACCGGATACGAACCGGCCTCAACGTCCCCCGCGATCCGGGTGCCGGGGCTGTCGGAACGTACGTTGCGCACAAACAGGGGAATCTGGGGCTCAACCAGCGGAATCAGCGTTCTGGGGTGCAGCCACTTGCCGCCGTAGTAGCCGAGCTCTGAAGCTTCCCGATAGTGCAGCTCGGGGATGATCCGCGCGTTGGGGACGAGCCCCGGATCCGCAGTCGGTAGGCCATCGAAGTCCTTGAACAGCGTCACGGAAGCAGCCTTCAGGCTGCGAGTGAGAATCGTGGCCGAAAAATCGGATCCGCCCGGGTCGAGGCTTACCGCGTCACCCTCCATGCCGGCGGCGATCCCGCCCGGGACGACGACGGTTACTTGTTCCGCAAGCCGAGGGCCGATGACGCTCGATGCCCCCCGGGCGCACTTCGCAAAATCCGGCCAGAGGGTATCGTGTCGTCGCTCAGCGAAAAGCACGCTGGTGGGCTCGACGACTTCCGTGCGCACCTGGTGCTGTCGCGCCAGCGCGGCCAAAAACTCTGCCGCGGTCCGCTGCGCGATCGCCCGCAGCGTGTTGATGGTTCTCTCGCTGAGCTCGCGTAGGGTTCGCACCCCTTCGCAGACCGCCAATGCGCGTTGGACCTCCTCATCCACCCGCGCGCTCAGCCGCTCGGCCTCCGATGAGGACGGGATCGCCTCGCGAATCCGCGACATCCAATGCTCGCCAAAGTGTTGGGCCATCTCTCGCGCGTCCTGCACTTGTCCGTCGAGGGCCAATCGGGCGGCGCCGAGGAGCAGATCGGTGCTGGCGCGGCTTGCGGAGACCACGACGACGGCGGGAGCTACCTTACGCAGCTCGCCTACGGCCCGAGCGAGGGCCATGGGATCATCGAGTGTATTTCCCCCGAATTTGAGCACCCGCAGCCCACCGCCTGGTGCTCGATCCGCCTTGACTGGAACTGGACCACGGGTCATTGAATGATAAGTTCAAAATTCTATGAGTGCGCGCGCAATTTCCAGTGGCAATATTTCATTTGGCCTGGTCTCGATCCCGGTGAAGCTCTATTCCACCGCGCAACCAGGCTCTGGCATCTCATTCAACTTGCTTCATCGCAAGTGCAACTCACGGCTGAAACAACAATACATTTGTCCGACGGACAATGAAATCGTGCCGCGCGAAGAGATGGTGAAGGGCTACGAGTTCTCCAAAGACCAATACGTGATCTTCACCGAAGAGGAACTCAAGGCGATCGAAGAACAGTCGACCAAGGCGATCGAGATTACCGAGTTCGTTCCTGCCGAAAAGGTCGACCCGATCTACTTCGAAGGCTCTTACTACCTGGGCCCGGAGAAGGGCGGGGAGAGGGCGTACCGACTGCTGGGTGAAGCGATGCGCCAGGCCGGACAGGTCGCGGTGGCCCGGTATTCGGCCCGCGGCCGTCAATCGCTCGTGATGGTTCGGCCAATGGGAAATGGCCTGGTGATGGAGCAGCTTCGCTACGCGGACGAAGTGCGTCCCCAGTCCGAAGTGCCGATCCCGGAGGCTGAGCTCAAAGAGGCCGAGCTCAAGCTGGCAATGCAATTTGTCAGTCAGCTCGCGACCGACGAGTTTCATCCCGAAAATTACCAGGACGAATTCCGAAATCGGCTTTTGGAGATCATCCGCCAGAAGTCAGAGGGGCAGGCGGTGACGATGGCCGCTCCCGAGGCTCCGCGGGCTCAGATTATCGACCTGATGGAGGCACTCAAAGCCAGCCTTGCACAGCCGGCGAAAGCGGCCGCATCCAAGTCCGCACAGGCCACCGGGGAATCGCGAAAGCCACCCAAACGCGCCCCCCGCGCTGCTGGCGAAGCGCAAAAGAAGGCAAAGAGTTCCAAGGCTTAGACGCCCCGTCCTGTCAGTGACCCGTGTTATGGACGTGTTCCGTGGGCTCTTCCTCTGAGACGGACAAGAAGGCGCCCGACCCCGGGGCGAATCCCTACACGGCCAAAGAGATTTCAGCGATGCTCAACGTGCCGCTTCGCCGGGTGCGCACGTTGGTGGATCAGGGTCTGCTCAATCCTCAACGCGGAAAGCATGGCGAGTACCGCTTCTCGTTTCAGGACCTGGTTTTCTTGCGCTCCGCCAAGGGCCTCACCGACGCCCGCATTCCTGCTCAGCGAATCCGGCGCGCGCTGCGCAGTCTCACCGAGCAACTCGACGGCGAGCGGCCAATCTGCGCACTGACCCTTTCCGCCGGCGGCAAGGGGGTGGTCGCGCGGGACGAAGCCTCCCAATGGCACCCCGAGACCGGTCAAACGATGTTCGATTTCGCCAACCCGAGAGCCAGGCGGGTGTCCTCCCTGCGCACGCGACAGGCGGAGCGCGGCCGTAGCGAAGCGAGCGCCACCGTTGCTCCCTTGAGGCCTCTGGTTCGCAAGTCAACCAGCCAGCTCGACGCGGATGGTTGGTATGAAGTCGGTTGCGAAACAGAATTGTCCCTTCGCGCTCGCGCCATCGAGGCGTACCGCAAGGCCCTGGCCCTGGATCCGAATCACCCCCACGCGAACATTAATTTGGGCCGACTGCTTCACGAAGCGGGGGAGCTCGAGGAGGCCGAGGCGCACTATCGCAAGGCGCTCGACACTCATTGCAAGGACGAGACCGCGGCCTTCAATCTCGGAACGGTGCTCGAGGATCAGGGCAAAGTTCAAGAGGCAGTCGACGCGTATCAGCGAGCGATCGAGGCGGATCCGCGCTTTCCGGATGCTCATTTCAATCTCGCGCGGCTGTACGAGCAATGCGGGCGGCCGGTGGATGCGCTTCGGCACCTCAAGGCCTACCGAACGCTGGTGACCGCCAAGCGCTGAGCTTGGCGCGGGCCTACGGTTCTTTCGGTCCAGGTTCCTTCTCGGCGGGGTAAGTCAACCGGGCTCCATCCACTTTCGCGAAGGAAGTGAGCTGATGGGGCGACGCCCGAGAGACGCCGATGATGTGGGAGACGACGATTCCTCGAACCAGGAGCGCGTCGGCGACGAGCGAGCGGTGGCATCGCCAGGGGACTGCTTCCGCGCACATCATTGCCAAAGGGCGCGGCAGCCCAAGCAGCTCTGCCAGTCCTTCCTCGAATTCCGCGGTCAACATGTGATCGGCGTAGCCGCGAAAGTTGGCGTTGCGCCAACCTCGATTGGGCGAATGCGGACCCAGGCCTCGCCGCAACCCACCGAGCTTGGGCAGGTGCGCGTACCCAATTCCGAGCTTGGGGAGCACCGCTTCCAGGTTTTGGCTGTTGAACTGGGGATGGCGGTTGGAGCCAGGAAGCGTCCGGATGTCGGCGAGCTGGACGATTTGAAACGATCGGAGAAGCGCCAGGAAATCCGCTTCCGATCGGGTGGAATGGCCAACGGAGTAGATCTGCGTCGATTCGGTCACGGCGGGCGCCGTCACAAAACTAAGAAGGGGCGCCTCTCGCATCAATCAATCGCGAACAGGCTATAAGGGAGATCAGATGAGGAATGGCTCCTCGAAAACTGCCGGGTCCGCTGCCCGCGAACGACGCCGGGAGGTGCGGGCCCCGGCTCGGATCGAGGTGCGCTTCCAGGAAGCCTCTCAGGCAGCGCTCGCGTTTCGAGCTTATTCGCTGAATTTCTCCGTCGGCGGCCTATGCTTGCTCACCCGCAACAAGTACGCGATCGGCACCGAGCTCAAACTCGCCCTCAAGGTGGCGGGCGCCGAGTACCAATTGTCGGGCGTCGTGGCTTGGGAACGCCGAGGCGCGATCGGAGTTCGTTTCAGCAACCTCCAGCCCGAGGATCGCGAGCGGCTGGCGCGGCTGCTGGCGGCGCCCGCCAAATCTAGTCGGCGTTGAAATCGACTTCCGACAATCGGAGGACCATCGCGTCGGCTTCCGAGAGCCCGTTGGCCTCGTAAAAGCGACGGGGGACGTCCGACTTGCCCACGTGAGTCACCAACTCGACTCGGCGCACCGAGAGCACCTTCGCGCGGGCCACCGCGCGTTTGAGCAGCTCGCGCCCGACGCCGCGTCCGCGCCACGCTCGGCTGACCACCAGCTCGTCGATCGTCGCGATTCGTCCGCGCATCCGCAGCTGGGGACGATGCGACAGGCTCACCATTCCGATCGCTCGGTCGCGCGAATCTGCCGCGACGAAGATTTCCATCTCCGGATGGCTGATCACCCAATGGACGGTAGCTACATCGGCTCCTTCTGCGTACCCCAGCTCCTGAAGTAGGCCGCCGAGGGCTTCCGCATCCCCACGGCGCGCGGAGCGAATGCGAAACAGCTCAGTCCTGCTATCGGCTTGGACGTCCAAGTTCGCTGCTCCGCTCTTACTGCACGCAAGTGCCATAGGCCAAGGGATGTTTTTGCTCGTGCAACCTGATGGCGTGCACCCCGTGTGCCGCCTTGGGTTCCCTTCGGGGGACGTGCGGGCGCCGGGAAGTCGTTGCGAAAATGTATCGGTCCGACTGCGGAGATGGGGGTCGGATAAACCTGTGAGGTAGGGGCAGACCCGGTGCGTCTACCGGCCACTCGCTGGGGAGTGCATTTCTTGCCCGAGCCCATCGCGCTGGTACGGTGCTCGCGTGAGGGCGCGTGGAAAAATTCTTTGGGTGGCACTTGCCGCGGCGTTGGCCCTGACGTTGCGCTCCGTCGCCGATGCCCGTGGATTTCGACGCTATCTGCAGCTTCGGCGGGAGATGGGCCAGATGGCGGACCGCAAGGCTCGCTTGGTCGAAGAAAACCGAAGAATGGCGGAGGAAATTCGCGCGCTTCGCGAGGACCCGGATGCGATTGAGCGCGCCGCGCGGGAAGAGTTGGGTCTGATCAAGCCGGGCGAGATCGTCTTCAATTTGGAGTAGCGAATGCGCCAAAGAGCCTCGAGCTTTGGACGCATCCTTCCAATTCTGGCTGTTTTGCTGGTCTTCTCTCACCTGGTTCGCGGAGGGTTCAGCGGACTGGAGCGGCTGGGCTGGTGGGAAGTGGCGATTTTGGGCTTGCTCCTGCTTGGAATTTGCAGCTCCGCTGTCCGCTATTTTCGGCGGACCGCCAGCGGCGCCCCACGTCACCTGCGCGACGATCTGGAGTTTGGAAGCCGTCTGATCGCCGCTGGCTATACCGTCGTGTCGATCGGCGGACCGGCTCTTTTCCCGATCGTCTACTTGCTGATGGCGTTCGTGGTCAGCTTTCTTCGCCGAGCCGCTGGCCTCAGCTTGGTCGGCGTTGCCCTCGTCTTCGACGTGGTGACCACGATGGTGCTGGAAGGTCCGGCTTTGGGGACGCTGGTTCCGCACGCTGCTTTCCTGATCTTGTTTGCGGTGCTGTACCACTTGGTCCTGACCGCACGGCTTTTGGCGGCGCGACGCGCGGAACAGCAAGCAGTGAAGCGCCGAATCGCGGAGGTCGAAGAGCGGGCGCGCACTTTTCGTCTGGTGAGCAGCGGAAGCGAAGACAGTCATCCCGACCTCGAGGGCCGAGAAAAATGGCTGATGGCCTCGGTGAAAGAGATCGAGGGGGCGATGGGGGCCGCGTTGGAGATCGCGGAAATCGCGCTTCAGTCGCACACCTGCGCGGCCTTTTTGCTCAGCGCGGACGATCGATTTTTCAAACTCTACGAGTGCCGATCCTCCTCGGACGCCGTCCACCGAGATCGATTCCCCGCGGGAGAAGGAATTCTCGGCGGGGTGGTGCGGCGAAAGGTGCCGGTCCGGATGAGCAGCCCCAAAAGCCTAAAGGGTCTGACGTACTATGAATCCAACGCGCGGATCTGCTCCTTGCTCGCGGTACCGATCCTCGAAGGAAGCGGCGCCGCTCGCGGGGTATTGCTGGCAGATCGGGTGGAAGCGCAAGCCTTCACCGAGAACGACGAGCGGCTGCTGGCCGCGATCGCATCTGAAGTTTGGCGGTCGATGGAGGTCGAGCGGGTGATGGGCTACATCCGGCGGGCGCGCGACGAGAAGGATCGCTTCTTCCGGGCGATCGAGGAGCTGAATCGGGCCGGAACCCCAGAGCAGGTGTTCCTCGCAGTGATTGAGAGCGTCGGGCGATTGGCCGAGCTGGACTTCTGCGCATTAACCCTGGTGTCGGAGGAGAACGGCAAACGAATCCATCGGGTGGTGCGCACCGCCGGAGCCGCGGGCCGCTACCGCGCTTTGGAGGGCCGCACCTTCGCGGACAACAACGGGCTGGTGGCCAATGTGGTTCGCTACGGCACTCCTTTGCCCGGCCGAGAGCTGCAGGCAATGGATCGCCAGATCATCTTCGACGAAGACATTCGGATCCGCGGGCTGGCGGCGCTGAGGATTTTTCCGCTCAACGCCGCCAACCGGAGCTTGGGGACGCTGGTCGTGGGCGCTCGAAGCAAAACGGCGATGGACCAGGAGTCTTTGCGGATGATCGAGGTGATCGCGATTCAGGCCGCTGAGGCGGTCTTGCGCGCGCAGTTCTTCGAGCAGATGGAACAGATGGCGATCACCGATGGGCTGACCGGCTTGCTCAACCACCGCGCGTTTCAAGCCAAGGCGGACGAGGCGCTCGCGCAGGCCAGACGCTACGGCCGGCGCTGCTCGTTGGTCCTGATCGATGTCGACCACTTCAAGTCGGTCAATGACAGCTACGGCCATCCCGCTGCTTCGACAGAAGGGCAGGGACACCGATATCGTCGCGCGATACGGAGGCGAGGAGTTCGCAATCGTGATGCCGGAGACCGACAGCCATGGAGCCCGGGTCATCGCCGAGCGGATCCGCGAGTGCGTCAGCTCGAATGCATTCTCCACCGAGCTTGGCCCGATCAAGGTGACGGTGTCTGCCGGTGTGGCAACCTTCCCGTTGGATGCCAACGAGAAGCAGGAGCTGATCGATTTGGCGGACCAAGCGCTGTATCAGGCCAAACGGCAGGGCCGAAACCGTACCCTGTCCGCCAGTCAGCTGCGCGCTCCTGAGCGGGCTCAACGCACGGGTTGAATTGGCTGGCAGGGTTGGGTACTCGATGCTCATGACACTGGCCGTGACGACCAGCGGCAAAGCCTCGGCCGAGCTGACCGCACGGGCGCGCCAAGCGGCGAAGAGGTGGCGACTCCCGTTTATCGAGCGAAGGCGCAAAGCGCCGTTAGCTCCGCTGTTTGGGCGCGAGGCTCAAGCTCTTCTGGTTTTTGGGACAGAGGGCCTTGCGCTCTGGGATCGCGAGGGAGCGCTCCGATTTACGCCGGGGATGGCGCGCCTTCGGGTAAAGCGGCTGGATGCGGGAATCCAGGAAGATCTCCTGGTCCGGATCGCCGGGTTTCAGGCCGGAGAAACCGTGCTCGACTGCACGTTGGGACTGGGTGCGGATGCTTTGGTCGCGGCCCGGGCGGTCGGGACAACCGGCAGGGTGGTTGGTTTGGAGAAGAGCCTCGCGCTCTATGCGCTCGTCTCCTACGGGCTCGAGCAGTACGACCCTGGGTGCCGGTCGTGTCGGGTCGAGCCCTTGCACATTGACGCCGAGTCCTTTCTCCGCTCGCAGCCGGATGGGAGCTTTGACCATGTGCTGTTCGATCCGATGTTCGAGCGGCCCCGACGATCAGCGCCCTCGTTCGAGATCCTGCGCCGATTTGCAGACCACTCGCCACTCACCATCTCGACGCTTCGGCACGCGGCCCGCGTGGCACGACGAAGCGTGGTGGTGAAGGGCGCGCGGCATTCGAATGACCTCACAAAACTGGGTCTACTCGCGGAGGCAGGCTCTCGTTACGCGACGATGCTCTGG
>WNFJ01133151.1_pt1 | contig 24862 bp, 22 predicted proteins | sample 5400461 | NCBI WGS metagenome assembly WNFJ01 (sample SAMN13153349, study PRJNA577476) | soil metagenome | isolation source: 115 cm saprolite on Douglas fir-dominated hillslope | place: USA:California | collected 2013-09-17
CTAATTCCCGCCCCAGCCGTTGGCGGCAGCCAGTGAATCTTACCCGTCCGCGTTGAATGGCAGTGTTCACCCAGGGGGGTGTTTTCAACGGAGCGCTACAACCTCCTGCGTATCATAATCACCGGCGGTTTGTAACGCTCCCTTCCGGTCGCGGCTCGGTTTGTGGCGGCTCAGTTCGGACTGGAAGCGTATACTGAGATGAACAGGGAGGCCATATGAAGATTACTCTCGCCATCTTGGGACTCATCGCCATCGGCGCACTCCTGGCAGCATCCAGCGGCGCCCTCACCACAGTCGAACGCGCCCACGCCATCCAGCTTCTCCAGGATTCGCAAAAGGAATTCCTGGCGTCCGTCGATGGCCTGACCGACGAACAATGGAACTACAAGCCCGGCCTCGACCGTTGGTCCGTCGGCGAAACTGCCGAACATATCGTGCTTGCCGAAGGCCTCCTGTTCTCCGGAGTGGAACGCGCGCTGGCATCGCCGCCCAATCCCGATTGGGAAACCAAGACGCGCGGCAAAACCGAGTTCTTGGAAAAGGTGATGGTCGATCGGAGCCACAAGGCGCAGGCGCCGGAGGCGATCCAGCCGCGCCAGAATTGGAGCCGCGATGAAACGATCCAGCAATACCGCCGCGCGCGCGGCAAGACGCTCAAGTTCGCTGAAGAAACCCAAGTGCCGCTGAAGGAACACACCGCCGATCATCCGTTCCCGGTTTTCGGCACGCTGACCGCCTACCAGTGGCTGATTTACATCCCACTCCACAACATGCGGCACAACCAGCAAATCGCCGAAGTGAAGGCCAGCCCCGGATTCCCCAAGTAACATGTACCCACGATTCATCGCGCTTCTGATGTTCGGTCTACTCGCAGCAGCCCGAGCTGAAACTCCACAGGTCTGCGGCTGGCTGGTGGAGACAAACAAGCCCGATAACGTGTATATGTTCGACCTGTGGCTCCAGGCCGATACCGAGATGGAATTCCTCTACAAGATCGGCGGCGAGGGTATTGTGTCGGAGGGGAACAAGGCTCATTCGCCGTCCAGCGGGACGTACGTTCTGCACTCCGGTAAGCCCGCCGAGCCGTGGGGATTCGGAGTAACACTGTATCCGCCGGCCAAGATCGATATCAGCATCGCGTTGCACCAGAAACCAGCCGACATTTTTTCCGATGCTCCAACACCTCTTTTGGCCAAGTTCACCTTCCGCCGGGACGTGCCTGAGTCGGAACAGAAGGCTCCAACAACTCTGGCCAAGAAACAATGCGCGGCTTTGAGCAAAACAAAATGACGGGCTGATCGGCCGGGAGCGCGCCCGCCCGAGATTGGTGTGCGCCCGTCGCGCTACCCTGGAAGTGGCAGCCGGGCTTTTTATGAGCAGCCGTATTCTCATTGCCGCCGCCAGCCTCTGCGCTCTCGTTCAGCCAGCACGGTCCTCGGAAGCCGATGCGCTCGCGATATCGGCCAACATTCGCGCGCGGCACATGCCGTTTGGTACGATTTTCGATCCCTTCTTTGTCTCGCCCGATAGCGACCAAATCGCCGGATACACGCGTTGCGGTGATTCGGCGCTTTGGACCGGCGGGTTCCTGGCGGCTGAGGCTTTCCGCTATAAAGTCACACGATCCGCGGATGCGCTCGACAACGTGCGAACAGCGCTGGCTGGTCTTAAAGGCCTCACAGACATTACGTTCGACAATCGCCTGGCGCGCTGCATGGTGCTGGCGAGTTCACCCTACGCTACCGGCATTCAGAACGAAGAGGCTCACAACACCATCCACCAGGCTCCGCCCTGGTTTTGGGTCGACAACACGTCGCGCGACCAGATGGTCGGCGCATTTTTTGGATTGGGCGCGGCTTACGACCTGGTGGATGACGCCGCGGTCAAGGCCGGAATCGGAGATCTGGCTACGCGGCTCATTCGGTTCATCGCCGATCATCAATGGTCGCCGAACGACGATATCTCCAACACGTTCATGTTGCGCCCGGAGGAACTGCAAATGTTGCTCCAGGTGGCTCGTCATGTCAATCCGTCCAATACCATCAGCGGGCCTTTCTTTGTGCCGCCTGTCGATAGCGCCGTCCGGTTCGATGTCCAGGACAACAGCTCGTACTTCAAGTTCAATCTGGACTACATGACTTTTTACCATCTGATCCGGCTGCAAAATAACGATGACAATCGCAGCGCGTACAAAATCGTGCGGAACTACACCGCTTCGCACCAGAATGCATTCTTCGACATCATCGACCGCGCGCTCGAAGGACCGGATGCCGGACGCGATGCGGAAATGCGCAGCTTGCTCGAGCAATGGCTCGAACGGCCCAAGCGCGACGTTCCTGTGGACCTGAGCCAAACCGTTCCCACCTGCGGCGTGGAAGCATGTCAGCCCATCCCCATTCCGATGCGGGTCACCACCGACTTCCTTTGGCAGCGGGATCCTTTTCAGCTTAAGGGCGGCGGCAACGGATTCATCGAAAGCCCTGGAATCGACTACATTCTGCCTTACTGGATGGCGCGTTACTACGGCGTCATTCAAAGCTTCGCCGTGCAGTCCGCAGCCGCGCCGAGTAGCAGCGTTGCTCCGGGCTCCATCGCGTCCATCTATGGCGCGAATCTTGCTCCCAGCCCTGCGCAGGCTGGTACGCAGCCGCTGCCAACCATGCTCGGCGGAGTCAAAGTCACCGTTGTCGACGCTCTAGGTGTGCAGCGCGACGCCGGACTCATCTATGTTTCGCAGACTCAGATCAATTTCGTGGTTCCCGATGGGACGGCGCCCGGCGTGGCGAGCTTCCTGGTAACGAACGGAGCCGGCACTCAGGCGGCAACGGGAACCATCCAGTCTGTCGTCCCAACATTGTTCAGCGCGAACAGCACCGGAAGCGGTGTAGCTGCCGCAAACGCGGTGCGCACCCAGGTAAACAATCCCGCGTTGCAATCGCCCGTCCCCGTTTTTCAGTGCAGCAACTCCGGATGTGTTTCCGTGCCGATTGAGCTTGGTGTCGACACGCCGGTCTACGTCAGTTTTTACGGAACCGGGATCCGTAATCATATTGCGAATCCCAGCGTGATAATTAACGGCATCAGTGTTCCGGTGTCATACGCCGGTCCCGCGCCGGGCTTCGCCGGCCTCGATCAGGTGAATGTAGCGCTGACCCTGAGCCTGCGCGGCAGCGGCGAAAGCAAAGTCGTTCTGACAGTGGACGGCCAGACATCGAATACGGTAACGATCAACATAAAGTAAGCCATCCGCCCCGTTAGCGCCCTTCGGCTTCGAGGAAGCGCTCAGCCTCCAGGGCGGCCATGCATCCCATGCCCGCCGCAGTCACCGCCTGGCGATAATTGCGGTCCTGCACGTCGCCCGCATGGAACACGCCCGTAACGCTCGTGCGCGCGCCGCCTTTCGAGACGATATAGCCGTCGCCATCAAGCTCGATCTGGCCCACGAAGGGCGCGGTGTTGGGAATGTGCCCGATGGCCACAAAGAATCCATCCACGTCGCGCTCCCAGGTCTCGCCGGTCTTCACGTTCCGCAGTTTGACTCCGGTGACGATGTTCTGGCTGACATCGTAGACGTCCTCGACCACGGTGTCGGTGATGAACTTGATCTTAGGATTGTTGCGGGCGCGTTCCAGCATGATCTTGGAGCAGCGAAACGCATCGCGGCGGTGCACCAGCGCGACTTCCTCCCCGAAGCGCGTCAGAAAATTGGCCTCTTCCATGGCGGAGTCGCCGCCGCCGATCACCATGATCTTCTTGCCGCGGTAAAAGAATCCGTCGCAGGTGGCGCAGGAGCTGACTCCGTGGCCGATCAGTTTCTGCTCGTTGGGCAGATTGAGCCAGCGCGCGGACGCGCCGGAAGCGATGATCAGCGTGCGTGTTTGATGCCACTCGTGGTCGATCTTCAAGCTGAACGGGCGCTCGCCGAGGTTCGCCTCCACCACCGTTCCATGCACGTATTCGGCGCCGAAATGCTCGGCCTGCTTTTTTATGTTCTCCACTAGAGCCGGGCCGTCAACGCCTTCCGGAAATCCCGGAAAATTTTCAACTAGCGTGGTTAGGGAGAGCTGCCCGCCAGGCTCGTGGCCGGCAACAACCAGCGGCTTCAGATTGGCGCGCGCCGCATAGATGGCCGCCGTGTTCCCGGCGCAGCCGGATCCGATGATGATGACGTCTCGCATGGAAATTCCATGCTAACAGACCGGCGCGCCAAGTTCGCCACGCGCCGGAAACTAGAAACTACCCCACGCTAAAATGAATGAGTGCGTTGTATCTGGCTCGCTGCCCTTTGCATCTGCTCTTCACTCGCAACCGCGCGAGCGGATACTTATCTCGCCCTTCCGTTCTCGAATCTCTCGAAGAATTCCAATCTCAACTGGATCGGCGAGAGCCTGGCCGAAGCCGTCCGGGAAGCGCTTTCCTCGGAAGGATTGATGGCGCTCGACCGCGACGACCGCGTCGAAGGATATCGCCGCCTCTCCATTCGCCCCTACTCGCTTCTGACCAAAGCCTCCGTGGTCAAGATCGGCGAAGCGCTGGATGCCGAGCAGGTGATCTTCGGGCAGTTCGACCTGAAGTCCGTTCCCGACTCGGCCGCGAAAAGCCGCGGCTCGCTGCAAGTGACCGCGCGCCTGCTGGACCTGAAACGCATGCAGCAAGGACCGGAATTTCGCGAGGTCGGCGCGCTGGAAGACCTGGCGGCGTTGCAGGGACACCTGGCTTGGCAAGTGCTTCAGTTCGTCAAGTCCAAGGGCGCGCCGTCGGAAAGCGAATTCCGCAACCGGCATCCGGGCGTGCGAGTGGACGCCATCGAAAACTACATTCGCGGCCTGCTGGCCGCGACCCCCGATGAAAAGCATCGCTTCTTCACTCAGGCTGCACGGCTCGATTCGCACTATTCGCAACCATGTTTCGAGCTCGGCCGGCTGCTTTGGACCAGGAAGGAATACAAGTCCGCCGCCGCCTGGTTCGAAAAGTTGAAGCCCGCCGACGTGCACTATCACGAAGCAAATTTTTTCCTCGGACTCTGCCGCTACTACTCCGGCGACTTCGCGGGCGCACAGGCCGCCTTTCAGTCGGTGGCGCGCGTGGTTCCTTTGAATGAAGTCTTCAACAACCTGGGCGCCGCCGAATCCCGCGCCAACCATCCGAATGCCCTCGACAACTTCCGCAAGGCGCTGGAGGGCGACATGAGCGATCCGGCGTATCACTTCAACGTCGGCTACGCTTTGTGGAAGCAAGGCAGCTTTGAGGCCGCAGCCGCCAGCTTTCACGCGGTCCTCGATCGCGTTCCGGACGACGCGCAGGCCAGTATGTTGCTCGATCGTTGCACCAAGCACAGCGGCCCGCGCCCGGGCGATTCCATGGCGGCCGGCCTGGAGCGGCTGAAGACGAATTACGAAGAGAGCGCCTACTGGCAGCTGAAAGCGGTCCTGCAGCCTGAGAAGCCTTGAGGGCAAGAATTCAAGAAGTCGAGGAAGAAGCTGGCTAACGCGCCTTCCTTGAATTCCTCGAATTCTTGAGTTCCTTGAATTCTTTCGCCGTTTAACAGGTTATAATCCATAAAGCTAATGCTGGAAGCGTTCGCCTTGTCCGATCCCGGGTGTGTCCGCCCCAACAACGAAGACTCCTATCTGTTGGCGCCGGAGGACGGGCTCTACGTCGTCGCGGACGGCATGGGCGGCGCACAGGCCGGTGAACACGCTTCGAAGATGGCCGTCGAAACCGTGGCCGAGTTCATCAAGAAGGCAGCTCAAGCGGACGCGGAAACGCTGGCCCTGGCTTTCCAGGAAGCCAACAACCGCGTGATGAACGCCGCCTCGGCGGACGCAGACCTGGAGGGCATGGGCACCACCTTGGTAGCCGCGCTCGAGTGCGATTCCGAACTCCTGATCGCCAGCGTCGGCGACAGCCGCGCTTACGTCCACAACGGCAGCGAGCTGATGGTCATCACGGAAGATCAGACCTGGATTCATGAAGTAGGGCGCCGCCTGGGTATCGACGAGGTCAGCTTGCGCACGCACCCCATGCGTCATGTGCTGACCATGGCGATCGGTGTCAGTCCCGAACTGCGCGTGCACTCTTACGCGCTCAAGCCAGAGGCGGGCGCACAGATTCTTTTGTCGAGCGATGGACTGCACGGCGTCGTGGAGGCGGATGTGATCGCCTCTATGCTGGCCGGCAACGGCAGCCTCGAATCCAAATGCCGGCGGCTGATTGAAGCCGCCAGAAAGGCCGGCGGTCCGGACAACATAACCGCCCTACTCCTGCGAGCGCATTGAAGCCCAAGGATTTACGGTCTTTTACACCCATTCGGGTAACCTCTCCGGGCGTCGCGCCACCAACTATCTAGTGCATCGTGTACTCATCTTCCTGGCAGTGTTCAGCGCCGTAGTAAGCGCGCAGACAGGCGTCGTAAAGTTCGGCGGCCAACCAGTACCGGGTGCAACGGTGATCGCCTCGCAAGGCGCCACGCGTGCGTTGACAACCACGGATGAATCGGGTCAATACGAGTTTCAGAATCTGGCGCCAGGAGCCTACAGCGTGGAAGTGCAGATGTTCGGCTTCCAAACGGCGCGCCGGCAGATTCAGATCGGCGCCACTTCGCAGTCCACGGAATGGACGCTGGAGTTGCAGGCGCGGCAGAGTCAACAGGCGCAGCGCAACCAGCCCGCGCAGCCAGGCGGATTCCGCAACGTTGCGACCGATGAAGTAGAACCGCAAGATGCATTCGCGGGACAGGTTCCTCCATTGGACGGAGCCGCGCGCTCGGATAATTCCAACGAAGCCTTCCTGGTAAACGGAACGCTCAGCAACGGACTGCAGAGCGGCCAGGACGATTTCGGATTACGCGGGCCCCTGATGGAAATGCGGGACGGCCTTGGCGGCCCGCCGGGCTTGCTGGGACAAGATGGTCAACCCGGCCAGCCGGGCCAGCCAGGACAACCTGGTCAAGGCGGTCCGGGAGGCGGACGATTCGGCGGGGGAGGCCCTGGTGGCGGCGGTGGATTCGCCGGCCCGGGTGGCGGTGGATTCGGCGGACGCGGCGGAGGAGGAGGATTCGGCGGACCGGGTGGACGCGGTGGCCAACGCGGTGATCGCAGAACCGACCGGCCCGGCGGCAACGGCACTTTCATTGGAAATCGCGCCCGGCGCGGACGCCAGCAGACCATCAACGGTCAGGCTTCCCTCACGTTCCAGAACTCGGCTCTGGATGCGCGTCCCTTTTCGCTCACTGGCCAGGATGTGCCGCGCGCGGCTTACGCGCAGATTCGCGGCAACGTCTCCGTGGGCGGCCCGCTGCGCATACCCAAACTCATGGAAAAGGACACGCAGACGTTCTTCTTCATCAACTACAACATGACGCGGGCGAAGAATCCCTATAAGAACATCTCGACGCTGCCCACCGCGCTCGAACGCTCGGGCGACTTTTCGCAGTCCGTCTCGAACGGCCCGGTCGCCATCTTCGATGCCGCCAACGGTGGCATTCCGTTCGCAAACAACCGCATTCCTGATAGCCAAATCAACAAAGCCGCGCGCGGACTCCTCAACTTTTTCCCGCAGCCCAACCAGCCCGGCCTCGTGCAGAACTATCAGATTCTCACTTCGGTTCCCCAGAATACGGACAACCTGGGCGTCCGCCTGAATCAGAACGTTTCGAAGCGCGACCGGCTGGCGCTCAATCTGAACATGCAGCGTCGCAACGGTGAGCCATCGCAGCTCTTTGGGTATCGCGACCAGACCAGCGGAACCGGCATCAGCACCAACTTGTCCTACACGCGCAACCTGGGCCAGAAAACCATCAGCGTTCTGTCGTTCGGCTTCAACCGGAATCGCAACGACACGCTGCCGTTCTTTGCCTTTAAAACCGACGTCGCCGCCGATCTCGGGATTCGCGGAACCGCCACGGATCCGATCAATTTCGGGCCGCCCAATCTTTCGTTCACCAACTTCGGCGGCCTTACCGACGCGAGCCCTGTGCTGAGCCGGATCCAAAGCTCGAGTGTCAGCGAAAATATTTCCACGGTGAAGGGAACGCACAATGTCAGCGCCGGCGTATCGTTCCGGCGCACGCAATTGAATGTGCGAACGGATTCGAACGCCCGCGGGAGTTTCACTTTCACGGGATTGGCAAGCAGCGCGTTCGACGCGTCCGGCAACCCGCTTCCTTCCAGCGGCTTCGACTTCGCCGACTTTCTGCTCGGGCTTCCGCAATCGAGTTCGGTGCGCTTCGGAGACTCGAGCACCTACTTCCGCGGCAACCAGTACGGAGTGTTCGGACAGGACGATTGGCGCCTGCGTTCCAACCTGACCATCAACGCCGGCCTTCGCTACGAGTACTTCACGCCGCTCGCCGAAAAATACGGCCACATCGCTAATCTGGACATCGCGCCCGGATTCACCGCTGTCTCCGTGGTGACGCCGGGCGAAGCCGGTCAATACTCGGGAGACTTGCCCGCGACTCTTCTGCGGCCGGACAAGAACAATCTGTCGCCCCGCGGCGCCATCGTTTGGAAACCTCTGCCCAAGAGCACGAAACTCAAATCGCTCCAGCTTCGCGCAGGCTACGGCATTTATTACAACCCGTCCGTTTATAATTCCATCGCCACCAGACTGGCCGCGCAGCCGCCTTTCGCGCGCACGGCGTCATTGTCCACCAGCCTTGCCGCGCCGCTCACCCTGCAAAATGGCCTGGCGATAACGCCCAACGGCAAGCAGGTTCTCAACACGTTCGCGGTGGATCCGAATTATCGCGTCGGCTATGCACAAACCTGGAACGGCGGCATCCAGACCGACCTGCCGCACTCGCTGGTGCTGGAACTCGCGTACCTGGGCACCAAAGGAACGCGCCTCGACATCCAGCGCCTGCCGAACCGCGCGGCGCCGGGATCGCCGCTGACAGCCGAGCAGCGCCGGCAGATCGGCAACGCCACCGGCTTCACTTACGAAAGCTCTGAAGGCAATTCCATCTATCATGCACTGCAGGTCCGGCTGATGCGGCGAATGCGCCGCGGTATCGCTTTCAACGGCTTCTACACTCTCGGAAAATCGATCGATAACTCCTCCACTTTCGGCGGCGCCGGCAATACCGTAGCGCAGAACGACAAAGATCTACACGCCGAGCGCGGCCTGTCCAGCTTCGATCGGCGCCACACGTTAAACTTCACTTCAACGGCCAGTTCCTCGAGATCGCTGAACCGCTGGCTCCGGGACTGGACTTGGCAAGGAACTGTCAATTTCTCGACCGGCACGCCGCTCACCGCACGCGTGCTCGGCAACCAGTCGGACACCGGAGGCACGGGATCTGTGGGAAGCGGCCGCGCGGATGCGACCGGTCTTACAGTCGATTGCTGCGGGCTGTTCTTCAATGGCGCGGCCTTCGGCATCCCGCCCGCAGGTCGCTTCGGCAATGCGGGGCGCAACGTCATCCAAGGCCCCAGCACGTTCTCCATCAATTCCTCCGTTGGAAGGTCGTTCAACCTGAGCGAGCGGCGGCGTCTCGAATTCCGCCTGGAGACCAATAATCTGACCAATCACGTCAACTTCTCTAACGTGGGCACCATCGTCAATGCATCCAACTATGGCCTGGCAACCGCCGCCGGCCAGATGCGCACGCTGCAACTCAATGTACGACTGCGGTTCTAACATGAAGCTTCGCCAATTCATCAGCATCTTCTCTTGCTTATCCCTGCTCGCACAGGTGCCGCAAACCCCAACGTTCCGGACCACCACAAATCTCGTAATTGTCAACGTAACGGTGCGCGACAAATCCGGAAAACTCGTCGACAACCTGAAAAAAGAAGATTTCACACTGCTAGAAGACGATAAATCGCAAGCAATTTCAGTATTCGAACTGGAACGGCTGACCAGCGAGACCCTCCCGGTGCTGGTCCCCAGCCCCCAGTCCCCAACCTCAAGCCCCGCGAGGCGCGTAGCGCCGAGCACGTCCCCAGCCCCCATCCCCCAGCCCCCAGTCCCGCGAAAAGATCGCCGCCTCCTCGCGCTGTTCTTCGATTTCTCCTCCATGCAGCCACCCGAGCAGATTCGCGCCAAGGAAGCCGCTCTGAAATTCCTCAATCAGCAAATGACCGCCGCGGATCTGGTCGCGATTCTGACATTCTCCAACCGGCTGCGCGTGCTCCAGGAGTTCACCGACGATCGCGAGCTGCTTCTGTCCGAAATCCAGGCATTTCGCATCGGGGAGGGAAGCGAGAATGCAGCAGATGGGGAGACGGGCGCGGACGATACCGACGACAGCGGCGCATTCACCGCCGATGAAACAGAGTTCAACATCTTCAACACGGATCTGAAGCTGATCGCGCTGGAGTCGGCCGCCAAGAAGCTGGCAATGTATCCCGAGAAAAAGGCGCTGATTTATTTTGCCAGCGGCGTTAGCCGCACCGGCGTCGAAAACGAATCGCAACTGCGCGCCACTGTGAATGCCGCCGTCCGCGCCAACGTCGCCTTTTATCCCGTGGATGCGCGCGGTCTCGTGGCGATGCCTCCCGGCGGCGATGCGAGTAAAGCTTCCGCTTCCGGCACCGGCATTTTCACCGGCAAGACGCAGCGCGGGCTCCGCGACAAATTCAACAATTCGCAGGAAACGCTCTCCACGCTCGCGGCCGATACCGGCGGCAAGGCGCTGCTCGATTCCAACGACCTGACCATGGGCATCACGCAGGCGCAGAAGGACATCAACACGTACTACATCCTCGGCTATTACAGCACCAATGGCGCGCAGGATGGCAAATTCCGCCGCGTCAAGGTGCGCGTGCGGTCCGACCTGGAAGCCAAGCTCGATTTCCGCCCAGGCTACTTCGCGCCCAAAGTATTCCAGAAATTCACGGCCAGCGATAAGGAGGCGCAACTCGAAGAAGCGCTCGCGCTCGGCGATCCCTTCACCGATTTGCCATTGGCGATGGAAATCGATTACTTCCGGATCGCGAAGGACAAGTATTTCATTCCCATCACGGCCCGGATTGCCGGCTCCGCGATCGACCTCTCCAAGAAAGACACCACCGAACTGGAGTTTATCGGCCAGATTCGCGACACCAGCGGAAGATTGATCGGCGGCGTGCGCGACGGCATTCCGGTGAAGTTCACTGGAGACAACGCGTCCCAGCTAGCTCGTAAGCAGCTCGAATACGATACCGGGGTCGTCCTCCCACCCGGCGATTACAGGTTCAAGTTCCTCGCGCGCGAGAACCAGAACGGCAAGATGGGCACTTTTGAAATGAAGTTCACCGTGCCGGACCTGAGCAAGCAATCGACGGCGGTCCGCATGAGTTCGGTTGTATGGAGCAACCAGCGTGAACCTCTGGCCGCGAGCGTCGGCTCCGCGGGCACGAACAAGAAGCTGCTGGAAGCGCATCCGCTGGTGGACAACGGCCAGAAGTTAGTGCCGGACATCACGCGCGTGTTCCGAAAGGACCAGAAGCTGTACGTCTACTTCGAGGTCTACGATCCCGGCACCGAAGCGTCGCCGAGCGTCACGGCCGAGCTGATGATATTCCGGGGCCGAACGAAAGCCTTCGAATCCGCTCCGGTGCGCCAGACGAAGGTGAAATCCGGACACCCGGGCACGCTCGCATTCGAGTTCCAGTTACCGCTAGCCAACATCCCGCCAGGCCAATATGTGTGCCAGGTCAGCGTGATCGACGAGCAAGCGCGAAAGTTCGGATTCGCAAGATCGCCCTTGGTAGTGATGCAGTAGGGAAGACGCGAAGCCACCTTCTTCCTCGAATTCTTGGATTCCTGAATTCCTCGAATTCCGGTTTTTCATCTCACGTTGTACTTGAACGCAAACTGCACCCGAATCTCCCGCCCCTTGAATTCCTGCGGGAGTGGCGGAAACGGAACCGATGCGCTGATGCCGGCCACCGCTGCCCGATCCAGCGATTCGCTTCCCGACGGCATCGCGATCACCAGCTTCGGAACCCCTCCGCTCCGATCGATCACAAACTGCAGTTGCACCACGCCGCGGTTTCCAAGCCTCGCGCTCTCCGGAATCACGGCGTACCAGTTTTGGCGAACCAGCGCCAGGATGCGAATGAGGTACGGCTTGAAGTCCACGCCCATCGGGTCGCTCAGCAGCTCCAATTGGCCGTGAGCCGCGGGCGAGGGCGTCTGATGAAACGTTCCGGGAATATTAGGAGGCGGTAACGGGTCTTCCACCACGACGCCGCCCTGCCCTCCTCCGCGCGCGACGCTGTGAATCGCGTCTTCGACCGACGTCTTCGGCGGCGCGAGCTTGGACAACGTCCGGCCCGAGGCTGGCCCGTGCTGGCCTGGCGTCTCAAACGCCAGCTTCGGCTTCTCCTCGGATTGAATCTGCGGCGGTGGCGCCTTCGGCGTGCCTGCTGGAGGCAGCGCCGCGGGCGTGTTGGAGGCGGTGTCGATCTTCGGAGGCTCGGCAAGGCGCGGTGACGCCGGCGGTCCGGGCAAAGGCTTCGGCGGTGGCGGCTGAAAAGCCCGCACTGGCGGAGGCACGGGCTTTTGCGATGGAGGCGCCAGCAAGCCTTCGACGTCCACTTCCTTGGCAACCTTGTTTCGATTGGGCGCCTTCTGCGTAAGTTGCGTGGGCGGGTCGTAAAGCGGCGTTACCTTGCGAAAATCGGCCACGATTTGAGTTGCATTGCGAGGCGAAACCGCGCCAGCCGTGAACGCCATGGTAATCAGCACAGCGTGCACGGCGATCGATCCGATGCCGGCGCGGAGATAACCGGATCGGTCTCTGGACTCGTGCCAGTCGAGCAGAAGATTCGGCCCGGGATCTACCGCGGAAGTCATGATCCGGTCAGACACCTAAGAATGCAACTGAATTTGCTGTGCGACCACCAGTGCGTGCTCTTTAATTTTAGCAAGGATGGCCAGCGCCACATCCAGCGCGCGTAGTCCTTCAACGCCCGACACCAGCGGCCGGCCGCGATTTGCCACTGCTTCCAGAAACGATTCCACCTCCAGACGCAGCGGCTCTTCCTTCGCCACGGCCAGCGGTTGGAACCCGATCTGCTGGTTTCCGGAAACCGTGAAGACCACAGCCCCCTGCTTCTGGTAATCGAGCGATATGTATTGATGCGGCTGAAACAGCCGGAGCTTGCGCACCCGCTCGGTGGAGACGCGGCTAGCAGTCAGATTCGCGACGCACCCGCCGGGAAAAGCGAGGCGCACGTTGGCGATGTCCACGTTGTCCGACAGGATGGAAATTCCGGCCGCTCGAATTTCTTCCGGCATCGTCCCCGCCAGATCGAGCACGATATCCAGATCGTGAATCATCAGGTCGAGCACGACGTCCACGTCCAGGCTGCGCGGGCTGAACAGGCTCAGCCGGTGAATCTCGAAGAAGAGCGGAAGCCGCACCATTTTCTTGAGCGCCGCGACGGCCGGGTTGAAGCGCTCCAGGTGCCCGACCTGCAAAATGCGCCCCCCGCGCGCGGCTGCGTCCACCAGACGCTGCGCAGAAGCGAGGTCCACCGCGATCGGCTTCTCCACCAGCACATCGATGCCGTTCTCCAGCAGCGCGCAACCCACGTCGGCATGCGCAGAAGTAGGCACAGCAACTACGGCGGAATCCACTTTCCCGGCGAGTTCAGCAAGCGTCGCATAAACCGGACAACCGTACTCCGAAGCCGCAGCAGCAGCGCGCGCCGGATCGACATCAACCACGCCCGCAAGCTGCGCATGAGCCGACTTACTAAGAATCCGCAAATGATGCCGCCCAAAAGAACCAGCACCAATCACGGCAGTTCGAATCGTTTTGTTTGCGTTCATTCGCGTTCATTCGCGGCCAAATCAAACCCCACAACGGTAATCCCGCATTCGTCCGCTATCCCCAACATCTCCTCGCGATCCAGCAACAACGTCCGCCCAGCATCCACCGCAAGCGCCGTAGTCCCGGTCTCCCGCATCACTTCGATGGTGCCCGGCCCGGTGACCGGAACGTCAAACAGCAGATGCCCGCGGCGCCGCGAAACCTTAACCAGTCGCAGCGGCTTCCTGTTCGCCAACGACGCCGCGCGGCGCAGCATCGCATCCGTTCCTTCCATCGCTTCCACAGCCACGCAAGCGCGATCGCATATCGCGACGCTTTGGCCGACGTCGTGCGCCGCCAACGCATTCGCAATGCGCCGCCCGTAAGCGATATCGCGTTCCTCGTCCTGCGAAGGCTTACGCTTCGTGAGCACGCCGGAACCAGCCAGCAGCGGCTTCAGCAGCAGCGTGGAATCGGCGAGCCGGATGCCTTCGTCGGCCAGCACCTTCGCCACTGCGCCGATCAGCGAGTCCGTGTTCTTCTCCTTTAACGCGCCGAGCAGTTTCAGCAGCCGCCAGTCCGGCTGAATCGACGAAAAGATGCTGACGTGCTTCACCTGCCCGGCCATGATGACTTCGGTGATGCCCTCATCCTTGAGAATCGCGATCAGCTTGCTCAGCTCGCCGATCGAAATCCAATGGCAGCGCGACGCGAACTGCTCGATTTCAGGCGCCGCCTCCTCGCGGATGCCGACCACCACCACTTCGTCTCCCAGGCGGCGCGCCGTCTCGAGCGCGAGCAGCGGGAACCGGCCGTGCCCGGCGATCATCCCGTACTTGCTCATTTCACAAACCCGCGTTCGGAAGCGGCGATGAAGGCCAGCAGCTCCTCGATCTCCGGCCCCATCTCCACTTCGGTTGCGATGCGCTCCACTGCTTGCGTGGTGTTGAGCCCCGCTTTCGTCAGGAGCCGGAACGCCTTGTGCAGGTTTTCAATGGCCTCCCTGCTGAATCCCCGGCGTTCCAGGCCGATCTTGTTTTCGCCAAATACTTTCGATTCCCGAGGTGTCACCGTCAGCGAGAACGGCAGCACGTCCTTTGTGATGACGCTGTAGCCGCCGATGAAGGCATGCCGGCCGACGCGGCAAAACTGATGCACGCCGCTGAAGGCCTCGATCACCACCCAATCGTCCACGACTACGTGTCCGGCGAACGTGACGCCGTTGCCTAGAATCGTCCGGTTGCCGATGCGGACATCGTGAGCGACGTGCACGTAGGCCATCAGCAGATTGTCGTCGCCGATTTCCGTGATCAGCCCGCCACCTTCCGTCCCGCGGTGAATGGTGACGAATTCGCGAATCTTGTTGCGATTTCCAATGCGCGTCTCGGAAGGCTCGCCCTGGTATTTCAAATCCTGCGATGCGACGCCTGCAGTGGAATACGGGTAGAAGAGATTGTCCTCGCCGATCGTGGTGACGCCCTCCACGTAGACATGCGCCATCAGCCGAGTTCGCGCGCCGATGTTGACGTTCGCGCCGATGATGCAGTATGGGCCGATTTCGGCGCTGTCCGCGATGCGGGCTTCGGAATCGACGATGGCAGTCGGATGAATCGCCATGCGATGGCTTCAGGGTGCAGGCGCGGCGGGGACGGCTTCCGGGAGCGCCTCCACATCGCTGGGCGCGCGGTCAGCGAGCTTGCACATCAGCACAGCCTCGGCCACAACAGCGCCATCCACGGTGGCCTGGCCATGCATCTTCGCGACGCTCGCCTTGCGCTTGGTCACCTTCATCTCAATCCGGAGCTGATCGCCCGGCAGCACCGGCCGGCGAAACTTGGCCTCTTCCACGGAAGCGAGCAGCACCAGCTTGTTCTTGCGGTCTGGAATGCTCTTCAGAACCAGCACGCCCGCCACTTGCGCCATCGCTTCCACGATGAGCACGCCAGGCATCACCGGGAAGTCCGGAAAATGGCCCACAAAAAACGGCTCGTTGATGGTTACGTTCTTGATGCCGACAATCCGTTCTTCTTCCAGTTCGACGATCGCATCCACCAACAGCATGGGGTAGCGGTGCGGCAAAATCTCGCGAATTGCCTGTATATCCAGAATGGGCATGCGAAGTGGCTATTATAACAAGCGATGCATCCATTCTTTGCTTTTGCGCGGGCGAAACAATCTTCCAGCATTGCTTTGATTCGCGAATTGGTGGAATGCGAGTCGCCTAGCGACCATCCGCCTTCCGTCAATCGCTTTGTCGATTTGCTCGCGAGCAAGATCGACGGCGGTAAGGTACGGACGTTTCCGGGCGGCCGTTTCGGCCGGCACCTGCGCTGCGAGTTCAAGCTGCCCGGCCCGCGCAAGCCAATCGACGGACATATTCTCGCTCTGGCGCATTCCGACACGGTGTGGCCGCTCGGCACGCTCGCGAAAATGCCGTTCCGTCAGGAGGAAGGCCGGCTATGGGGGCCCGGCGTGCTCGACATGAAGTCGGGTATCGCGTTTTTCTTGTACGCCATCGCGACGCTGCGGGAACTGGACATTCCTGTCGCGCGGCGCGTTGTGCTGCAGGTGAACGCGGATGAAGAGGTCGGCAGCGAGTCTTCGCGTCTTCTTACCGAGGAAGCGGCGCGCGGGTGCGCGGCAGTGCTGGTGTTGGAGCCGGGCACCGGAATCACGGGCAAGATCAAGACCGCGCGCAAGGGCGTCGGCGACTATAGCGTCACCGTGAAGGGACGCGCGTCGCACGCTGGCGTGGACTTTCAAAATGGCGCCAGTGCCGTTGTGGAGTTAGCCCGCCAGATCGAACGCATCGCCGGCTTCACGCAGATCGAGCGCGGCATCACGGTGAACCCGGGCGTTATTTCAGGTGGCACGCGCACCAATGTGGTCGCGGCCGAGGCACGAGCGGGAGTCGATATTCGGGTCGCTCGCTTGAAAGACGCTCCGGCGCTCGACAAGAAATTCCAGAGCTTGCGCCCCTTCGACAAGCGCTGCTCGATTCAAGTGGAGGGCGGCCTGAATCGGCCGCCGATGGAACGCTCGCCCGGGATTCGCAAGCTGTTTCAGACAGCGCGCGCCTGGGCCAAGGAACTGGGAGTGGATCTCGACGAATCCTCCACCGGCGGAGGCTCGGACGGCAACTTCACCGCGGCGCTCGGCATTCCGACGCTGGACGGACTGGGCGGCGTTGGTGAAGGCGCGCACGCGATCAACGAAAGCATTTTGATCAATCGGATCGCCGACCGCACCGCGCTGCTGGCATTGCTGCTGTCGCGCTTGTGATTCATTCACCGCAGATGAACGCGGATGTGTTCTAATTTGCGTTCATTTGCGTTCATTCGCGGCCAAAATCATTTAACGTACACCGTGACGCGCTCGCTATCGGTATTGCCGCCAGCGCCGTAAGCGGTCACTGTGTACGTCGTGGTTTTCTTCGGCCGATCCGCGGAGCAGCCGTGAGTTGGTGAAGCGACTCCCAAGCTCAACGGCCGCCCGGGCTCCACCTTGACCGACTTCGCGTTCTTGACGTTGTAGCAAACGGTCACTTGATCGCCCGGGTGAACGTTGATCGCGTTCACCGAAACGTCCAGGATCTTCGCCAGCGGCGGCCCAATTTGCACCGTGACGGATTGCGAAACCGGCCGCCCATCCTCGCCCTCGGCCGTCAGCGTGTACGTCGTCTCCTTCGCCGGTGCGATTTCGATGCATCTGGTGAAGGCCGGCCATACCTTGTCCACCGGAGGTGAGAGATGTACCGACTTGGCATTGGCCACTCCGTAACAGAGCACGGTCTTCTCGCCAATCGGAAGCGTGGGGTCGCGCGCGTAGAATTGTGTGATGTGCGCGGCTTTGTCGACGGAAGGAGCCGGCTTTCCGCTCTGCGGGCGCGTCGAGCAACCGATCATCACGACTGCAATCAAACCTGCGCACAGCACTCGAGGATCGCGCGCGCCAGTTCGTCTTCTTCCCATGCAAATACGGTCCTCAGATCGAAGAGCAGCCGGCCGTCTTCGATTCGCGCGACTACCGGCGGATCGCTCAGACGGCAGCGCCGCTCGGCTCCCGCCACATCGGCGCAGTCCACGGCGATGAGCCAGCTCTGGAGCGATTGCTCGGGCGTCGAACCGCCGCCGATCACGGAGTTTCCCTCCACGATCTCCGTCCGAATGCCAGTCAGACGTCCGACAAGGACCTCTGCGCGCGAACGCAAGATGGCGCTCGACTGCGAGATCATCGCGAGCGCCGGAACCTGGTCCCAGCGTTCCAGCAGGAGATTCCGCAGCGTCGTTTCGAGCGCCTGGTGAATCAGCTTGTCGAGCCGCAGTGCCCGGAACATCGGATTGCGCCGCAGCCGCGCCACCAGCCGACGGTCGCCCGCGAGAATCCCCGCCTGCGGGCCGCCCAGCAACTTGTCGCCGCTGAATGAAACCAGGCTCGCGCCGGCGCGGATACTGTCTGCCACCAGCGGTTCATCGACGCCGAACGTGCGCAAGTCCGCGACGCAGCCGCTTCCCAGATCCTCGTACACGGGAATCCCGCGCTCCTTGCCAAGCGCCACCAGCTCGCGCAATTCCGGCCGCGCGGTGAATCCTTCGATGCGGAAGTTGCTCGGATGCACGCGCAGCAGCAGCCGTGTGCGGTCGTTGATGGCGTCTCGGTAATCTTCGATGCGCGTGCGATTCGTGGTCCCGATTTCGCGAAGAACGGCGCCCGAGCGCTGCATGATGTCCGGAATCCGGAACCCGTCGCCGATTTCGATCAGCTCGCCGCGCGATACGATGACCTCGAAGCCCGCGGCTAGTTCGTTCAATGCCAGATAAATCGCGGCCGCGTTGTTGTTCACCGCGATGCCCGGCGTGCCGACAAGCCGCTCGAGCAACTCCGCGGCATGCACATCGCGCTTCCCGCGAGCACCCCGCGCCAGATCGTATTCCAGGTTCGAATAGCCGAACAACGGCTCGAATCGCGCGAGCGGCGCGCGGCCGAGATTGGTGTGCAGCACCACGCCCGTCGCGTTGATGACCCGCCGCAGCGACGGCGTCTCGAATCGCGCCAGGTTCCGTTCCACGCGAGTTTCCACGGAAGCCGAGTTGACGTGGCCCCCAGCGTGGATCTCGTCGCGCAGCGACTGGATCACGCGACGCACCTCATCGACAATCAGCGCGCGCGGAAAGCGCCCTTCGAGATGCGTGAGCCCCGAGACCACCTGGTCCACTTGTGGCAATTCGCGGAGTTGTTCCTTGTCTACCAAGCCTGATGTTAACCAATCCCGGCTGGCCGTGTTATCTTCCTTCTTTCATGGACCCGATCACGCTCCTGGTGATTTCGAACCCCGGCGGAAGCCATTTGCGGCTTCTCCACCAACTGCAGGAGCCCGTGAATATTATGGTGGGCGACGATCCGGCGTTTCTCAAAAGCAACGCCGCTGAGGCCGAGGTAATTCTCAATGGCGGCCCGGATGGAGAGCTGCTGCGCACGATATTCCCGCTTGCGCCCCGTCTGCGATGGGTGCATGCTGTTTCGGCGGGCGTGGAAAGGGTGCTGTTTCCGGAGTTGATCGAGAGTCCGGTGCCGCTGACGAATGGACGCGGGGTCTTCAAGGATGCGCTGGCGGAATTCGCCATGGCTGCCATTCTCTTTTTCGCGAAAGGACTCCGGCGGCTGGTTCATAGCCAGGAAGCCGGGCGATGGGACCAGTTCGATATCGAGTTCGTGCGCGGCCAGACGTTGGGGATCGTCGGCTACGGCGAAATCGGGCGCGAATCGGCGCGGCTGGCGGAAGCGCTAGGCATGAAGGTCGTTGCTGTTCGCAGACAAACCGTCCAGCGATTGCGCGAGATACTCAGCGTTTCCGATTTCGTGCTCGTCGCCACACCGTTGACGGCGGAAACCCGCGGGATGATCGGCGAGGCGGAGCTGGCTGCCATGAAACGCTCAGCCGTGATCATCAACGTTGGCCGCGGGCCGGTGATTGTGGAATCCGCGCTGATCGCCGCGCTCAGTGAAAAGCGAATCAGAGGCGCGGCGCTGGACGTTTTCGACGAAGAACCGCTCCCCGGCGGCCATCCGTTTTACCATTTGGACAATGTGCTGCTGTCGCCGCATTCGACCGACCACACGGTTGCCTGGCCCGAATTGGCGATGCAGGCGTTCGTCGACAATTTTGAGCGGTTCCGCAACGGACAACCTCTTCAAAACGTCGTCGACAAGAAAGCGGGTTACTGATATGAGGCATTTTCTGCTATTGATGCTCTTGAGCTTCACAGCCGTGGCGCAATCCTATCAACCGGCACCCGAGAATCTGAAAGCTCGCCAATGGTTTCAGGACAACAAATTCGGGCTGTTCATTCACTGGGGCGTTTACAGCGTCTTGGCCAAAGGCGAGTGGGTGATGAACAACGACAAGATCACGGTGGCCGATTACGAGAAGCTGCCGGCGCGTTTCAATCCGACGGAATTCAATCCCGCCGAGTGGGTGGCGATGGTGAAAGACGCCGGCATGAAGTACATCACCATCACCAGCAAACACCACGACGGTTTCGCGATGTGGGGCACCAAGCAGAGCGACTGGGATATCGTCGACCGCACGCCTTACCGCAAGGACGCGCTGAAGATGCTCGCGGACGAGTGCCGCAAGCAGGGCGTCAAGCTGTTCTTCTATCATTCGCAGCTCGATTGGCACAATCCCAACTATTCTCCGCTTGGCCGAACGGGCCACACCGCCGGACGGCCTGAAGGCGGCAACTGGTCGAAGTATCTCGACTACATGGACGGCCAGCTTCGCGAGCTGCTGACCGGCTACGGCGACGTCGGCGGCATCTGGTTTGACGGGATGTGGGACAAGCCGGATGCCGACTGGCGCATCGCGAAGACTTACTCGCTGATTCACAGCCTCCAGCCGGCGGCGCTGATCGGCAGCAATCATCATCTGAAGCCTTTCGACGGCGAGGATTTTCAGATGTTCGAAAAGGATTTGCCGGGCGGGCGCACGGCGGAGTTCAATTCCAAATCGGAGATCGGGGATCTGCCGCTCGAGAGTTGCGATACCATTAACGGCGCCTGGGGCTATAACAGCACCGACAAGCGCTTCAAGAGTTCGACGCAATTGATTCAGTATCTGGTGAAGGCGGCGGGCAACAACGCCAACTTCCTGCTCAATGTCGGCCCCATGCCGAACGGGAAGATTCAACCGGAGTTTGTGGAGCGGCTGCACGCGATGGGGGAATGGCTGCGGAGGAACGGCGAATCGGTCTACGGAACGCGAGGCGGTCCAGTGAAGCCGCGGCCGTGGGGTGTGACGACGCAGAAGGCCGGGAAGATCTACGTGCATATATTCGATTGGAGCGACGAGCTACTGGCTTTGCCGAAACTGGCGAATGTTAGGAGTGCGGCGATGCTGGCGGGCGGCGCCGCCGTGGAGGTGCGGCAGATGGATGGAGGGACCGTGCTGAGGCTACCGCCGGGGCGTGACCCGATAGACACCGTTGTTGTATTGGCCGCGGATGAACGCTGATGAACGCGGATATTGGGTTTTCGGATATACAGAAGGCGGCGGAGCGGATTCGGGGGATTGCGCATCGGACACCGGTGCTGACTTCGAAGTCGTTCGACGCCCTTGCGGGCGTCAACGTTTTTTTTAAGTGTGAGAACTTTCAGCGCGGCGGGGCTTTCAAGATTCGGGGGGCTTCGAATTTTGTTTATTCGATTCCTAAGGATCAGCTCAGTCGCGGAGTAGTTAGCTATTCTTCCGGGAATCATGCGCAGGCGGTGGCGATCGCCGCGGCTTCGGTGCGGATTCCGGCTACGATCGTGATGCCGGCGGATGCGCCGAAGTCGAAGCTCGCGGCTACGCGCGGGTATGGCGCGAATGTCGTGACGTACGATCGCATGCAAGGGAATCGCGAAGAGATTGGCAGGAAAATCTCCGAAGAGACTGGAGCGACGCTGGTGCCGCCCTATGATCATCCCTGGACCATCGCAGGTCAAGGGACCGCCGCGCTCGAATTGCTCGAAGAAGTGCCGGATCTCGACGCGCTCGTCGTTTGTATCGGCGGCGGCGGTCTGATGTCCGGCTGTTCTATCGCCGCCAAAGCGATGCGGCCGGAGATCCGTATTTTCGGAGTGGAACCCGAGGACGCCAACGATACTTATCTATCGTTCCGCGGCGGCAAGCGGCTCAAAATTCCGATGCCGCAAACGATCGCTGACGGGCTGCGCTCGCAAATGCCGGGCGAGATCACGTTTCCCATCATTCAGAAAAATGTCGAGGATATCGTGCTGGTGAGCGATAACGAAATCCGCGACACGATGAAGTTTCTGATCACGCGCATGAAGATCGTGATTGAGCCGAGCGGAGCAGTACCCGCGACTGCGCTATTCCATAAGAAACTGCCGCAAGGACCGAAGAAGATTGGCGCGATCGTCTCAGGCGGGAACGTGGACCTGGAGTTCCTCCAGAGTATTGGGGATTGAATCGGCCGTGGTGATGAACGCGTAATACTCAGCCTGCACCTTCGATTTGGCCGGAATCCAGCGGTAGGCCGGCAAGCCGAAGAGTGAGTGGCGATCGATCATCTTGCGCCGGCTTTCGGGGATCGGCGACGCGCCGAATTCCATGCCGCGCGTCAACGTGCGGCCGTTCCACGGCGGCTGCTTGCGGTTGTAGTTTTCCTCCCAGATGCCGAGCCACGGAAAATCGGAGCGCTTCCAAACGTAGCCGAAGAGCACTTTTGTTTTTGGGTGGAAGGCGAAGAAGAAGGCGTGGTCGCGGTGCGGATCCATGAGGATGGTGTCGAAGCCTCCGGATGACGCCGCGCTTGTGTAAAGTTGCAGATCTTCCTTCTTGCCGTCTTTGCGCAGCGCGATGGGCCAATCGAAATCCTGATTGGTGCTGAGCGTGTGCGCTTTCGTTCCGGGAGCGCGAAACTGGGTTGCTCCTTTTTCGAGGAATGGCGGGCCGAGGGTCGCGTGCTGCGTCCAGGCGATGGGACGGTCGAGAATGGAGACGTTTTCCACGGTTTCGGTGATGAGGACGCGCTTCGCGTCCAGACGGATGTGGCGCTCGAACTGAAGTTGCGCCGCTGGCATGGAGCAGGCGGCAGTCAGATCCCGATCCGTAAGCGAGATTTTGTATTGCGCGATGGAGGCTTCGCCATGGACGGTCATCCCGGCGGCGGCTTCTTCGGGCGAGGGGCTGCCGAAAAGATCGAGGCAGAGATTGTGGCCCATGATGCCCGCCAGCAGCTTGCTTTCTGCGTCGGCGCCGTATTCGGGATTTTTCGGGAGGGCGTAAGTGGAAGGCTCGATGGAGGGCCAAGGTGGAATCCAAAGCGGGTTGACGCCGGTGGCTTTGTGCTGGATCTCGGCTATGTGGCCGCCTTCTGCGGTTACGGTGACGCGGATATCCGAGTTTTCGATTTGGGCCGAGCGTCGGTTGTGGAAGGTTGTCACGACATCTTTTTCTTGGCGCCCAGCGATCGCATGTAGCTGGCTTGCGCGCCAGCGACATTGGCGGCCATTTGCTGCGGTGTTACGTTTTTCCCCAGCGTGTCCATTTCCTTGAATTGAACCTTGCGTTCCTGCTCCATGCACATGTTGGAGAGGATGACGGCGATGGAATCGCGCAGCCCGACTTCCAGATCGGCTTTGGGATGCCCGCCCGTATGGCAATCGTTGAAGAAACTTTCGAGCTCCGTCTCCACGGGGTTGCGATCCTCGTCGTCGGTCATGATGCCCTTGGAATAGAGCCAACGCTGTGCAAATTTCTTCTCGCGTTCGAGGAAGGAATCGTTCGGGCCGACCTTAAGTTGATCGGTCGCCAATGCGATGGGCAGCCCTTTTTGCGCGTTGCCCAGAGCGTAGCTTGCACCGGCGGCGGTGGCCGGCGCCTTGCCCTGAGCTTTTTGCGATGTCACTTTCGCGGGCTCGCGGTACCACATGGCCGTCGGCATAGTGGCTTCGCCGTCGCCCACGGTGATCTCGAGCGCGCCCGCCGTGCCCATGATCACTTCGCCGAATTCGGGACGCGTGCTGTTCAACAACGGCAGATGCTGATTGGTGGTAATGGCGCTGTAGACAACCTTGCGGCCTTGCGGATACTGGTAGATGAGTTGGATGTTGTCGTAGACGTCGCGGCCGTCTTTCCAGGTGTCGATGCCTCCGATACCGATGACAAAATCCGGAGAACTGCCGAAAATCCAATCCGCGATATCGATCTGATGCGACGCCAACTCCGCCGCCAAGCCTCCTGAATACTCGCGATACAAACGCCAGTTGAAACCATTCATCACCCAGCCGGGATTGCGATGCCATTGTGCATGGATGTGAGTTACATTGCCGAGTACGCCCTTGTCCACGAGCTCCTTGGCAAGCTGATAAAACTTGCTGTAGCGGCGTTGCAGACCGACTTGCAGCACCTGCTTGGGATGCTGCGCGGCGAGCGCGCGCAGGGCGTGCACCTCCTCGGGCTTGAACACGAGGCTCTTTTCGCAGAACGTGTGTTTGCCGGCCTGGAGCGCGTCCTTGGTGACTTGGTAATGCTCGAAGGGCGGCACGGCGATGATCACCGACTCGACGTTCTTGTCGGCGAGCAGCTCGCGATAATCCTTGTACTTCGCTGGACTGGTTCCGATAGCCGCGGCGCCCTTGTCCATTCGCCCGTCGTCGAGATCGCAGATGGCGGCGCAGTGGCCGTTGTCGATTTTGGTGAGGTGTTTCAGAAGGTACGAACCACGGCCGCCGGTGCCGATGACGCCGTATTTCATCTGGTCGGAGGCGGCGCGCACTTTCAAGATGGCAGGGGCTCCTCGAAGCTCGGTAACGGCCGCAGCGGCGGTGACAACACCGGCCGCTTTCACGACATCGCGACGGGTGGGATTTTTGGTTTGAGGCATGAGGCTCCTTCTAAAATAGTGAGTCTAGCAAAAAGGTGGTGGGCGCTAGGGTTGAGCAGCGCTCCGGCGTCGCGCGCCACCAACTCTTGATTTCTCGAATTCCGGGTTATTGTAGAACAATGCGCCGCTTCGCCGACCAGCGCTGGCTCGCGCTTTGGGCGGCCATGCTCGGCTACATGCTCGATGCGCTGGACGTGCTGCTCTACGTCTTCGCCGTCCAGAC
>WNFJ01655294.1_pt1 | contig 24852 bp, 16 predicted proteins | sample 5400461 | NCBI WGS metagenome assembly WNFJ01 (sample SAMN13153349, study PRJNA577476) | soil metagenome | isolation source: 115 cm saprolite on Douglas fir-dominated hillslope | place: USA:California | collected 2013-09-17
CTTCCCCACCGTCACGCTCGCCGGCGTGGAATCGCTGCCGCCGAAGACGCTGTCTCCCGCGTAATGAGCGGTCACCGTATAAGTGCCGCCGGGCAGCAGGGTCGTCGTGCCGGAGACAGTCCCGTTCGACAGCGTGAATCCATCCACGCCGACTCCGGTGCTGGTCAGCAAAGAGGCATCTCCGGTCGGAGTTCCGCTGCCGCTGCCAGGAGCCACGCTGATATTCACATTGACCGATTGGCCGTGCGTGATACCGCTGGTGGGCGGACCCAGTGTAAGAGTTGTCGCCGAGGAGCGGAAGCTGGCCGTGTTCCACTTGGTCACCAGATTCTTGACGTTCACCGATCCCAGCCCTGTGGCCAGGTCATACCCGGCGCCGGTGCTGTATCCAGTCAGAATTCCGTACTGGTCCCCCGGAGTCTGCACCTGGCAGTTCGGCGAACCGGCCGCGCACGGCATGGCGATGGTGCCCGTAGTGATGTCGTTGAAAACGCAAGTGGATCCGGATCCGTTGGTGGAATTGCACGAAGCAGCGTTCTGCTGCCCCGCCAGCTTGTAGAGCACATAGTTGGCATTGCCCTGCCCGTGCGGCGTCGGCACTTGCTGATTGACCAGCGCCATGACTCCCGCAAACGCAGGCGCCGAAGCCGAAGTCCCGCCTACCCCGATGAACTGGGTATTTGGATTGGTGGGGTCACAGGAACTGCCGAAAACCTGGTCGGCTTCGCAAACAATGTAATAGCTCCCCGAAGGAGATCCGCTGGCCGCATACAGGGAAACGTCGGGCAGGTCTCGAACACCATCCGCCGGTACTCCGGGAGCCACCTGCCATGAGGGCTTGGTGTAGCCCGCGCTGCAAGTCGCTGGGTTTTGCCCACTCGATTGGGTGCAATTACTCTTGCCGCCCGAGCCCCCGATCACGTTTATGAAAAACGGGTTCATTCGTGGATCGTTGCATCTGGTCTCGGCGTTGTTACTGAATCCGAGCAGCGTCCCGAATACCGGATTGGTGCAGCTATCGTCCCAGGTTGTCTCCGGAACGTAGCTGATCGCAGAAGCCTGGGTTGTGCTGGCATTTGTTGTCTTCCAGTAGAGGCTGGCGTTTGTCAGATCGTAAAAGTCGGTTCCCCCCACTGCCACATTGAAGGGCGTTGAAGCAAAGCCGCTCACCTGCAAACCGAATCGTGCCGGGCCTGGAAGATTGAAGTCGTCACAGCCAGCCGCACCACCGTCTCCAGCAGAAATCATGACCGTAATACCTTGCGCCGCCGCCTGTTCCCACAGCGCGTTAAAACCCTGATTGCCAGCCGTTCCTAGACCCAGTTCGCAAATCCCATAGCTTTCGCTCATTACCGGAGCCAGGTTGTTGTCAATTATGTATAAAGCCGAAAGATCGATCCCGCGGGTCGTCTCCGTACTCTGCGATACCACAAAGTCGATGCTCGCTCCCTTGGCGACGGCGCTCGACCATTCAACGTCCAAGTCAGATTCGGTCTCCTCGCCCTTGAGGATTCCCGGAGGCGGGCCATCGTGAATGACATTCAGGGTCACCGGCGGCAAGCCAAAGAAGTTTCGGAAATCAGCAATGTCCTGGGGATTGATATCCGTCTCTCCGACGATTGCAATCGTCTGCCCGGTACCGTCAATGGGGGGAGAGGCATTCCACAACGGCGCAACATTGTAGATGGTCGCGAAGTCATAGGGGCCCACTCCGTAGCAGTGGTTCTGAACGCCGCAGTTGCCGTTAAACGTCATCAGCGGCTTGACCGGCGTCACCTGCCCGGTGGATTTGTCTCGCGACATCGTTCCCAGAAGATGCAGCATCGGCTTGGGCGGAAAATTATTTAGCGACAGCACCCCTGCCACCGCCGGCGCCAGCGCCGTCGGAATCTGCGGATCACTCGCATTGGCCCAATACTGTTGCCCATTCACCAGATACTGATGGATCTGCGTGTGCAGCGCCGCTTCGACTTGCCCTTCTGTGCCAGAAAATTCGATCACACTGCGTCCGTGGGCGACACGGTTCACCTGGAAGCCCTGCGACTGCAGCCATCCCGTGACCAGTTGCACATCCTGATCGGAGGGCCCGAACTGAACCCCGAATTCATCTGGAGTAAGCCACTGGTGATAATTGGGCGAGGCTTTGTCTTGCTGGTCGTCGAGCAGCTTTCGTAGCGCAAAATCCTGTTGCGGACTGCGCTTCAGCACGAGCAACATACGCTGCAAAGGCAGGTTCGAAGCTGCTATTCCGATATCAAATTGCGGTTGCGCCAGCGGATGCGTGTTCCCCTTAAGCGTCGTGAGCTGGCTCTCAATAATCGGTTGGGTGATCAGCGGCTGCGGTTGGACCTGCTGGGCAAGGCCCTGCATTGACGCCAGAGAAAAAAGCAGAAACAAACAACCCATCCGGAACAGACGAGTTTCCACTGGGTAAACTCCTGCCCTCAATCGGAGGCCTCTTGACAGATTCCAGGTTGAGCGCCAAACGCGCAGAGTTGTTCGACGGGGAAGTGCCAGCAACTCTGGACTTGAAATATTGCTCTTCTAGTTATGTTCCGTCAAGGGAATTTTGAGAACGGTATTTGGGACGAACTCTTTGTCCGCCTGCTGGCGGCCTGTTTTAGGCCGTTGGAGGGTCGAGCTAAGGTTAACCGACTGGTATCCGCTGCGGAGACGCACTCGCCCTGAATGGACCGAAGAAGATGGAGGCCCCGTCCGGAATCGAACCGGAATTGCCGGTTTAGGAAACCGGTGCTCTATCCATTTGAGCTACGGGGCCAGTGCTTCAGTTTACCGCGATCCCCCACAAAAGTTGACCGACGGCCCGCTCACAGCGCCTTAACGTACTCCACTAGCGTCATCCCAAAGAAGTCTCCGCGTCCGGCCCGAGCGAATATAGCCGTTCTTCCCGTAGAAACGCATTGCCGCTTTCAAGGGCGGCGTGGTGTCGAGGGTGACTTGGCTGCATCCCTGCTCTCGCAGCCACGCTTCAATTGCCGAGAGTAGTTGCCCCGCTGCCCCAGCTCCTCGCAGTTCAGGCACTACCGCCATTCCGCGCAGGTGTCCTTCATCGCCCGAAACCGCTCCGGCAACGGTGCCGATTATCTTTGTTTCGGATGTCTCCGATTCCGATGTAGCCGACTCCGAGGTCGCAACCAGGACGTGCATCCCTCGCAGCCGTTCACCCAAAGTAGTACGATCCAGAACGGTATCAGCGAAAGCTCCAGCCGTGTAGTCCTTGCAATAAGGCTCAAACGCCGCAGCCAAGCAATTCAGGATTCCTTCCTGGTCAGCTTCGTGGGCCGGCCGAATCGAGTCCTGCGGCGAGGCCTGAGTGGAGATGTGCGCCATTCCTGCATTTTGCAACATTCTCACTGCACCGCGCACACACTAGCCGTTTCGCAATGAAATCAAGGGACTCCGCGGCGTCAGCGTCCGCCAATCCGTGAGCAGAACAACACCGATGGCGGCGCCGAGGTACAGAATAGCGAGCGTGAAATGAAAATGCGATCCAGCTGAAGGAGTCTGCACCATGCTGCCACCGAGATTGTGCCCCATGTGCGCCACCATTACCAGAAACAAGCTCCCGTTGGTGCTGTTGTACATCCAGGCATAGACAATCGCGGTTGAGATCAGCCGCATGTAAGTTGCAACCGCATCCTCGCGAGTCACCAGCGACAGACCTCCCGGAGTGATCACCATCCAAAGATGCCATGTGCTCCAAATCAATCCAATAAAGATGCTGGCTTTCAGGGCGCCATAGCGGGGCTGCAACCGTGGCTGAGCGAATCCGCGCCAACCTAGCTCCTCGGCGAACAGAGAACCGAAGACGATCCAGAACAGGCTGCCGGGACCAAACCCAGACGTCGCGCGGAAAACGAACCAATGCGCAGGCGAAGCCCCGCCCAGAGCAACGTGAATCATATTGGCGAGCAGAAAGAGAATGATCGGCCCAATGAGCGCAACCCCATACCAGGCAATTCCGACGCGCCAAGTCCTCATCTGCCGCGACACGGAACGCACTCCACCAGCTCCCGGATAAAATCCCGCGACCAGAAGAGCGGCAATCGTCGGAGCGCAAGCCGTGATCAACATGCCGGTGAGGATAAAAGGCAGGTGCGGAGTGGACGACGAAATCTGATTGAGGTTCAGACCTCCGAGGATGAAGGGCAGCGCGCCGAGAACCGTTAAGGCAAAAAGCAGCACGACCCATGCAATGATCTGTCCGCCGCGCTCGGCGACTGGTTTTGAGTCTTTCACTGTGTATTTCGTCTCGATCGAATACCGCCAGAAAACTGGAAAGGATGTAGCGGACTTCACTTCGGCAACGCAAAAGCGACATACGCCCCACCTGACTTCAACCGCGGATCTTTGCCGCCACCGGCGGCGATGGCGACATATTGACGGCCATCCACTTCATACGTGATCGGCGTGGCGTTGCCGGAGAATGGAAGCACCGTCTCCCACAGCAACTCGCCCGTGGATTTATCGAAGGCGCGGAATTTTTTGTCGTAGTTGGTCGCTCCGATGAAGAGCAGACCACCCGCGGTGACGACCGGCCCTCCGTAGTTGTCGGTGCCGGTATTTTTCAGTCCTTGGGCGGCGAGCTCGGGAAATTCGCCCAGCGGAATCTTCCAGACATATTCGCCCGTGTTGAGATTGATCGCGTTCAACGTTCCCCACGGAGGCACAACCGCCGGATACCCCTCGGGGTCGAGGAACTTTTTATATCCGGTGAAGCGGTATTTCATATGCGGCGCCGGTTGAGTGGGATCCGGCATTTCATCTTTGCTCTGGGTCAGATAGCTAATCAGGGCACTGATTTGAGTGGCGGAAAGATTGGGGAACGCAGGCATTCTACCCCGGCCTTTTTGAATGACCTCTGCGATTGGCTCCGGCCCCAAACGCCCTCCGACGCCAGTTTTTCCGAGGTCAATTAATGACGGAAACACCGGCGGCGAGCCTGCCCGATTGTCGCCATGGCAGATGGCGCACTGGCTTTGATAGATGCCGGGTCCGCTGGACTCGTCGGCAGTGTTCTCAGCCAGCGCTCCCGTCCATGGGATGTCATTGGCGTTCACGTAAATAATGCCGGTTTCCGGATCCACTGCCGGGCCGCCCCACTCCGCGCCGCCATCGAACCCCGGAAAAACAATCGAATCCTTTCCCACGCTGAACGGAACAAACTGCCCGTCGTTGCGAAAACTCCGAAACTGTTCTAGCGCCCACTGATGCATTTCCGGGGTGCGATTGGTCAGCATGTCCTCTGTCAGAGACTGCCGCGCATACGGCGCAGGCTTGGTCGGCAGGCCTTGTTCCTCCGCCGTGACTTCTCCCGGCAAATTACTGTGCGGATATTTGCGGTATTCGATGGGAAACAGCGGCGTGCCGTTTGCGCGATTGAAAAGATAAACGAATCCCTGCTTGGAAGTTTGTGCGACCGCTGCCACGTCTCTTCCGTTGCGCTTCACCGTCACTAAAGCCGGCGCCGAAGGGAAATCGCGGTCCCACAAATCGTGCCGCACGCCCTGGAAATGCCATATCCGCTCGCCGGTCTCGGCGTTCACCGCGATCAGGCAGTTGGCGAAAAGATCGTCACCAACCCGATCGGCGCCGTAGAAATCGAATGACGCCGAGCCAGTCGGGACATAGAGAATGCCAGTCTTAGAATCGAGCGCCATTCCCGCCCAGTTATTGGCGGCGCCGCTTGTTTTCCACGCATCCTTCGGCCAGGTGTCGTAGCCAAACTCTCCGGGATGAGGAATGGTATGAAAGCTCCAGCGCAATTTTCCAGTGCGCACGTCGTATGCACGAATATCGCCCGGAGGAGCCGGCAGGGTCTCCGGCTCACGACCTCCCACGATGATCAAGTCCTTGTAAACCAGCGCCGGGCTGGTGAGAACGATGGATGCAGTCGCGGGATCGCGACCGAGATTTTCACGCAAATCAATTCTTCCGTGGTCGCCAAAGGTCGCACTGGGCTGCCCAGTTTCAGCGTCAAGCGCATAAACAAAATTCATCACCCCGACGACAATTCGCTTGTCTTTGCCGTTAGGGCTACTCCAATAGGCGAGTCCGCGATCTGGCTGCGTGCCCACGATGCCCGGGTCGTACTTCCATTTGAGCTTACCGGTGGCCGCATCGAGTGCAAAGATTTTCTGCGATGGCGACAGTCCGTAGAGGACTCCATTGACAACGATGGGACTGGTCTGCAGCCCCCCCGTCTCTTCGGTGTCGAACGTCCACGCAACTTGCAACTGCTTTACATTTGATTTGTTAATCTGCGTCAGCGGTGAGTAGTGGCCACCCTCCAGAGCTCCGCCGTAGACCGGCCAGTCGCGGTTTTTTGATTCAGCTGACGAACTCTGAGCCAAAGCGGAAAAGGAAAATACGGTGACAGGCATCAGCAACAAAAGGCCAGCAACCGCGAGAGTCTTGGCGGACTGCGTTTTCAGATCCACAATTCGAGTAGGCGGCATGCCGCTGGCGTTTTTACAGTTAACTCAGAGTGTGAGTCAAGTGAAAACAGTGATCAGTAATAGTGTAGAAAAGACTGTAGTCCCTGCTTTCGCAATCCGCGAAGGTAAGAACCACGTTTCAATCCGACCCTAGTTCTCGCTTTCCCCCGGAACCTCCGGCGGTTTTGGCATCTTAGGCATTTTGGGCACGGGTGGCGGAGGCGGAATCGCTACTCCTTTGCGAATTTCGATGCTTCCATGCTCAAGGTTCAAAACCATATGCGCCCCGCCACCATTTACCGAGCCCGTGGCGGTCGCTCGATTATCGCCATTGTCAATTTTCAGTTCCGGAAAGTCGGATTGGATCTCTCCGTCGCGCGCCTGCGCGTCCACTTGGAATGCTGACTTTTCCGGCAGAAAAATGCGGATGTCGCCTTTCGCATTCGTCACTTCCAGATTGCCCAGCTTATTTAAATGGATTTCAACCGCGCCGTTCTCGTTCACCAGATGCACGTCGCTGGTGATGCCGTTCAGCATAATGTCCTTGGAGCGCGTTCGCAGGCGTAGCGGCCCGGTCAGGCTGGACGCTTCCAGATCGCCCGAGTCAAGGTTCAGATAGCCGTCGAGCTTGGTGAAATCCATATCAGTGCGCGTGGACTTAAAGCTGACGCCCTTCGCAATGCGCGTCAATTTCACGCTTTCCATGAAGTCGCCGTCCAAGCGGACTCCTCCCTTCACGTCTTCTAGCGAAATGTCCTTGCCGCGGCCGTTCACGGTTATGTCCGAGGCGATCTGTGAAACCCGCGCCGAACTGTTGTCGAGATTCAGAGTCAGGCTGCCGTTCAAATCCGTGACCGAAACGTCGCCGTCTTGACTGGTGATTTCTGCGTTGCCCTCGCGGCCCATGATGCTGATATCGCCGTGCCGAGTTGAAATTACCACCGACGCCTTACGCGGGACCGAAATGTCCATGTCCGAGCTGACCCAGCGGTCGCCCGCTCCCTGGGTATTAGCATTCACGCTTACCACGGCGCCGCTCAGAGAGATCTGTGGCTTGGTAGATTTGTTCCAGTTATCGGCTTCCTCCTGCCGATCTGCATTCACCCGCTTGTGCACGGTGACGTGAATGTTGTTGTCGTCGGAGGCGGTCAGATTGATGGCCCCACGCTCATTGGTCACATGGAGACTGTCGCCGGCAGGAAACGCCTGGTGGAGTTCGTCAGTGTAGTCGTAGTTGTGTCCCCACCACGGGACGTCGCCCTGGATGTGGAACTGATCGCGAAATTCTGCCCAGTTCACACGATAGGCCTCGGTGGCAGTCAATCCCATGATTACCACGAAGATGATCAGGATCACTCCGCCTGCGCCGATCCCTCGCGGATGTATGCCGGCACGGTTGGCGTTCTGATATTCGATCAGCTTGATCACGCCCCAGACGATGAGCAGCAGCGGCCAATAGTGTGCGAACGAGCGGCCAAGTTCGTGCCAGGCAATCATCCCTAAGTTCCCCAGCAGGAAGAAAATGCCAATCACAATCAGCACAATCGGCCCAGCGAAGGAGCGCGGCTGGCGCGGCCGCATCGGAGGCGGCGGAACCGGAGGCGGTGGCGGAATTCGTGTGGCGCTAACCATTTTTCACCTCGCTGTTTACTTCGCTCGGAGGCTGCTGCTGGGGAGGAACGTCGCTACCCGGCGGCGGACCAGAAATCATTTGCGTCGGACCATCGCCGTGCGTTCGTTCCATGAGCTTGATCACGCCGATCACCAGCAGAATCACCGGCCACGTGCGTCCCCACCCTGGCACACCCCACCACCGATCATGCAGATTGTTCAGCAGCGCAAGCACTCCCACTGTGATCAGCACCGCGGGTCCCGAGAGACTGCGGTGACGGTAATCGCCGCGATCATTACAAGCCTTTCGCTTGGCAAACAACCACAAGCCGAGTCCGATCAAGAGAACAGGCCACAGCGTGTCCACCTCGAGAAACCAAATATTCAAGTTATGCAACAGGAAGAGCACCCCAAGTCCGATCAGAACCAGGGCTCCGGTGGGTACGCCACCGGTGAAATCGCGCCGTTCTCCCACACTGAACATCGTTCCCAAGCCAAACGGATCCGGCGCGGGCTGACCTGCCTGGATCGCCTTGGCCGACTTAATGGCGTCGATGAGTTGGTAAATGACAAATGCCGCGATCCCGATACCGAAGGCGGTCCCCATCGCGTCGCTATGGGCATTACTCGCCCCAACAATCAGAAGAACGAAAATGATCAGGTGAGCCAAACCCTTCGCGTACTGGCCGCAATAAACCGCGCCCACTCCGAAAGGGAAAAATCCCGCCAGGATTCCGGCCAATGCCGGATTGGGTCCAGTGCTTGCCGGCTGCAATGGCGCTTGATACCCGGGGGCTGGTTGGAACGGCGTCTGCGGCGGTAAACCTGCCACCTTCTCCGCCAGGCAGTTCTCGCAATAAATCACGCCCATCACTGGGCGGGTGCAGTTGGTGCAGAGCGGTTTGCCGCAAGTGCGGCAATATGCCGCTGCGGGAGTTTGCTGATGGTTGGCGCAGTTCATACGAACCTCCTGTATGTGGTCACCGGCACTACAGGTGCGTCATCTGGAAGAGAGGCAAACACCGGCTGGCTCCCTTCCTGGCTGTAGTTACGTTCCTGTTTTTGATCGGGTTGTCCGCTGGTATTGTTCTTGGTTTTATCCTTCCGGTCGTTCTTGTCGTTCTGTGGTTCGGGCGGAGCCTGCGCCGGAGCGGTAGCCTCTTTGAACTGGCGCACCCGCGCTTGGATTTCATACACGAAGCGAATGTTCTCGTAATACTTGACCACTCGGCCAGAAGTCTCGTAGTAAGAGCGGCGGATGGCGCTGGGCCGCAGGTCAACGTGCCGCAGATCTCCTAGCCTTACGCCAGCAAGACTCAGAGTCACCGATAGGGTGAAGAATGCCATTCCGAATGACATGGCAAACCTCGGCTGCCGTGCCGCCGCGACCACAGGCGAGTAAATCATTTCTGCCCACTCGCGCACGCGGTCCATCCAGGTCACAGTCGTCGCGCCAGTCGCAACATGCGAGCGCGACGTAACCACACCGCTTGTCCGCAGCAAGATGTTGGTGACCAGATTTGCCGGAGGCTCTGCTTCCTCCAAAGCCTTCAGCCAGCCATGACCGGCCTCAGCCTCACTCAGCAGGGGGCCGCAGAGCTGGCACACCCGCCCGTGGGCTTCGAATGCTGTCAATCTCTCGCCAGAGAGGGTGCCGTCAATGGCCTGACTCAGCAGAGCATCGAACTCTGAGCACTGCATCCCGTTATGTTCTTTTTCCTTCATTACATTACCTGCCTATATGTACGTTGGAGGAGGCGCGCAAGTTCCGCTCGCCCCCGGTTAATCCTGGACTTCACGGTTCCTTCCGGAACCTTTAGTACCGTAGCGATTTCACGATAGTCCATGTCCTGTAAGTCCCGTAGAATCACCGCCTCACGAAGTTCCGGAGAAAGCCTCTGCAGGGCCAGGTGAACAGTTTCTCCCGTTTCCCGGCTTTGTACCCTGGAATCCTGCGACGGCCCCCGGTCCGGAATCTGTTCCGAGAGCGGCATCGCGTCCTCATGATCTGAGGAAACCGTGTCCAGGGAATCGGTCATGCGCTCCTGTTTCGTCTTGCGGAAATGGTCCACCAAGAGATTGCGGGTGATGGTCGTGACCCAGGTCATGAAGGCGCCGCGGTCAACATCGTAGGAATTGAGCGTGCGATACATCTTGATGAAGACCTCCTGAGTCAAGTCCTCGGCATCATCGCCCGATCCGGCGAACCGGTAACAGATGTTGTAGATGCGCCGGTGATATTTTTGGACGATCTCCTCCCAGGCGGCTGCATCGCCCGAAACGCAGCGACGGACCAGCAAAGCAGCCACATGGGCGTCTTCCAAATTACACTCCCCGGGAACCTGTTGCGGATGGGGTCTTTTAGCTGTCAGCCATCAGCCCTCAGACATCTGGTAAACCAGCTTTCCTGACGGCCGACGGCTGACGGCTGAAAGCTGGTTCGCTGAGACCACCCCAACCCATCTCGCACAAAGATACGCGCAGTCAGCCCTGGAAGTTCAGACTGGCGAGAACCAGAAATTGTACATGTAGGGGCAGAGTCTGCCCCTGACCGACATCAGGCAAAGGACGGAGCGGAGCGTTCCAGCCCCGCATTCCAGACGGTACCAATCAACAAATCCAGGCCGGATTAGATGGGTTCGGCGTCAACCCGAGTGGCGTCGGCTACGTTGGTTGACGGATCAGAGAAATTCGTGCCCGGCTCATGAGCAACCTTTTCGTGTCCGGTGCCCGCACGGCGTATAACGTCATGCCAACCGTCGTCCCAAGTGATGCGGGCCTCCCCGTCCACTACCGACCACGTACCGTGACTCGAGCCGAGTGTTTTTGTGGCTTCGCCATCGGCCTTCAACGTGATAAAGAAGTGGCCTCCCCCGTCACCTACACCCACTTTCCACTTGCCGAGGAAATGGTTCTTGCCCATGAATGAGCCGCTCATAGCAGAAGTGCCGAACTCGATGCGCGAAGTGTCAGCCAGCACCAGGCTCTGCTGATGGCCGTCTTTAAAGACGATTTTGGCGGGGGCGCCAAAATCGATGCGAACGATGTCCGCTATAGAAAAACTCTGGCTGTGGCCATCCTTGAAGACCACTACCAGCGAGCCGCGCGCGTCCTTCGACGCTTGCGTCTGTCCTGAACTGGCAATGGCAGATACAACCAGGAGTACTGCAAAGAAAATCGCTGTTGCTGGTTTTCGCATGTTCCCTCCCCGGAATGTTACGAACCGAGTACACCAGAATTACAAAGCAAATGCTTCACTAACAAAATACGTTTTTTCAGACGGGTTGGTTCCATGATGCTGCTCGGCCAAAGGATCAGCTACGGCAAAGCTCCGTCGCCAGGACTTCGCGCCGCTCCATTGCGATCCGGTCGATGCGGCTGAGCAGGAACAAGTATCCCGCGATCGAGGGGATAGATAGCGCCAACAGAACCAAGGTGGCAATCCACAAATTCCCATAGTGCGCCCCCAGAAAGACCGCCAATACTCCCGTCCCGCTCATGATCAACTGCACTCCAAGGCTTACAAAGACAGTGCTCGCAGAGGCGCGTTGGCGGCCAAAAGTCGCGTAGTCAATGCGCTTCGGTGAGTACATGGAAAGCAGATCTCCGGCGGTAAAGTTGAGGGGCGCCGCAAACAGGTACCAGGCGAACGTCAAGGCCAAAACTGCGAAAGGCGGGGGCTGATAAACGACCCGAACTCCCAGCCACAGAAAAAAGACCTCAGTAGCCACGATCGTCATGTGAGCCAGATTCTTGCCAATTAGAATCTGACGAAAAGAAACCGGCGAGCACAGAAAGAACTGAATGCCACCCCCATCTCCGCCAAAGTTGTTGTACACGAGATTGGTCATGACCAACAGGCAATAGGCTGCTCCCGCCGGAAGCGCATAAGCCGCCTGCTGCCCCAGCAAACCCCGTCTTCCGCTCCACAGGACGAAAACCACAACCATGGGCATGATCAACGTAAAGAGCATCGGGCCACTGCGCGAGAGGTAGCGCAGTTCTTTCTCAAAAATCGCCGACACCGGTTCGGAAAACAAGGGCAGTTTCCAGCCGCGGCGGATGGCGCTCTTCTCCTGCGGAGTCCGGCGCTTCTCCGTTCCCGAGGGATTATCGCCCAAGTACTGACTGCGCAAACGCAAGTGCAGCACCCAGGCCGCAATTCCCGCACCTGCCGCGAGCAGTACGAAGGAAAGAAGGGCGGCCGACACCCTGCCCTGCGCGGCGTTGGTCAGGCAGGAAGCAGCCAAGCCTGGAGGTAGCGCTTGCTCCAGCGGAATTAGTCTGGCCAAGACATGTACAGCTTGCGGCGCCGGCTTCCCGTTAAAACGTCCCAGCACAGGCCCAATCATTTGAAAACTGACCATGACCAGCAAGAAAAGCACGCCTAGAATTTCCCGGCTGCGGCGAAGCGAGAGCCAATGCTCGATCCAGGCAAACACCATTCTGCCCAGCAAAATGTTGAACACTGCGAACAGCCCAATCGCCAACAGGGCCCACGGAGCCAGGCGCAGGTCGGCAGAGCTTATTCCCAGAAACAAGCCAAGCAGCCAGAGGAAGCTTAACGCGGTCGCAATATCCAGGGAGCCGTAAATTACCCGCACCAGAAAGTACGTGGAGTAGCTCATCGGAAAGCGCAGCAGGGAGGAGGAATCAAGGTTCTGGGTGAAAGCGGTGGCCATCACCGGGAAAAGCTGCCAGAACAGAAAGACAATCCAGAACGGCACCGCCAGCCATTGCAGGTGGTCATGGTCTCCCGTGGTCGCCCATGCCGCGGCAAGAAATAAGGCAGAACCGCCTATGACTCCTGTGCCCAGCACCAGCAATCCGCCGAAAGCACGCGAAACCAGATTCAGGCGTCCACGGACCGAGCGCAGCGAATTGACGACCAAATGCCAGCGCAGTAGAGCAATAGCCCGCAATTGCGCGCCGGATGCCGGTTTCAGCCCAGCCATGAAAGTTCCTGTGCTGGGTTGCGCGATCCGCCAACGGTTTGCAGAAAATATTGTTCCAGAGTCATTCTTTCGCCCGGCTGTGTCGCGCTTCCCGCCAGCACTCCCGAACGCAATTCATCTAGCGACCCTTGCGCCACTAGACGCCCGTTATTGATGATCCCCACATGCGTGCAGAGCCGCTCCACAATCTCTAGTACGTGAGAGGTCAAGAAAATGGTTACCCCACGAGCGATCATGCGCTGCAACATCGCCTTGAGGGTCCCGGAGGCAATTGCGTCCACACCTTCGAACGGCTCGTCGAGAAAAAGCACCTTCGGTCCATGAATCACTGCCGCCGCCATGGCCAGCTTTTTCTGCATACCGTGGGAATAGTCGGTGATCAAAGTTTTCGGCTGGCTTGCCAGTTCCATGAAGTCCAGCAGCTCTGCCGCACGCTGCGCGGCCGTGTCGCGATCCAGCCCATACATCCGTCCCGCGAAATTCAAGTACTCGGATCCGGTCAGGCGGCCCAACAGCGCCATCCCTTCCGGCACCACGCCGATCTGACTCTTGACCTCCGCAAGGTGTGACGCGAGATCAAGGCCGAGGATATGCATTCGACCCGCAGTCGGCGCCATGAGTCCGGTAAGCATTTTGATAGTGGTGGACTTCCCGGCACCGTTCGGACCAAGAAACCCATAAAACTGTCCGGCGGCCACCGATAGATTTACATCCTCGACGGCGGTGAAGTCGCCAAATCGGCGGGTAAGGCCTTGGGTGAGAATGGCTGGAGAGTCCACAGAATTTTGACTCTAACACAGGTGGAGAATCACTCGGTTGCGGTGACTCTTATCAAGTCTCAACCCATGAAGTAATGAAATTGAAGGGAGGCTAAATTTCGTGGCGACCTAGCCCAACATCCTGCATCAAAAGTAACGGGATTCTTCGGGGGGGCGAAATGAAAGGCAGGACTATGAAAACAAAGTACGCAATTGTAGTTTTCGCCGCACTGGCCGCTGCCTGCATTCTGGCGGCAGCCCAGCCGCAACAGGAACCGTCCCCAAAGGCAGTGGAACGCATCCAGAGAGAGGTCCGCCATGAACTCCTGATGCTGCCCTATTTGGGTGTTTTCGATAATCTCGCCTACAAGGTCGACGGCTACAACGTGACTTTGATGGGACAGGTCACCCGCCCGGTCTTGAAATCGGACGCTGAAAACGTCGTCAAGAGGATTGAGGGCGTAGAGAAAGTTGACAACCAGATCGAAGTGCTTCCAACCTCTCCCATGGATGACGAACTGCGCCTTAAGCTCTATCGCGCAATTTATGGGTACGGGCCGCTGGAAAAGTACTCCCTGGGTGTGCAGAAGCCCATCCGCATTATCGTAAAGAACGGGCACGTCACTCTGGAAGGAGTAGCGGACAACGAGGGTGACAAGAATCTGGCGGGCATTCGCGCCAATGGCGTTTCCGGAGTTTTTTCGGTCACTAACAATCTTCAGATCGCGAAATAGGGGATTCCATGAACCGCGAAGGGATGGTCCTTACTCGCTGGTAAAGTAGTCCACGGTGACGGGATTCTCAAACAGCGAGTAGTCACGGGTCACTACCGTGATACCGCTGTCGGTCACGAAGTATTTCTGCCGGTCTGAATCAGGGTCGAAACCGATGGTGGTGCCTTCCGGGATGTGCACGTCGCGGTCCACGATGGCGCGGCGGATGCGGCAGTGTCGCCCGATGTTGACGTGTGAAAACAGAATGCTGGAATCCACTTCAGTGTAAGAGTTCACCCGCACGTCGGGCGACAGTACCGAGTAGCGAACTGTACCCCCGGAGACGATGCAGCCCGCGGAAACGATAGAATCCAGGGCCTGCCCGGTTCGTCCCGCCTCTTCGAAAACAAATTTCGCCGGCGGATACTGGCGTTGATGCGTCCGAATGGGCCAGGCTGAGTCATACAGATTAAACACTGGCGACACCGAAACCATATCCATGTTCGCTTCGTAGTAAGCCTCGAGCGTACCGACATCGCGCCAATAGAGCGCCTCTTTCTTGTTTTCATCTACGAAGTCGAATGAGTAAACCCGATAGTCATCCACCATTTTCGGCAGGATGTCTTTGCCGAAATCGTGGCTGGAATGCTCATCCTCGGCATCCTTGAGAAGAATCGGAATCAGCACGTCGGTGTTGAAAAGATAAATTCCCATCGAGGCCGAAACTTTCTCCGGATTGTAGGGAGAACGCAGCGCGGTGAATGTGGGCTTCTCCTGGAAACCGACCACACGATTGTCGGGATCTACGTCAATCACTCCGAAACGGTAAGTCTCGTCGGGATCGATCTGAATCGTGCCCAGAGTCACGTCTGCGGCAGAATCCAGATGCTGCTTGAGCATCAGCCCGTAATTCATCTTGTAGATGTGGTCGCCGGAGAGGATCAGCACATGCTTGGGCTGTTCCGAGCCAATGGAATAAATGTTCTGGTAGACCGCGTCCGCCGTGCCCTGGTACCACTGATCGCTGACCCGCTTCATGGGTGGTAGCACTTCCACGAACTCTCCCATTTCGCGGCCTACGATGTTCCAGCCTTCGCGAATGTGCCGATTCAGCGAGAGCGCTTTGTACTGGGTGAGAATGTAGACCCGGCGCAGGTCGGAGTTGATGCAGTTGGAAAGCGTGACGTCGATAATGCGATAGATCCCGCCAAACGTGACGGCAGGTTTGGCCCGGTCACGAGTGAGTGGGTAGAGCCGTTCCCCAGCTCCTCCCGCTAGCAGGACTCCCAAAGTGTCTTTCATCACGATCCGCTATTGAAGCAGCCGGCGCGTTCCAAACCCGATGAGCCGCCTTAATTAAACCTCACATCGCGGGTAATACTAGCACAGCGAAGTGAGCCACGACGACCGGCCTAGATGTTGCCGATGTTGCCCGGAGATGGTCTTGCAACCATTTATCTTTTGCTATCCGAAAGACTGCTGATTACGATTCAGTAAATGCGTTTCGCACCGACGACTGCGACGGGATGGGCCCGCATGGCGCTGTGTTTGCTCATTTCATGCTTGGGGATGTTGGCTGAGGGCTATAGTCAGTCGGGACGCTCCGTCCAGGTTCAATGGCAGCCCGCGAAACTGGTGAACGGTTCGCCAGTCTTGTTCCAGGTATCAACCTCCACCGGAGTTCAATCGCTCTCTGGCATTTGGTTCGGACACAACCTCATCTTTTTTCGTCCGGGCAACGGAAAGCTTTGGTACGCGCTCGCTGGCGTCCCCGTGGAAACTACTCCTGGGCGTTACGCTCTGACGATCAAGCAGATGCTGATCAGCGGAAAGTTTACGGAAACCTTGGTCAAGATCAAAGTTGCCAGCGCACCGTATCCCAAGATCACAATCAAGGTTGCCAAACAGTTCACCGAACCCGACCCCGAGCAACTAAAGGAAATTGCGGCTGACAAGGAAGTGAAACAGAAGACCTTCGCTGTAGAAACTCCGCAACGGAGCTGGACAGGACCGTTCCTGCCTCCGGTATCGGCGGCAGTTTCCGATGTGTTCGGTACGGCGCGCGTAATCAATCAGGAAGTTAAGAGCCGGCACCTGGGCTTGGATTACGGTGTCCCAACGGGCACTACTGTTCATGCCGTGAATCACGGGACAGTGCTCTTGGCTCGACCGCTGTTTTTTGAGGGAAACTGCGTGGTGCTCGACCACGGCCAGGGGCTTTTGAGTCTGTATCTGCATCTCTCGGACTTCAACGTAAAAGAAGGCGACGAAGTCGCTCCCGGGCAAGTTATTGGCCGGAGCGGCGGCACCGGGCGTGCCACCGGACCCCATCTTCACCTTGCCATCCGCTGGCAGGGAGTCTACCTGAATCCGGCTACCTTATTGAAAATGCGGTTGCCTTAGCCAGTTCTCCCACAACCTTGTTCCGTTTTCGTAACAAAACTGAGTTCATCGATCGCGAATCCTTAAGAGCGTCCTAGAAACTACTGTCCTGTCGTCCCAAAGAATGTTGCTTCCTCAGCTCTCTTCGACCCGAGTGTTCTGTTTTCGTAACAAGAGTGAGCTGGTCAACAGTGGGTCGCAAAAGCCGTGCTAGAAACTAGCAACTCGTTGTCGGCGTTGGCGTGGGGAAGCGCTGAAGTTCTCGCCGGACGGGGCATATCGGGACTTGGAGGCCCCCCCTTACAATGTCCCGATATTTTTGCCTCAAATTGCCGCGACTCGAGATTGCAGGCCTGGCTCCTCCAAAGCAACACCGTCTCGATAATTGACTGTCCGGCCTGAGATTGCTGGGATTCGCTCGCCCGGCACAATTACCCCCACCAGGTTCAAAGGATCGGCTGCAGAAATCGTGATCACGTCGCCACTGGGTGGAATCTTGCGCGTGGCTCGCAACGATTCGATGGCCACCGGCAGCGCAAACTGTTCGCCTAGAAACCCATCCACAAAACGTCCACCGCGAATTTCGCCGCGAGCCTCCAGCCTGCGAAATGCGATTTGCAGTTCACGCCATTTGGGAAGATTGGCCTCCCGGACTAGCAGATCGCGGAAGACGACTCCGTAGCGTTTCAGCATCATCCAGCAAGTGGCTTCGACCACGCGATCACGCTCCACCGCGGAGTCCGTATGCAGAATCGCCCAGCGTCCTGAGCTGTGCCGTGGACGAGTAGTGCGGCCGCTTCCCTGCCCGGCGCGGCGTTTGGGGTCGATCAGCGAACGCAGGTTGTCGAATCCGTCAGCCGTCACCACCCCTCCGGCCACCAATTCCCACAATCCCGTTTCGATCTCGGCTTTGAGCTTGCCCGTGGCCCGCACGATTTCGGAGAAAAACGACGCTCCCCGATGGCGCAGATATTCCAGCACTTGCCGCGCGGTATCGCTAAGCCCCTGCGCGCCTGCGATGGAGTCGTGCGGAGTCATCCAGTCCGCATCTTCGCGAACGAAAAAGGTAATCGGCGCTACACTGGTCGGGATCACGCGCCGCCTACTGCGCTGTTCTCCATTGCCATTCGCTGACTCGATGGTCGCCGGATGCGGCGACAGCCGTCCCCAGCCCACGGCTCCGGTAAGGCAAAGCTGGTCCAGCCACTTGGGATCGTAATCCGCGACGCGGCGTGCCAGCACTTGCCGCTCCCAAGCATTGGCCGGAACTTCAAAACCCTGCAGCTGGCGTAGCACTTCGAGAGTTGCGCGTTCACCCTGCACCTGCGATCCGGGAGCCACATGCTGCCAGCGCAGCAGCCAGCGCATGAACTGCGCCGGAGTCACTGGCTCAATCTGCTTACGCAGTGTAGCCACAGTCAGGCGATGAATGCGCGCCAGCAGGCGCCGGTCGCACCATTCGTGCATGTGTGGCGCGGACACTCCTGTCCGCGAGGCAGCCCCCGTGAACATTCCCCTTAGAATTGCCCCGCTGCCCTCCATCCGCAAAAGAGCCTTCTCGATCTCCGAAGTCGAGACTCCAAGCAATTCTCCCAACTCGTCCGCAGTTGCAGGACCAAGATGAGACATCCATCCGGTGACGCAGGCCAGCAACGCGTCGTCAAAAGAAAGATTCGCGATTCCGATTTCTTGCGCTGCTCCTTCAAATTCGGCTCCCGGAAACAGCTTAGCGAAAGGTATCCTGCGTTCGGCTGCGACCCAGTAGGAACGATCGCCGACGCTTGCAACCGCAGCGCGACCTTGTGCCGAAAGTTGAGCAAAGAATATCTGCCAGCCAGTCGAGCTGCGCACAGCCGGACGCACGGGGACGTCCGTCCCTCCATGGTCTGAGTGAGGGGCTGAAATCGGGAATGCAATCAGCGTGTGCAGCACGTCATGCAATTCATCCGCGTCGCGCACATCCGGCCACGCTTCTTCTCGCACTTGCTCGATCGCCGCCGGATCCAGCTTGCCGACTTCTTCGAGAACTGACTCAGGCAGAATCCGCCGCATCTCGACCGCTCGCGCTCGGCGCTCTTCTAGAGGAGCGTCGTCGAGATACGCATATGGATTCGCATTCAAAATCTCATGGGAAAACTGCGACGGAACCGGCGTGTCCACCGCAATACAGCGGATGCGGCCATCCTCCATGCGGCACAGCAGTTGTTTTACGCCTTCAATATCCATCGCCTCAGTCAGGACGTCTTTCATCACCTCTTTCACCAGAGGATGGTCAGGAATCTGAATATCGCCATCAATGTTTTCCTGGCAGGCAGCCACGTCGGGGAAAACCGAAGCCAGCAGGTCGTCAGAACGCATGCGCTGAATCTGCGGAGGAACTTTCTTTCCGCCCTGGAAGCGCAGAAGCGCTAGCGAGCGATTAGCGTCCCAGCGCCAGCGCGTTCCGAAAATTGGCGAAGCCAGCGCCGGCCTGCTCCAGAATCGGCTGTACTGTCTCTGCGTTTAAAAAATGAAACACATCGCCGAGTGGGAAGCTGTGCTGCTCGGCCAGCGCGATGTTCAGACCGTTATCAGTTGCGGCCGCCTGCAATTCGAAATTAAAACTGCGGCAGAAACGTTTGCGCAGCGCCAGTCCCCACGCTTTATTGATACGCGCGCCAAATGGAGCGTGGATGACCAACTGCATTCCGCCGCCTTCGTCGAAAAAGCGCTCGGCAATGACTGTGCTCTGTGTCGGAACGTCGCCCAGCACCGCCCGCCCTTCGAGAATGTATTGGATGGATTGGGAGGCGCCGGATTCATCTAGCCCGCACTCTTGTGCCAGCCACGTGATCGTCTCCGATACCTGAGGAGTTTTTGCCGATAACGCTACCGGAGACATTCCATGGAGGCGTTCACTGATCTCCCGCCGGAGTTCCGCCACATGAAATGAGAGTTCTTCCGTGCGCGCAGGAGCTTCGCCTCGCCAGAACGGAACCGTAGGCGGCGCTCCATGCGCGTCCTCGACCAGCACGCGTCCCGACTTCCCTTCCACGCGCCGGATGCGCCACGAAGTATTCCCTAGCAGCATGATGTCGCCGGCGTTGCTCTCAACCGCGAAATCCTCGTCCAGCGTGCCCACCATCACACCTTCAGGTTCGGCAACAACCGTGAACAAAGCCGTCTCCGGAATCGCACCGCCGCTGGTGATGGCCGCCAACCGCGCTCCCCGCCGCGCGCGCAGTTTGTGATTGACGCGATCGTGATGGATGTACGCGCCGTAGCGGCCCCTGCGGGCAGCAATGCCTTCGGAAAGCATTTCGATGATCGAGTCGAAGACCTCGCGGGAAAGATTGCGGTAGGGGTAAGCCCGCTTCACTAGTGCCAATAGATCGTCTTCGTCCCAGCCTTGGTCCGACTCGTGTGGCGCGGGCGCCCCCGCCCGCGAAATGATGGGGCCACCGATGAGGCCGGCCTCCGTAAGTATTTCTGGACCCAAAAGCGGGCGGGGCGCCCGCTCCACACTGGCATTGCCACTCCCCGCCGCGCAGGTCGCCACAATTTGCTGTGCCAGCACATCCAATGGCGAATCCGGAATCATCAGACGGTCGAGATCGCCATGCCGAATCGCCCGCACCAGCGCCGCACACTCCAGCAGATCGTCTCTTGTGGTGACAAAAAATCTTCCCTTCGGAACCGCGCCGCGCCAGTGACCCGATCGCCCGACTCTCTGCAACGCAACCGCAATCGCACGCGGCGAACTGATCTGAATGACCAGATCCACTGTGCCAATATCAATTCCCAACTCAAGTGAAGCCGTCGCCACCAGAACCTTGATCTGGCCTTCTTTCAGCTTCTTTTCCGCCGCCAACCGCAGTTTGCGCGACAAGCTTCCGTGGTGTGCTCCGACGTTGTCTTCCCCAATCCGCTCGGCCAGGTGATGCGCCACCCGCTCCACCAGGCGGCGCGTGTTCACAAAAACCAGCGTCGAGCGGTGCTGCTCGGAAAGATCAACGATTCGGCTATAGATTTCCTCCCACATCTCATTGCTGGCGATTGGACCCAGCAGCGTGGCCGGGATTTCGACCGCTAGATCGAGTGTTCGCTTGTGCCCGATGTTGACGATCACGGGATCCGGCCGCCCGTTTCCCGTCAGAAAATGGGCGACATCTTCAATTGGCTTCTGGGTGGCGGAGAGCCCGATACGAACCGGCGGCCGATAGGTCAGCGCCTCCAACCGCTCCAGCGACAAAGTCAGATGCGCTCCGCGCTTGTCGTCCGCGACCGCGTGGATCTCATCCACAATCACGGTTTCAACGTCGCGCAAGATCGCCCGGCTCTTCTCTGCCGTCAGCAGGATGTAAAGTGACTCCGGCGTTGTAACCAAAATGTGCGGCGGACACTTCAGCATGGCGCGGCGCTCGTGCATCAGCGTGTCCCCGGTCCGGACTGCCGTACGAATCTGCGGCATCAGCAACCCACGTTCGCCAGCCATTTGCAGAATCTCGCCCAGCGGGACTTCGAGGTTTTTCTGAATATCATTGCCCAGCGCCTTGAGCGGTGAAATGTAGAGAACCTCAGTCCGGTCCTGGAGATCGCCCGCCAGCGCCTTGCGCACCAGCCGGTCAATGCAAGCGAGAAACGCAGCCAGCGTCTTGCCTGAGCCGGTAGGGGCGGAAATTAGGGTCGTACGTCCGGCAAGGATGTGCGGCCAGCCTAGCCCCTGAGGCTCGGTGGGCGTACCGAATTTGTTGGTGAACCATTCGGCGACAAGGGGCTGCGCCCAGGAGAGAGGTGCGGACATTTGGTTATTTTATTCCGATGAAAGCGGTTTCGCAAATTGTTCGCTATTTGAATTCTCGATTGGCCTTAGGTAAACCCGCTAAGACAGAAACAGAATAAGATCTAGCTAGTGCACAGAGACGAAGAACCGATTTGAACTTCCGACCGCCGCGAAGGTGGTGATCTGGACTATTTTTGATTTGGTTGTGCTCTGGGCCGCGCTAGTTCTTATCACGCTGAAGTTCTTCCCTAGGCTTTATCGCTGAGCCAGATCGCAACAACCATTGCACGAATGGTCGTACACCTCTTTGCCTTCCCTGCCCTCATCTGCCAAACTTAATCAACCCCATGGGCCGCATCCACGTTCTCCCCGAGCACGTTGCCAACAAGATCGCCGCAGGCGAAGTTGTCGAACGCCCAGCCTCGGTGGTGAAGGAACTGCTGGAGAACGCTCTCGACGCCGGCGCCACACGCATCAAGATTCAGATCGAAGCCGGCGGCAAGAAGCTCATCCAGATCACCGACGATGGCTGCGGCATGGTGCGCGACGACGCCCTACTGGCCTTCGAGCGCCATGCCACGTCGAAAATAAAGAATGCCGAGGACCTGCTCAACATTTCAACTCTGGGCTTCCGAGGCGAGGCCCTGCCATCAATTGCGTCGGTTTGCCGATTGCGCCTGGAGAGTCGCGCCGCCGATCAGGACTCCGGCACCATCGTCGAACTGACCGGCGGAAAGATTTTTCGCGTCGAAGAAGCGGGCCTGCCTGCCGGAACTTCGATTACCATTCGCGATCTCTTCTTTAATACGCCTGCGCGCAAGAAGTTTCTGAAGGCGGAATCAACTGAGCTTTCGCACATCGCTTCGCTGGTCACGCACTATGCTCTGGCGCATCCAGACAAACATTTCGAGCTGCACTCGGCCACCAATGCCGTGCTGGTCGCGCCTCCAGTCGCCAGTTCCAGCGACCGTGTTTACCAGATTTTTGGCAAGGATATTCTCGACCAGTTGATCTCGGTCGCCGCCGTTGTGCCGCTGGCCCGCATCGGCCTTCCCCAGCCTCCGCCGTGGAGACGAAAGGAACAAGAAGAAAACGAAGAGGGCGTCGCTTCCGCCGATCCCGGCAGCCTGCGTCTGCATGGATTTATTTCCAAGCCTGAAATCCAGAAGCTGAACCGCAATTCCATCTACACCTTCGTCAACGGACGCCTCATTCGCGACCGTCTGATTCAGCACGCGATCACCGAGGCCTATCGCAACATCCTGCCGCCGACGGTTTTCCCGGTGGTGCTGCTGTTCATCGAAATGCCCAATGCCGAAGTGGACGTCAATGTACACCCTTCGAAAACCGAAGTCCGCTTCCGCCAGCAGACGGTCATGCACGACTTCCTGCGCGATTCGGTGCGGGCGGCGCTGATGAAGGCCCGTCCGGTGCCGCAGTTTGTTACTGAGATTCGTGCCCATCCGACGGCAAGTCCCTCGCTGACTCCCGGAGCGCGGGCGGCAGCCGAGGGTTGCGGACCACTGACCAACTTCTACGGCGCGGCCGTGCCAGATTCATTTGCACTGCAAGCGCCGCCGCAACCCGTAATCGCCGAGCGCTTTCATTTTTCCGACGGCATCACAGTTGAGGCCAATGCCGCACTTCCGGTAGCAAGGTTTCCTCAGCACGGATTTGGCGGACACTACCAAACGTTCGGCGCAGACCGTTGCGCCCCACCCCTCGCGGATGATGCACTTTCTGAAGAAGTCGTGCCGGCAGGTAGCGTGACACCGGTCCTGGCCTCGCTCAAGCCGCTGGGCCAATTGCGCGAGTCGTTCATTCTCGCGGTAAACCACGATGGCCTGTGGATCATTGACCAGCACTGCGCCCATGAGCGAGTGCTGTTTGAGAAAGTGTCGCGCCAGCGCGCCCGGCAGGAAGTCGAGAGCCAGCGCATGCTGATGCCAATTGTGATCGAGCTGACTCCTGCGCAGCAGGCTATTTTCTCGGAGATTTCCGATGAACTTCAGAAGAACGGTTTCGAAGCCGAGCCCTTCGGCGCGCGCAGCATTGCCGTCAAGATCGCTCCCGCGGGAGTTCAAGCCGGAGAAGTTGAGTCCATGCTGCACGAACTGCTCGACCAGTTTTCCCATGAAGAACAAAGCCTCAACCTGGAGCAGATTCGTGGCCGCATCGCCGCCTCTATCGCCTGCCACGCCGCCATTAAAGTCAACATGCCGCTGGAAAACAATAAGATGGAATGGCTATTGACCGAGTTGGCGAAGGCGGAATGTCCAATGTCCTGCCCACACGGAAGGCCCGTAGTTCTGCGATACTCGATGAAGGACATTCAGCGGGCATTTAAAAGAATCTGAAAGCAGTCGTCGGTCATTGGTCGTTGGCCAAACCGCTGCGTTGACGACCGACGACTGACGACCGAATCTGTCATGACCGATCTCGAACTGAAAGACCTTCGCCGCGAACGGTGGCGCCTCAACGGCATCCCGATTCGCACGCTTGAGGATGCGCGCAGCTTTATCGAGTCCGCCGGATTCTGCCTGACCTATCCTTCGCGGCCGCCGCTCCTGATGCCAACTTTCATCGGTGCTTGGTTTGGATCGGACGAGCGCTTGCCCCGGCATCGTGCATTCCTCGATCCTGAGGCCCGCGACGCGACGGATCTGATGATCCGTCTGCTGCGCGACAAGGCGGCTTATGAAGCCAATCTCGGCGACGAGAACAATGCGCTTCTGATTTCGGCTTCGGTCTTTCCTTATTTCTATACTCTGGTCGGCGAGCGCAATCCCAAGCAGCCGCCGCAGCCGGGTCCCAGGTCGCCATACTCAGAACTGGCCTGCGACACCTATCACATCATCCATCGCAAAGGACCAATTTCGAAGGCGAAGCTCTTGGAGGAGGTGGGCAAAGGTGTTTCTATCCCAGCGCTCGATAGGTCGCTGGCCGAATTGTGGTCCAAGTTGCGCATTACCCGCGTGGACTATGACCAGCGCGAAGGCGCTTCATGGGACGTGTTGCAGCGCTGGTCTCCAGAGGCGGTTTCTGAAGGCATCAATTGCTCGGTCGGCGAGGCGGTCTCGGCGCTGGTTTCAAAGTATTTGGAATGTGTCGTCGCCGCCGATCAGCAGGAACTGGATTCGTTTCTTGGAAAATTCGTTCCCCGCTCCCGGGTGCGGGACTCGGTGAATGCCTTGATGTCCGCGCGCGAACTGA
>WNFJ01094293.1_pt1 | contig 24834 bp, 22 predicted proteins | sample 5400461 | NCBI WGS metagenome assembly WNFJ01 (sample SAMN13153349, study PRJNA577476) | soil metagenome | isolation source: 115 cm saprolite on Douglas fir-dominated hillslope | place: USA:California | collected 2013-09-17
GAACACCCCTGACGACGCCTAAATTCCCGCCCTTCGAAGAAAACGACGCCGCTAGCGCCGAAGCGACGCTACGGCGAGTGAATAATCCGGGCTAGTGCGTCGCTAAGCCAAGGAAAATGACTATTGCCAGCGAACGCAATCCGGCTAGATCCAAGTCCTCACGGTTCCATTGGAGGAGGGATGCGCCATGCTGACCCAACAAATTGCGCTCGTTTCGGAGATCGCGGGATTTGACTTTTCGGCCCTCACGAGCGTGAGCGCCGCATTGCAGAAGCAAGTATCGCGCGACGTCGCGCCGATATGGGGAGTGCAATCGACGGTCGACGCATTCCAATCGCTCGACGACGTGCCCCTCGGCTACTGGCCGCTCGTCGTCACCAACCAGCCTCTGGGCAACGCGGCCGGCGTGCACATGGATCAAGACGGCCAGCCGTATGCGCTCGTGGAAGTGTCCGATAGCTGGTCGCTCACCGCCAGCCACGAATGCCTCGAGATGCTCGTGGATCCCTTCGGGAACCGAACGATTGCGGGACCGTCGCCCAAAGCCGACCAGGGTCGCGTCGAGTTTCTGGTCGAAGTGTGCGACCCCTGCGAGGACGCCGCATTTGCTTACACCGTGAACGACGTGTTGGTTTCCGACTTCTACACGCCGCATTTCTTCGACCCGACTGCTGGCGACAACGTTGCGTACAGTTTCAGTCAGGCCATCAGCGCGCCAAGACAGGTGCTGAACAACGGCTACCTAAGCTGGCACGACCCGGTGACCGACGAGTGGTGGCAACGCACCATGTTCGGCGGTGACCAGCAGGATCGCAACCTCGGGGCAATCAGCAACCGAGGCGAACGCAGTCTTAGGGAGTGGATCAACGGCAAAACTCCGCAGCACTTGGAAGCGACGCGGCTAAAGAAGGATCATGCAGTGCTCAAGCGGGCGATCGGGCACCAAGCTCAATCGAAACACGCCGCCGGTGCCAAGGCCAAGCGACTGCGGACTCGCATGGCGCAGCTCCTGAAACGCTAAGGGCATGGACAAAGACGAGGCGGCCCGGCGAGAACGCGCCGAACGTCTACGCAAGCGCATCCGCGAACGCATCGACCAAGCAAAGCAGGGGGAGCGAGCGCCGACAACGCCGCGTGAGCTCGCCGACGAAGAGGCTGAGAAGGCGCGACGCGAGAAAGACGCCTAGTCTAAGGCTGCTCTAAGGCCACGTATAGATGCCGCTAATCTCCGAAGGGCTCAGCGCGCGACCATAGACGCGAACGGAGTCCAGGTTGCCGTGCAGGAAACGTCCGCTGCCGGGACTGGAGCCCATCGTCAGGGGTCCGGCCTGCGTATCCGGAGGTAGGGGCAACTGAAAGGCCGAGCTCTGACCATTCACGTAGAGCGTGTACGACGTAGGGGCACCCGACGAAGGGAACCGCGGGCTGATTGGTTTCGTAATCGTTGCATCCCTCCCAGACCACAGGATCTTGGTTGTTCTTGACTCCAATCCCGAACATGTGCGCGTTGCAGTTGCCTCCCCCCCACGAGACGATGCCGAACATGTCCGGAGGGGTCAAAAGCTCGACCCAAAAGGTGAGAGTCCGGCTAGCCGCATGAAGCGGCAGAAGGCCGCCCGGCGCCGAAATGAGGCCGGTGGTTCCATCGAAATTGTACGCCTCGTTTGCGATTCCGAACCGATCGCTCGTCGGCTTTGCGTTCCCGGTAACGACGCCATCGTTGCCGTTGCCGCTCGAGTCCTTCGTGTTTCCGCTGAACGTGAATAGGTAGAGCACATCGCTCGGCATGCAGATCACGTTGACATTGGACACGGGCATGGCCGCAATCCCTGCCGCGTTGTGGACGTGGCAAGTCTCGGGGATCGGCGCTCCACTCGAGAGCGCGACGGCGACCGTGTAGAGCGCGTTCGCAGGCACCACGGCGCTCAAGGTGAACGTGCCGTTCGTTGAAACCGTGGTGGCATTGCCCCCGTTCGCGCGTAGATCAATCGAGTCGCCAGGGCTGAGGCCAGTGATTGTCCCCCCAATGCGATAGCCGCACGCCCCCCCGCCGCAGATCTGGTTCGAAGAACAAGCGTTTCCGCACTGTCCGCAGTTGCCAGGATCGTTCTGCGTATCGGCGCTGCAGGCCATCGCACCGTCCGCGGAGTCCGGCGACGCGCCGTTTGAATCGTCAGGCGACGCGTCGAACGATGCATCGAGTGAAACGTCACCCGATTCGTCCAGCGAGGAGTCTCGGGCGTCGGTGACAACGGCGGAGTCGAGGAAACTCGAATCGGCTCCGGGTATCACGTCTGCGGTACTGTCGGAGGAGCTCTCCCTGTCACCACCGTGGGGCCCCGCGTCGTTCCCGCAAGCCAAACACGCCACCTCCTGCAGACTATCGAGCCCGCTCACAAGCCTGCAGGCGGCGCTCGCTGCGAGACCCAAGCGCGCCGCGAAACGCATCGGCCGGCCAAGATCACACGCTCGGGCCATAAGCCGGTGTTACGGACCGGCCGTTACCATGATTATGGCGTTTGCCGTCTACAATGGCCGCGGGGATTGCCAATGGAAGCGGCCCACCGTCGCTCACGGTGTCGCTCACTTCGGCCAACCGGCCCTGCGTGCAAGTGCGCACGATGTGGCACAGCCACCCGATTGGCGACATCGACATACGATTGACAAGTTTGTGTGCTCTCTTTCAAGGAAGGCTCGCCCCAAGTGGGTGAGCTCGTAGTTAGGATTGCGCTAGAGTAAACGGTGGTGCCCCTCTCTCTCCCCCCCGCAGCGGAATCGGACCTCGTCCCCGGTTACCGGTTGGACAGATACGAGCTCCTTTGCCCAATCGGCACTGGCGGGATGGCCAGCGTTTGGGTTGCGCGACTGCTCGGCAAACACGGATTCGAGAAGCTCGTCGCCATCAAGACCATCCTCGCCCGCTACGCGCGCGATCCGCGTTTCCAACAGATGTTCCTCGATGAGGCACGGATCGCATCGCGCATCGATCACCCCAATGTCGCGCAGATTCTGGACCTCGGCGAAGACCAGGGCGTGCTCTTTCTGGCAATGGAATGGATCGAGGGTGAGGCGCTCTACAAGTTGGCCCGTGCGGTCCACGAGACGGGAGTCACACTCGCGCCAGCCGTCGCGCTTCGGATCGTCGCCGAGGTTTGCGCCGGCCTTCATGCCGCCCACGAGCTTCGCGATCGCGATGGAAGGCCGCTCGGGATCGTTCACCGCGACGTGTCACCGCACAATGTCCTCATTGGCGACCAGGGTGTCGCCAAGATCATCGACTTCGGCATCGCGAAGGCGCGCGACCGCGTCGCTGGGGACACCGAAACGGGGTCGTTCAAAGGCAAGGTCAAGTACATGGCGCCGGAGCAGGCGCTTTCACCGCGATCGACCGATCGGCGCGCCGACGTATGGGCCGTGGGCGCAGTCCTCTACTTCCTGATCTCGGGCCGTACACCGTACGGAAGCGACAACGACATTGCGACGTTGGCACGACTGGCGTCGGGCCAGCCGCCGTTGCCACTGCCTGCGAATATTCCCCCGCCGGTGCGCGCGGTCGCTCAACGAGCACTCGCTTGGAACGTGAACGATCGCTACGGCACCGCCGACGAGCTTCGGCGGGCGGCCGAAGACGCGATGCGCGAGCTCCGCATCACGACGACGAGCGCCGATGTGGCTGCATTTTTTTCAAAACATCTCAGCGGCCGGGCCGACGCCCGCAAGAAGGCCATCGCGAACGCGCTGCGATCGGCCGAGGAGCGTTCGCACATCTTGAATTTGGTCACCATACCGGACGAATCGAGTGGCAGCTTTCGTCTTGGGCGAGGCGGCGCACCGGCCCCGGCACCGTCGTCGGGCAAACTGCCCAGCGAGCCGAGGTCCCAAGTTTCCCAGAGCTCGCTGACGTTGGGCAACGCAGCAACGATGACGACGAGCCCGGTCCCTTCCGTCGCAAGAAAGCGGCTGCTCGTCGGAGGGCTGGCGCTCATCGCGGTCGTCCCCCTCATCGTCATGATGACCTCCATGGTTCTTCGCAGCGGAAGAGTTTCGAACGGCACCGGGTCTACGGCCGCATCCGTCGCAGTTCCGCCCGCCTCATCCTGGGCCGCCGTCCTCGAGCCGTCCGCGTCGGCAACGCCGATTGGGCCGACAACGCCCGCGGTAACCACGGCCGCTCCCGGTGAGCCTTCCGCCACTGCCGAGCGGCGTCGAACTCCGGCGACGCGTACGACCTCGCCGACGACGCGTCCAAACACCACTAACCGCGACTCGGCGACGACGGGCACGCCACCACGTCGAGGGGAATATGGCTTCTAAGCACTGCCTTTCTCTGGCGCTCGTCCTACTGGCGAGCGTCACTGGCAGCCCCGCTCGCGCCGCCGAACCTACGGCAGGGGAGAAGGAAACGGCGCGGGCCATGATGGATGCCGGGCACGCGCGACGTGACGCGGACGATCACAAGGGTGCGCTCGCGCAGTTTCAGGGCGCAGACGCCATCATGCACGTGCCTTCGACCGGGCTCGAAGTGGCTCGGGAGCAGGCCGCTTTGGGATTGCTCGTCGAAGCACGAGACACGGTGCAGCGCATCCTTCGAACTCCCCCGACGGAAAACGAGCCCGAAGCATTTCGGACCGCCCGAAGCGGCGCACAAGCGCTCGACGATAGCCTCGCCAAGCGGATTCCTGCCTTGCGCATCATCGTCAATGGCGCCGCAAACGGGGGCCCGGTTCAGGTGAGCATCGACAGCATGCAGGTCCCGATGCCGGCGCTCATCGCCCCTTTCAAAGTAAACCCTGGCCATCACGTCGTGACGGCGGCGACGGCGGGCACGACAGTGCGCGAAGAGGTCGACGTTGCTGCCGGGCAGACGGCGGACGTGGGCCTGAACCTTGCGCCCCCCTCCGCGGCCTCCACGCCCTCCCCAACCCCCGAACCCACGCCGCTCCCTCTGGATACGAGCACGGCGAGCACGGAGGGGAACACCTCGCCGCCGATCGTCTCGTGGCTTCGCTGGGGCGGCTTCGGGTTGGCGGTCGTCGGCATCGGCGTGGGCTCGGCCACCGGCGCGATGTCGCTCTCGGCGACTGGTTCCGCGAGCAAGTCGTGCGTGAACAACCAATGCCCGCCCAGCACGTGGAGCGACATCGATTCCGCCCATGCGACCGCGACAATCTCGACGGTCTCCTTCATCGCAGCGGGAGTCGGCGCGGCGCTGGGCGTCACGAGCTTCCTCATCGGCAGCCCGGCCGCGCCTGCAGGCGGCGCCGCGGCGACTGGGCCGCACGTGTCGCCTTGGATTGGCGCAGGTGCCGCGGGCGTCAACGGCACATTCTAGAGTAGAAGCGCGCGGATCGGTGTGCCGTCGTCGGTGACCGAGATCGGCCGGCCTGCGGGCGTCGCTTCCGTGTGCGCTGGATCGAGGCCAAGCTGATTCGAGGCTGGCCCGTGCGTGCGGGCACGGACATCATGCGCAGAGCGTAGCCCAAGCCCCAACGCGGTCGAACGAGACGGCGCGCGCCTGCGGGCTTCTAGTATTCAAGCACGGCCCCAGATACCATCGCGTGCGCAAAGGGAATCACGCGATGGCCCTTTTCCACCGGTCGTTGGCCTTGCCCTACCTACCACTCACGCTGCGCGCGGCGCTCTCCCTGCTCGTACTGAGCGCTGCCGCCTGCCATCGCGGACAGGAAGCGAAAGACAGCGGCAGCGGCCCTGTGAAGATCGGCGTCATCACCGCCATCACGGGCACGCAAGCAGCCTTCGGGCAGGCCCACCAGCGCGGCTACGCGTTCGCGCTCGAAGAGATCAATGCGGAGGGTGGCGTCCTCGGAAGGCCGGTTAGCTTGGACACCTACGACGACCAGAGCAAGCCGGACATCGCCCTTCAGGGCGCCAGCAAGCTCGTGGATCAGGACCAGGTGCCCGTCGTTCTCGGCTCGTACTCGAGCGAGAGCTCGTTGGCCCTGGTTCCGACGATGACGCGAAAGCAGGTGCCTCTGCTCATGCCCACGGCCACCGCGGACAACGTCATGGAGCAAAAGTCCGCGTGGGTCTTTCGCCTATGCGCCGGGAGCGGAGACTACGCGGCGGCCATAATCGGCTTCCTCAAGAGTCACGGTTCGCCCAAAACGTTGGCCATCATTTACGAAAACACCAACTTCGGGCAGTCCAACGCCGCCGCCATGCGAAAAGCGGCCGCGGCAAGCGGAATGACGGTCGTCGACGAAGAAGCCTACAGCGCAGGCTCACCGTCGTACTCCCCGATGCTGCAGCGCGTGAAGGAGAAGAAACCCGAAATTCTGTATTTCGCCTCGTACCTGCTCGACGCAACCACCCTCATGCGCCAGTCGCGCCAGGTCGACCTCAACGCCCGCTTCTTCACGGCGGCCGGTACTGGGTTCAGCGCGGCGGAGTTCCCGACCGACGACAAGGGCGCGGGCAAGGACGCCGAGTACACGATTGCCGCATCGCAGTGGGTGCCGCAAGTGAAGTGGCCCGGGGCCAAAGAGTTCGACGAGAAGTTCCTCGCCAAGCACGGAGCGCATCCTGCCTACCATGCGGTGCAGGCCTACGCGGCGCTCAAAGTCGTCGCCGCCGCGATCAACGAAGCCAAGAGCGCCGAGCCCGCGGCCATTCGCGACTCGCTGCGAAAGGTCCATGTCGAGTCGGCGTTCGGGCCAATCCACTTCGCCGAGAATGGGCAAAACCCGCACCCGGTCGTCATCACGCAAGTGCAGAAGGGCAAGCATGTCGTCGTCTGGCCGGAGGACATCGCCGTCGCGCCCGTTCTCGACGCTCCGCCATGGTCCGCGCGCTGAGAGATCGCCAGGTTGGGCGCCATTCTCCAGGCCATCGTCACGGGTCTTCTCACCGGCGGTCTCTACGCGCTCATCGGGATGGGCCTAGCGCTCGTTTTCGGCGTCATGCGCGTCGTCAATTTTGCGCACGGCGCATTCCTCATGGCGGGGATGTACGTGGCGTACTTCGTCGCCACCGGCTTGCACATATCGCCTTATGTCGGCTTTCTCCTGGTGATGCTCGTGCTCTTCGTCCTGGGTCTGGCAACTTACGCATTGCTCATCAAGCACGTCATGTCGGCGTCGCACTCGATGCAGATCCTACTGACAGCAGGCGTGAGTTACGTTCTCATCGGCCTCGCCCAACTCGTCTTCGGAGCCGACTACCGTCAGCTGAATCTGCCGATCGCCTCGCAGAACGACCGCATCGGGGGGCTGACCTTCAATCGCGCCTACGCCGTCTCCTTTCTCATCGCAGCGGGCGTTTCCACGACGCTGTATCTCGTCGTCGCACGGACGGAAATCGGCCGGGCGATGCGTGCCGTCGCGCAGAACCGGGCAATCGCCGCGCTCATGGGCATCCGGGTCGAGCGCGTTTCGGCGATCGCGTTCGCGATCGGCATTGCGTGCGCGGGAATCGGCGGGGCGCTCCTGCTTCCAGTCTTCTATACGTATCCCACGGTCGGGGAGCCCTTTCAGATTCGTTCGTTCGTGATCGTCGTCCTGGGCGGAATGGGGAGCATCGAGGGGGCAGCCATCGGCGGCGTTCTCCTCGGCGTCGCAGAGGGCCTCACGGCCTATTTGTGGTCCGATAGCTACTCGCAGGTCGTCAACTTCGCGATTTTCCTGATCGTGCTGCTTGTCCGCCCCTCGGGCCTTTTCGGACGTAGCGCCGCATGAGCCGGGCGCGCATCCGTGCGGCCGCGCCCTCGATTGCGCTTCTGGCCTTTGCTCTCAGCGTTCCGTTCTGGGAGAGCGATGCTTTCGTGATTGGGCTCCTCTTTCGCGTCGCGATCTTCGCTGTCGTGGGGATCGCGTGGAACCTCATCGGCGGCTACGCCGGGCAATTGAGCCTGGGCCATGTCACCTACTTCGGTCTGGGCGGCTACGGTTTCACACTCTGCCATCTGGTCCTCGGCATCGACATGTGGCTGTGTCTCTTGCTCGGCGGCCTTATCGCATGTCTTGCCGCACTGGCGATCGGCAGCATCACGTTCCGCCTGCGCGGACCGTACTTCGTGCTCTCGACGATAGCCGCCGCCGAGATCGTCCGGATCGTCGCGCTCAACGCCGGGTTTACGCGCGGTGCCATGGGGCTGCTTTCGCCATCGTTGTTCGCGAACTCGGCCGTCGACGCGAAGTTCTATGCCTCGGCGGTCGTCCTGTTGGCCATCTCGGTCGCCTTCGCGCGCTGGACGCATGGATCGCGGTTCGGCTACTACCTGCGCGCCATACGCGAGAACGAAGACACCGCGATGGCCGTAGGAATCGACCCGGCGCGGTACAAGCTGCTCGCGCTGCTGCCGAGCGCGCTGCTCACAGCGCTCGCCGGCGGAATCTACGCGAGCTTCTCGCAGTTCGTCGGGCCGGAGAGCGTCCTCGCGATCGACCTCTCCGTGCAAGCCGCAGTCATCGCGATGCTCGGCGGCGCCGCCACCGTATGGGGACCAGTCGTCGGCTCGGTCGTCCTCACCGTCTCCTCAGAGGTCTTCAAGGCGTACTTCAAGGAGGTGCATCTCCTCATCTACGGCTCGCTGCTGGTCCTGGTCGTCCTCTTTCTCCCCGGCGGCCTGGTGAGCCTCTATGCGCGCATCGGTGCGCTTTTGGCGCGCGGGAAACACGGAGCATGATGCCGCCGCTCTTGAGCCTCAAGGGGGTCACGAAGCGCTTCGGCGGGCTCGTCGCCGTGGGAGACGTCAGCTTTGACGTGAACGAAAGAGACATCCTCTTTCTCATCGGCCCGAACGGCGCGGGCAAGACGACGTTATTCAACTTGATCACCGGGTTCATCCGGCCCGACCGCGGCGAGGTGTCCTTCGAGGGCAAGTCGCTGCGCGGCGTCGCTCCCCACGAGGCGACGCGCCTTGGCATCGGAAGAACCTTCCAGATCGTAAAGCCACTCGGCAGCCTGACGGTCCTCGACAACGTGATGCTCGGCGCCTTCTTGCATGACGCACGGACGTCGCGAGCTCGCGAGAAGGCACTCGACTGCCTCACGTTCTTGGGTCTGGCCGACCGAGCTCACCACCTCGCGAGCGGCATCCCGCTCGCGGCGCGCAAGCTGCTCGAGATCGCGCGCGCGCTGGCGACGCGGCCTAAGCTCTTGCTCCTCGACGAGGTGATGGCCGGATTGAACCCTTCCGAGTCCAGCACGGTCGTCGAGACTCTGAAACGACTGCCCGAGCGCGGCGTCTCGACGATCGGCGGCGTTGAGCACGTCACGCGCATTGTCGTCGCGCTCGCCACTCGCGTCGTCGTGCTCGATCACGGGAAAAAGCTCGCCGAGGGCAAGCCGGCGGACGTGACGCGCGATCCGCGCGTCATCGAGGCGTACCTCGGAACGAAGTTTCTCAAGAAACGCGGCGAGGAAGCGGCGCAGCTGAGCCCCAAGGCGCGGTCATGACCGATACCCCCCTGCTCCAAGTGCGCGCTGTCACCGCGTTCTACGGCGACTTTCCCGCGCTCTCGGGACTCACGTTCGATGTCTACGACGGCGAGGTCGTGGCGCTTCTGGGCAGCAACGGTGCCGGGAAGACAACTCTTCTCCGCGTCATCTCCGGGCTCTTGAAGGCGCGGGCCGGAACGGTGCACTTCCTCGGGCGCGAGATTACCAATCTCGCGCCTGACAAGATCGTCGAACTGGGAATCGCCCACGTGCCCGAGGGTCGCCAGCTCTTCCCGGAAATGACGGTCGAGGAGAACTTGCTCGTCGGATCGCACATTCAGCGGAGCCGCGCTCGACGCGCTGCGAATCTCGAGAAGTTCTATGCGATGTTCCCCGTTCTCCGCGAACGCCGGAAGCAATTGTCCGGCACGTTGTCGGGCGGCGAACAGCAAATGCTGGCCATCACTCGCGCGCTCATGTCGGAGCCGCGCCTTCTGCTTCTGGACGAACCGTCGCTCGGACTCTCACCGATCTTCACGGAGCAGACACTGGCGATCGTGAAGAGCCTCGCGGGGCGCGATCTGACAGTCGTCATCGTCGAGCAGAAGGTGATGGAGGGGCTGGAGATATCGAGCCGGGGTTACGTGATCGAGAGCGGACGGCTCGTCATGGAGGGGAGCGCGGAGGCGCTCATGCGCGATCCGAAGATCCGTGAGGCGTACCTGGGATTGTAACGTGCGCCTCGTTGAGCCTTCCACGGTTTGGCTAGGGGGGTGTGGGGGCAGGGGGCCGGTTGGGGCCCCGACAGACTTGGGTGGGCGCGGGTCCCGGGCTTCTTCTCTACCGGCGTGGTGTGCCATGATGAGGTTACCGTGGAGAGAAGGCCAGCACATCTGCCGGCTCCTCGTCGCCATGAGTCGAGCCACGCCGGCCTCTCCGAGCCGGGGGCCGACTCTGCCGACGAGAACCCGACAATCCTCAAGCGGGACTCGGCTGTTCTGGTGGTGCGCCGAGGACTCGAAGTATTGCCAACGCTTGCGATTGAAGTGCAGCGCGATTGCAGCTACGCGCCGCGCCGGCTCGTGCATCAAGGCCAGCTATGTCGCATCGGGACACATTCGTCGAACGAGCTGGTGCTCCACGATCCAGCCGTCTCGCGCTTTCACTGCCGACTCGTGCACGACACTGCCGGATGGCGAGTCCAAGACAACGGATCGCTCAACGGAACGAGGCTTGATGGGGTGAGCGTGCGCGACGCAAACCTGGGAGTCCAGGGCACTCTCGAGCTGGGCGATTCGGTTCTGCTGGTCCGCGTCTCCGAGGAGGGCGGCGAGGTACCGGTTGCCCATGTCGAATCGTTCGGCGCGCTCCTGGGCTCCGGTGTGGCGATGCGCAGGCTTTTTGCCTGCTTGGAGAAAGTCGCAGCCAGCGAGATCAACGTCCTCATCGAAGGGGAGAGCGGCACTGGCAAAGAATTGGTGGCTGCGGAAATCGTGCAACGCGGCCCCCGAGCCGACGGGCCTTTCGTCATCGTCGACTGCGGCGCGATATCGCCCAACCTCGTCGAGAGCGAACTCTTCGGCCATGTTCGGGGCGCCTTTACCGGAGCGGACAGAGACCGGACAGGCGCCTTCGAGACAGCGAATGGCGGAACCGTGTTCCTGGACGAGATCGGCGAGCTTCCGCTGGCGCTACAGCCCAAGCTACTGCGCGCGCTCGAAGCGCGCGAGATTCGACGCGTGGGCGAAACTCGGGCGCGCAAGGTGGACGTGCGCGTCATCGCCGCCACGAATCGAGACCTGGAGCGCGAAGTGAACAAGGGACGCTTCCGGGAGGACCTTTACTTCAGGCTCGCCGTGATGAGCGTTCGCGTTCCGCCGCTACGCGAGCGTCTCGAAGATCTCTCGGTACTGATTCAGGGGTTTCTGACATCGCTGGGCGTGCCCTCGCAAGCCGACCTCTTCGGGCCACAGGTTCTCGCCCTGCTATCCACGCACGATTGGCCCGGCAACGTCCGCGAACTTCGGAACTACGTCGAGCGCACCGTGGTGCTCAAAGAGACGTTCCCCGCGCAACAGCGTCGTGCGCAAACAGCTCCGGACTCGCCGCTGAGCATGCCGTTCAAGATTGCCAAAGATGCGGTGGTCGACGCGTTCGAAAGAAGCTACGTCACCGCCCTTCTTGAAGCAGCGGGCGGCAATGTGAGCAAAGCCGCTCGCAATGGTGCGATGGATCGAATGTACTTGCACCGTCTGATCCAGAAGCACGGTCTTCGAACGAGTGCCGAGCCCGGAAAGCAAAGTTGAGAGTCGTCTACTCGGACGGCGCACTGCCGTCGTTGGTACAGCACGTATCGATGGCATCGCTCGCTACGGCCGGATCTGCGTCCAGCGTCTCGGCGAGGGCCATGTCTTCGCCCGCGTCGACCGCATCGCTGCTTCGGGCATCGGGCGCGCTCCCTTCGCTCGCAGATGTCGCTGTGCCCCCGTCACTGGCGGCCGCGGCTCCATCGCTCGCCGATGAAAGCGGGCCTGCCTCTGTGTCGTCCCCACCGCCAGAATCGATGGCTGGTGCGCATCCACCGGACGCCAAGCTCGTCGGCGCGCCGGCGTCGAGCCAACGAATGAGAGTGTCTCGATCTGCCGGATCGATCTTGACCGGTGGGAGCGGCATCGCGCCGGTCTCAAGGACGGTACGCATGTACGCCCAAATCGGCCTGCCGCCTACGAGCACTTGAGTGTCCGCATACGTGACGAGCGCAAACGGTGCCTGGTTGCGCGGGGGGGCCGTGTGACACCCCTGGCAGACGACTTGTAGAACGCGCCTGACGTTACACGGAATTTCGCGCAGGTCTTGCTCCAGCGCGGGCGGGGGCGGCGGATCGGTCCTGCCGGCGCAGGCGCCGAGTCCAAGGCTCGCACATGTTGCGCCCAAGGCTACGCCCGCGCCAAGGCAAACCATGCGGGCGCTGGACAGTGCTCGGCTGCTCGTCACGATGTTCCTTTCATCCAAGCTGACTCAAAGCGACGTACGGAATCTTCGCCCCTCTTGCGTGGCCGGGACTGGCGTTGACGCGGCGGGGGCTGCTTGGGTGGAAGGCGGGGCGATAATAGTACGGGGGGGATTGACTTCGGTCGTTGCGCTTTGCAACGATGCGCTGTTGGGCTGGCCCGGGAGCGCGATGGACGGGGCGACCGGACGCGGGGTCGGGCCTGCCGGCTTTGGCTCAACCGACTGCGGGCGTGCCGGGCGCCAAACTAGCGGCGCCTGGGTGGTACGAGGAGCAGCCGCTGGAGGCGCGCCGAGATAGAGGGGCGAAGCAGTAGCGCCGCGAGGTGCCTCGGGCGTAGTCCATTCCTCCGTGCCCGGCGCGGCGGGTGCGATGGCACTGGGACGCGGCGTGTCGGAGGGCGGCGCCGCTGGAGTGGGTGCAGCCGTCGGTTGCATTCGTACACGGGCAATCAGCGAAAAGAGCACGGCAACCGAAATCGAGACGACAGAGGCAACGAGTCCCACTCTTAGCCACGCACCTTTGCCCGCCCCCTCGGCAGCGGAGAAGGCTGTCATGCCGAGCTGTGCGCTGACCAGGTCGTCACTTGGACTCGAAGGGATCCCGCTGGTCGGGCTGCGAGGCAACCCAGGGACCGCGAGCGCAAGGCTGGCGACGGGCATCGTCCCGCTTCGGATTCCCGGAAAGCTGGACGAGCGCGCCATCTGCGCATGGATCTGTCGCGCGAGCTCTTCGCGCACGTCTCGAAATACGTCGTCGACAACGCGTCCGATTTCCTCGTGCCGGACGATGTGATGTCCGTCAAGAAGGTACTGCTCGAGAGCCTCTCGCATTTGACCCGCGGTCTGGTAACGCGCTTCTGGGTCGCGTTCGAGAGCACGCGCAACGATGCGATCGAGTCTCGGATCGACGTCGGGGACAACCTCGGCCACCCGCGGGACCTTCTCTTGGAGTAAGCGAACGAGAGTCTTTGCGGTTGACTCCGCCGCCATGAGCCTCCTTCCAACGAGGAGCTCCCAGAGAACAATGCCGGTCGTGAAGATGTCGACGCGGCGATCGATCTCGCCCCCCTCCAATTGTTCCGGCGCCATGTACGCGGCCTTGCCCTTGAATATGCCGGCTTGCGTCTTGGTGTTGCTGCGCTCAGCTTTCGCGATCCCGAAATCGACGACTTTGACCTGACCGTTGTACGTCACAAATACGTTCTGCGGGCTGACGTCGCGGTGCACGATCTGCAGGGGCGTTCCATCGTAGTCGCATGCGTCGTGGGCATAGTGGAGTCCACAGAGAACGTCGGACGCAATGCGCGCGTAGATTGGGTGGCGCAGGCGTATCCCACGCCTGCCGCACTCGCGCGCGATGCGGCTCAGCGGCTGCCCCTCGAGATACTCCATCGTGATGAAATACGCGCCTTCGTGCTCGAACACTTCGTAGGTCTGCACGACGTTGGGATGATTGAGACGCGCGGCGAGGCGCGCCTCGTCCAGGAACATCTCGCGGTACATTTCATCGGAGGCCGCCGCGTCGTGCAGTCGCTTGAGGACGACGAGTTTGTTGAAACCTGCGGGGCCGCGTCCGACGGCCAGGAAGACGTCGGCCATTCCCCCGTGTCCGATACGGCCCAGACTCCGGTACTTGCCGAATCGATCCGACGCACTGATCGGAGTCAAAGACTCGACCAAGATGGCCGAAAGCTCGTCGCGCTCCATGGGATCGTCCTTCACTGCGCGCTGCAGAAGATGCCGCCTGCAGGACCGAGCGGCGGAGTCGCGATTGGCGGAGCGTCTCCGTCGATGGAGAGAACGAACTGAATGAGGGCCGCGACTTTGTCGGCGCGCCCAGGATCATCCGCCGCGAGGAAACCAGGAGCGAGCGCTTGGTAGTGCGCCTGGAACGTCGGGCTGAACATCGCCTCGAGCGTCAGCGCATTGCCGGCGTGGAAGTACGGGGCACCGGTGGCGACGTTGAGGAGCGGCGGAACGTTGAAGCCTTTGCCGTCAGGCTCGTTGCCCTGCGCGGGTGTGACCAAGTCGGCCCGAAGTTCGGCGATTCCGGCTTCGGTCTGTGCGACGGCGTAGGTCCCCACGTTGCGCAGCGCGCACGTCAGTTGATCGTACAGGGAGGGCTTGTTTCCGCTGTAGCGCATCGTCTGGCCACTGTAGGTGAGCCCCGGCGGAGGCGTGGGCAGCGTGTCAGCCACCGGGAGAAGAGACGTCGGGAAGTTCGCCTGGTGGACCGCGGCCGACCACGAGAGGGTCTTGAGTTTGTTGTTGGTCACTCCGGTCGGATCCGGGGTGTAGAAGACCCGCGCGATGGTCCAAAGCGGACCGCTATGGCAACCCTGGCAGTTGGCTCCCGTAAAGAGTGCTTGGCCCGCGGTCACTTTGGCCGGATCAAGGTTAGTGGGCTTGCGCGGAGAGCGGACGATCCGCGCCCAGGTCACGATCTTTTGCCAGTCTGTCAGCACGCTGGCGGAGGGGAAGTGGCCTGGATTCGCAGGATTCGCCACGCTGAGCGACGACCCATTGAGACCCGTTTGGCCTGGAACGTCGAGGCGGCTTGCAAAGGCGAGGGCCGCGTCTTTGACGATGGCCCCGACTCCGCCGGAAATGCTCCGAATGGCGCCTTCGTGGTCGGCGATTTCGTCTTGGACTCCCTCCCAGCTATTGATTCGATAGTCCGTGGCGTCTTGCTTGGCGGACGCGCCTTTGACGAACGAGCCATCGAGATTCGGCGATTGCCGCGGCCCGCGGCCGAGGTACCAGGTGACGTTGTCCGTGAGGCCGTCGCTGTGACAGTTCGAGCAGCCGGACCAGGCTTGCCCTTTCCAGGACCAACGCCCGAGGCCGGTGATAAACAGCCGTTTGCCCTCGAGCTTGTCGAGCTCCGTGGGGTCGGTCTCGGCGGCGGCTGCGGAGGCGGTGGTTGCTAGGTCAAGGACCGTCACGTTGCGCGTGTGATCGTTGGCCACGAACGCGTACCGCAAGGTCGAGTTCGCGGTGTGCGTCGCGTGCGCGACCGCGATCCCAGAGGGCAGCTGTCCGTTGTGAGACGGGTCGATCGCCGCCGAAAACAAACTCATGAACGGGTTCTTCGCGTCGCCCACGCTGTCGATCGTGGCCGCGGCGTAGGTTGCGTCGAAGTCCACGCGGAACACCGCATCGGCTCCGTAGGCGGGGAAGTATGCCGTCACCGTCCCGGGGACGAAGCCGATGTCCGACGGCACCAGCGGGAGGCGGCGGTTCGCGTCGTCCGGGGTCCCGATTTGGTCGAAGAACTTGGTAAATTCTTTGGCGAGGTTGACTGTCGCGATCGTCTTGTTTCCGCCGAGGTCGATGACCGAGACGGCAGGAGCGGTCGTCGTCCTCACGTTGGCAGGATTGGGTGCACAGACGCCGCCGACACTGGGGTCGGTGCCCGACGTGGCGACGCACTTGCCACCGTTCTGTCCACATACCGCATCGGCCACGCAGGTCGTCTTGCAAGTCCCCGCAACGAAGCCGACGCACGACCCTACAGCCATGCCCGGACAGTCTGCATCGACCTTGCAGGCCGTCGTCGCAGAACCTGCGCAGGCACCGGCTACGAGACCTCCGCAGGAGCCGGCGGCAGCGCCCGGGCAGTTCGCGTCGACCTTGCAGGCAGCCGCCGCAGGACCGGAGAATATCCCAAGCGGAGACTTGGGTGATGCGCATACGGACGCGACGTACCCGAACCCCCCCTGGATATTGATTGTGCGAAGCTGGTTCGGAAAGCACCCCGCCGTTCCCCCGTTGTGATCTTGAAAGCCCATGTCGGCCAACGCCGGAATCTCGATGAGAGAAACGACCTTCGTGGCAAGGGGGATCTTGTAGAGTACTCCGACGCTGGCGGTGTCGGCGTTGGACGCATCGCTGGCGAGCGGCACCTTTTGCTGCGCGAAGTACTCCGTAACGTAAATCGTTTCGTCGCTTTCGACCGTGTCGCCGTTGTTCGTGATCGCGACCGCGCGCGGGTGCGCCAGGGCCGGACGCGAACTCAACCCCGCACCGAGGTACGGGGACGCTGCGAGGGCCGCGTTCAGATCAATCGTCGTCGTCGGCATCATCGTATCGGACGCGATGCCCATGAGCGTCCCGTCGACCCAGTTCGCAACCCAGATCGTTCCGCCCAGCGGCGTCATCGCAAGCCCTGTGGGCTCCGATCCCACCGCCACCTCGGCGGCTTTCACCGGAGTCGACAAGAGGCCGGTAATCTTGACCAGCTTTTGGTCTTTGCGCGACAGAACGAACGCCGTATCACCGTCCGGATGAACCACCAGCGCGGACGGCTCAGCCCCAATCGCAATCTCGGCGATCTTCGTCAATGCCGGGAGCGCGCCCGCCGAGTAGTCGACGGCAAAGACCGTAGCGGTGCCGACGTCGTGATTGGCGACTACCAGCCGCGAGTCGTCGCCCGTGAGCGCAATGGTTGATCCGTGGCTCGTCGTCAATGAAACGGTTGGTCGACCAGCCTCATACCCGTCGGTCGAAGCGTCGGGAACAACTGTCGATGGCCCGTCCTTCGACGAAGCGTCGAGGCCAGAACCGGTAGTGGCGCCGAGCGAAACGCCATGGTCCCCACCACCGCATCCCACAACTCCGATTGCCCCAATGAAGATTCCCAGAAACGAAAACGATATGCGCATGCATTTCCCCCCGGCCGGATAAAGGACCACGAGTCACCCACTGCACTCGGCATGCCGCTCGGCGCGCCGCCATGGTTGGACCTGAGTGCTGCATTTCCCGCCTGCATTCGCGATGGGTTTCACCTGGCGCGCGGGCTGCCAGCATCACCCTGAGGCTTGTTGGCATCAGATCGAGGAGGTCCGACAGTGACTCCGACTGGGCGTGATATGGGTCAGATATCTACCATTTTGTTTTGGTGCCAGCTATTTGGCACTTATCTTTTGCGTATTGCGCCGTACTCTATGCCTACTTGACCATGTCAATCGCACGATTCGTCGGGGGTACGGTTTTGGCGGGCGCGTTGTTCCTCACCGGGATCGCATTCGGCGGCGATGAATCGATCAGCGAGGAGGCCCATCGGCACTTCAAGGCCGGCGTTAGCCTGCTGCAAGATCCCGACGGAGCGCGCTACGAAGATGCCTATCGGGAGTTCGAGGCCGCATACGCCGCGTCACTATCGCCCAAGATTCTGGGCAACATCGGCTATTGCGCGTTGAAGCTTGAGCGCGACGGAGAGTCTATCTCCGCGTACACGCGCTACTTACAGGAGGTACAAGACATTGATCCCATCGAGTCCGCGCAGATCGCGCGAGACGTGGCAACGCTTCGCGCGGGTTTGGTCCGCGTTGTCCTGACCGTCGATGCCTCGGGCGCAACCGCCATCGACAAGCGCCTGCCCGTGCGCGGCGAGTCCATCACGAACCTGTACGGTCCGGCCAGCGGAAGAATCGAGATTGGCTTGCGTCCAGGTCACCACGTGATCGTCTTGAAGGCGGGCGGCGAAACGATCGACTCTTGGGAGTTCGATGCCAGGCCGGGCGCGGCGCTTTCTCGAACATTCGCGCGTAAGCAGGCGGCGGAGCCGCCGCGACGATCGTCTTCCCAATGGCTGCCGTGGGTCGTCACGAGCGTCGGCGGAGCAGCCCTGGCCACGGGAGGCGTTCTGGGCATCATTACGCTCGGCAAGGTGAGCAGCATCGGGAACCACTGCCCCAACAATCAATGCCCCTCGGCGTACTCGCTGGGGCCGGCGCAAGAGGACGCACGGCGTTTTCGTCGCAGCGACGGGCCTTGGGCTTGTCCTCTGGTCGGGCGGATCGGAAGCGCCCCGCCAAGCGGCTGCGCGCACCATTGCCGCGCGATCGGGTTTTAGCTGCTCTCTGTCGGGATGCGTCGCGACGATGAGCGGACAGTTTTGAGGGTATGGCGATGAATCTTTCCGTCCGCTTTCAAACCACGGTTCTCGCGATCGGCCTGACCACGTCCGGTTGCTTCAGTCTGGTGGACGTCGACCGCTTCCACGGGTCTCCGGGCTCCCAGGGAGAGGTCTCGGCTTCGACCACTCTGCCGGGCCAGTACTCGAATCTGAAACTCACGCTGGTAGGGATGACTCCGCACGTCTCGCAGCTCTTCGAATACAGGATCATCGACGCGAACAACTTCATCCAATCGCGCGGAGTCGTGAATCCGCTCGGCGGTGCCAATGTCATCGTCAACGCTCCGCTGGCCGTGCCGAAGGTCAACGGCCCTTTTCACCTTGATTTTTACGCAGACGTCAACGGTTCCGGCGGGTACGACGGCATCGGCAGCGTTGTGACCCAAGAGAATCGATCCGCTCCAGGACTACCCGGCAGGGTCAGGCGCTGCGGTAGACGGCCTTATCCAGGTGACGTTCACGCACAATACGTCGTTCACCGAGATCAACGACTATCCGAGTGGAACACCCAACGTGCCGCATGACACGGGTCTCGGTGCAACGATCCGCGTGAGTAATGCTCAGACCCTCTTGGGCGCTCTCCTGCAGGTCCGGATCGTCGACACGGGAGCGAATCGTACCGTCGGCCTATTTCGCCTGCCTCGAATCACACAACCGGCGTTCGAGCTAAAAGTCCCTGGCGTCGTCGAAAACGGAGTCGATTACGGTGCTCTCGTCTACGTGGATGCCAACAAGAACGGCAGCTACGACAACCCGGCCACGGGTGCGGGCGATTTGGGCTGGAGCGTGAGCGGCGCCGCCGATGCAACGGGCCTCACCGTAAGCCTCGATGCCGCAACAACCGAGGTCGCGAAGGTAGACGTGGGCCCGCCGTAAGTCACGATCTTCGCCCTGGCAGCAGGCGTGTCGAGTTGAGGATAAAGAGCAGCTCGGAAGAGACGTGGATGAATGCGGCCAACAGAGGGTTCAGGAAACTGAACGCAGCGAGCAACATGCCGAGCCCGTCAACGAGGAGGGTCCCGGCAAAGTTCTGCCAAATGATGGACCGGCAGCGGCGAGCGATCCGTAGGGCCTCGACCAGTTTGAGCAGATCGTTGCCCAAGAGAACTACGTCCGCCGATTCGCGCGCCACTTCCGTTCCCGAGCCCATCGCGATCCCCACGTTCGCTTGAGCCAGTGCCGGAGCGTCGTTGATGCCGTCGCCGACCATTGCGACCTCTTTGCCGGCGCTTTGCAACTCTCGAACCTTAAGGACTTTCTCTTCAGGCAAGAGTTCGGCCACTACCTCGTCGACTCCCAGGCGCGCACCGACCTCCTGCGCGATCGACGAGGCATCGCCCGTGAGCAAGATGGTCCGCATCCCCATGCGCCGAATCTCTGCGATCGCCCCAGCCGCCTCAGGGCGCACTACGTCAGCGACTTCGAGAGCACCCAGGAATCGTGCCCCACGTGCAACGAGCACGGTCGAAGCTGCATTCACTTGGGGAAGCTCAATGCCTTCTCGTTCAAGAAGGGAGCGATTGCCGACGACGATCGTCTCACCTCCGCACGAGCAAACAATGCCCTTTCCCGGCGTGTACGAGAAGCGATCTGGGTCACGCGGCCTAATGCCATCGGCCTTCGCCCTGCTGAGAACGGCCTTGCCGAGCGGATGCTCGGAAGGCAACTCCGCAATGGCGGCCGCTTCCAAAAGCTCCGCGGCGGTGGCTCCATCGGCCGGGTGAACGCCGACGATCTGCGGGTCACCCAGGGTAAGGGTGCCCGTTTTGTCGAGGACGATGGTGTCCACGCGTCCGAGAACTTCGATGTGGATGCCGCCCTTTACGATGGCTCCGTGTCGGGCAGCTCGGCCCACGGCGCCGAGAATAGCGAGCGGTGTTCCGGCAGCGATGCCGCACGCGCCCGCCACGATGATGACCGAGATCGTCGAACGCGCATCGCGCGTGAGCAAGAAAGTCAACGCGGCAGCGCCCAGGGCAAAGTAGACCAGATAGCCCGCAAGACGGTCGGCCATCTTCTGGATCGGTGCGCGTGATTCCTGAGCATGCTCCACGGCTTGCACAATCTTGGCGAACGTCGTGTCGCGTCCGATACCCGTCGTGCGCACTTCCAGGGCGCCCGACTGGTTGATGGTGCCTGCGAATACGCCGGCTCCGGGTACTTTCTCGACGGGGAGCGATTCTCCCGTGATCGCCGCTTGGTCCACGAACGAGTGCCCCGTCTCAACAACGCCATCGACCGGCACCCGCGCACCGGGCTTGATGATGACAACGTCACCAAGGCCCAGGGTGTCCGACGAGACACTCGTCACTCCTTCCGCACGTCGAACGGCCACGTCACGAGGAAGGAGTTCGAGGAGATCCTTGATGGCGCGCCGGCCTCGGTCCACCGTCATGTGTTCGAGCACCTCGGCGACCAGAACGAACAGGACGATGACGAGGGCCGTGAATGCCTCGCGGATCGCCAGCGCCGCAACGAGGGCGATCGTCATCGAAAGCTCCATCGTCATCCGGCGTTCTCGGAGCGCCTCGTTGCGGTGAAGGCGACCGCGTCGATCCTCAACAGCGGCTGCCACGGCAGAAACCAGGAGACGGCGACGGCCACGGCCACAAGCCCGATGCGAACGAGATCGGCTCGCTCGAGGTGATACTCGAGGTCCTCATCCTTGTGAGCCCCCTGAGGCGGCTCGACGTTGCCGATTGCAGTGGAGGTCTGCGTGAGAGCAGGCAGCGGCGGGCGTGTCTCTTCCACGAGATTGGTAATATACCCCCCTTAGGTATATGTCCAGCGGGCCTGGCTCTTCTACGTCGCGCGGCTCTGCCACGACGTTGCCGAGATCTCCATGGCGGCGAAAACCGGCCGCGCCGAAAGGCAGTGAATCGACTCGAGCGTGAAACCACAGCACGGCCGGCTTTTCACGTGACGCAACGACGGCACAGTCCCGAACAGCTGCACGTAGCTGATTGCGCGCATTTCGCGTGAGCGCCGGCATGGCACCGCGCGTGCACTGCGAGGCCGCGCGAATCGGAGGCACACCGTGTTCGTTTCCTCACGTACCTACGCTCACGCGCGGGCGATGACAGCATCCGTATGCTTTGCGTTGGCGCCGCACAACGTTTCGGCGGGCCAATCCAACAACGCCGCGACCGAGGGGGTCGTCGTCCAAGTAGAAAAGGACGATCTCGTCCTCGACGTCGGCTCGCTACAAGGCGCGGTAGACGACGACGTTGTCGAGATCTGGCGTCCGCTGAAAGTGAGACACCCGGTGACGGGCAAACTCGTAGTCGATCGAGTCCTCATCGGCCGACTACGTCTCGTACAAGTACGCCCGAACCTTTCTCTCGCGAAGCCGGACGGGCAGCTCGCGCGCGACGCGCTGGGCGGTGACATCGTCGTACTGCCGCGCCGCGAGGCCGCCAAGCCGCCGCCGCCCACCACCCCCGCGTCCTGCCCCCCGGCGGCTCCTGCTCTCACCCTGTCCGAGCTCCGAGCTCCGGGACACGAAAGGAAACCCGAGCGGCTGGAGGCAGAAGTCCAGCCCATGGGGCTCATCGTGGCCGCGCAGCCGCTTCACGTTGCGATCTCTCTTCGCGGCGCGCCGATCGGCGCCGTACTTCACGTGCGCAAGGCTAGCGACGACAGCTACGCGTCTCAGCCGATGACCAAAATGGGTCCGGAGTATTGGGCCGCGACCGTACCCGCTGCCGCCGTGCAAAGGCCGTCGCTGGACTGGTTCATCGAGGCGATCGGGCCCGACGGAACGCGCCCCGTTGTAGGCGACGCGGAGAAGCCCGAGACCGCGATCGTGGAAGACGTGCGCCCGAAGACCCCGCGCACGCTGCTCGGTCAAGCGCAGGTATGGACCGATTACGCCAGCTTCAACGCGAAAGCCAACAACGACCATGTCTGGCAGACCGAGGGCGTCATGGGTGCGCGGCTCGACGACTCCGGCATTCGGGCGCTCCGAATGGGTTTCGGCGTGTACCGCGGCGTCGGAGGGACTCTCTACCAGCTCGACGTCCTGAACCAACCGCCCACCGCCGTCGGGCTCACGTACGGCTACCTCGAGAGCGAGTTTGGCCTTGCGCCCACTCTCTCGATCGCGGCGCGTGCGATTATCGGTCTGCGCGACAACGGCTTGAACGGGGGTGCGAGCGCCTTTGTCCGAATCGGTAGCGACTTGGCCACCAACCTGCTCCTCGGCGGCGAAGTGCTGGGCGGAATTGGCCTGCGCGGCATCACGCAATTCGAGTGGAACTCGTTCAAACGGTTTCCGATCGTCCTTCGCTCGGAGGTCATGAGCCAGCCGGCAGGCGTGGGGAGCGACGTCGGGGTTCGCATGATCAGCCAGGTTGGCTACCGGCTGTTGCCGTACCTGGTGGTCGCCGGGCGCTTTTCCTACCAGGGCCGAACGATCGACCACGCGGGTCCCGGCGGCGGCGCATCCGTGGGGTACACATGGTGAAGACAAACGCGTTCGTAGTGGGTCTGCTCGTCTCTCTCGCGCCGGCGACCGCGAAGGGACAGCCGCCGCCTGTGGCCCCGCCGGCCAGCGCGATCGCGCCGGCACCGGCGGCAACCGCGCCTCGTCCACTGCCCGACGAGCCGGCGCTGCACCACGTGCCGCTGACCGTGGCCGCCCAGCACGAACGGCTCGTCGTTGCCGCGACCATCGACCGCCCCGATCTCGTCGGACGCGCGGTGCTCGTCTACCGCCACGGCGGGCGCGTCGACGAGACTCCTTTTGAACGCTCGGCTATGGCGGACAAGCCCTACGTCGCGGTCATCCCCGCCGAGCATGTGGATAGGCCGAGCCTCGACTACGCCATCGAGCTCCAGCGTACGGACGGAAAACGCATCGCTGTCTTTGCCTCGCGGGAGGAGATGCAGCCGGTGGAAGTCGTTGGCAACTCGGCCGACGCGCGAGAAGAGGCGCTCTTGGCACGCCTTGGTGGGAGGCGATTCGTTCTGGAGAGCAGCGGCGAGTACGCCTACTTCGGCTCGGCGCTTCCGCCAGGCCTCGGCTCCGCCACGCAGCTCCCTGCGGTATCCGATCACTTCTGGCGCATCGAAGGGGGATTCACCTACCGTCTTCTGCGCACCGTAAGCGAGTTTGGCATCCGCGGCGGCATGTACCGCGGCACCAGCCTTGTCTCCGGTGAGACGGATCCGAACAAGTTCAACGTCGGCTTGAATTACGGAGCGCCGTGGGTGCGCGTCCGCGCGACGGACTGGATGCACTTCGAAGGAGAGCTCTTGTCGAGCATCACGGAGGTTGGCTTCTCGCTGGGCGGCGGCGCGGCCGTCTTGCTCGGGGACGTGTACGGTTCGCATCTCACGTTGGGCTTCGAGTCGATCGAGGTGTTCGGCACGCGTGGCTTCGGGCGCTTCGACGTCGTCGTCGACCGCCGGTTGCGCGTGGCTCCGAGCCTGGAAGTCACTGGCATGCCGCACGCTTCGAGCGCCGGCGTGCGCCTGCTCATAGATGTCGGCGTCGATCTCGGCCAAGGCTGGCTGGCGACGTTGCGCGGTGGGTACCAAGCGCGCGTCTTCAACAGCGGTGGACCAGCGGTAGGGGGCGGGCTCACTTACGCGTTCTAGTTCTAGGAAAGGAGAACCCAGTTCAGGCTGAACGCATTGGACGCACGCTCGAGTATAAGGTGGCCCCCCAGTCAAGCGCTGCCTTAGCGCGATCCTCGAGAAGCACGTCGCGAAGCCGGTCCACCGCCCCGACGACCGTGGCTCCTTTCCGAATTGGAAACGGCGGTTGCTCGCTTCGTCGAGTACCGCGCGAGTCGGCGACTCTTTACGTTGTTCATATGCACTCTTCACGCACACTTGGGCTCGGTTGCATCGTCTTCGCGGTCGGCTGCTCGAGCAGCACCAGCAAGTCGAGTGGGTCGGCCACCGACGGCGGCGGAGATTCCGGTGGCGGTAATCGCTCAGCGCTGCGCTCCTTGCCACACGACGACGGCCGGCAGCGGAGTCGTCAATGGGAAACTGGACATGACTTCGCAGACAGCGGCCTTCACAAATCTGGTGAATGTCGCGGCCTCCGGGGTCCAGTGCGCGGGCAAAGGCACGCGCGTGGTTCCCGGCATGAAAGACATGAGCATCTTGTACCTCAAGGTCAGCCTCGACGATCCGAGCCCCTGCGGACAGAAGATGCCACTTGGCCTAACCCCGCTCGCGCAGTCCGAGGTGGACATGATCGATTCGTGGATCAGCGCCGGGGCACAGAACAACTAGAGCCTCCCTCGCTGTTCAGGGACAAGGCAGGGCTGAGGTTAGCAGTGCGCGGGTAGCGGGATGCGGGAGCCGTCGGCGTCACGCCGAGAAGCCACCGTCGATGGTGAGGCTCGCGCCGTTGATGTACGTCGACTCGGGCCGCTCGAGGTAGGTGATGAAGCGCGCGATCTCGTCGGGGTCGGCGACGCGCTTCTCGGGGTTGGCGTTGCGCACCCACTCGGCGTGGGGGCTGTCGGCGGGGTTCATGTCGGTCA
>WNFJ01186828.1_pt1 | contig 24822 bp, 13 predicted proteins | sample 5400461 | NCBI WGS metagenome assembly WNFJ01 (sample SAMN13153349, study PRJNA577476) | soil metagenome | isolation source: 115 cm saprolite on Douglas fir-dominated hillslope | place: USA:California | collected 2013-09-17
GGCCTGGGCCACATGGGCGTCAAGTTTGCCCATGCGTTTGGTGCGCACGTTGTGCTGTTTACCACCTCGCCGAACAAGGTTGAAGATGCCCTGCGGCTGGGCGCCGATGAGGTGGTGATCTCGAAGGACGCGAATGAGATGCAGAAGCATGCACGGAGCTTCGACTTCATTCTGGATGCGGTGTCTGCGGACCATGACGTGAACGCTTACATCAACCTGCTGAAGGTGGATGGCACGATGACGCTGGTCGGGGCTCCGGAGAACCCGCTGCCAGTAGCGGCCTTCGGTCTGCTGCTCGGCCGCAGACAGTTCGCCGGGTCGGGGATTGGCGGCATCCAGGAGACTCAGGAGATGCTGGACTTCTGCGCTAAACACGGCATCGTGAGCGATATTGAGATGATCAATATCCAGCAGATCAACGAGGCCTATGACCGCTTGTTGAAGAGCGATGTGAAGTATCGCTTCGTGATCGACATGGCTTCATTGAAGCAGTAGGTGGACGGAGTCGCTACAGTAACGCAAAAGCCCACGAGGATTTTCCCCGTGGGCTTTATGCTTTGACTCGGTTTCTTTGGGTTGTTATTCCTGGACTACGGCTTTGACGAGGTTGCGGGGGTTGTCTACGTCGATGTGGCGGCCGGTGGCCATGAAGTAGGCGAGGAGTTGGAGGGGTACTACTTCGTAGAGGGGGGAGATGTACTCTTCGCAGCGGGGGATGCTGATGGTGTGGCGGCTTAGCTCGGCGATCTGGGTGTCGCCTTCGTTGACGATGGAGACGACCTCGGCGCCTTGCTTCTTCATGTCGCGGAGGAGGTTTACAGTCTTCTCGTAGCGGAGGAGGGAGTCGGGGGCGTGGGGGTCGCAGGTGGCGAGGACGATGAGGGGGGTGTGGCGGTTTACGAGGGCGTTGGGGCCGTGCTTGAGTTCGCCGGTGGGGTAGCCCTCGGCCTGGATGTAGGCGGACTCCTTCAGCTTGAGGGCGCCTTCGCGGGCGATGGGGTAGTGGACGCCTCGGCCGAGGAAGAGGAAGGACTCCGCCGACTGGAGGGTCCTGGAGAGATCGGAGATCTGGGCTTCCCAGGCGGGTAGGAAGGCGGCCATGGCTTCGGGGACGAGGTGCAGGTCGTGGAGGTGGGACTCGACCACGGCGCGGGTCATGCGTCCACGGATGCGGGCGGTGAAGAGGGAGAGGAGGGAGAGGACGGTGAGCTGGGTGGTGAAGCTCTTGGTGGCGGGGATGGCGCGCTCTGTGCCGGCCATGGTGGGGAGGGAGCAGCTTGCCAGCTTCGCCATGCTGGAGTCGGGCTTGTTGGTGATGGCGATGGTGGTGGTGCCGCGCGCGGTGGCCTCGCGGAGGGCTTCGGAGGTGTCGGCGGTTTCGCCGGACTGGGAAATGACCATGAAGCAGGGGTTCTTGAGGGTCTGGGTGGAGCGGTAGATGTACTCGCTGGCGTACTCGACGTCGACGGCGATGCCGGCGAGGTCTTCGAAGAGGATCTCGCCGAAGAGGCCGGCGTGGCGGCTGGAGCCGCTGGCGGAGATGAGCAGGCTCTCCTTGCCGACGAGGGCTCGGAGAGCAGGCAGGAAGACGTCTTCGCGGAGGGTGGTGCCGTCGCTGTAGGCGGCGAGGGTTTGGGAGATGGCTGAGGGCTGCTCGAAGATCTCGCGGAGCATGGCGTGGGGATACGTTTTGTTCTTGGGAAGCATTGCTGGGATTTACCTCAGAACCAGTTTATTGATAGATGTAGGTGGAAAGAAAGAGCGGTGCGGGAGACCTGCCTCCGCACCGCTGTGAGAGAGATCGAGGTGCGGGCTAGTGAGCGTCTGACGAATCGGCTTTCCTTCGGGGGAGCACAATCGGACAAGAAGGCATACCTCAGGGGCTAAAGCCCCGATCCGTGGCTGGTCGTTAATGCCGGGGCTGAAGTCCCGGCCTACCTCAGAAGCAACGACAAAGACAAAAGCAACAGCGACAAAGTCGAAATACAGGGATCTCTCCGCTGCGCAACGGACGGTGAGACTGTCCGTTGCTACCACCCCAGCGAGCAAGTGCGCTCGCTGGGGGCCCGGGTTGCTTCGGTCGAGATGACGTCGTTTTTATTTGGTGGAAATGGAGTTGAGGCCTGGGTTTTTGCCCATGCTGATGAGGTTGGCCAGGATGCGGAAGGAGCCGGGGACTCCGTCGGGCATCTGGCGGAAGAAGGCGTAGGAGAGGTAGACGTAGGAGCCCTTTCCGTAGCGGGCGTAGAGCAGGCCGCCCTTCTGGGGATCCTGATCGACGTCATGCATCTCGGTGAGGGCGATGTATTTGGAATCCCACTGGCGCATGAAGCCGTGGCCGCGCTCCTCGACCCAGTTATCGAAGTCGGCAGAGGTGATCTTGTTGGGCCAGTTGAAGACGGGGTCCCGCGGGGCGAGGAGCTGGACCTTGCAGTCCTCTTCGACTACCTTTTCGGGATCTCCGGAGAGGGTGAGAGGATAGGGGCCGTAGTTGTGGTCGTACTCCTGGGTCTGGTACTGGACGATGACGGTGCCGCCGTTCTTGGAGTAGTCGAGGAGACGGTTGTTGAAGGTCTTGAGCTCGGGCCGTGCGGCGTAGGCCCGGATGCCGAGGACGATGGCGTCGTATTGCGAGAGATCGCCGGTGGCAATATCCTGCGGGGAGAGGAAGGTGGGGTGGATGCCGATGTCTTCGAGCGACATGGCGACGTCGTCGCCTGTGCCCATGTCGACACCGGTGGTGCGGTAGGTGGCGGGACGATAGTGGGGGTAGGGGCGAAGGCCGGAGTAGCCGACGGTCTCAAAGCCCTGTGTGTACTTCTCGCCGTTGTACTCCGCTACGGCGGTGATGGTGTAGGGCTTCTGCTGGACGGACTCGGGCTTTACGGTGAAGGTGAGGTTCTGGTCTTCGCCCTCGCGCATGGTTGCGAAGTCCGCTACGGCTGGGGTGGAGGTCCATCCCGTGGGAAGGTCGAGGCGCACCTGACCCTTGGCGGACCCTTTGACGCTGCTGTGAAGTTTTACGTGGAGCTCAAACGTGCTGCTCATGATGGGGACAATGCCCGCGATGGGGGAGACCGTGAGCGAGATGGCGGGGGCTACGAGAAGAGGCTCGAGGACTGGACCGTCGCCGTTCATGCGATGGACGGTCTGGACTACGCTGGCGAGTTTGATGTCTACGTTCTGGTAGGCGACGGTTGCCTGTGCGAGCAGAGGATAGGGCCGCGTGGGTAGGTTGAGATAGCGGGGATCGTTGATGTCGTAGTAAGACTGCTCGAGGCTGGGGCGGCTGAAGTAGGGCTTGGTGAGTTCGGCCTGCTTGGGTGCGACTACGGCGATGGTCTCGTCGCGGGCATCGCCTGAGGCGAGCGGGCCCGTGATGGGAGCCTTGGGGGTCATGGTCCAGCCAGAGCCGGCGTCGGAGTTGACCTGCACATCGCTGATAGAGACGGCCTGCGTTCCCTGGTTGGCTACGTGGACGCTGACGTTGAGCGAGTCGCCGGGGACGAGGGTCTGCGAGGTGGGAAGCTGCATGGACATGTCGCCCATGGGGCCGTAGCGCTGCGGGCCGGCGCCATCGGAGACGTTCGCTACGAGGGAGAGACCGAGGGACTGCTGCAGGGCTGCGTTGAACTGCGTCTGCTTGGTCTCGAGCTCGTGCGTCATGTTGTAGCGGGCCTCGGCGGGGAGATTGCTCTTGCCGACTTCGTCGATGAGAGCGTTGGTCTGGGCGAGGCCCTTTGCGAGAGTGGGCGCGATGGTGGAGGGGTTGGTGGGGTCGAAGCCCTTGATGGCGGCTTCGACGGTTGCGTTGAGGGCGTTGAGCTTGTCGCGCCATGCTGCCTGCTGGGCTGTAGGAGCGTAGGAGGCGATGCCGGCGAGGGTGATGTCGATGCCGTCGAAGAAGGTCGACTCATGCGCCGAGCTGGAGACGCGCGAGGCGTAGAGGTGATAGGGACTTGAGACAGACCTGGGAAGTGGTACAGCGATGCCGCCATTCTGCGACTTCTGTTCGTTCAGACCTTCACGTGAGATCTGTGAGTAAGAGGATCCGAGGAGGGGGTTGTACTTCCCTACGGGGATCTCAACTGTGGTGGAGGGGACGCCTTCGATCCAGGTTCCGTCGGCGTAGTTGCGGAAGCGGACGGGCTCCCAGTGGCCGGTGGCGTAGTCGTAGATTCCCTTCTCGGTGACGCGCGCGAAGGGGATGCGGGCGTAGACCTTGAGGGGCGTCCAGGGAAGGAGGCCGGCCTTGATCTGGTCGGGGAAGATCTTGGGATCGCCGGCGGCGTTATAGACCTCCTGCGCCATTGCGCCGGAGACTTGATGGTGCCCGTGTCCATCTGAGACGTTGCCGACAAAGGTAGATGTGACGACGAGCGGGCGTGTCATGCGGATGACACGGACGACATCGTAGAGCACGCGATCGTGGCCCCAGGTCTTGAGGGCTTCATCGATGGTCTTGGAGAAGCCGAAGTCGGCGACGCGGGTCCAGTACTGGTGGACGCCGTAGTAGTTGCCGGCGGCGAGGAGCTCCTGGGTGCGCATGGTTCCGAGCTGATCCCAGTAGTCGGAGGTCATGACGTTCTGTCCGCCTTCGCCGCGGTTGAGCGTGAGGAGCGTGGTGTCGACGCCCTGGCCACGGCTCTCGTAGGTGAGCATGCCGCCGTCTTCGTCGTCGGGGTGGGCGACGACCATGGCGAGGCTGGCGCGGGTGTGGAGCTTCTGGAGGGACTGAGAGAGAGCTGCCGAGCCGCGGTCGATCGTGAGGGGGCGCGCAAAGGCCGATTGGTACTTCGATGTCTTCGGTTGCTGGGCAGAGGCTCCGGTTCCATTGAGGCAGAGGGAGGAGATCAGAAGACCAAGGGTAGGGCCGCGGAATACATCGTGTCTCATCTAGCAAAGCTCCTATGGAGATACGGAAGAAGAAAAATTGGCGTTGGTAATGGATACCATGAGGTGAAAACTTTGTAAAGTTTACTAAGATAATTGAGGTATGATCGTGGTCGGATGAACACCTCAGAGAAAATGCGAATTCAAACATCCTCTTCCGTACAGTATTCCGCAGAGCATGAGACGCGACCGTCACGGCCAGCGCATCTGCGCCAGGTGAATGCGAGAGGATTGCTGCGCCTGTTGCGAGAGCACAATCCCTGCTCGAAGGCTGACCTTGTCCGGCTCTCGGGTTTGAGCGCGCCTACTGTGTCGAGTGCGGTTGCTCATCTGGAGTCTCTGGGGTTGATTGAGAATCTGGGCGAGGGAGAGTCGAACGGCGGACGGCCGCCGGGGCTGCTGCGATTTCATGCCAGCCATGGGTACGTTGCAGGAGCGGATATAGGCGGAACACGGCTGAGGATGATCCTTGCGGACCTGAACGGCAGGGTGATCACGCAGTGGTCTACGCAATTTACCGATAAACAGCGGATGCCGAAGGCGGTGTGCTCGCTGATGCATGACGGACTGAAGGTGATGTGCCAGGAGGGGAGCACTTCGCTGAAGAAGGTGCTGCACATTACGGCGGGGGCGCCGGGCATTACGAACGTGGACTCGGGTGTCGTGCTCTCCGCTCCGAACCTTAAGGACTGGGATGACGTACCACTACGTACGATGATCGAAAAAGAGATGGGCATCACGACAGTGGTGGAGAATGATACCAACCTGGCGGCAGTGGGGGAACACTGGCGGGGATCTGCAGCCGGGGTGGAGGATTTCGTCTTTATCGCCCTGGGAACTGGCGTGGGGGCGGGCATTTTTCTGCGGGACAAGCTGCATCATGGCGCGAACTGGAGCGCCGGCGAGATCGGCTACATGGGCGTGGGTGGGAGTGCGCGGACAGGGCTGCAGGTGCGGGCGACGGGACAGTTGGAGCGGGCGATTGGGGGGCTCGGCATCGAGAAGGAGTGGCAGCGACTGCTGCAGCGCGACAAGCGATCGCATGATGCGACGCTGATGAAGCTGCGGGCTCCGGAGATCTTCGACCTGGCCGTCGACGGCGACAGGCTTGCGGGCGAGGTGGTTCTATACACCGCGCAGATACTGGTTAATTGCATCTCCGACCTTGCGCTGGCGCTCGATCCCGAGGTGGTGATTCTGGGTGGGGGCGTGGGCTCTCACAGCGAGCTTTGTCGAGTCACAGAGAAGCTGCTGCAGCGAAATGAGTTTGCCCGTCCGCTGGTTCGATCGAGTTCGCTTGGCACACAGGCGCAGCTTCATGGGGCTATCTCCGTGAGCCTTGCGGCGACGGAAAGCACACTTTTGGCATAGTTCGATGAATTTTTGATGTTGACAAGGTAATGTTCTTTGACTAATGTTGGGACCACTCACGACTTCCTAAGTAGGTTTTACTAAGTTTTCTGCCCTGAGCGGCCGAAAGAAGCAACGATCCGTTTCACTTTCTCAGTTCCCAGGAGGCACCCCTTGTCTATCCTTCGTATGGTCCGCACCTCTATCGTCGGCTCCGCTCTTGCGGCGGGGCTTCTCGTTTCCTCTGCGAATCTCCCAGCATGGGCGCAGTCGCAGTCGATCAACGGCACGATCCGCGGACATGCCGCGGATGCGAGCGGCGCCTCCGTCGGGGGGGCCAGCATTACGGTGACCAACACTGAGGTCGGATACACAAAGAGGATCGTATCTGGTGATGACGGTTACTTCGTACTTCTCAATCTTCCGCTCGGTACGTACAAGGTTGTGGTCTCGAAGGACGGCTTTTCGCCCCTCAACTATGACAATATTCTCTTGAACGCGGGTAAGGAAGTAACGCTGGACGCGACTCTGGTTGTCGGGAGCACATCGACGCAGGTTGAGGTGACTGCCGCCGCTGGCACCATCGATCCCGGGACACTGAACGTACAGCGAACGCTCGATTCGAGAGAGGTTGAGAATCTTCCACTCACTTCGCGCAATCCTTACAACTTCATTCTCTTCCAGCCTGGCGTAAGCGGGCATCCTAATCCCGAACTCGGAATTCCCCGCACGATCAACACGAACGGACTTCTGGACCGAATCAACTACCAGATGGACGGTATGGTCAACACGCAGGGCGACCGTTATGGCCTGCGGCTCTTCCCGATCGGCAACATCTTTGTCAAAGAGGTCCAGACAGTATCGAACAGCTTCGCGCCAGAGTATGGATGGACGGCAGGCGATGTCTACAACGTTATCTCCAACTCAGGCAGCAACGGATTCCATGGCCTTTTTCAATATCTCCGGCGTATCCAGGACGCAACGGCCTATCCTCTCCTTTCGCCTGCAAACACGGCCAAGCCAGACTTGCAGTTGACGGACTATTCGGCAAATGCTGGCGGGCGCATCATCAAAAACAAGCTCTTCTTCTTCGGGTCCTATGAACATCTGGTTCGTGGACAGCCTGCGCCAGTCACCATCAAACCAAGTGATGCGGCGGCGCTAGGTCTTCCAGCGTCAGAGCTTCAGACTGCACCTGGCCTTCTTCACGGCACTTTTGCGGATGGGCGCATCGATTGGACCATCACTCCAAAGCATCAGATGTTTGTTCGCTACAACTACTTCAAAAACTCGTTCCCATTCAACACGCAGGTTGGCGGCATTAACGCTCGCAGTGCGGGAGTGGACTTCAAAGACCGAGCTCACGTCTTCGCGGTACAGTTGGTCAGTACGATCAATGATCATCTGTTGAATGAGTTTCGTTTTTCAGTGCCATTGCGCGCCAATGAGCATTTTGGAGGACCTTCGACGGGGCAGGGGCCCGCGGTGGTCGTATCGAACGTGGCAGCCTTCAATGGCTCAAGCAATGCCGGCGACCAGTTTACGGAGAAGATCCCAAGTGGGAACGAAAACATCAGCTACGTCCGGGGAGCCCATACGCTGAAGGCTGGTTTCACGCTGGCCCAGATCGAGGACCGGCAGAGGCTAGTGAGCTTCGACCGATACACTTTTACGTCGATCGCCAACTATCTCGCCGCAAAGAATGGGACGACTCCCAAAGCTTATTCGCTGTTCGAATCGCAGCACGATACAAAGGGTATTGGTTATGCTTCGCTGTTCTACGGCGGATATGTGCAGGATACGTGGCAGATCAACCGGAAACTGGTCGCCGTGTATGGTGCGCGCTATGACAGATTCCAGTCGCCGAATGCAAACCAGAATGCGCCATACATCAATTCGCGGAAGTTCAATGTACCGAATACTAATTTCGCTCCGCGGCTCGGCTTCAGCTACAGACTGGACGACAAGACGATCCTGAAAGCCTCTGCGGGACTGTTCTATGAGGCGGTTCCGACTAACCTGTGGTTCAATGCTTTGAATCTGGACGGCTCAAATCGTACGAGCAGTGTCAGCTACTCGCCAACCCAAGCGGGCTCGCCGGCTTTCCCGACAATTCCCTCTTCCGTAAGTTCAACTGCGATACAGAACGTCACGACGGTTTCACCAAGCTTCAAGAACGAGTACACGTGGAACATCAACACTCAGCTTTCGCACGAAATTACGTTGCATGACTCGTTCATGATTGGGTACATCATGGCCAATGGCCGGAATCTGATGTACCAACACAACATCAACCTCATCAAGCCGATTGGCAAGTTGGCGGACGGGCGTCCGGTGTACGACACTGCGGTGAATGATTCGACCAGGGCGAATTCTAAGTTCAATCAGGTCAACCAGGTTGAGTCGGGAGCGAACTCGAGCTTCCATGCGCTCGTCGTCAACTACACGCGGTATCTGACCAAAGGCATTCAAGTCAATGCGAATTACACCTGGTCGCATACGATCTCGGACGCTCCTGAGGTGAATACCTTTGAGATAGCGCCCGCCGCCTCTTCTATCGAAGACACCACAAATCTGAAACGCGATCGTGGCAACAGCTCGGTGAACCGGCCGCAGGCATTCAACCTGACAGCCGTGCTGGAGCCGCAGTTTAGCTTGAGCAACCATTTCCTGAAAGAACTGGCCAATAACAATATGCTGGCAGTCCTTACCAACATCTCTTCTGGAGATCAGGCCAGCATCATTGCGAATCCCGGGACCGTAAACGGAGATGCATCAACGGGCAGCGTTGGACGACCTGCGTTCGTCGGCCGCAATACCGTTCGTTCGCCGAATATCTATCAGGTGGATGCACGTTATACGCGTACGTTTCCGAAGCTGTATGACCGGATCGCCGTGTCGTTCCTGGCAGAGGCGAACAACATCTTCAACCATACGAATGTGACCAGCGTCACAACCACGCAGCCTGTCTTCACATTCTCGACTACACCTGGAGCCGACAACACAAAGGCTGGATTGCCGAATGGCACTCTGCCATCGGTGAACCGGACAACTGTACTGGAAGCACGCATTGTGCAGATGGGTCTTGCAGTACGGTGGTAAAAATATCAGGCGGCACGGCTCGGAGACGAGTCATGCCGCCTGTTGTGTTTGTACGCGGATTTTCCGGCACAATTTGTACGAGCATTACAGATAGAGGAACAGGATGCAGCCGACCACACCACAGCGCAAAGAGGCATTTCCGGCGCCGATCTACCGCGACACAGTTCTGGCCCAGGTATTTGCAGATGCCAAGCAGTACTTCCTCGATCCGCTGCTGGAGATTGAGTATGCGCATACGCTGATGCTGGCTCGGCAGGGCATCATGCCTGAGATTGAAGCTGCCCAGTGCATCCGGGCACTCGATGAGCTGGATGTTGCGGAGATCCGGTTGAAGAAGTTTGACGGGACTTTTGAGGACCTGTTCTTCTATCTGGAACAGAAGCTTGCTGCTGCATGCGGCGAAGAGGTTGCCGGCAAGATGCACACTGCCCGCAGCCGCAATGACATCGATTTGACCATGTATCGAATGATCCTGCGAGGCCGGTTGACGCAGACGCTGGCAGCGACGCTGCAGCTTCGCCGCCGGCTGGTGGACCTGGCATGGGAGCACCGTGGCACGCTGATGCCGGCCTATACGCATAATCAGCCTGCGCAGCCGACCACGCTTGGCCACTACCTGATGGCGTTCATCGAGATTCTGGAGCGCGATGCGGAACGTGTTCAGGGCGCGTATGCTCGCGTGAATCGCTGCCCGCTGGGAGCCTGCGCGATTACGACGACGGGCTTCCCTATCGACCGGCATTTCACGGAGAGGCTGCTTGGCTTCGAAGGCTTGCAGGTGAACTCCTATGGGGCGATTGCGGCGGTGGACTATCTGGCCGAGAGCTGCTCCGTGCTTGCCGGCTCGATGCTGAGCCTGGGGCGCTTTGCGCAGGATCTTCTGCTGTGGAGCACGGTGGAGTTCGGCTATCTCCGGCTTAGCGACGCGTATGTGCAGATCAGCAGCATCATGCCGCAGAAGCGCAATCCGGTTCCGCTGGAGCATGTCCGCATTCTTGCCAGCCGGGCTTTGATGCAGGCGCAGAGCATCCTCGGCTGCCTGCACAATACGCCGTTCGCCGATATGAACGATGCGGAGGATGATCTGCAACCGCTGGTCTACACGGCGTTTGACGATGGGGAGCGCAGCCTTCGCCTGCTGGCGGGAGTTCTGGATGAGGCTGAGTTCAATACGGCTCGCATGGCCTTGGCTGCGGATGGGAACTTTCTGCCTGTGACGGAGTTGGCCGATACCCTGGTGCGGTCGGCGGGCATCAGCTTCCATACGGCGCATACGATCGTCAGCAGCGCAGTGAAGGAGCTGACGGGCGGCTACGATGCGGAGGCGATGACGGAGATCATTGTGCGCGAGCTGCCCTCGATCACGCGGGGAGCGCCTTCCATCACTCGCGAGGAGATCCGGGCTTCGCTTAGCGCGCGTAATTTTGTCGCGGTTCGGCGCGTTCCAGGAGGGCCGGCGAGCGAGGCGCTCGATCCTGAGATTCTTCGCTCCAAGGAACAGCTTTTGGCGGATGAGCGGTGGCTGTTTGACGCGGAGGCTTCTCGTACGAATGCGCGTGCCATGATGCGCCAGGAGAGCGACGCACTGCTCCAGCGGGCCCATGGACGTTAGCCGCCTGCCGCTGACCTCTCGTCCTGCGCCTAAGGCGCCAGAGCTTCAGCGCGGGCTCTCCACCGTCTCTGCGCTGGGGCTGAACGTCATCGATATGGTCGGGGTGGGCCCCTTTGTCACCCTGCCGCTGATTGTGGGCGTGATGGGCGGGCCGCAGGCGATGCTGGGCTGGCTGCTGGGCGCTCTGCTCTCGATGTGCGATGGCTTGATATGGAGTGAACTGGGGACTGCGTATCCTGAGGCGGGAGGATCGTACGCGTACCTGAAACATCTCTATGGAGAGCGCAAGCTGGGCCGTGCCTTCTCCTTTCTGTATGCGTGGCAGCTTCTCTTCAGCGCGCCGCTTTCTATCGCCTCCGGCTGCATAGGATTCTCGCAGTACATCTCCTTTTTCTTTCCGAATGCGGGTCGGCCCTTCGTCTCCGCGCATCTGCTTGGCGTTCCTATCGTGCTGAGCGGGCAGACATTGATTGCGATGGGTGCGTGCGCGGCTGCGATCGTGGTTCTCTACCGCAGCATTCTGGCTATCGACCGGATTGTGCGGTGGCTTGGCCTGATTGTCGGACTCACGCTGGTGTTCATCATTGTCGCGGGCTTTACGCACTTCAATGCTCATCAGGCGTTCGACTTCCCTGCTGGGGCTTTCCATCTGAATGGAGGGTTCTTCATGGGGCTTGGGGCGGGCATGTTGATCTCGGCGTATGACTACTGGGGTTATTACAACGTCTGCTTTCTCGGGGCCGAGGTTCGCGATCCGCAGCGGACGATTCCACGAGCCGTGCTGGGGGCTATCGGCATCGTGGCTACGCTCTACCTGTTGATGAACATCAGCGTTCTGGGGGTGCTGCCCTGGCGCGAGATGACGCTGACGAGCGACAGCCATGCACGGATGTTTACGATGGCTGTGTTTATGGAGCGGCTGTACGGCCACTCGGCGGCCGGAGTCATCGTCCTGCTGATCTCGCTGGCGGCTCTTTCTTCAGTGTTTGCACTGCTGCTTGGATACTCGCGCATTCCCTTTGCCGCGGCGCGCGATGGCAACTTCCCGGCTTGGTTCGGCACGCTTCATCGTAAGCACCGGATTCCGCAGCACTCGCTGCTTACGCTTGGCGGCATGACGCTGGTGTGCTGCATCTTCCGGCTGCAGGAGGTGATCACGACGCTGGTCGTGGTTCGTATTCTGTTCCAGTTTCTTTTGCAGGGCGCTGCGGTTCTATTGCCAAAGCATCGGCGGCAACGTAAGTTGCGCGGATTCCGTATGCCGCTCTATCCGCTGCCGGTGCTGCTTGCCCTGAGTGGATTTTTCTTCATCCTCTTCTCGCGGCCGAATTTTTTGAAGGAGATGCGGACGGAGGGGTTGATCCTGATTGTGGGGGCGGCCGTGTATGCCATCCGCTATTTTGCCCGGGGGAGTCGGCGGGTGGAGGATTAGCCTTCGCTATTGCGCGGATGAGAGCAGATCGAAGAATCCATGGGTGCGAAGGAAGGTGTCGCGCTGTTCGGGATCGCGGAAGGCTTCGGTTCCACCGGCAGCCTGTGTGGACAGGGCACCCGTAATGTTTCCGGCGCGGGCACAGGTGACTGCATCTCTTCCCAGGAGATAGGCGCGCAGGAAGCCGGCGTCGAAGCTATCTCCGGCACCGATTGTGTCTACGGGTACGACGCTTACGGGGGATACATCAGTGACTTTGCCCTGGGATTGCACACGGGCTCCTTTGTCTCCTCGCTTGACGACAAGCGTGGGGACCTGGCCGGCGAATGCGGCGATGGCTGCGTCGAGGTCGGTGCAGCCTGTCATCCTGCATAGCTCGGATTCGCTGGGGAGGAAGAGATCGACATAGGGGAGGATGTCCCAGAGGGGAGGACCCCACTGGTCGTCCGGATCGTCGTTGGTGTCGAGCGAGATGGTGAGGCCAGCGCGCTTCAATCGGCGCAACAGATCGGGCAGGCCGGCGTGCAGGCCCTTCTGCAGGTAGAGAGAGGAGAGATGGAAGTGGCGGGCCTGGATGAGGAACTCGAAGTCGAGGTGGGCGATCGTCATCTCGGCCATGGTCCCTGGATAGGTGAGGATGTGGCGCTCGGAGCCGTGGGGCAAGAGCAGTGTCACACCAGTAGACAGATTGCCGTGGTGAATGGTGCGTGAGATATCGACGCCTGATGCGTGCAGGCGCTCGAGAGCGATGCGGCCGAAGTCATCGGGGCCAGCGAGCGTAGTGAAGGCGACGCGGGCTCCCAGGCTGGCGCAGTTGTGGGCGACGATCGCGGAGGAGCTGCCAAGCGTGACACGAAAATCGCTTGCGAGGAGTTCCCTTTCCGGGGCCATCTCCGCAGGCAGGCCGTAGAGGATCAGGTCGAGGTTGATCTCGCCGGCGATGGTGATGTCGAAAGGCTTCAATGGACTGCTCCTGCGTCCGGATCGTCAGTTACTCTAGATTTCGTTTGAGGCTAACCTTGTGCAAATGTCGCTCTGCCTCGCCCAAGAATGTCGAATCGTGCGATATAGGCCTAAATCCCTGTAAATTAACAGTTTTCAAGGCCTTTCCGCTACGATACATGAGTGGGTGCGGTCCGGCAATGGCCGCTTTAGCGTTGCCACGAGTTGCGCTTTGATGGTCTACTTTACTTTCATATACTTTCGTTTTATATAAGAATGGTTTTACCAAAGGAATAGGCCTGTGAATCCACTTTCCCGCCTGATCGCATTACCTGACGCAGAGAAACAAGAACGCGGATTGCTGCACACTCCCGCGGAGATCTCGCAGCAACCCGAGACATGGCAGAAGACTTACAAGATTTTTGAGGGCTCAAAGGCCCTGCTCGCTGAGTTCCTCCGGCCCGTGCGGGAAGAGCAGTGGACGATCTACCTGGTAGGCGCGGGAACATCCGACTACATCGGGCGCTCGCTGTCCAATCTGCTGAGGCAGCGCTGGGGTTGCGAGGTGTACGCGGTGGCAAGCACCGACCTACTGACGAACCGGGATGATCTGATGCTGAGTGGGCGGAGGTATCTGTGGATCTCCTTCTCGCGTTCGGGCGATAGCCCTGAAGGAGTGGCGGTACTCGATCAGGCGCTGGGGGCGTGCCCGAATGTCAGACATCTGGTGGTGAGTTGCAACGAAGATGGCCGCATGGTGGAGGTGGCGCGGCAGAGCCAGGATGCGCTTGCGATTGTTCTGGATGATGCCGTCAACGACTGCAGTCTTGCGATGACCAGTTCCTTTACGAACATGCTCGTGTTCGGCCAGGCGCTGGCCCATCTATGGGAGCCGGACCATTTCGAAGAGACCCTGGCCCACATGACGGTGGCTGCGAACTATATGCTGCATGCGGGCTCCCACCTGGCACACGACCTTGCCGGAAAGGGCCATCGGCAGGCATGTTTCGTCGGTGCAGGAGGGCTTGGAGCTACGGCGCGGGAGTCTGCATTGAAGCTGCTGGAGCTCACCAGCGGGCGCGTGCTGACGATGTCGGAGACGACATTGGGACTGCGGCATGGACCCATGTCGGCCTTGAACCTGGAGACGATCTTTACCAGCTATGTCTCGACCAGCGAAAGGCGGCGGAGGTATGACCTCGACCTGTTGCAAGAGATTCGCGCGAAAGTGTTGGTGCGCACGATTGTCGCAGTCGGGGCGGAGAGTTCGGCAAGCGACCACACATTGCATTGCGATGCCTTCGATCGCATCGATGACGCCTACCGGCCCGCGGTCGATATTCTATTCGGCCAGATGCTGGGACTGTTTTCGTCGATTGAGCTTGGCTTGAAGCCTGATTCTCCGAGTCCGAAGGGTGTGATCAGCCGCGTCGTTCAGAAGTTCAACATCTATTCGTAGAGGTTCGAGAGTGTCTGAATCCTGAAAGGCTTTCTTCGCGAGTCGTGAGGCAGGGGCGGAATATACTCTGTCTGCTCAGCGCACCGCTTGTCCCTTACAGCAGAGCGAACCTGGGCCAAACGTCGGAGTACAGCCTAGACCAACGTCACTTCGACGTTGAGAGAACGCAGCGTCTCGGCTATGTCGGGGGGTAGATTTTTATCCGTAATGACGTGATGTATCGCCGTTGTCGGGACGATTCGCGCCAGGCTCTTCCGCTTGAACTTCGTCGAATCGCAGACGACTACGACACGTTTAGCGGACTCCACCATATGGCGGTTCACGCGCGACTCGAGAACGTTCGGCGTGGTGGGGCCGACGTTGACATCGAAACCATCGACACCCAGGAACAGGATGTCGGCGTGCATCTCGCGCAGGACATCTTCGGCGAGGGGGCCGACAAGCGAGAAGGAGTTCTTTCGCAGGGTTCCGCCGGTAAGAATTACTTCGAAGTTGGTGGCGGTGAGTTCCGCCGCTATGTTCACGCCGTTCGTAATGATCGTGAGGGAGTTGAACTTCTTCAAGGCGCGCGCGACTGCTGTCGTCGTAGTGCCTGAATCGAGCATGACGCACTGGCCTTCCTGCACGAGTTTGACGCCAGCAGCTGCAATGCGCTGTTTTTCGTTGTGGTGCTGTTTTTCCTTCTCCTGAAGAGAGGGATCTGCGAGCGCTCCCGCCTGAACCGGCAATGCGCCGCCGTGGGTGCGTTCGACCAGACCGCGCGACTGGAGATAGTCGAGATCCTTACGAATGGTTATCTGAGAGATGCCGAGCTGCTTTGAAAGGGCGCCCACCAGAACACGCCCCTCATTCTGAATGACGGCCAGGATGTGCTGTCTCCGCTCACCCAGCAACATCTGGTCGGGCTCCTTCGCGGATTTTGCCCTGCGTCCTCGCTGCATTTGTCCACCCCGCATATCGACCTCATTCTAAAGGTTATATAGCGGTGAAGCCACTTACATAAATGTTCTCGTAACGTGCCCACGAGTATCACGCAACGATTACTATCGTAGCCAGAGGGTCGAGGAGTTGGGCGACGGGTTCCGCAATCACCGGCCTCGCCGTTGCTGGGACTGAAAGATACGGTCGATTCTGAAGCATTTGCAATCGCTAAAATTGATATTTTATTTTTTACTCAAACTAAATCAGACGTCTACATTTATTCTATGCCTCGGTCGCACGATCAAATGGATCGATCTATGTTCTACCCCAATTAACGCCTATAAATCGTGCTATTCGCGATGATGAATGAGTAGGGATGCGGACAGCGTTTCCGTAGTTCGGAGGAAATCTGTTATTGCTATTTGTTGTACTCGCAAGCTAAATTTGCAGGGCAGAAATAAACCACTCGAAAGCTGGTCCGAAATATATGGCGTTGAGGAAGAGTCTGCGGTTGGCTACGGCGTGTGTTTTCCGTGCGGGATTGATTGCGGCGGTGTCGGTTGTGGCGTGGAGCGGGGTGGGGTTGGCACAGGAGACACCGGTCTATCTGAATACGGCTCAGCCGGTTGAGGCTCGGGTGAAGGACCTGGTGGGACGGATGACGCTGGAGGAGAAGGTTTCGCAGATGCAGAACCACGCGGTTGCGATTCCCCGGCTGAATGTGCCGGAGTACGACTGGTGGAGCGAGGGGCTGCATGGGATTGCGCGGTCGGGGTATGCGACCGTGTTTCCGCAGGCGATTGGGCTGGCGGCTACGTGGGACACGCCGCTGATGCATACCGTCGCAACGACGATCTCGACGGAGGCTCGGGCGAAGAACTCCGAGGCGTTGCGGAACAACATTCACAGCATCTACTACGGACTGGATATATGGTCGCCGAACATTAATATCTTTCGCGATCCGCGGTGGGGGCGCGGGCAGGAGACGTACGGCGAAGATCCATTTCTGACGGCGCGGCTGGGAGTGGCATTTGTAAAGGGGCTGCAGGGTGATGATCCGCACTATTACAAGACGATTGCTACTCCGAAGCACTATGCGGTGCACTCGGGGCCGGAGAATACCCGGCATACGGCGAACGTCGATCCTTCACCGCATGATCTGGAGGACACGTACCTGCCGGCGTTTCGCGCGACGGTGACGGAGGCCAAGGCGGGGAGCGTGATGTGCGCCTATAACGCGGTGGATGGGAAGCCGGCTTGCGCAAATCCTTATCTGCTGGAGGAGATGCTGCGCAAGACGTGGGGCTTCAAGGGTTATGTGACATCAGACTGCGCGGCGATTACGGACGTGGCAGTGGGGCACAAGTTTGCGCCCGATATGGAACACGCCTCCGCGGCCTCGGTGAAGGCGGGGACGGATACGAGCTGCGGAAAGGAGTACTCGAGCCTGGTGAAGGCGGTAAAAGACGGGTTGATCTCCGAGGCGGAGATCGATACGTCGGTGGCTCGGTTGTTCCGGGCGCGGTTCGAGCTGGGGCTGTTCGATCCTTCGGCGCAGGTAGCGTATGCGCGGATTCCATTTTCAGAGACTGATTCGGCAGAACATCGCGAGCTGGCACGGGTCGTGGCAGAGAAGTCGATGGTGTTGCTGAAGGATGATGGCGTGCTGCCGCTGAAGAAGAGCGTGAAGGCCATTGCGGTGATTGGGCCGAATGCAGCTTCGCTTTCGGCGATTGAGGGGAACTATAACGCTGTTCCGTCGCACCCAGTGCTACCGCTGGGCGGGATGGAGAAGAAGTTTGGCGCAACGAAGATTCTGTATGCGCAAGGGTCGCCTTATGTTGCGGAGCTCGCGCTGCCGGTGCCGAGAACGGTACTGCATCCAGCGAAAGGTGATGCGAAGTTCGGGTTGAAGGGCGAGTACTTCGACAATATCGATCTCTCCGGAACGCCCGCATTCACGCGAGTGGATGAGCAGGTGGACTTCGACTGGAACGCGGCTTCGCCGGCTCCGAGTCTGAAGTCTTCGGGATTTGGCGTGCGGTGGACCGGGACCATTACAGCGCCGAAGCCGGGAGACTACGAGTTCACCTTCCAACTGGCGCACTGCTATCCGTGCGGCGATGCGGAGATGCTGCGGGTTTTTATGGATGATAAGCCGGTAACGGATCAGCCGGTTGAGGCGAAGGAGTACCGATCGAGCGGCATGAAGCCGTTCACACTGAGCTTTGCGGATATGCAACCGCATTCGTTACGTATCGAGTACTCCCATCATGCACGGCTGTTTGGAGCAGGGCTTTCATTTCACTGGAAGCCTCCTGTTGATGCATTGCGCGACGAGGCCGTTGCGGTGGCGAAGCAGGCGGATGTGGCGGTGGTGTTTGTCGGGCTTTCGCCGGAGCTTGAAGGCGAAGAGATGCCGGTGCATGTGGCGGGCTTCGATGGCGGGGATCGTACGACGATTGAACTACCTGCCGTGCAGCAGGAGTTGCTAGAGGCGGTAGCGGCTACGGGCAAGCCGGTCGTGGTGGTGCTGATGAATGGCAGCGCGCTGGCGGTGAAGTGGGCGAAGGAGCATGCGGCGGCGGTGCTGGAGGCGTGGTATCCCGGAGAAGAGGGTGGAACGGCGATAGCTAATACTCTAACGGGCGAAAACAATCCTGCCGGGCGACTGCCGGTTACCTTCTACGAGGGAACAGATCAGTTGCCCGCGTTTGACGACTACTCCATGGCGAAGCGTACGTATCGCTACTTTACGGGTGAGCCGCTGTGGGGGTTTGGGTATGGGTTGAGCTACTCCAACTTCAAGTGGAGCAATGTGAGGCTGTCGACCGCGAAGTTGACGGCGGGTGAGCCGTTGACGTTGGATGCGGACGTGGAGAACACGGGCGCGGCTAAGGGAGATGCGGTGTCGGAGATTTATCTGAAGGCTCCTGCATCGGCTACTGCTCCGCGACATGCTCTGGTGGGGTTTGTGCGGACTCCGCTGAACGGTAAGCAGCGGCAACATATCCATGTGGTGATTGATCCGCGCAGCCTAGGTACGGTTACCGTGGATGGAAAACGCAGCGTGGAGGCCGGGGAGTATTCTCTCTTTGTCGGTGGCGCTCAGCCGGGGCAAGGTGGCGGTGGAGCTTCCCAGAGCTTTACCATTGTCGGGAGGAAAGATTTGCCTCGGTGATGAACCTCTCTCGGCATCGGCGGATGGTGTTTGTACTGGGATGCGCGATGCTTGCCGGTGCCGCTGTGCGAGCGCTGGGCGCTGTGGATGAGGTGCGGCGGCCGGCTGATCCGCAGGCAGCGTGGCTCACTTACTCTTCCGTCGATGCGCATCACGTGTTTCCGGTAGGGACTTCGGTTCCGGATACGATGCTGATGCTTGGAGTTTCTGAGATTGAGGCTTCGGCCAGGGATGAACTACAGCTGGGATTGAGGCTCATGCTGCATCGTGTTCTGCGGGTAGCAGCAAGCGCGGACTCTTTGCAGGCGAATGATGTGCTGGTGGTGGGAACCGAGGAGGAAATTGCCGAGTGGAAGCCTTCGCTGAAGATCGCGAAGCCGCTGGGGCCGGAGGGTTTTCGGCTGCGGCGCGTCGTTGCGGGCAAGAAGACCTGGCTGATTGTTGAAGGGGCGGATGAGCGCGGGGTTTTGTATGGAGCCTTTGCCCTGCTGCGGTTGATTGCGGAGGAGCGATCACTGGCGGGGCTGAATGTTGTGGAGGCGCCTTCCGCTCCGGTGCGGTGGACGAATGAGTGGGATAATCCGGACGGCTCGATTGAGCGGGGTTATGCGGGGCGGTCTATCTTCTTCGATCAGGGTGCAGTGCGTGGCGACATCTCGCGGATAGCGGGGTATGCGCGACTGTTGGCTTCGGTGGGGATCAATGGCTGCACGATCAACAATGTGAACGCGGATGCAAAGCTGCTGCAGGCGGAGAATCTGCGGGAGATTGCGCGGGTGTCGGCGATATTTCGTACGTATGGTGTGCGGCTGTCGCTGGCTATCGATATGAGCAGTCCGCAGTCGATTGGAGGGCTGACGACCTTCGATCCCCTGGCACCGGAGGTGGTGGCGTGGTGGAAGGAGAAGATCGATGAGATCTATAGCGTAATCCCGAACTTTGGTGGCGTGGTTATCAAAGCGGATTCGGAGGGCCGGCCTGGGCCTTCGCAGTATGGGAGGACACCAGCAGAAGCGGCGAATGTGCTGGCTCGCGCACTGAAGCCGCATGGCGGCGTGGTGCTGTATCGCGGGTTTGTCTACAACCACCATCTGGACTGGAAGGATGCGAAGGCGGATCGCGCTCGGGCGGGTTATGACAACTTCCATGAACTCGATGGCAAGTTCGACGACAACGTGATCGTGCAGATCAAGCATGGGCCGATTGACTTCCAGGTGAGAGAGCCGGGGTCGCCGCTGTTTGCGGGGCTGCAGAAGACGAACGAGGCCATTGAGTTGCAGATCACACAGGAGTACACGGGGCAGCAGCGGCACCTGGTGTATCTGGTGCCGATGTGGAAGGAGGCCCTGGATACGGATATGCGCGCTTCGGCGAAGACGCCGAGCAGGGTGCAGGATATTGTTACGGGGAAGACGTTTGGACAGGCGGGCGGGGGTTTTGTCGGGGTGGCGAATGTGGGGCTGGATGACTACTGGCTGGGGCATCCACTGGCGCTGGCTAACTTGTATGGGTTTGGGCGGCTGGCGTGGGACCCGGCGCTGACCTCGGCGACGATTGTGGATGAATGGACTCGACTTACTTTTGGGAATGATCCGCAGGTTCGCAGCGTGATCGATAGTATGCAACTGAATTCGTGGCATATCTATGAGGAGTACACGGGGCCACTGGGTGCTGGGACTTTGACGGATATTATCGGTATCCACTATGGACCGGGGATTGAGTCTTCGGAGCGGAATGGGTGGGGGCAGTGGCACCGGGCGGATCAGGATGGGGTGGGGATGGATCGGACGGTGGCTACAGGGACTGGCTATATCGGGCAGTACCCTGCTGCGCTGGCGGCGAAGTATGAGTCGTTGAAGACGTGTCCGGATGAGCTGCTGCTGTTCATGCATCATGTGCCTTACGACTATCGGCTGCACTCGGGCAAGACGGTGATTCAGCATATCTACGACACGCACTATGCCGGCGCGGCGGCTGCGGCGGCGCAGGTGGGTGCGTGGGAGTCGCTGGAGGACAAGATTCCGGAGCGGACTTACTTCGAGGTGCTGCGGCGGCTGAGGTATCAGGCGGGCCATGCGGTGGTCTGGCGGGATGCGGTGGCGGAGTGGTTCCATGAGACGTCGGGAGTGGACGATCATCTGGAGCGCGTGGACAAGCATCCGAACCGGATTGAGGCGGAGGCGATGGAGCTGACGGGCTATGCGCCTGTGGCGGTTATGCCGTGGGAGACGGCTTCGGAGGGCAGAGCGGTTGTGTGCAAGGGGCTTGGTGGTTGCTCGGCAAGCAGCACGTTTGCGCGGCCCGATGGTTGGTACGATGTCGCGGTTCAGTACTTCGACTTGAGGAATGGGGCTTCGCGGTTCACGCTTCAGGTGAATGGGACGGCGATAGACGAGTGGACGGCGGATGATGTGCTTCCCTCGGACAAGATGGATGGGCATACTGCGACGCGGCATGTTGTATCGGGTGTTGCGCTGCATAAGGGAGATACGATTCGCGTTATTGGGGCGCCTGAGGGTGAAGAGCCGGCTCCGCTGGATTATCTGGAGATTACTTCTTCTTCTGCGTCGCGACCTGTGCGAGCGCGGGTTGCTGCGAGATAGGAGAGATATGGGCGGTTCGAAGATTGTCGATGCTCGGGTGATTGTGACTTGTCCGGGGCGAAATTTTGTCACGGTGAAGATTACTGCGGATGATGGGGTGTATGGGGTTGGGGATGGGACTCTGAATGGGCGGGAGCTGGCTGTGTCGGCTTATCTGCAGGAGCACGTGGTTCCCTGCCTGATGGGGCGACGTGGCAGTACCTGTATCGCGGCGCCTACTGGCGGCGGGGGCCCGTGACGATGGCGGCGATTGCCGCGGTGGATACGGCGCTCTGGGACATCAAGGCCAAGCGGGCGGGGATGCCGCTCTACCAGTTGCTGGGCGGGCGATGCCGGGATGGGGTTACGGTCTACTCCCATGCGAATGGGCATGATATCGGCGAGCTTTGCGACTCGGTGGCGCATCACCTGGAGCTTGGGTACAAGGCGGTGCGGGTGCAGTGCGCGGTGCCTGGGGTGGCGGATGCCTATGGGGTGGCCCATGGGGACAAGCCCTATGAGCCTGCGGATGCGAGTCTTCCCCGGGAGGAGAGCTGGTCGACGGCGAAGTATCTGCGGTTCGCCCCGAAGATGATGGAGGCGGTGCGGGCAAGGTTTGGGTTCGATGTGGCGCTGCTGCATGACGGGCACCACCGGATGACTCCGATCGAGGCGGCTGGACTGGGCAAGAGCCTGGAGGAGTTTCGGCTGTTCTGGCTGGAAGATGCTACTCCGGCGGAGAATCAAGCGGCGTTCCGGTTGATCAGGCAGCATACGACGACTCCTTTGGCGGTGGGCGAGGTGTTCAACTCGATCTTCGATTGTCAGCAGCTTATCTCGGAGCAGCTGATCGACTATGTTCGGGCTACTGTTGTCCATGCCGGCGGAATCACGCATATGCGGCGGATTGCGAGCTTTGCGGATCTCTATGGGGTGAAGACGGGGAGCCATGGGGCTACCGATCTCTCACCGATCTGCATGGGGGCGGCGCTGCACTTCGATTTGAGCGTGCCCAACTTCGGGATACAGGAGCATATGCCGCATTGCGCGGAGACGGATGCGGTGTTCCCCCATGCGTATACGTTCAAGGATGGGTATATGCATCCGGGGGAGACTCCGGGACACGGCGTTGATATAGATGAGGCGCTGGCGGCGCGGTTTCCCTATAAGCGGATGTATCTGCCGGTGGCTCGGCTGGAAGATGGCAGTATGCATAACTGGTAGTCCCCCCTCCTGGGTGTTTTGGGGCAAAGTCTCTGTATTCAATAAGTTACGGTTGCGTGATTTGTGCAAAGTCTTCATTCCAGATACTTTACAGGTAAAGTCATCTTTCTAAAAGGTTTATGGTTCTTAATCGTGAAAGCCCCGGCTTTGGCCGGGGCTTTTTGTTGTATGAGTTAATTGTAGCGGATTGGCTGGAACTAATACGCAAACTCTATTTGGTTTGTTTTCATGGGGTTAGATGATTTGGGGGTTTGACAGGCGTTTTAGAACAAGAGCAATAGCAATAGATGGGTCGTTGCGCCCTTCGGGCTGCACTCCGGCCTTCGGCAGGTAGAGGCCGCTGCGCGGCGGTTCCTGATGCCCGGGAGACCCAAAGCTAAATCATTGGGCTACCAGCCCGGGCCACCTCATAAGCAACGACAACGGCAACAACAAGGCAAAAGCAACAAAGAAACAAGAACAAGAGCAAAGACGAAATACAGGGATCTCTCCACTGCGGCGGCAAAGTGCGCCGCCTTCGGTCGAGATGACGTTTGTGATGGGGAGCGGAAAGAGAACAAGCAACTGCAAGAACAAGAACAACAGCAAGAACAAGAGCTTGCTGGGAGACGGTATACATTCCCACCTTAGGCGCGATAAAACCGCGCCGAAGATGGGGCACCCAAACGGTCTTGACTGTTTAGAAGAGACAACGGCAACTGCAAGAACAACGACAAAAGTAACCGCAGCGGCAGGCTATGACCGCAGTAGCTTTGCTCGCTTTGCGGTCGGGCTGATGGCCCTCGGCTTCCGGGCTATGGGTTTCGCCGCGGCGGGTTTCTCGGCGGTGCGGGGTTGCTGGTGGCTGGAGCGACGTTGGAGGACGAGGATGGCGGCTCCGCGGAGGCGGGCTACCTCGGCTTCGTGGGTGGGGGCGAGTCTGGGTGGGTCGCCGGTGAGGATCACGTTGGCTAGCTCGCGCTCGATGATGGGGGAGACGCGCTGCCAACAGGAGACGATGTCTCCGGCGATGAGAATGAGCTCGGGCGAGAGGGCCGCGGTGATGAGGCGGAGGCCTCTGCCGAGCTGCTCGGCCTGGCGGGTGAGGGCCTGGAGTGCGTGGGGGTCGGACTCCTCGGCGAGGTTGAGGAGGTCCTGGATGGTTTGGCGGTGGTGGACGGAGGGGTTGAGCTCGGCGTAGTAGCGGAGGGCGGCGCGGGAGGAGGCAAGGGTCTCCCAGCAGCCTCTGGCTCCGCAGCCGCAGAGGGGGCCCTCGGGATCGATGGGGATGTGGCCGAACTCTCCGGCCATGCCGTTGCTGCCGTAGACAAGCTGGCCGTTGGCGAGGACTCCGGTTCCGATGCCCTCCGATACCGTGACGAGGACGGCGTTGCGGACGCCGTCCATGCGGCCGAACCAGGTCTCCGCGAGGAGGCAGGCGTTGGCTGCGTTGTCGAGCTCGACGGACATGCCGGTTCCCTCTTCGAAGACCTTCCTGATGTCGAAGGCGGGCCAATGGAGGTTGGGCGCGAAGATGAGGCGATGGGTGCGGGGATCGACGCGGCCGGGCAGGCTGATGCCTACTCCCTCAAACGAACGCTGGGAGTGCCGCTCCTTCATGCGGAGCATGGCCTCGAGGATGCCGTTGGTGGTCTTGACGGGATCGGAGGTGACGGGAAGCTGGGCTCGGGAGAGAAGACGCCCGTTGAGGTCGACGACGGCTACGGTGGCCTGCGCGGGGCGGATGTCGGCGACGAGCATGACGAGGTTGTCGTTGAGGCCGACCATGGTGGGGCGGCGGCCACGGGGGAGCTTCGTCGTGGCGCCTTCGCGGACCCAGCTCTCGAGGATCAACTGATCGACGATGAGGGAGACGGTGCTGCGCTGGAGGCCTGAGAGGCGGGAGAGATCGGCGCGGGAGACGGGCTGGTTCGCGCGGACCAGCTCGAGGATGACGTCGCGGTTGATGTCTCTCGCAATCTCACTGGAGGCGAGTTTGACATAGGCCAGATCGACCTTTCGCATACCTCCTACGGTTTCGCCACTCTTCACCGGGGACACTCCTGCAAATCGATATATAGATGGAGCGTCTGAGGCATCGCTTGAGCCATTCTAATGAAGGACAAGTGATTGCCCAGACAAAAA
>WNFJ01630009.1_pt6 | contig 24817 bp, 18 predicted proteins | sample 5400461 | NCBI WGS metagenome assembly WNFJ01 (sample SAMN13153349, study PRJNA577476) | soil metagenome | isolation source: 115 cm saprolite on Douglas fir-dominated hillslope | place: USA:California | collected 2013-09-17
GTGATTCCCGCCGGCTCGATGGTCACGGGAAAAGTCAGCCGCACCCAGCCTGTCCAAAAGGGGCAGCGGTTTCACGCAATCGTGAATGGCGATTTCACGCCGCTCCGCAATGCCCAGGTGGAGTTCGACAGCCTGACCCTGCCGGACGGCCGCAAGCTTCCACTCCATACCGTCGAGACCATGGGCCTGAGCTCCATCTATACCGAGCCATCGAAGAAGCAAAAGAAAACGCTGCCGCAGAATCAGAACGGCGGGATTCTCGGTACCGCGAAACAGACGGCTAAGGACCGGATCAACGCAGCCATCAACGCCCGCAGCCGCGGCATCGCCGACATCGTGCGCGCTCCTAACAAGAAGGAGAAGCTCATCGACTTCCTGTGGGCTAAGCTGCCCTATCATCCTCAGTACCTCCGCCACGGAATGCGCTTCGATGCGCCTCTGCGCGACCCGCTGCAGTTCGGCGCCGAATCGTTGACTGTCGCGGGCCTGGCGCAGATCGGATCGCAGCCCAGCGCCGACAGCATCGTGCGTGCCCGCCTGCTGACGCCTCTCGATTCGGCATCGGCAACCAAGGGCCAGGCGATCGAGGCGGTAGTAGCCGCGCCGCTGTTTTCCGCGGATCATCACCTGGTGCTGCCCGAGGGCACACGATTGCTCGGAGTGGTAACCGTGGTCAAGAAGGCGCGCTCTTTCCATCGCCCCGCCCAGCTTCGATTCAATTTTCAAAAGGTCGATTTGCCGCCGGAAGTGGCCGCTCTTAGACAGACGCCGCCGCCCGCGCCCCTCAAAACCCAAGCCACGCTCGATAGCGCCGAAGGAAGCGGCCCAGCCCCCCTGAAAGTGGATTCCGAGGGCGGCGTTCAAGCCAAGGAGTCGAAGACTCGCTTTATCGCACCGCTCATTTCGCTGGTCCTCGCCAGCAGGGCCGCCGACAACGATGCAGGCCGGGAGCACGGCGCAGCCTCGTCGGGCGCGGACGGCAATATCGCGGGACGCACGCTCGGCGGCGGATCGGGCTTTGGATTATTAGGCGCCGCCATTTCCCAGAGCTCGCGATACGTGGGCATGGCGTTCGGATATTACGGCCTCGCCTGGTCGGTCTACTCGAACGTGATCGCCAAAGGCGGCGAGGTGCAGTTCGAGAACAACGCCATGATGGATATTCGGTTCGGCGCCAGGCCCCCCGCCCCTGGCTCGAAATTTAAAGAAGCCCCCGCCGCATCCGGCCAATGAACACAGAGACCGGCCCGTGGGGCGGACGGTCTTGCCGTCTGCCGTAGCTCACGCCGCCTCATTAAACAAGTACTCGTGCTGCCCGTCGCGGATGATCAGGACTCTTTTGCCGCCGCGCTCCCCAACCACGAACTCAAACCCTTTGACCCCAGGGTCGATCGTAATAAACGAGACCGTCCCGTCGTCATTCTTGCGCGAGGCTACCGTGCTCTTCCATTCGCCGAAATCGAACACGGTCGCCGTTTTTAGCCGCTGCACGGTGAGTTCCCCAAGCCCGCTGCTCTTGTAACGTGCGGCGAGCTTCGCCACCTCGTCCGAGCCAGCCGGGACTACCAGTCGCTCCCGCTCTTTCGCGATCGACGCCCGATGGCTCGCCGCCCGCCCGTCGACGTCGCCAACAGCTTCAGGCTTACCATCGAAGACCACCTCGAGCAGCCGCCGCATCAAAGGCCCCAGCAGCATTCCGCCATTGTCCGCATTGGTAAGCAGCACTGCGCCGATCCCCTGATCCGGGAGAAACACTAAATCGCTCTTAAAGCCCGACATACTCCCGCCATGGTGGATTACCGGGATTCCCCACCGGTTGTTCACCATGAGCCCCATTCCGTAGAATTGGTCCTCTCCCGTCGCAACCTGTGGCTTCCGCCGCATGAGCAGGTTTTCCTCCGACACCAGCCGCTTCCCATCGGCGAGCTTGCCGCGCCCGAGTTCCAGTTGTACGTAGCGAATCAGATCGTGCGCCGACGTCCACACGCCCCCGGCCGGGCGATGCGGAACGATCGAGTAGTTGAAAGCCATGCCGGCGACCGCGGGCTTCCCGTCCACGTCCTCGCCATGCGGCCACGCATGGTTGCCTTTCTGCGCGCGCTCCATGTCAAACGTAGTCGACTTCATTCCCAGGGGCGCGAAGATCCTCTTCTCCATCGCGTCGTCATAGGCGGCGCCGAGTTCGCAGGAAGGATCGGACAGGTGGGCGCCGATGTAGCCGGCCGCCGACGCCATTAGATTGCTGTACTGGAAAGTCTCGCCAAAGCGGCTCGTCGGCTGCATCGACCCGAGCAGTGCCAGCGATGCGGATGGCGTCGCCTGTTTGAATTCGAATAGCCACTCGAGGTCCTGCCGCGGCAGCCCGGTGCACGCGCATACCAGGTGCTTCACCAGAACCTGCCGCGTGGTGTCTGCGTCCCCGAGCTTGAACCCCGGATAAATCTGTGTGACCGGCTGCTCCCACTGCAGCTTCTTGTCGTCGGCCAGCATCGCCAGCAGCAGCGTGGTCATCCCTTTCGTATTCGAGGCCGCCATGAACACGGTATTCGCGTCGACCTTTTCGGGTCGGCCGAGTTCGCGCACGCCCAGCCCTCCTTCGTACACCACACGGCCGCCATCGATGAACGCCAGCGATGCCCCCGGAATGCCGAGCTTTTTCATGGACGTCTCGACGAACCCCTTCAGTTCCTCAATCCGTTTCTCATTCAGCGGCGCCGCCTTGCGCCCCGCGAACGACTCACGCTGGTATCCCTTCGGCCGCAGGCTCTGGATGATCAGCCCGAACTGCGCGCCGCGCTTCTCGAAGGTCGGCTCAGTCCCATCGATAATGGCGACTGTCCATGCGTCGCCGGCCCGCAGCGCGATTGCCTCGACCACCGCGCGCTCGTTGGGCGATGTTTCGTACTCGAACGTTTTGCGCTCAGCCCAGCCATTGCGCGCCGGCGTAGGAGTGGCCAGTTTTAGCGGCCGCTTCGCCGCAGGCCGGTAAGCCGCCCAAGCCGCCGCCACGGCTGCCTCGGCGTCCGCTGCACGCACATCGACAATGGCTAGGCGTGAATCTTGCTCCGGCGCCTCCAGGACCACTGAGGATGCGCCTGCGTTAATCGACCATCCTCCAGGCGCGGTGAATGTAGCACCCGCTGGAGTCGACCGCTGGCTGTCCGCGGCCAGAGGCCCAGCCAGCGCCGCTATCATTAACCACCGCCGAAATTGACTCACCGTACCCGCTCCCAAACCAGCCGGCTTTCGCCCTTGCCATTCACCACGCGCAGAGTCAATCGATCCCCTGAGAATTCGTACTTACGCGGCATGTCCGAACCTACCCAGTTCGGATACAGGCTCGCCTCCACGTGATGAACCACCGTACGGTCCGCGTCGTTCACGGTATACGTTCCGTAATACGCCGTGTACCCCTCGTAAGCCGCGATCTTCTCCTCCGCCGACCCCGTGCGTGCCGTATCATTCGCCGTAAACCTCGGCCGATCGGGCTGCATCAACTGCGCCGACATGCGGCCGACCGCATCGTAAGTCAGGCGCCCAACGGGATGTTCACCCAATGGATAAGTGAGCGCACCGGCGGCTGTGCGTCGGTCGAAAGAGATCAGCCTCCATGCGCCCACGAATTCGTCGGATGGTTTACGTACGGCAAACTTCTTGGGTTCTTGCGCGCTCGCCAGCCATACGCCCAGCGTCAGGAAAAGGAAGAGTCGCTTCATATAGAATCATTTTCCTCCTTTGCTCGCCTCATCGACGATGCGCGTCGAAAGGTAATTCGTCACCTTAGTCTGATTCCGCGCCACATCATAATAGGCGGCCTTGAGCAACTGATCTTTGCGATTCAGAAGCTGCTCGCGAATCGTCTGCTGCACGCGCGGGTCGGCCAGCTCGCGCTGCCCGCTGGGCTCCTTCGAGTACACCTTCAAAATGATATAGCCCGACGGCGTGTGCAGAATCGGCGAAAGCTGGCCGGGCTGCAGCGACATCACCATCTTTCGCAACTCGGGTTGTACTTTATCGAGCGCGGATTGCTGCACGAAGCCCAAATCCCCGCCGTTCGGGGCGGTGTTCGAATCCTCCGAATAACTCTGCGCCAGTATGACGAAGTCCTCGCCCTGCTTCAGCCGCTGCTCGATTCCCAGAATTTTCTTCTTGGCCTGCTCGTCGTTCTGCGCCTTGTCGTTCTTCAGATTCCGGACATTGGGGTCCGGAAACGCCGTCACCAGAATCTGCGCCATGTGCACCTGCGGCTCCACCAGGTTGAAGCTGGCCTTGTTGGCATTGTAGAAATTGGCCACGTCGGCGTCGCTGATGCTGATGTGCGAAGTGATTTCCTTATTGAACAGCTTCTCGATGCTGAGCTGCCGCCGAAGCTGCTGCTTCAGGTCCTCCATAGTCAGCTTCTTGGCCTGAAGCTGCTTCTGAAACTCCTCCTGTGTGTACGGCGCCTTCAACTCGTTGAGCTTGGTTTCGACGTCCGCGTCCACCGCCATCAGCCCCAGCGTCTCGGCGCGCTGCAACATGATCTCGTTATCGATGAGCCCGCGCAGGATCTCCAGCTTCTGGCTTAGCACCTGGTCTTCACTCGACCGCTCCGCCGCCGGCTCGAAACGGGAGTGATAATTCTTATCCAGCTCCTCGTAGGTAATCGCGCGGTTATTCACCATCGCTGCGACGTTCACCGGAGGCTTTGATTTGCATGCCGTCAACAGGAGCGCCGTGAAGGCAAGGTATCGGATCGGCATCGTTTTGGCTATCGACAATAGGTAAAATAGCACGAAGTCGCTATACTGCATAATTCCAAAGGAGCGAACCCCAGTGAGAGTAGGAATGATCGGAACCGGCGCGATCTCGCACAAGCATGCCGAGGCTTACCGCAACATCGGATACGAACTGACCGTCTGCACCGATGTCTTTGAGCCCGCCGGCAAGAAGTTCGCCGATCAATATGGCGCCGAGTTTGTCAAGACCTACGAAGAGGTCTGCCGCCATCCCAAAGTCGATTACGTCGACGTCTGCACCTTCCCCGATTTCCGCCTGCAGCCCATCGAAATCTGCGCGCAATCGGGCAAGCACGTCCAGGTGCAAAAGCCCATCGCCACCACCGTCGAAACCGCGCGCGCCATGATCGAAACAGCGCGCAAGGGCGGCATCGTCCTCGGCGTGGTGAGCCAGCATCGCTTCGACGACTCCAGCCGTTTCCTCGCCAAAGCCATCGCCGAAGACCGCCTCGGCAAGCTCCTGCAGTGCGATTGCTACGTCAAGTGGTATCGCTCCGCCGCTTACTACTCGCGCCCCATCAAAGGCAGTTGGAAGACTGAAGGCGGCGGCGCTCTCATCAATCAAGCCATCCACCAGCTCGATATTTTGCGCTGGCTGTCGGGCCCCCTCAAGGAAGTGTTCGGCTACTGGCAATTAGGCGCGCTGCATAAAATCGAATCCGAAGATGTGATCAGCGCGGTCGTCCGTTACGCAAATGGCGCGACCGGCGTCATCCAGGCCTCTACCGCTTTCTGGCCCGGCTACACTGAGCGCACCGAGCTCCACGGGACCAAAGGAACCGCCGTGATCTCCGGCGACAAGCTCACCACCTGGGATGTCGAACACGATTCCGGCGAGCCGGCCCCCGTGGCGCAGGAAGTGGCCTCGGGCGCCTCCGATCCGATGGCCATCTCGATCGAGCCCTTCGAGCGCCAATTCCGCGACTTCGGCGACGCCATCCGCTCCGGCCGCAGGCCCCTGGTCGGTGGCGAAGAAGGGCTCCACGCGCTAGAGATTGTCGACGCCATCTATCGCTCCTGCAGGACCGGCGAAAAAGTGGCTCTGGGCTAATTCGCATGTCCTGGACCTCTCTACGAGTACCGGCCTCGAGCGCCAATCTGGGCCCCGGCTTCGACGCGCTTGGCCTGGCTCTCGGCATTTATCTCGACTGCCGTTTTCGCCCCAGCCCGAACCTGTCCATCCAAGTCTCGGGCCGGGATTGCGGCGCGATCTCGACCGGCGAAGACAACCTCATCTGGCAAACTGCTCTCGCCGTCGCCGCCGACACGCGTTCCACCCTCGCTCCCATCGAGCTGCAGATTCGCAATGCGATTCCGCTGGGAAAAGGGTTGGGATCGAGTGCCGCCGCCCTGACCGCCGGCGTCGTCATCGCCGACCGTCTGCTGGGTCTCGGCTGGAAGCGCCCGCGCATTCTGGACGAAGCCGCCCGCCTCGAAGGCCATCCCGATAACGTCGCCGCCTGTGTGCTGGGATCGATTGTCGCCAGCGCTATCGATGCCGGCGGCGCTGTCCGCGCCGTGAGGCTTGAGATGCCATCCCGCTTCGGCGTCGGCATCGTGGTCCCCGATTACGTGCTGCCCACGCCGGTGGCGCGGTCGGTGCTCCCCGATTGCTACTCGAAGGAAGATGCCATTTTCAACGTGCAGCGCGCAGCCCTGCTGGTGGCGGCGCTGGCCACGGGCACGGTCTCCGCATTCCCCACCGCGCTCGAGGATCGCCTGCATCAATCCTATCGCGCGCACCTCGCCGACGTCCTGAAACTGCGCGCGCCGGGGCTGCTCGGCTGCGCTCTGAGCGGCGCCGGCCCGTCCATCATCGTTTTCTATGAACGGGGTTGCGAACAAGTTTGCGACCTGGTGCGCCAGGTCCTGACCCTGCATGGCCGCACTTCCGAAGCGCTACTGGCCCCCATTGCCGAACACGGTTTTATCCTGGAGGAAGAGATCCAGCCATGAAGAATTCCCGTGATTTTCTGGAAAGTGTCGGACTGCCCGGAGCCGATCCCGCCGCCGCCCCCGCTTCCACTAAGCGATTTCCGGATGGCGGCCAATACCGCATCGAGATTCCCAGCACCGAAGGCCCGCAAGCCCTCGAGCAGCTGCTAGCCGAAGCGAAAAAACGCAAAGTGCCCGTGCATCGCGTCAGCCAGGGCAGCGGCATCATGCTCATGACTGACCAGGAAATCACAATCGAAGTGAACCTGTTCATCGGCCCGCGCGCCACGTTCGACATCGGCGCGCAAGCCTATTCCCCCGCCGGAAAAGCGCTAGGCCTGGGCTTGCGCGGCGCCGACCAACTGGTATTCGCCATGGAGGATCTAAAGCGCGCCGTGCGCCTCGGCCTCCGCAGCGTCCTCGTCTCGGATATCGGCATCTTGCAGGTGATCGCCAGACAGCGCTCAGCCGGCGCGCTCCCGCCCAACCTGATCATCAAGACGTCCGTAATGATGGCCCCTACCAATCCCGCGTCCGCGCTAATTCTGCAAACCCTGGGCGCCGACACCATCAACATCCCCTCAGACCTGACGATCCCGCAGATTGCCGCCATGCGGCATGCGCTCACTGTCCCCATCGATTTTTACGTCGAGGCCCCGGACAACATCGGCGGCTTCCTCCGCTACTACGAGATCCCCGAGCTGATCCGCGTGGCGTCGCCGATCTATTTGAAATTCGGCCTGCGCAACTCCCCGGACGTTTATCCGAGCGGCACGCATCTGGAAAGCACAGTTATCGCCCTCTCCAAAGAGCGCGTGCGCCGCGCTGAGATCGCCTTCGAGATCATCAAACGATTCTGCCCGGAAGCGGTGATGTCCCCTTTGAAGGCAAAAGACCTTGGAATCCCCGCAGCGGTGTGAGGACGTGGTGCGCGCCGCAATCTTACTTTTGGCCATTGTGAGGATCTGCGGAGCGCAACAGCGCTCCGTCTTCGACGGTACGTGGGTTTTTCGTCTTAACGGCGCCAACATATTCAAACTCGCCCTCGCAACCGAACGCGGACTCGTTACAGGCTCGCTAACCAAACCTAAGAAGCTAACCATCGATCAGGACGGCGAAGTAACGGCCATCGATCCTGATCAAGTCACGCTTCCCGTGCAGAAATCAAATCTCAGTTCGAGGCAACTAGAGTTCACCATCGACGGTGATCGCTTCCTGATGATCCTGCAGGATAAATAACCGCGCCTTGCTGGCGCTGGAAAGCATGCGCCCCTGAAAGCTCGAGCGTGTCCCCGACGGCAGTACCATTCTTCTTGCCGCCAGTCTGCCCGAACCGCCCTACCCCCCGGAAATCCTTGCGCTGCGCGAGAAGTTGCGCGCCATGGTGAAGGAGGACCAGGTCGGGGTGATTTCCGGCGCTAAGAGCGGAAGCCGCCGGCAGAGGCCAAACGGCCGGGTGTGCGATCCGGCGGGTACTCGGCGTTGAATAATCTGGAGAGACAATTGGTACCAGAATATCTGGCTTCCCGATTATGATTCGAACTATTCGAACTCTGATTCACATCGGATAAGCAGAATCCAACAGTCGGTTCGCAGCGGAACTTTTCCGGCACTTTGAGGCTTTTGTCGGCTAGACCTTTTTCGACTCGGTTGACCATTTATCTTGCCAAGCAATCGCGATTGCTCAAGCGACTCCGCTAAGCTCCGCAGCTCTGGGAAGTACTGGGGTTTCTATCCGACGCGGATCCGGCCCCGTTGCGCTGAAGACGGAGGTACTTGGTTCGGCGCGTTTCAAGGAGAATATTTAAGGACTTAGCGGGTTCGCCGATAGTGGAATTGGTGCAATCGCTAAGGTGTATATTTAATGGAGTGGTCGCAGCCATTCCCTGGAAATTCCGTGCGTTGCCTGCGTTGCTTGCAGCCTGTACTTGTGTCAGCGCCACGGCGCAGAACAGCAGTCAGTCGGAGTTTCGCGAAAGTGTTCTCCCTTTTCTCGCGAAGAACTGCCTTACGTGCCACAGCGATAAAGTAAAGACCGCGAATCTCAGCCTCGAGCACCCCGGCAGTTCCAGGTCAGTCTGGGAAAAAGTACTCGACAAAGTGAGCAGCGGCAGAATGCCGCCGCCGGGGTCCCCATCTCCGGCAAGGGCGGAGGTTGCCCGGCTGATAGCGTGGATTGAGGCGTCACTCGATCGGCCGCACGAGCCTCCCGAGCCCACGCACGTTACTTTGCGAAGGCTAAATCGTGTCGAGTACAACAACACCGTGCGGGACCTGTTCTCGGTGGCCCTGCGGCCGGCCGACGAGTTTCCTCTCGATGACGCAGGATACGGTTTCGACAATATTGGTGACGTCCTGTCGGTCTCGCCGCTGCTGATAGAGAAGTACATGGCTGCGGCCAAGAACCTCTCGCAGGCCGCCGTCTATGGCGAGCCGGTATTACAGAAGCCGGCTAAGTTGATTCGCTTCATGAGCAAGAAATCGCAGGATGATCCAACTCCAAATGCTCTGCCTTACTCCTATCGCGGCGCGATTTATGGGAGCTTCGATTTTCCGGTCGACGGCATGTATGAGCTTCATATGCGCGTCGGCAACTATCGTCCCCGGGATACGACCGGCGCGCGACAGAGCGCGCTCAGCCACAAACGCGTTCTGACGGAAGCCGAAAAGCGCGAGTTGTCCGAACAGAACCGCAAAGCGTATCCGCCGGTGAAGATGGTGATGACGCTCGACGGCTCACAGATCCTCACGGATGTTGTCGAGGGGAATATCGATTATCAGTACGCACACGGCGAAGCGATAGCGCACATGAAGATAAAAGCTGGAGAGCATTTCTTTCGCGCTTCGTTCCCCGAATTCGCCGATCTGCAGAATGCGCGAGACAACGTCAATCTCGACGGCCGGCGCATGCTATTCATCGACTACGTAGATATTGTGGGGCCATTCGAGCCTCGGGTGGGGCCGCCTGAAAGCAGCAAGCGTCTCTTCGTTTGCGCCGCCCAAACACCTGAATGCGCCCGAGAGATCATCGGGAATCTCGCCAGGCGCGCATATCGCAGACCAATTCTGAAACAGGAAGCCGACGAACTGGTCAACCTGGCGATGCTGGTGCGAAAGAGCGGCGACTCATTCGCCGAGAGCATTCGCGTGGCAGTGCAAGCCGTACTCATGTCGCCCAATTTTCTTTTCCTCTTGGAACCTGGACCGTCCGGTGCGGCAGGTTACGCAATAGACGAGTACGCTTTGGCATCGCGGCTTTCATACTTCCTGTGGAGCAGTATGCCGGATGAAGAGTTAATGCGGGCGGCAGACGAGAGCCGACTTCGGAAACCGGGCGCGCTGGAATCCCAAGTGCGGCGAATGTTGAAGGACCCGAAGTCAGACGCGCTCGCCGAAAATTTCGCCGGTCAGTGGCTCGGTTTACGATTGCTTGATCGCAGGAAGCCCGATCCGGCCCACTTCCCTACGGTCGATGACGAACTGCTGGATGCGATGCGGCGCGAGACATCGCTCTTCGCGAGGGCAATTATGCGGGAAAATCGCAGTGTGCTCGATTTCATCGACGGGCGATTCTCGTTCCTCAATGGTCCGCTCGCCCGCTACTATGGCATCGCCGGTGTGAGTGGAGAAGAGTTCCGGCGTGTGGAATTAGACGGCGAGAAGCGTGGCGGCGTGTTAACACAGGCTTCGGTGCTCACTCTTTCCTCGTATGCGACGCGAACCTCGCCTGTACTGCGCGGTAAATGGGTGATGGACAATTTGCCGGGTACTCCTCCTCAGGCGCCTCCGCCGGGCGTTCCACCGCTTCAGGAATCGAGTTCCGGCTCAGACGTGTCTCTTCGCGCGCGCCTGGAGCAGCATCGCGCCAATCCAAGCTGCGCAGTCTGCCACAGTCAAATGGATCCCATCGGATTCGGACTGGAAAATTACGACGCCGCAGGCCGGTGGCGGGACCGGGATGGTAAATTTCAGATCGACAGCTCCGGCAAGCTACCGGGCGGCGCGCCGTTTAACGGCTCCAAGGAACTAAAGCAGGTCCTGAAATCACAGGCTGATCTCTTTAGCCGCAATCTCGTTGAGAGAATGTTAACGTATGCTCTTGGCAGGGGCATCGAAGGCAACGACCGCTCGACGGTGGACCAGATTATGGCGCGGCTGGCTGCGAGCCAATACCAATTTTCCACGCTCGTGGAGGAGATCGTCAATAGCGGGCCTTTCCAGATGAGGAAGGAAGTTGGAGGGAATATTGCATCCAGGTAAATCGATCGACCGGCGAATGTTGCTGAGGGGTTTGGGGACGGCTATCGCGCTACCGCTGCTTGATGCGATGTTCCCGGCGTTCACTCGCGCCGCGACATCTAAGGCCGCTGCGCCGTGCCGCATGGCTTTCCTGTACGTTCCGAACGGGATCATCATGGACCAATGGATTCCCACGCGCCAGCCGGGTGTTACCCTATTGCCTGCCGAATTGCCGCGCGTCTCTTCGGCTCTGGCGCCGTTCCGGAATGATGTGATGATACTAGGCGGTCTCACACAGAACGGCGGAAGGGCACTGGGAGATGGCCCGGGGGACCACGGACGCGCGGGCGCAAGCTACCTGACATGCGTTCACCCCAAGAAGACCAATGGGCGAGATCTACAAGCGGGCGTCTCGGTAGACCAGATTGCAGCGCAAAAGCTTGAAGGCAAAACGCGGTTCGCTTCGCTCGAACTTGGATGCGAGGAGGGTGTGCAGGGCGGTAGTTGCGATAACGGCTATAGCTGCGCTTACAGCAACAGTATTTCTTGGCGGACACCGGCGGCGCCCAATCCCGCGGAGGTGCGGCCCCGGGCACTGTTCGAAAGATTGTTCGGAACCGGCGATTTCGATCCCGATCCGGCGCGCCGGGCCCGGCAACAGCAGTATGGGAACAGCATTCTCGATCTGGTGATGGGCGATGCGAAACGCCTTTCGTCCACGCTCGGTGGCGCCGATAAGCGGAAGCTGGACGAATATTTGTCTTCCATTCGCGATGTTGAAAGACAAATTCAGAGTACGGAAAAGAATCGCGCTCCCGTGGTATCGCCCGCCATGAGGCCACCCGAGGCCGGCATTCCAACGGATTTTGGCGAGCATGCGCGCATCATGATGGATCTGATGACGCTCGCCTTCCAGACCGACGCGACGCGAGTTGTCACCTTGCTACTGGCGCTTGAGCAGAGCCCGCGTGCGTATCCCGAGATCGGCATCCCGGAAGCGCATCACGGCCTGACGCATCATCAAGGCGATAAAGAGAGGATCGCCAAGGTAACCGAGATCAATTGCTTTCACATTAAACAGTTCGCTTATTTGCTTAAGAAGCTGAAGTCGACGCCGGATGGCGACGGAACCCTGCTCGATCACGTAATGGTGACGTATGGTAGCGGGCTCAGCGATGGCAACGCCCACGATCACGCCAATCTGCCGATGGTGCTCGCAGGCCGGGGCTGCGGAATGCTTCGTCCGGGGCGGCACGTGCGCTATCCGGATGAAACTCCGATGGCGAACCTTTTTGTTGCATTGCTCGACCGAATGGGCGTTCCGGTAGAAACACTGGGCGACAGCCATGGCGAGCTGGCCTATCTGTCGGATATTTGATTCGCATCCTTCGGCTTAACGGTGGTCCTTATTCGGCAGTTCCGTCCTCCGAATAATACTTCCGGCGGCCCCGCTCGACATGTAGGAGAGTAGCTGGTTGACGCCTCGCACCGTTCTGATACTTGCCGATCTTCAGACGCGCCGTCAGGAGGTCCGGTTCGATCTCCAGCTTACTGCCGCACGCAACATCCTACACATTTTTCGGGTTCATCAGCCGACACGAAGTTGGGCAGCCTGAGAACGCTATCTTGCCAAAGCACCTTGCGATGGCCGCTGAACGCCCCTTCGCGTGCTATGCACGAATTGATGGTATTGGCATCCAGAGAGGTACGGCTCCCCAGAAAGCGCTTTTACATCAGTGAAGTTTGTTTAAAGTAAGATGGAGTCCGACCTGTCGTCGAACTGAAGTGAAATATGCGAAACATGCTTTGGAGACCTTTTGTGGCGTCTCTTCTCTCCGTGTCCGCCTGGGGGCAGGGCTTGGGCACGATTACAGGTTCCGTCGCCGACCCGTCCGGTGCGGTGATTCCCTCGGCTACGGTCACGGCGACCGAGGTGGAAACGGGCGCGTCGCGCACCTCGGTCACTAGCGGCAGTGGCTACTACGTGCTAAGTTCCCTAAGGCCGACGAATTACACTTTGACTGTCACCGCTCCCGGCTTCCGCCGCTTTACCGAGAATGGGATCATCCTGCTCGCCGACCAGAGCGCGACGTTCAATGCGAAGCTCGAAGTGGGCTCCGCTACCGAGACGATGACCGTCGAGGCGACAGGAGCGCAAGTCGACACCACCACCGCAACGCTGAGGCAGGTGGTCGATTCGCAGCGCATGGCCACGCTACCGTTGAACGGGCGCAACGCGGCGCAACTGACCGTCCTGGTCGCCGGCGCCGTCAATGCGCCTAACCAGAACGCCGACCAGGGGGCGACCAAGACGTTTCCTGCGGCGGTCACGGTCTCGACCAACGGCAGCCGCCAGAACTGGGTCAGCTATCTGCTCGACGGCGTGCCCAACGTAGACATTCTTGACGGAGTGAATACGCCCTTCCCCGCTCCCGATGCTCTGCAGGAATTCAGCGTTCAGACCAGCAACTACAGCGCCGAATTCGGACTCTCCGCCGGCGGCGTGGTCAATATTGTGACCAAGTCCGGATCGAACGTCATGCACGGCGACGTCTTCGGATACCTGCGCAATGCTGTCTTCAATGCCCGTAATTTCTTTGTCGCCAGCCGCGATCAACTCAAGCGCGGACAATTCGGCGCCACCCTCGGTGGACCTATTCTGCACGACAAGCTTTTCTATTTTGTCGAGTACCAGGGCACGCGCATTCGCAATATTCAAGGGGGCCTCAAGGCTTTCGTGCCCACGGACGCCAACCGCGCCGGCGATTTTTCCTCGCTGCTCAGCGCCACCAATCCCAACAACCCGCAGGGCAAAGCAATCACTCTGAAAGATCCAACGAGCGGTCAACCTTTTGCTGGGAATCTCATTCCGTTGAGCCGCTTCGACCCTGCTTCTTTGGGCGTGATGAAATACCTCCCCGCGGTGGGCGGCAACGGTCTAACGTTTTTCACGCAGCCTATCCGGCAGGACTTCGATGAAATGCTCAGCCGTGTCGATTACACAATGTCCAGCAAGGACCGGCTGATGGGGCGTTTTTTTTGGGATCGTTACATCGGGGCTCCGGTCTTTTCCGCTGAACAGATTCTGGCTTACAAATCCGGATCGACGACGCCATCACAGAACGCCGTCGTGCAGGAGCTCCACATCTTCGGTCCGAACCTGCTGAATGATCTTCGATTGGGCTTCTCGCGCGAGAATATCAGCCGCGGCCCCGCTTTGAATGTCCCCTCGGTAACCGATTTCGGCGTCACAAACATAACCCAGGGTCCGGCCAAGGCCATCGAAGGAATCAACGTCACCGGCTATTTCTCATTTGGGGATTATGCGATCGCGCGCTTTCCCCGTCAGACCGCGAGCATCAATGATGACGTCCGCTGGGTGCATGGCCGCCACAGCTTGTCTGTCGGCGGCATGTACGAGCGGGATCGTTTCGACCAGGATAACTTCTTCACACGCAACGGGCAATTCACTTTCTCCGGCGACACAACCGGCGCCGGCATCGCCGATTTCGTCCTCGGACGGCTTCGGACTTTTTCACAGGGCGGCGGGCAGTATGCGCACAATCGCCTTTGGCTGGCGGGAATTTATGCCCAGGACAGCTTCCACGTCTCGGCGCGGCTGACTTTGAATTTCGGATTGCGGTGGGAGCCGTCGCTTCCCTGGCACGATGGGCTCGGCAAGGCGGACCTGTTCAGCCCGGCAGCCTTTAACGCCGGCGTCCGGTCGCAAACATTCCCGCTTGCCCCTCCCGGATTGCTTTTCCCGACCGATCCCGGAGTACCGGCCGACGGCGTGAATGGGGACATGCTGAATTTCGCCCCGCGATTCGGTTTTGCCTACGATGTATTTGGCAATGGAAAAACCAGCGTGCGCGGGGGAGGCGGCGGATTTTACGAGTCCAGGGCCAACGGCTTCGCGAACAATCGTTTTTCGGGGACCATACCGTGGAGTCCGCAGACCACACTCACCACCCCCCAGGGGCCGTTTAGCAATCCTTACCTCGGCGTTACCGATCCGTTTCGCACTGCCACCGGCAAGCCGTCACCCGATACCGTGTTCCCGGCTCCGCTGCTGGTATATACCTGGGCTCCCGGAAACAAACTCGTTCCGCCCAGAGCGTACGAGTGGAATCTGACGATCGAACAACAGGTGGGAGCGGATGTGATGGTGCGGGGAGCTTATGTTGGCTTGCGCGGCAACCACATGAATGAGAACATTCAGCTCAATCCAGCCGTAAACATTCCAGGCAGCACGATGTCCACCGACCAGCGACGGCTTTTCCAGGGCTATGGCAGCATCCAGGAAGGGAGCCATGCAGTAAATTCCTGGTATCACTCGTTTCAGCTTTCAGTGCAGAAGCGGCTCACCCACGGTTTCACCATTCTGGCCAATTACACTTTCTCAAAGGGTACTGACAATATGCCTTTGCTAACCGACGCCACCTCGCTCGGCGCGAACGGTTCTCTGGTGCTGCCTTGGTATTTTCCAAACGCACAACTCTATGAGCGGGGGCCTTCCGATTTCGACCGCCGCCAGGTTTTCGTGACTTCGTACGTGTGGCAACTGCCGGTGCTATCCAATGGCAATCGATTGTTGCGAGGAATTTTTGGAAACTGGCAATTCAGCGGCATCGTCTCCGCGCAGACGGGTCCCCCGCTTACGGTGCAGGCCGGCCTCGATCAATCCAAAACCGGAATCGGCTACGATCGCGGCCAGTACAACGGCTTGGACGCCTATGGCGCCGGCGCATGCAAAGTCGCTCCTTGCGTCAGTTACCTCAGTCCTCAGGCGTTCGCTTTGCCGGCGGTGGGCACGTTCGGCAACCTCGGCAAGGGGTCGCTCCGCAGTCCCGGACTGTTCAACTGGGACCTGGGGCTTCATAAGGGTTTTCAGATCAGGGAACATTGGGAACTGCAGGTCCGCGCAGAATTTTTCAACTCTTTGAACCGTGTAAATCTCAATCCGCCCACGTCCGGCGTTAACTCGGCGGGATTTGGATCCATATTAAGTTCCACCGATCCACGCATAGGCCAGCTAGCTTTGAAAGTGCTTTTTTAAAGGTAAATGCCAGTGCGCACTTGCCATGGAATACGCCGCTCGGCGGTTTGAAGCTCGATTCGCGGTCGAGCCTCCTCCAAGGTGGGAAGTCCGGGCCAGGCATCGTGCCCGGCCAACCTGCCGACAGTCTGCTCATCAAGGCCGTCAGCCAGACCGATGCCAAGCTGAAGATGCCCATGGGCGGCGCTAAATTGAGCGATAAGCAGATTGCCGACCTGACCCACTGCGTGCAGATTGGAGCTCCCTGGCCCGAGACCAAGGAAGTGGCAAACCCAGCTGCGGCCTCCGCCAAAAAAGGCTTCGCCATTACTCCCCAGCAGCGCCAGTTCTGGTCATTCCAGCCGGTTCGCAAACCCGCGCCGCCACCTGTAAAGGACGCCGCCTGCGTGCAGAATCCTGTCGACAATTTTATCCTTGCCAGATTGGAAGAGAAGCGACTGAAGCCACTGCGACCTGCCGATAAGCGAGTGCTGATTCGCCGCGCCACCTACGACCTGATCGGCCTGCCCCGCACCCCCGAGGAAACCGAAGCGTTCGTGAACGATGCTTTTCCGGCGCCTTCGCCAAGGTTGTCGACAGGCTTTTGGCCTCTCCTCATTACGGTGAGCGCTGGGCCGCCATTGGCTGGACGTCGCCCGTTACGCGGATGGCGATGGCGGAAGTGATCCCGACGCCGCGGTGAAGGGCAAAGCAAAAGGGCAGAAGGGAATGGTTTTCATCGGCTATGGCATGGCGCGCGACGGGTATGCTAACACGTGGCGTTATCGCGACTGGGTGATCAACGCCATGAATGAAGACCTGCCGTACGATCAGTTCGTCAAAGCGCAGATCGGCGGACTTGCTGCCCGACAAGGAGCAAGCGAAGAAGCTGCTTCCTGGACTGGGTTTTTTTGGACTAGGTCCCTGGTTCACCGGCGATGACGAGGTTTATCAAGAGGCGCGGGCCAACGAGCGGGATGATATGGTCGACGCCCTAAGCAAAGGAATCCTCGGGTTGACTGTAACCTGCGCGCGATGCCACGACCATAAGTACGATCCTATTTCGCAGCGCGACTACTATGCCATGGCCGGAATTTTTGGCGCTTCTGGATACTGGGAATACAGTCTCGCGCCAAAAGATCAGATAGGCCAGTATCAGAGTCAATGGAAGCGGGTAAAAGCGCGGCAGTCCGACATAAGCGATTACCTCGAAACCAAGGCTATCGGCGTGGCGGATACTCTGGCTGCACAGCGCTGTTCCGCTACAAGCAGCAGTTAGTTGAAAAGGTAGTGGACACCGATCGCGCCCAACTCACGCACGAGCGGCTGGCCGTCACGTAGGGTGAAAATGGCCCGCAGCTGTTCACTGCGCTCGCCCTGCCCTGTGACGCGAAGGGCTTCGCCCGCCATCTCGGCCTTCAACCCGGCCACGTCCTTATAGCTGCTCAGATCGCATAAAAACTGCGCAGCGCAAAGAGTAGCCGCGCTCAAGAGAAATGGTATCGCCAATGTGCGAAAAATCTCGATCACGGTATCCACCTCGTTAGGGCTATATTACTTGGGCCTGAGCCGTGTTCTACCATAACAGCTTCAGGCCGAACTGGACCTGGCGGCCGACTGTCTGTGATCCGGACAGCTTGCCAAATGCAGCATTGCCGAACGTCAGCCCTGGGCTCAGCGCGGCGGGAAGCGTGAATGTCGGGGTGTTGGTCAGGTTGAAAGCTTCGCCCCGGAACTGGAGTTTGGTCCTCTCGGTTACCTGAAACTCCTTGAATAGCGAAAAGTCCAGATTTCGCGAACCGGGTCCTCGCAAGATGGCCCGGCCCGCGTTGCCGAAGGTTTGGATCAATTGGCCCAGATCGTTTGGCACGGCGGGCGGCGCCGAAAAAGCCAGAGGGTTGAAGAACTGATCGAAGCTGGGGTGAGCGGCCAGTAGCGGCTGGCCGGGAACACGGTTCGGCCGGTTCAGGGTGTTAAAAATCGGAGGATTCAGCGGATAGCGGAAGTCCGTTGGAAAGCCCTTCAGCAATGTGACAATGCCATTAGCTTTCCAACCGCCGAAGATCTGGCCCGCGATGCCGCGCCCTGCGAGAAATCGCTTCCCAGGTCCCCAGGGCAACTCGTAGAGCGCGCTGGTGACGAATTTTTGCGGGATGTCGAGCGGCGAGAGGCCGCGCTCGAGCCGGAGATTGTACTTGTCCAAAGCGCGTGTGTCGCCCTGCTGAGTGAAGATGGCGTTGCCGGAGCCGCCGGATTCGGTGTTCTTCGAGACCGTATAGTTGGTAAGGAAAGTCAAACCATTCGAAAAGCGGCGCTCTATCCGCAGATTGAACGATTGGTAATTGTTATAGACGTTCGCCGTATCCCACCCGATCGGCCCATTTATGTAAGGGTAAGGCAGATTGGCTTGCTTGTTTTGCCCCGCAACGGCATAACTCCAGGGAAGCTGGTTCAGATTGACGCGCTGCACCCAGTGCTCTCCGTGGGAGCCGGCGTATGAGGCTTCCACCAGCAGGCCTGCTTTGAATTCATATTGCAGATTCAGATTGAACTGTTGCAGCATCGGAAATCTGGAATTGTCGATGTCGGCGCTCAGAAGGTTGGTGCCCACGGACAGCGGTTTTGCAGAAGTGTATCCCAGGAAGTCGGGAGTCAGCGACGCTTCTACGGTTAGCGGACTCGTAAAATGAATTGGCGGGGTGATGGTGGTGGCCGGATTTACCGGAGGAGTGGTGATGGTAAGGAAATTGAGTTGGGTATTGGCCAGCTCGGTGACCTGCCTGTTCTGCTCGCGCTGACTGAAAAAAATTCCGTAACCACCGCGCAGAACTAGCTTCGGAGAAGCCTGATAAGCGAACCCGAAGCGTGGTCCGATGTTCAGGTGATGGCCGCGCACGATCGCCGCGGAGTTCCCGTTTTGGCCCGGCACGCGGATGACTCCGAGGCGGCCCAGATCGGACATCGAAAACGGATCGAAAACGCCGCCTACGTTCCTCGCGTCCACTGGTTGCGTGAAGACATCGTAACGAAGTCCGAGATTCAAGGTGAGCCGGGAAGAGATTTTCCAATCATCCTGAATATAAGGAGCGGCATAAAGATCGCGCTGGCGCGACCATTCCTTCTGGCCGCTACCGGTCACCTGTGTGGGGAAGCCGAGCAGGAAATCGGCATACGGGTCGCCGGTTCTCTGCGATAGTGACGGATTCGCAGTGAAGGTCGTTTGGAAAATATAGCTTCCAGAGAGCGGAAATGCGGGCAGATGGTCGAACCGGAAACGGCGCGCCTCGCCACCCATCTTCAGCGTATGGGCGCGGCGAATGACGGTAAGGCTGTCGGTCCACTGGAAGGAATTCTCGAAAACCAGCATGGAGCTGGCGGCGCCAAACCCGGAGAATTCATTCGCGCCCAGTCCGTTGCCTGAAAAAGCGAATGACACTGAGGGGAATCCGGTGACGGGTCCGAATTGAAGTCCGTTCTGGGCGGCGAAGGCGCTCGCCTCGTTCACCTTCAGGGCAACCTGACTGCTATTGGATCGATTGAACCCAAAGCGAAACTCGTTGACCACCGCGGGGCTGAAGATATGAGTGTCGCTGAGAGCCAAATTGCGCGTGTTGAACAAGGTGACGAGCGGACTGTAAATATAGGATCCCTGTGACGGGCTCGAATCCTGCGCGAACGAGAAGCGTCCCATCAGGTTATTGCCTTTGAATATTTGATGGTCGATGCGGATGTCGGCCTGCTTGCGGGTGCGCTGGCTGGGAGAGGTCGCGATGAAATTGCGCGACGTCGATTCGACGCTGCCGACATTCGCGAGCGGCATTAGCGTCAGATACTTCAAAATGGTCGGATCGAGCCTGTTCTGCGGAATCACATTGTTCGGAAAGGGATTCGACGTAACAGACCCGCTCGAGTTGAGAACGCGGGTGAGCGGATCGTAAATGATGCTCGGGTCGCTCGCAAAATTGCCCGTTCTCCAGGACGCCGGGGCTACGTCCGACAGTGAGGAGCCAGCCGCCTGGCGGATTTCCGTTCCCTGATAATCGAAGAAGAAGAACGTGCGGTCGCGGCCCCGGTAATACGGGAAGCGCACTGGCCCTCCAATGGTTCCGCCGAATTGATTCTGCCGGAACTTCGCTCTCGGCTTTCCAGAGAAATTCGAGACGAAGTTATTGGCATCAAGCTGATCGTTGCGGAGGAATTCGAACAGACTGCCGTGATAGCGATTTGTTCCGGACCGGATCGTCGCGCTGACGGTATATCCGGCCGACCGGCCATATTCCGCCGACAGATTGTTGGTCTTAACCTTGAACTCCTCAACGGCATCGACTGAAGGGATGTAGGAGATGCCATTACGGCCTACCGAGCCGGCGAAGCTACGAATGTTGTTGTCGACGCCGTCGATCAGGATGTCATTGGCCGAAAACCGCCCGCCTCCTGCGACGAACGGGAGATTGGTAGTCAGGCCGTAAAAAGGCGTAGTACCCCCTGCGAGCAGACCCAGGCCGAAGGGATTACGCCCGTTCAGCGGTAGCTCCAGAATGCGCTTGTTCTCGATAACCTGGCCGAGGGAAGAGGTCTGAGCATCCAGCAACGGGGCGGCTGTTGTCACTTCGATCGACTGCATGGCGGTCCCGGGTTCGAGCACGATCCTTATAGTGGCGGTTTGATCAACCTGCAAGTTGATCCCCGTGAGGACTTTCTTCGAGAATCCGGCGACCTCGGCGGCGATCTGGTAATCTCCCGGGGGCATGAACGGCGCATTAAAATCGCCGCTTTCATTGGTCGCGACGACGCGCTGCAGGCCAGTTCCGGAATTGGTTAAAGTAACTTTCGCACTGGGTATTACGGCGTCCGTACTATCCATAACCACACCGCGGATATTACCAGTGGCGACCTGAGCGGCTAACCGAACGGGAAGCGCCGCAAGCGCGGCTCCCAGCGAGAGGGCGACGAGAAAGGAGGCGCTTCTTTTCGCGCCAAGACCGGCGCCGTTGCAAGAGAGTAACTGTGACATGATCTCGAAGCTCCCGTGCCAGAAACGTTACTACGATGGCACACGCTTCGTCAAATTGGAGGTCTTGATCAGTGCACTTTTGGCTTAGGCGGCTTGAGCGATTTTACTGCCGCGACCGTCGCCAGATAATGACGGCGGTCCACGATATGGTAGAACTTTAGCGAAGTCTCCCCACCGCTCAGGTGACCGAGAAGGTGTTCCAGACCTTCGTCCGGATTGCGGGTGTGGACCGCCGCTGTTTGCAGATACCCGGAGTTGCGAAGCCGTGCGAACAGCTCTCCCAACGTGTAACGACCTTCGAACGTCAGGCCGCCGGCTCTATGTGAGCGGCTGACCAGATACTGCACGAGGAGCAGTTCGTCAAATAGCATAGGCGAGAGAAAGAGACGGCCATGCTCGATCTCCCAGCCAGTATCGAGACGTCGCGAACGACGGATTGCGTGAATCCCATCGAAGTGCGCTTGCCATTCTACCTTTGGCTCCTTACGGCCCAGATAGCGTTTGGACACTTCCTTCAGCCAGTCTGGATTGTCCAAATCGAGACCTGCGCCGATCTTGTCGAGCCACTCAAAGAAAGCGTGCTGCCGGGTCGCTTTCTCTTCCAGAACCAGGAATTGGTTATGGGATTTAGGGAGGGCCTTTACCAGTTCACGACGTAATATGTCCGTCGCTTTTCCGCCCTCGATGCGATATACCCGAAGGCGGGCGTGCCATTTAGGCGGGGCTCCGCAATAGGGACAACCGGCTTTTGGAGATTGGCCTGCGAAGTAAGGCCGCATGACAACCGAACTGTTGAGCTCCTCCACCGATGGGACGTGGCGCTTAATTTCGAGATGCGCCATTTTGGGAGCTAATCCCATATGGCGCGTGAACAGATCGAGCACACAGGCCAGGCAGATCCACTCTTCTCTTTGGGTGACCGATTCGGGCGGAAGCGCCGACACATCGAGCGCCTCGAACTTCACAGCAGGTTCGCGGATGACGCCCGAAGAGTTCCTTTTGAGCGCACCTGCTGTTTTTATAATCTTCGCCGGGGATCCGGAGGGCTTGCCGGACCTCTTCTGTGACATCTTCGAAGCGGTCTTGGTGCGTTTCGTCGGCATTCTATTGGGTTATTCCATCAGCCGGCCATGTCCGATTCCCAGAGCAATTCTCCAGTGAAGCGGTTGTTGCCGATGAGTCGCGCGTGGTCCGTGACCATGAACAAGCGAACGCCCGAAATGGCCGCGCCCCGGTTCACCTTCCCGCCCATTCCTTTCGTGCGCTGGCGATGATAGTGCCATACTCGCTTCCGCTGCCCGCGTCGAGCGCATAGCATTCATTCGCGCTCGTCGCACACATGATTCTTTCCGACACCAGCGGGGTGGTTTCGAGCGACGGAGTATCCGGTAACGAATAAATCGACTTCGGCGTCATCCGAGCGGCGTTCGTCCTGTCGATCAGCTTGATGGGTCTGAATCGATTTTCGCCAACGCCGCCATCATAGGACGCCCAATCGACTTGTGAAGTGACTTCGCGGTAGCGGGCGCCCTCTTTAGGTAACAGGCGTATGCGGCCATCGGGCGTGCGCACTTGCATGTCGAGAGTCACATACATCGGAACCACTAAGCTTTATCTCCGGCTGTCAATTTTTCCGCGAACTCGATGGCGCGGATCAAGCTATGCGTGGAAGCCACACCCTTGCCCGCGATATCAAAGGCCGTACCGTGATCGACCGAGGTGCGGACAATCGGTAAACCAAGCGCAATATTCACGCCGCCTTCGAAATCGAGAAGCTTCGAAGGAATGTGGCCCTGGTCGTGATACATGCAAACGATCGCATCGAATTTTTTCTTCCTTACTGCCAAATAAAACAACGTGTCCGGAGGGAACGGTCCGGCCACGGGAAAGCCCTGCGCCTGCGCCCACTCCACTGCCGGGATGATTTCTTCAATCTCCTCGGTACCGAACAGCCCGTGTTCTCCGGCGTGTGGATTCAGTCCCGCAACGGCAATCCGCGGATTTGGAATGAGCTTCTGGACGGCCCGAACCGTGAGCTCAATGATAGTCTGAATGCGCGGCCGTTTAACATTCCTAATTGCATTCAACAGCGAGACGTGGGTGCTCACGTGGGTCACAATCAAGTCGCTGGACGCGAGCATAATCGTGACATCCTTGACTCCGCACAAGGCGCCAATCAATTCCGTATGGCCGGTGAAACCGGGATCGGTCAGGCAAGTCGCTTCCTTGTTCATGGGAAGTGTGATGAACGCGGTGATTTCGCGCGCAAGCGCCGCTGTGGTAGCCGCGACCACGTATTCCCTGGCGGCCTGCCCCGCTTTTCGATTCAGCTTGCCGGGCGTGATATCGCGAGCCCCGAGCAGCCCCGCGTTCCAGATGTTCAGCGACCCCGGCTCGAGGTGTTCGGCGTTTTCAATTGCCTGTAAGCGGACGCGGTATCCAAGCCGTTCGTTGTAGAACCGCAGCGCTTCCAGATCGCCGTAAGCGATGAAGGGCCGGGGCAGCTCACCGCTTGCAAATGCCTTGAGGAGAATTTCCGGGCCGACCCCGCTCGCGTCTCCCATCGTGATTCCGTAAATTGCATTAGCGGGCATTACTCAATGTTGCACGAACCTTCGAGAAAACATCGGGCTCGCCGAATCCGCCGGCTTTGGTGATCAAGAACAAATCCCGCTTTCGCGCGAGATGCGCCGCCTCGATGCGCGTGACAGGAACTCCTTTTACAACTTCGGCGATAGGTCGTAACGGTGGAAGTCCGAGTGCTTGAACTACTGCAAAGGCAGTGTCGCCCCCGATCACGAACACAGCATCCGGTTCTTCCTCCGCAATTCTTTCAACCAGGCGCTTTGCGTTTTCGGCGGCGACGTAAGCGGCGTCGTCGTCCGGTTCGTATTCTTTCCGCAATAGCCGCCATCCAGCCCCTTCCGCCTCGCGTACCTGAATTGCGGAACGTTCATGCCGGCTTCCATTCATGACCAGGCAGGTTCGAACTACAGGTAGAGTAGGAATCGCCCGGCGCGGAAGGTCGATCTGGGCTGCGATCGTTTCCGCGAGGCCGGCTGGGCCCGCTGCGATGCGCATGGTGTCATCCGAGAGGATCGTGTTAGCTGTTTCAGCCAGATGCACTTCGGTTTCGCCGTCGAAAATCGTGCAAGCGAGGTCAGGGTGTAAAATCGCCGACACCGAGCTGGTGGAAATTGGGTTGAGCGCATCCTTCGCGAACGCCGTCTCGGCAACGGCGGCGCCATCCACGTACAGGACTCCCGATTTCACAGTGCGCCCTAACGCTGGGTAGGCGGGTGCATATCCGATCCGCCAATTCGGGTAGAGTTCCGCCAGGGCTTGCAGTTCAGCCGAGATGTTGCCGCGCAGAGTCGAATCCGTCTTCTTATAAATAATTCGAGGATGACCCGCGGCGGATTGCCGGATGAAGCGCATCACTTCGCTACGGGCGATCTCGGGAGGAACGTGGCGAGTTTCGGTATCGAACACAACTGCCTGGGCGGAGCTGGCCGAAAGCGGGCTGGCCGATACGAGGGTGTCAATGCCCACCGCGCTGAACTTGGCGCCGATTTCGAGCGCCCCAGTCATATCGTCTGCCAGTGCGAGGATCACATTCGTCGTCCATAGTCTCAGTCGGCTATCCATTATCTCGCTTCTCCCCGTGGCGCCACCGTGTAGAACTCGTACTTCGTCTCCCCCCTTTTGCGTTTGTCCAGTTGGGATGTTTAGAGTTGTCTGGCATGCCCGCAGTATACGCACCTTCAATTCACGCAGCAACTCGATGTGGGTGGGCAAATGGGTGGGCTATTT
>WNFJ01106732.1_pt2 | contig 24788 bp, 21 predicted proteins | sample 5400461 | NCBI WGS metagenome assembly WNFJ01 (sample SAMN13153349, study PRJNA577476) | soil metagenome | isolation source: 115 cm saprolite on Douglas fir-dominated hillslope | place: USA:California | collected 2013-09-17
GCGAGTGGATGCTCTTTCACTGGAACACCATTAACAAACGTGCCGTTGTAGCTTTCGAGATCGACGATGGTGAATTGGTAGTGCGCTATGACCCCTTCCGGATTTGCTGGCCCTGAGGTGGTACTGGCGAGTTTAGCTGCGTGACTGTCGCGCTCCGGCTGGCCGCTTTCGCTGGTACTGCCGAGGTTAACAGCGTGACCCTTGCTCTCCGGTTGGCCACTTTCGCTGTTTACATCACCCGTCTGAGGCTCCGCCTCACTTAGCTTGTTTTGTGTTTGAGCCCCTTTACGTTTGATCAGGCAATGCCGCCGCGAAACCGAAAGGTCGTTGAGGCAAATAGGATTCGACACGTCTCGACCAATCAGGATTTCATCCTCGGCCAGGTCGAAGATGGTTCCTTTCAAGGCCCCTGAGATGGCAATGAGTCTGGGGTTCATGGCGCGGAAAGGATATCAGAAGGGATACCTAAACTGTCAGAATTGACATCAACTTCGCCAGGATTCTTCTGGATTCCGATCCGAGCGAAGGAGAGCCAGTTTCCCGATCTCAAGTCAATTCAACACGCTGCGACGCTTATTAGCTTGGCGTGCTTGCTATGTTTGGAAAGGCACAGAACTAGCAAAGGCGAAGTACTACGGTCTCAAACAAGCGGTGATTAGTAAGAGGAGAAGATTATGGATAACTGGATCAGACGTTGCGCGGTGGTCGCCATTATCGCGATTTGTGCGATTCTGAACGCACCGCGCGCTACTCAGGCACAGGTTTTGGGTCCCGTTCGGGCGGCCAGGATCCCCGACTTTGAATCGATTGCCGCAGGACAGCAGTGCCCGTCTTGGTGCTGGGCCGCCAGTGTGCAAATGGTCGCCCGATCTCAGGGAGTGGATCTTCCCCAGGAAGTGGTCGTTCGCAAGATTTACGGACCGACGATTCCTTGTCTCCCATCGGGTAATATTCAAAATATTCTCGCTGGTATCCAGGGAGTTTACCGGCGTTCTGATGGTTCGATGGTCGCGATTCAGGCTCGGGCGTTCGTAGGTAACCAAGGTTATGCCATGCCTCTGATTCAATCGATTCAATCTGGCCGTCCGTTTATTTTTCTCACCCGGACGCATGCCATGGTAGCCGTGGGCGTGCATTGGGCCGATGTCTTTACCCCCTGGGGACAGCCGACCGGTTTAGTGCAAATTCTGGACATTGAACTAATCGATCCTTTCTTCACGTTTGGGGCGACAGAATTCAATACGTTTCCAATCAGGCCGGACACGGTGAACCAAATCTCAGGCGCTATTGAGATCCAGAGCATTCGCCTGACCAATCCCTCTGGGGGGTCAACTGATGAATCCGCGGACGAGCCGCGTGGGCGTGAACGGAACACCGACGATTCGGATCGCGAACAGGCGATTCAAGAGTGCATGGAAGACAGGCCCGACGCCTGCGTAGAAAGCTGTGTAGAAAGAACGGGTCGCGGTGAAGCATTTTGCCGAGAGGTGGCGTGCCGGCCGGATGATCCAGTGAATATCAGAGCCTGGCGTAGACTGTGTGAACGAAGAGTTGATCGAGAGCGAAGGCCTTGAAGAGGAACGACGGGTATTCTGTATTTGAGACGATTTTCTTTGTTTTCGGGCAAGGCGTAAAAAAGCTTTACAGGAAGCGCGAATCTGAAATAGGCTAGCGCGGTTTTCACGGACTCAATTGTCGTTGCCTGACGGAACTACACTCTTATTACAAAGGAGCGATTCTTATGGCCACAGGAAAATCAGGAAAGAGCGGAGCTGCCCGTCCCGGACGCGGCGATTCACCCATTAATATTGGTGGGGGAGGCGGCAGAGGCAGGAAGTTAACGCTGAGCATAGTCACGGACGATTGGGATGTGACTAACGTTGGGGATCAAACTGTATTGTCATTCAAGAGTCCCACAAAGGGCGCTAAGAAACTCATACTCACATCTGACGAAGTTGATATAACTGTGCCGCTCAAGGGCTCGATCAATCTGGAGATCACCGTTAAGTAATGTGAACAAACTCCAGGACTGATCAAGCTCAAGTAAGTTGCGGAAAACTAGATACCCCTGGCCCTCAATTGCGGCCTCGCAACGCATGCAGATAACGAGGCAGTATCTTGAATTGATCCCACGTTTTCACTTGAAAAGGAGCAGAGACCATGGCAACGAAGAATAGAGAGGTTAAGAAGGCAAGTGCCAAGTCCAAAAAGATCGTGCCCGGCGATTCACCAATCAATATAGGGGGTGGCGGCGGTATCGGAAAGATCCTAGGACGACGGGGATTGATCGAAGGCAAGATCTACATCAACTTCGATAATAACTGGTATACACCCAAGCCGGGAGATTCTGAACAGCATTGGAACAAGGATGACGAAATAACAGGGTTCACTGTTATCGAAGGTGCCGCGTCGACGCCTCACCCCGAAGCCGACACGACAAAGACTGTTACGATTCATTGTCTCGCGAACAACGGCCATGACAGTCCGATAAGGATTAAGGGTAAATCGCTCGGAGTGAAGTTCAGTCTACATGACTACGAATACGACTACACCATCGGGATGTACAAAAGCAAAGTCCAGCGCAGAATCGGAGATATCAGGGTCAGCGGCGGCACGCCGGACATTCCGCATGGGGTAGGGTGTGTGATTCTGGTAGACAACAAGCTCAATCACGGCCCTTGGAAGCAGATAAAGCCCAGGCGGAAATAACTTACTCATGTCATAAGTAAGCCACCGTCAACCAGTCATTTGAGCTGTTCAAGTTGCCTTTGGAGATCTTCAGTATCTGGACGAAGAATGTAGGTTTTATAATACTCGGCACCCCATTGACTTTCAAGATCACGAAGAATATTTGAGGCTTGTCGCGCAAGTTCCTGGGCTCGTGCGTGGTCACCTAACTTCTCGCTCGCTTGGGCTTCAATCAACAGCGCACGCCATTCAGATTCATATTGTTTCCCGGCGGCAAATCGCTGCTGCGCTTCGGCAGCGCTGGCCTTTGCTCCTTGTGCATCATCGGCAAGCAAGGCTGACTGAGCCAGGGCCAGCAGCGAGTTCGAAAGCAATAATGGATCATGCAGTTCGCGCGCCGTGTTCACCGCTGCCTCACATCGCTTACGTCCTTCGGCGGTGCGGCCTGATAGTGATTGCGCGAGTCCCGATACGTAGCCGGCTTCGACGATGGTGGCCTTCGATTGTCCGCCTCGGATATCCAAGGCCTTCTGCGCTTCAGTTAATGCCTCGGCGAGTTTGCGCTCGCTGAGTGCCAGTCGCGCCTTCGTCATATGCACGCCTGCCTGCAAATCTTTGAAAGGGTCCCGGCCCTGTGGTTCCGCGATTACCTGCGCCTCGGCCAGCGCGGCGCGCGCTTCGTCGTAGCGACCCAACTGCCACAGAACTTCGGCGCGGTTTGCGCTCGTATATCCCATGTTCAACCTTGCGTCCAGCGATTTCACGATTTGATAGCTTGCGTCGTAATGAGAAAGCGCCGGTGGAAAGTTTTGGCGCTCCAGAAAAACTCTGCCTAGTCCTTCTTGCGCCAGGGCAACCGACTGCTGATCGCCGCTTTGTTGGGCCAGTTGAAGCAATTGCTCAAATCTGTGTTGCGCGGAGTCATAGTCACCAGCCCTCACCTCAGCTCTTCCCAGAATTACGTAAGCCTGAAATACTTCTTTGCGATAGCCTCCCTGCTCATAGAAAGGAAGCGCACGCTGAAAGAAATTCCGTGCCCCGTCCGCATCGCCCTGCTGCGAGCGGAGACTAGCCAGTGATAGCAACGCGCGAGCTCTACTGCGATCGCCTTTGTAAAGCTCGGCAAGTCGCAATGCTTCGTTAAAGTTCTTCTCGGCTTCTGGAAAGTTGCCTCTGTTTAAATAGGCGTGACCGATGTCGATCATACCCTGCATGGTCAAGTTGTCGAGACCATTGGCTTTTGCCAACTCCATTGCCTGGGAAGAGTATTGCTGTGCCTGATCTGGATTCCCGGCAATTATCTCGGTGTTACCCAGATTCAGTAATACTTTTATGCGCTTGTCCTTGTTCTCAAGAGCCGAAGACTTTTCGAGGGCTTGCAGCAATTGTGAGCGGGCGTCCGTGACCTTGCCCTCCAAGCCGAGCGCGACCGCGCGCTGCAAAAGTACTTCGATCAACCCTTCGATCTCGGTATCCGTATCAAACAATTTGTAAGCCTGATCCAACGAAGCATAGGCCTCGGCATATCGAGAGCGGCGACCCTGCAACACTCCTAGCCGCAAGAATGCGGCGGCTCGGTGAGAGTCGAGCTTGGTTGCCTCCTGATATGTCTCAATTGCGTTGTCAGGCTGTTCGCTCTTTTCATAAGCGCGTCCCAAATCAACCAGTGCGTAGGCCTTTTCATTTGCAGTTACAGCCGATGCTAGCACGCGGTAGTCTTCGACTGCCTTACCGAATTCTCGCTGGACAGTGTCGTTGACAGCTTGCAGTCGGAGACCGTCGACTTTTGGCAAAGCTGAAGCGTCCGGAACCAAATCCTTAGACCGGATTAATTCATCCTTCGCTTTGTCTGAGGAATCTAGTTCGGTCCAGCACTCTGCAAGTCGAGCATGAGCGAGGGCAAACTTACTCTCTTCCTGAACAACCTGCTGAAGGATCTTACTGGCGCGGAAAAAAGCGCCTTGGCGCATAGCCTCAACTGCCTGGTTGTAAGACCGCTGCCCCTGCTCGGTTGGCGGATATAGGCGCGGACGTGTCAATAGCCATATTACGAAGAGCGCCACAATGACAATCAGCAAGCCGGCAGCCAAGTATCCGATCGACAACCTCGGCCGTTTGAATATATCTGAGAAAGTTGCCAGGGCGCCGGTTTGATGCGTGCCGGGGGCCGGCGAGATCAGACGCGTGACCGTGCGATCAGAACCATTCGTTTGCTCTCTTGACTGCGCTGAGTCAAGCGCAGCGATTATTTCATCGGCCGTTTGGAACCGTGCTTCAGGTTTCTTGGCAAGAGCCTTCAGCGCGATTCGATCCAGCTCGGAGGAAACACTGGAATTGAACTGTGATGGTTTTGGTGGATCGTCGCGAATGACCTTCGCGCAGATCTCCGCCGCCGTCTTGCCCGCAAATGCGGGCCGGCCGGCGATGCATTCGTAAAGCAACCCACCAAGCGAGAACAGATCGCTGCGCGCGTCCACTTCGACGCCCAGCGCCTGCTCCGGCGAAAGGTACATCGGCGTGCCGACGATTACGCCTTCGCGCGTTTGTGTATTGAGTCGGGTTTGAGCCTCAGGATCGGATGGGCCGATTTCAATCTCTTTCGCCAAACCGAAGTCCAACACTTTGACGTTGCCGCGCTCGTTGATGGCGATGTTCGAAGGTTTGATATCACGATGGATAATGCCGTGACGGTGGGCTTCGGCGAGAGCTTCGGCAACCTGCTTGATGATTTCTATGGAGCGAGGAATGGTCAGTTCTTCCTTATGCATCAACTCGCCAAGTGTTGAGCCCTTGACCAATTCCATCACGATGTAAGGCTGACCATCCCCGCTCTCACCGTAGTCGTAAATCGTAGCGATGTGAGGATGCGAAAGCTTTGAGATCGCCCGTGCCTCGCGCAGGAAGCGCGAACGAAAATGTTGTTCTCCTAAACCGCGCGCCGCAGTCAGAGTCTTTATCGCGACCCGGCGCCCGAGCAGAGTATCTTCCGCGACATAGACCACACCCATGCCGCCTTCGCCGAGCTTTTCGACGATGCGAGCCCGATCATGGGGCTGGGGCTCTCCAGTCTTTAGCGAAAAGCTGAATTCGGGAAAGGAACGGCGCCGGCTCAACGAGTGCGGGCGACGAAGAAAGTTACCTGCGCGGCGTATTCTGAGGCAAAGCCTTAGGGGATTTCAAGATAAATCTTGGGTATTATGTACTTGACACATGCAGGATTCTATGAGACAATCCTCTCACCATGCGAAAGAAAATCAAAAAGGCAGTCAAGAAGGAAAAGGGTTCAATCCTCGAACCTCAGTTTCGCGATGAAGATGCGGCCCGCGAATGGCTGGAAAAGAAGCGTTGGCCGGATGGTGCTATATGCCCGCATTGCGGTCTCGTAGGCGAGGCTTACCGGATCGTCGTTAAGGAAAAGACACCCGAACAGATTGAAGCCCTTAGAGCGGAAAAGAAGCGAATCCGCAAGCCTCGCAAAGGTCTGTGGGCCTGTGCAGGATGCCGTAAGCAATTCTCAGTGACCGTTAAGACGGTGTTTGAAGATTCGCATATTCCGCTTCACGTGTGGCTGTACGCGATCCATTTGATGTCTAGCTCGAAAAAGGGAATTTCAGCGCATCAGCTAATGCGGAATCTGGGAATCAAGCAGTACAAGTCAGCTTGGTTCATGGCACACAGAATCCGCTATGCAATGACCGGCGAACTGCCTGAGAAGATGACAGGGATCGTCGAAGCGGACGAAACCTACATCGGTGGTCGCAGAAGAAAGCATCAGCCACACGCGACGAAGCCCGGCCAGCGTGCGCAGGATCGCTTAGGCCCGTTTACTGATAAAAGCGCGGTCTTCTCAATCGTGCAACGCGGCGGCAAAGTCTACTCGCGTCACGTCGAGACAGTAACGGCCAAAACCCTCAAAGCCGTTATCAATGATGTGTGCGCGGCTGATGCGCACTTAATGACTGATACTGGTGCACTGCGAAAGAAAACTACGGGCCGGACGCATTCGCTCGTGAACCATACCGCAGATGAGTACGTGCGATACGACGAAGGTGTTTGCGTGACTACTAATACGGTCGAGGGATACTTTGCCACTCTCAAGCGCGGCATCAATGGCATCTATCATCATGTAGGCCGCAAGCATCTTCACAGATACTTGAGCGAGTTTGATTTTAGATACAACCTTCGCGAAACCACCGATGGTGATAGAGCGAACGAAGCCCTGAAGGGCTTTGACGGAAAGCGACTGATGTACAAGGACTGACGCGTAAGCGTTAGGTGTCGCGTCGTAATAGAAGCGAAGGAACACATCCCGCATTCCAATCTGGCCGTGGTCTTTTCATGAACGCCGAAATTTCCCCGTAGTTAGGATCATCGCCCTCTAAGGCAAAGATCGAATCGTGTTCGATATCTTCTAGTTCTCCCAGTTTGCTTAGCCACTTTCCCTGCTCTGTTTGACGTGCGGCATGGCTAGGCGTGCCGTCGCTATAAAGAAAGATCGCGACCTTTTGAAAGCCCTTTTCAAATTTGTCTGAGAAGTCGCACTCTCGATACCCAAATAATTCATAAGCCAGCTTATAAGCGGGTAACGAATATTCACGAGGAATGCCGGGAGGCCAATAATGCAGTGGATCGCCACTTGGTTCCCACCATTGCCTCTCATCGCCAGCGGCAAAAGCAATGCAATTGTAGCGATAGTCTTGTAGGCTCCTTTCTTGCCAGCGGGTGAGAGTGAGGCCCGGTACGATGGTCTCTAGCGGGAGAATACGACGCATACTAGTTACATGTTATGACGCTCAGCCCAGCGTAGCCATGCTTGAATCGCGCTTTCGACACCTGTTTCATTTGCAGCCGCGTCTTCTCCGGTTATCGCCTTTAGTGCCCAAAACCAATCTCGTCCTGGATCATCTCTTAAGCGCCTGAAAATATGCGGAAGAGCCTTTTCACCCATCCCGATGATTTGCTGATAAGCGGAGTGCATCGACCGCTTAAAGCTAACAGAGTAGTGCGCTGTCTCGTTATTCCATTCCGTCGCTAATCGGTTGAATCGCTCCGCCGTGATTGCTTCACGCTCGGCGGCGTGTAGCTGCCGCTCTAATTCACGTCTGCGCAGGACGGCCTTCGCCAACTCCGCTGCCCACTGCCTACCGTCCTCACGCTCATGTTCTATGATAGGTTTCTGAACAGTGAACCGCTTTTCTTTAACCGTGGCGATCCCGTCTGCCGTGTACTCTATTTCGAAGTTTGCCGCCATAGTCGTTTTACCTACACCACGTCAATGTATGTAATGCTTGTAGACGCCAAAACAGACTTTAGATGCTCGGCTCTTTGCTTAGCTTTCTCAAGAATCTCGATCAACTCGTCAACATCCTTAGTATCTAAAGCGACTGCGAGAGTTTTCCTGTTATTCCCTTCTAAGTGATCGATATTCAGCATGTGAACGATCACTGCCGCTTGAGGTGGTATTTTCGGGTCGTCATTGAATATTGGTCGGACATCAGAGAGGACGCGTGCCGTACCATAGGTGCAGCCATGTTCAGTTAGAACGTCATACGCTTTCGCGACTAGTCTAGTTGAAGGAATCTCAAGAAGTTCCGCAAGACGAGGTTCTAATGACTTAAGTGAATCTTCAGAAGGTGATGCTTCTTCTCTAACTGCTTGCACGACGTCCTTTACATACTCAGAGAGAGGAACCGGAATAGTTGCTACACCCATCAATAGCGGATAAATACCGTTTCGGATAGATTCAAAATCGCTCTTTAGGATACCCTTCGGCTGAATCTCACGGTCGTCAAAAATGCTCTGATGCCGAATTACTTTCGGCATCGCTTCGAGGGCTGAGCGCAACTCTAGATACTGCTCATCTTTAAGAGAGGCGAGTTTGACGAGTCCTTCTACTGTCTGCTTAGGTATCCGTACGGCCATCGGTTTAACTCAAAAGTGAATTTGGGATCGAAGTTGTTATAGAGCGCGCCGATCCTGCCGGATTGTTATACGGTACACGTATCACCTTTCGTGTGCCTACGTCAACCGATAGCATGCGCCCACTGGCGCATTGTGAGTCTATCACACAAGATGTAGGGTTCAGGCGCGGAATTAAGTGTTAGAATGACTGGTATGAAGTCGCGAAATACGAACCCGCATGGTCGAGCAGGGAAGCCGATCAGTGTCTATCCCTACACCTTTGACGAGGTCGTGGATAAGATGCTGAATACGCCGCCACCAAAGCACGAACCGAAGCCAGCAAAGCGACGAAAGAAGCCCGCGAAAACTAAGCGGTAACTTTCCAGCCTGTCACGCCGATTCATTCTCACCCTGCGATGTTGCATGTGTCAAAGACATAATACCCTAAATCTTGGGCGGAGAGCAAGGAACAAAGCGCAAAGAGCCGAGCGCGAAGCGCTGAGCGCGAAGCGCCAAGAGGAAAGCCGGGAACTAGTGCGTGCCCTCCGCCTTTACCTCTTGGCCCTTGGCACTTAGCCCTTCCCAATCGCGGCTTTCAAATCCAGCGAGCGAATCAGCCGGTGCAGGTTGTTTGGATGCAAACCGAGAGCGTTGGCCGCTTCCGTATAGTTGCCTTTAGACTGCCGTAGCGCGTTAAGAATCAGCTCACGCTTTGCCTGCTTGACCGCTTCATGGTATTTCGTGCCCGGCTGTCCCACCTCTGCGGCCTCCAGAATGCGTTCGGGCAAATCTTCGCTATCGATCACTTCGCCTGAGCCCAGGACCACGGCGCGCTCGATTGCGTTTTCCAACTCACGGACGTTGCCCGGCCAGTCGTAACTCTGTAAAAGAGTGCGCGCCTCAGGCGAGATGCCGGTTAAGTTTCGTTTGCATTCCTTGGCGTATTTAGCCACGAAGTAACTGGCCAGCAACGGAATGTCTTCGGGCCGTTCACGCAGTGGCGGCATAGTGACTTTGACGACGTTGAGCCGGTGATAAAGGTCGGCGCGGAACGTTCCTTTGGCGATTGCTTCTTCGAGGTTGCGATTGGTGGCCGCGATTACACGCACGTCGAGTTCAATTGATCGCGTCGTGCCCAGCCGCTCGATCTTGTGGTCCTGCAGAAAGCGAAGTAGCTTCGCCTGTAAGTGAGCGGCGAGCTCTCCGATCTCGTCGAGAAAGACAGTGCCGCCGTGCGCGACCTCGAGCTTGCCCTGTTTTTTCGCGACGGCGCCGGTAAAGGCGCCTTTCTCATGTCCGAATAACTCACTCTCTAACAGCGTCTCTGCCAGCGCCGCGCAATTGATCACTACAAACGGCTTGGCAGCCCGCGGACTATTCTCGTGCAGCGCGTGCGCGGCCAACTCTTTGCCCGTACCACTCTCGCCGCACACCAGAACCGCACTGGCGGCGGGGGCCACGCGCTGGATGAAATGGTACACTTCGCGCATTGGCCCACTCTCGCCCACCATGTTGTGTTCAATTGCCAGACTCGATCTAAGTCGCTCGTTCTCGTCTTCGAGCCACTCCATCTGACGCGCATTCTCTAAAGATACTGCCGCGATGCCGGCCACCCCAGCCAGCAGTTGCAGGTGACCCTCGTCGAATTGAACGACGGGGTCGGCGGTATCGAGATAAATCACGCCAATGATTTTTTCGAAGACGATTAACGGCACGCACATCAGCGAGGTGATTTGAGCAGCGAGCAGGCTATCAGCAGTGCGCAGTGTCTCGCTGGTGCGGATATCATTACTGAGAATTGCGACACCGTCTCTCAACACGCCATCGACTACGGTGCGGCTGATGTGGACCGGTTTGCCCTCGGCTCCTCGATTGCGGCCGTAAAGCGAGGCAAATTCTTTCTGTCCCTCGCTCATGAGGATGGCCCCGCAATCGGCCGGCACGACGTCAAAAATCGAATCGAGAATCTCTCGCTCGAGTTCTTTAGTATGACGCAGCAGATTAATCCGCGATCCGATTTTCAATAGCGCGGCCAGATCACGCCCGACTCGCTCATTATCATGCGGCTGAAGCCAAATCTGTTCCGTTTCATGTAAGAGCGCTTCGGGAGTCATTTGTTTGGTCGGTTGGGTCAATACCTTCGAATCATCCAAATGAACCAAGCTGGCTACGGCCTGGTCTTCCTCTTCGTGCAGGAAAAAAAGTAAGGCAATACTTCCGACTCTGACCTGATCAGAATGAGCCAGCGCATGTTCCTTTATTGGTATTCCATTAACAAAGGTGCCGTTGTAGCTATCGAGGTCTACAATGGTGAATTCGTCGCCCTGCCGTTTGATCAGGCAATGCCGGCGCGACACTGATCGGTGGTTCAGGGACACGAGGTTGACGGACTCACGCCCGATCGAAACCTCATCCGCGTGCAAAGAGAAAGTAGTTCCCTTTAACGAGCCATTAATGACGACCAGTCTGGGATTCATCAAATTAATTCTGTCTGCGTGTCAGTCAGGTTGCGATGATTGCCGGAGTCGGAAGCGCCGGTTCGCGGAGTTTAGCATATCGTAAGTGATAGCCGAACTATCACTTTTGATATGAAAAAGAGGCTGATTCTATTTCATTTGCGCTCAGCCTCAGCCGAGCCTGAGGCCTTAACTTGTCGGCAGTCAAGTTCTTACCTATTTGTGACGCGATCCGGCTGTGCTGCGGCACAGTAATCGCAGTTCATAAAGCTTGTAATCTTGTCATTAGAAAACGAGTCGTACAGAGTTTAGATTCGGGAATAAGAAGTTTCGAGAGATCGATTTGCCCCACAGCGACGGTGGCAGCAGGCAGGGAAACCTTAGCAAGAAAAAATCACTGCGGGCTGAAACCAGCAGCAACCCGAGGCTCCCACCGCTTCGGGTTGCTTTTTTCTGAAGCAAGCAAGTCCCAAGGTTCTTCTGAGAGGTCGCCGCTCCTCGTCGGGGGGAGTGACACAGACTTCCAAACGGGGCTGCGGCGCCAGCCGGGCCTGGTCGTAACAATGCTAGTTAAACTTTGCCGGACGACGTAAATCCCAGTTTTTCCCGCTCCGCTTTCGGAGAATCAAGTCTAAGAGGTGAAATCTGTGGAGAACTTGCTTGGATCCATGCCAGTGTGTTTTGACTGGCCAACACCTTGATTCAGTTTCACTGTCAAAGTAGTAACGGCGACCTCGCATTCCCAGATTTGATAATTCGTCGGGTTCATCGGCTTTGGGGCGCCCGCTTTAACGGCTGATAGGGGAATCTGTGTGAGTGTGAAGTCATTACGCACCCAGATGAGCGTAGAGCCCCCGCCGCCAACGATGATCGGCGGGTCAGCCGGAACAAGAGCCTTCTTGGATCGGCCCCCGCTTGCCCCTGTGCTGCTCTTCTTGGCAGCTGTTTTTGTCTTAGCCATGTTTGTTTGCTCCTTTGTGTGAGTGAGACGTTGGTGCTGTTGAATTAGCGTCTGGCCGCGGAACTTTGATCTAGATTTCTGCGGTAGCCTTGAATGTCGGGACGAGCGATATAACTCTTGAATACTTGCTCGCCCCATTTCTGTTGCAGTGATGAGAGCCCATTGGCGGCGCTCGTTAAATAGACCTGAGCATTGTTCTGGTCATTTGCTTTCTGACTCGCCATTCCTGCAATCATCCAGGCGCGCCAGTTTGATTCCGTTAACCCCGCGCCGGCAAAAAAAGTCTGCGCGTGTTTGGCCGCATCAATCGCAGTCTTCGCATCGCCGGCAGCCAGCGCGGCTTCGGCAAGGGCAAGCTGAGATTTAGCGAGGAGCAACGGATCGCCAAGCGGAACGGCGGCATCACTAGCTTGCTGGCACAACGCCTGCCCTGCCACTGCCCGGCCCTCAAGCGCCTGGGATAGTCCCAGCAGATACTTTCCCTGGACCGCTACGAACTTATCCTCAGCACCTGCCAGGTTGAGCGCTTGGCGGCTTTGCGCCTCGGCTTCGGGAAGGTGCCGTTGGCTTAAGGCGATCTGCGCCTCCACCAGACTAATCGCTGCCTGTAGTGCTGAATAGGAACTGCCTTGTTTCGCGATGTTCGAGGCTTCGCTGAGCAACTTGTGTGCCTCGTCGTCCTGGCCCAGCCACCGGAGCGTCGCGCCAAGGTTCAGCGAGGCATAGCCCTGGTAGAGTTGGTTGCCCATCGATTTGTATAGCTCATAGCTCTTGTCCAGATGCGAACGCGCTTCCGCGAATGATTCCTGATCGAAAAGCAGATTGCCTATGCTGCCTTGTGAGTAGGCTATCTGAGCTTGATCGCCCGTTTGCTCGGCAAGCTTAAGTTGATCCTGAAATGACTGGAGTGCCGCGTTGTAGTCGCCTTTCTGCTTATAAGCGCGGCCACGCAGCAGCAAAGCCTGTGAGGTCTCTGTTCGGTAACCCCCAGGCTGATAGAAAGCCAGAGCCTGCTCGGCATAACCCAAGCCGCGATCTGCTTCGCCACGTTGAATGAACAAGCTTGCCAGCGACAACCGGGCTCGCGCTTCATTCTGCTGGCCTCCGTACCTTTGGGCCGCCTGGAGTCCTTCCTGGAAATACTTTTCGGCATCGGTGTAATTGCCGCGCGCCAGGTGCACATACCCGACATCGATCGAGCCACGCGCCATCAGGCTCTCCATCTGGTTGGCCTGGGCCAGTGCCACTGCGTCGGTGGCATATTGTTGCGCCTGATCCGTTTTCCCTTCTTTAATGGCAACGCTGCTCAGTTGAAAGAGAATCTTGATCTGTTGGTACGCACTGTTAACTACCTTGGCGATGTCGCGCGCTTGCTCCAGTTGCACCCGAGCCTCGGCAACTTTGCCGGCGATGTCATTCAAAATTACGCCACGCTGAAAGGCCACTTCGGCGCGCCCTTCGACATTGCCCAGCGCCTGGTAGATGGTTTCGGCCCTGTCGAAAGCGGCGTTGGCTTCAGCGAGATTGTGTTTCCGGCCGTACAGTACGCCCAGGCGAAGAATTGCGGTCGCATTTTGCGCGTCCCGTTTTGTGGCCGCTACATAGCTCTCGATGGCCTTGTCCAGTTGGTTGTCCTTTTCATAGGCCCGTCCCAAATCGACATAAACGTAGGGCTGATCCGGTTGTCGACGCGCGATTTCTGAATAAGCGGCTATTGCCCGCGCAAAGTCCCTTCGAACGGTGGCGGTTATCGCGTCCAGATAGAGCGCGTCTACGGGCGTGAACAACGAACGATCTGGTGTCAATTCGCCAACTCGCAGGAGTTCGTCTTTCGCCTTACTGCTGTAGTCCAGTTCCATCCATGCCTCGGCCAAGCGCGCATGGGCCAATGCAAACTGCTCATCGCTACGAATTGCGAGCTCCAACGCTTTACTGGCTTGGAAAAAAGAACCCGCACGCAGGGCATTCGCGCCTGCCTCGAAAAGTCGCTCAGCTTCCGCAGTAGGCTTGTGCGGTTTCGCTCGCGTCACGTACCAAACGCCGAATGCTAACGCAACGATGATCAGCAAACCGGCGACCACATAGCCAATCGAAAGTCGTGGACGTTTGAAGATATCCGAAAGAGTTGCCAGCGTGCCGGTGGGCCGAGTATCAACCGCTGGTGAAATTATCCTGGTGACAGTACGATCCAGGGGCCGCGTCTCAGAATCAGCGCGCAGAGTTTGCAGTTCGGCGACTAACTCCTCGGCATTTTGATATCGAGATTCGGGCTTTTTTTCGAGCGCCTTAAGGGTAACGCGATCCAACTCGGCATTGATGTCTGAGTTGAATTGCGATGGCGGCGGTGGGTCATCCCGGATTACCTTTGTGCAAATCTCTACGCGGCTGACGCCGTCGAACGGAGGCTTGCCGGCGATGCATTCGTAAAGCAACGTACCCAGGGAGAACAGGTCGCTCCGCGCGTCAATCTCGACGCCCAGCGCCTGCTCAGGCGACAAATACATTGGTGTGCCGACCACCATACCTTCCTGGGTTTGCGTGTTCAGCAGAGTCTGCCACTCAGGGTCATTGACCCCGAGCGCGTTCGCGTTGATCTGCTTCGCCAGTCCAAAGTCCAGGACTTTCACTTCACCGCGATGATCGATCGCCACATTCGAAGGTTTGATATCGCGGTGTACGATCCCGTGGTGGTGAGCTTCAGCGAGGGCCCCGGCGACCTGCTCGATTATTTCGAGGGCGCGCGGAATGGTCAGCCTCTCGTTGTGCATTAGTTCGCCAAGTGTCTCGCCTTTGACCAACTCCATGACTATAAAAGGTTGTCCGTCGGCAGACTCTCCATAGTCATGAACCGTCGCGATGTGCGGATGTGAAAGGCCGGATACTGCCCGAGCTTCGCGCAGAAAGCGTCTGCGAAAATGAGCCCCCTTCTCGGTGCGACCGGCGTTTAGGGTCTTGATCGCCACCCTGCGTCCGAGCACAGTATCTTCGGCGATATAGACAGTTCCCATTCCGCCTTCGCCGAGCTTCTCGACAATCCGGTAATGGGAAATGGTCTGCCCGATCATGGGTGGGGCGCTCCTGTTGCCTTCAGAGAATCGAAAACAGGGAAAGAAAACAGACGCCGCTTCTGGATGAGATGCGGATTCGAGAAATGCCAAGTGCGACGAGGTATTCTGCGGCAAAGCGAAAACGATTTCAAGATAAATCTCAGAGAACTAAGGCGATAACGGCTCTGGCAGAAGTAATTTTCTTGCCAGACTCGATTGGATGCGAGTAATCTCAGCCAGCCCCAATGAGCGGTCTTTAACAGCTAGTTTGTTTCAAGTCTCCACCCTTGGAAAGGAAACTTGCGATGAGAAAAATCAAGGGCCTCGCGGCAAAAGTTGAGATGGGCGGGGCATATGGGAGTCCGCATCGTATTTACGACTTTGAGACGAAGCCAAGCAGGAAAAAGCCTGAGGCGATTGCTGAAGCCCTGCTGAAAAAAATCGCGGCCGATCTCGAAATCGACCCCAGCTTGTTTCAATTAAAGTTTGACAAGGTCAAGGAGAGCATCCTCGGTAGCCACGTGCTTTATCAGCAGTACCATGCCGGCAAACCGATCTCCGGCGCCTGGATTAGAGTTGATATCGACAAGGATAGACGGGTCTATAACATCCTTAATGATCTGGTTCCCGAGCCGGCGATGGCCAAAACCAGAAAGGCCGAGGCTAAGATCGCCGCCAGCAAGCGAACCAAGCAACTGTCTGAGAACGAGGCGAAGACCCGGGCGATCGAGGCTGCCGCGCCGGCCCGGGACGACGCGGTGAAAGTGCTGCATAGCGAACTGTGCTATTACAAGCAGAGCGGTGCACCTGCCTTGTCGTGGAAGGTGATCGTAAAAACGACGCCGGCAAAATCCCGGGGCCGGAAAGGTCGTCCAGCAGAATGGAAAATATATCTGGACGCTTACACCGGCGCTATCTTCGAGAAACAAAATCTCCTCAGATTCATAGATGGAAAGGGCCGCGTCTTTGATCCGAATCCGGTAGTGACGCTGAACGATACTGCACTTAACGACAAGTCCGAGCTGCCGGATAAGGTTTATTCGGAGGTGATCTTGCGCGACCTTAAAAGCGGCGGGTTCCTGGATGGCCCTTTCGTTACCACCAAAACAACCAGGAAGCGGGTGAGGCGAACGAACCACGATTTTCGCTTCAAGCGGCAGGATCGTCCTTTCAAAGAAGTGATGGTTTACTTTCACATCGATCGAGTCCAGCGTTATATTCAAACACTCGGATTCAAGAATGTGCTCAATCACCCGATCCCCGTGAATATCGATGGACAGCGAGATGACAACTCGCACTATAGTCCTTCGGACAAGGATCTGACGTTCGGCACCGGCGGCGTTGACGACGCAGAGGACGCCGATATCATCCTGCATGAGTACGGACACGCCATTCAGGATGATCAAGTGCCCGGCTTTGGCGCCAGTGACGAAGGCGGCGCGATGGGCGAGGGTTTTGGTGATTTTTGGGCGGCCAGTTTTTTCTCGGATGCGAAGCCGAAAGAAATGAAAGCCACGGTTGGCAATTGGGACGCGACCGCGTACAGTGGCGACGAGCCGCCCAACCTGCGCCGCGTGGACAGCAACAAGAAGTATCCCAAAGACATTGCCGGCGAGGTGCATGACGATGGCGAGATTTGGTCCGCCTGCCTTTGGGAATTGCGCAACACGCTCGGTCGCACAACCACAGAGCGGCTGGTCATCGCCCATCACTTCCTGCTTTCGCGCGATGCCGGCTTTGAAGACGGAGCGAATGCTTTGATTACCGCGGACAAGAACCTGAATAAAGGCAAGAATGAAAGCGCCATCCGCGAAGTGTTCATCCGGCGCGGCATTCTGCCGAATCCGAAACGAAAGAACCGGCGGGCCGGCACGCCCTTCGCAGATGTTCCGGTGAAGAAAACGCGCAACGAGAGTTGGAGCAAAGGAAAATAGACATTATCCGCTTCCTGAAAAGAGAGCAGTGCGACGACGTAAAATTGATGGATGTCCGATAGCCGGCGCGCTCCAGATGGTTGGCGACAAGTGGACCATGCTGGTGGTGCGCGATCTTTTTGCCGGGCCCAAACGCACTACCGAATTATTGGAAGACCTGCACCCGATTAGCAGCCGCACCTTGATGGGACGGCTGCGAGAGATGGAGCAGGACGAATTGCTTGTCAGAAACAACTATGGCGGCTTGCCGCGGCGTGTCGAGTATGAATTGACTGAGCGCGGACGCCGCCTGGTTCCTTTGCTCGATGCCTTGATGAAGACGGGCCAGGCGTTGGATTGCAATGAATGCGAAGAACGTAAGGAGCGCACCGGATATTATTGCGACTTCTGTCCCATACCGCGCGGCGAGCCGGTTTTCATCGAAGAACTTCCGCCGATCCGCGAACCCACGCCAGCGCCAACTCACCGTCCCAAGGATGATTCGATTGTGTTGTTATAAACCGGACCGCAGACGAACGTGAGGAAAGAAAGACATGCCTCATTACCTTCCGCATTACGCTCGGGCCAGAATCAGTTTAGTACTGGTGGCTCTGCTCTTGACCGCTGCCAGCGCCTGCTCTTTAACCAGGGGCAAAGGAATTGCGGAAGCAGCCGTCGTAAAGTTTCATGATCAGTTCAACGCCGCGCAGTATCACGAGATTTACGAGCAAGCTGACCAGGCGTTCAAGAAATCTGCGAGTGAAGATGAATTTGTCGCCCTACTCGAAGCGGTACATCGAAAGCTGGGGACAGTAAAGCAGGCGCATTCGTCAGGTTGGGGCATTAACACTACGATGGCGGGAACGATGGCGACGCTGACTTACGACATTGAGTTTAGTGACGGTAAAGGCAACGAGCAGTTTGTATTTCACATTAGCGGAGACAAGGCCGCGTCTATCATTACAACGTCAACTCGCCGCTCTTAATTACCAAATAAAGTCTTTTCTGATTTCATCTAATCCACAACCTGGTCCGGCTCGTTAGGCAGCACTTCGCCGGTGGGCAGAATGATCACGCGATGATCGGGCGTGATATGCTCTCCTTCGATGGTTACTTCTTCGCCGGTCGGCAGCGCAATCGGTAGATGATCGAGAAAACGCTCGGCATCAATGGCCGACATACAGCCAGTGCCTGCGGCGGTAACGGCCTGACGATAGACTGAGTCCTGCACGTCACCGCAAGCAAAAACGCCCGGGATGTTCGTAGCCGTTGAATGCCCCGACGTTTTGATGTAACCGACCGCATCCATATCGATCTGACCCTTGAACAGGTGGGTGTTGGGTTTGTGGCCGATGGCGATAAATACGCCTTCGCAATCGAAGACTTTCTCTTCACCCGTTTCCACATTTCGCAAGTGCACGCCGGTCACTCCCTGCTCCGGCGTGCCTATGATGGCGACCACGTCTGTATTCCAGATGAACTCAATCTTGTCGTTGCGAAATGCTTTATCCTGCATGATTTTAGACGCACGCAGTTTGTCACGGCGATGAACCACAAAAACCCGCTTGGCATAACGTGTCAGGAACGTCGCCTCTTCCATCGCCGTATCTCCACCGCCCACCACCACCAAATGTTTGTTGCGAAACGCCGGCAGCGGGCCGTCACAGGTGGCGCAGGCCGAAACTCCGTTGCCACCGAATCCGTGCGGCGTTTTTGCTTCGCCGGGAATGCCCAGCCATTTCGCCGACGCCCCTGAGGCGATGATCAAGGTCTCGGCTTTGATGAGCTTATCTTTGGTGTAAAGCTTGAATGGCCGCTCGCTGAGATCGACATGCGTAATCCACTCTTCCAGAAACTCAGTTCCAAAGCGTTCGGCCTGTTTGCGGAACTCGACCATCAAATCGGGACCCTGAATACCCTCGGAAAAGCCGGGGTAATTTTCGACATCAGTAGTGATCATCAACTGACCACCGGGGGTGGTTTGCTTTTCGTGATCGGTCGGCGCGTCGACCAGCAAAGGGTTCAGGCTCGCGCGGGCGGCATAGATGGCGGCGGTCAGTCCCGCGGGTCCCGAGCCGATGATTACGACCTGGCGGCTAAGTTCTTGTTTGGTCAAGCTGGATTCCGTCTCCTTCCCCGAGGCTTTGGAAGCGCTAATCTCAGGAAATATGTTGGCGTTTTCGGTTGCGCGTATAGTATAACTAGAGGTGTACAAGTTAGTCGAACCAGGCTGGCCCCAGCCATTTTGTGGCCTGAACCTGCATCCACCATTCCCGATTCGGCCACGCTTCGAGAGATACGATTGAGAACCATCTCGGACGAAAATAGCAATTCGGCTCGGCCAATTCGGGCGATAGCTGTGCTCGGCGCCGGCACGATGGGTCACGGCATTGCCCAGGTGGCGGCGGCGGCGGGCTATGCGGTGATCATGCGCGATCTGGATAGCGACGCGGTCACGCGTGGTGTGAAATCAATCCAACGCAATCTGGCAAAAGCGATTCAGCTTGGCAAGATCAGTGATGCCGATCGCGATGCCACCTTACAGCGAATTGATGGGACGACGGGTTTGGCGGAAATTCGTGACGTTGATCTGGTCATCGAGGCTGCGCCTGAGAATCTCGAATTGAAACAGAACCTGCTGCGCGAAGCCGAAGCCCTGGTCGACCGCGATTGTATCTTTGCCACCAATACTTCTTCCCTCTCAATCGGCGAAATCGCTTCCGCTTCGACCCGGCCCGCGAAGGTTGTCGGCATGCACTTTTTCAATCCCGTACACATCATGCGCCTGGTCGAAATAGTTCGGGGCGAACAAACCGGCCCCGCGACGACGGCCACTGTCCGCGAGGTGGCCGTGCGCATGAAGAAAGAGCCCATCATCGTGCGCGATGTGCCGGGATTTGCGTCCAGCCGTCTGGGTGTGACGCTCGGACTCGAGGCGATGCGGATGCTGGAACAGGGGGTGGCCAGCGCGCGCGACATCGACACGGCGATGGAACTCGGATATAACCACGCGATGGGCCCACTGCGTCTGACTGACCTGGTGGGACTTGATGTGCGACTGAATATCGCCGAATATCTGCACGGCAAACTGGGTTCGGAAACATTCCGCCCGCCAGAGATTCTGCGGCGCATGGTCAGCGAAGGGAAGCTCGGCAAAAAGAGCGGCGAAGGTTTCTATAAATGGAACGAGCAGGAACAGGGTCAAAGAGCATATACTACTTAGCCTGATTGCGAACGAGGTTTGGGAGCAGTGAAGATATCGTGGCGACTGTTATGAGCACTCCGTCTCAAAACGAGGAGAGACGATTTGCGCTGCGCATGGCGTTGCGTCTTCCGATTGTCGTCTCTGGGCGCTCTGAAGACGGTGCAGCATGGAGCGAACCGACTGAGACCGACGACATCTCAACTTCCGGCGCGCTGTTTCATCTGAACCAAAGGGTGGCCATCGGCGAAAAGCTCTACATCCGCGCGCACCGCCCTGATGGATCTCCGACCGAAGCCACCGCGATGGTGGTGCGTCTTTCGCCGGCGATTTATGGCACGGCCAGAGTCGGCGTGCAGATTGCCGAACCCGCGGAAAACTGGACGCGCTTGTTTGTTTCCTGGGTGGCCGATGAACAGGCCAACACGCCCGGGGAAGCCGCGAACGAATCAGCCACCTGAGAAAAACGCGGGAGCGCGAACGCACCTTTACGGCTGCGTCAGTTTTCGTTTTCCTTCCTGGGCGTCGCGGTAAGCTCCACCGCTAACTTCACCAATCTTGATCGCCGCTTCGAATTCCTTCAACGCTTCAGCTTTCTGATCGAGGAACGCGAGGATGCGGCCCATGGCCTCGTGCGCGCGCGAAAGCAGGGCACGATCGGTTTCCGGCGAGGCCGCCTGGACCGCAAAGCCATAGTTGGCCAGGGCCCGGTTCAATCGCTGCGTCTGCAGATCGTCGTCGGTCGTGTCCCGCGCCCAGAGACTGGCGGTTTGGCCCAAAGCAAAAAACAGGCGGGCGTCGCCCGGATATTCCTGCAACAGGGATTTCAGCCGAGTCTCTGCCGCCTCATAATTTCGCGTCTGGAGCAGTTTTTCGACTTCCGTAAGACTTTTGACCAGCGCCGAAGTGCGTGTCGGGTCGAGGGTCTCACGCGTTTCCGCGGCTGGATCGATCAGCCACAGCGAGTAACGAGCGTGCGCCTTACGAGCAGCGAGGGCACGATCGCGTGCGGCGTTGACCTCTGCCAACCGCTTGCCTTCACGCACCGGATCAAAGCCGGCAATCATATCGGCGAAGAAATTTGCCACATCAAAGCCCGAGCCCTGAAAGTCGCGCAACTGATCGGCAAGAAAGAAATCGAGCACTGCCCCTTTTTCGTAATCATCCGCCAGGCGAGCAATCGCTTCATCCATGATAGCGCTGTGGGCTGATTCCACTTCGCGAGCGATTGTCTTGCGCGCAGCGTCGTCCTTTGCCTGCTGCAAACGAGTGCGTTGAATGGTGGTGAGCGCGGCTAACCGCAACGATTCCTCAAAACGCGCGTCGGCGGCCGCGACGAACGATCGCGCCACGACCATGAATACATCCGGCGATACGGTGGCGCCTTCTTTCGTGCGCGCATCTATCAATTGCTTTACTTGTTCGCGATGAGCGGCAACGTCCTTGTTGAACTTCAGCACCAGCGGATCGATTATGAATTGCAGATAGCCGCGCCGCAGTTCTGAGGAAGTTGGATCGGTGCCCTCGGGAACGATCGCGTAATAGTCATCCGCGATCACGCGAAAATTGACTGCGCCCGGCGCTGCCATCAAATCGGGAACGATGAAGAAACGTCGGTCATGCGCTCGCGTCGTGTAGTTAATAACTCCGCTCTTCTTTTTGTCAGGACTCTTGACGCGCACGCGCTCGGTGGACACCAGAATCGGTCGCGTGTGCAGGTAAGACAGCACCTCGCGCACCATCTCTGCCGCCGGCTGTCGCATGCGATCACCTTCGGCCTGATAAGCGCGCATGTAAGAGACCAAACGTTCGTCGATGCCGGACTTCTTGTAGAACTCGCGCACCAGGGGCGCAAAGTCGAGCACTTCCAGAACACCGCCGGGGAGATCTTCGGAACGATCCGGCGCTTCCAGTAGTGGCGGCGGACCGAGGGCGTAAGCCAGCGAGACATAGCGGGCTGCCTGATCGGCGGCCGTAGCCGGCGCAGGTAATTTACTTCGTTCGAAGTAAGACTTAAGTCGCTCGCGCAGGCCCGCATCCAGATTTGCCTGGTCCTTGCGCACCAGCGCGCGGAAAGCCGATGGCTGTTTGCCGGATGGCGTCGGGTCAAAGCCGGCGGCATCAAGCGCAGCCATCACGATAACCAAACGCGCATCAGGTTGCAGGCTGACGCCGTATTCGGAAAGCTCGAACGGCGCGCCGGGGCGCGTCTGCGGCGATGGCGGAGTCGGCGACGGGGAAGTCTTTGGTTGCGCCTGCCCGGCCCCGGCAACCAGAGCAGTAACTAACAGGAAAAAAGCTTTTCTGATCATGTGTTAGATTGCCTGAAAATCTCAGCAGGAATTCGAATGGTCTATGTTAACTGATGCCTCACGACTGGTAAAACGACGAAACCGTGATTTCAGATGTCCGACGGCCAGAGGTAGATGCCAGCGGGCAATAGCCCCCTCAAATCCATTCACGCGCAAACAGGCCGAGACTCACCCGACATCAGGGATCCAAAACTTTTGCCCGTTTACTTCAAGTCTCTTCAATCCGCGCGCCGCTAATTCATCTTCCGCCAGTCCAAGATACGTAAAGTGAGGCAAATCACTGAGCACCGTCTGAAACCAGCCATGACTGGCCAGAATCTTTCGTATCCTCTCGTCCTGAAATTCATTCGCATCAAAGGCCAGCATGGCGATGTGCTGCGAAGTTCCGGGCGCGGCGATCGAATAGAGCACTGACTTTGATAAGTCTTTGCTGAAGAAGATTCCCTCTTTTTCGAGCTCGAGGACTTCGGGCACCTGCTCGGTCACCGGCAAGGTTCGCAGGCGTTCGGTCCTTTCGGCGTCCAATCGTTCGACGTTCGTCCAATGATCCAGCGCCGGCAGGAAGCGTGAATTCCACAGCCGCACGGTATCTGCGTAACTGCGGCGCGCGGCTTCGGCGCCATCGCGCGGAGAAATATCCAACCCGGCGGCGCGTGCCTTTGCGCGGGCTTTCAATAGCGCCGTCATGGCCGCGGGCTGCAACTCGATCACAGCGTCACCAATCGTGGCCGCGGCCCGCCCGGCCGCCTTCTGAAAACGCGACACCTGATCTTCGCTGCGGAAGACGCAGAGCGGTGGCGGCAAAATATCTTCCGACCCGACAAACATCGCGCCGTAATCATGCAGCACCCGTTGCGCGACTGAATCATTCGGCGGACAGATATCCGCGATCGCTTTTCCGCGGTGCTCCAACGCGCTCTCTAATGCGGCATAGAACGGTGAAGAGTGGAGCGTCGTCGTTGATTTCTGTTTGGGCTTCGGCATTGGCTTAGAAGTCAGGATCCCAAATACGCATCATAGTCCGCCTGTCCGATAAGCATCAAACCGAAGTCACGTGTCAGAAGCCCGACCGTTAGGGAGGGCCAGCTTGTCTTCTACTCATTATAAGCAAAGTTGATTATCATTCGTCAGATGAAAGGCCCTCGGGTGATTGAGCGGGTTCTGTATTGCCCTTGCTGACGCGCGGGCTTCTGACACTTGGCTGATGCTCGCACTCGTCGCAGAAATCATCGACACTTATCAGCGGCACGGCTGGGAGTTGCGGCGTGTGCTTTTGAGGCCAGAAGCGCGCGCTGCTCTGAATGAAAGCTCACAGAGACTATTCAAAGATGCGCTATTGGTTGATTCCGATTTCGACGCGCTGTGGTTCTCTCGTCCTTCACATGCGGGCCGCGAAGCATGGGAGCTGCGCCAGGTCGCGACCCAACCTTACGCCCTCTTTGAAGCTTTTGAAGCCGACGAAGATGAAGAACTGAGAGAAGACGCGCGGCGTGAGATGGAAAACCGAATGCGGGATCAGGTCAGGCAAACTTGAGTGACGTTACTGGTCCTTTCCCATCCTTACCGGAACTTCAACGCGTTGGCCGTCGCGGATCACCACAATCTTAATGATCTGATCGGGCATGGCCCGCTTGATGCGCGAACGGAGTTCCGCCGAAGTGCGAATCGGCGCGCCGTCAAATTCCGTAATGATATCCTTCTCCTTGATACCGAAAAGAATTGCGGGATTGTTTGGATAAAGGTAATCGATGCGTACACCGTAGGTTTTGGTTTCGGGAATCGAGATTTCCGTTGTCCGGCTATCCCCATATCCGAAAAAACCTTTGCCTTCAGGCCGATTGTCAAACACTTCTTGCAGTCGCTCGAACTCATCTTTTGAAATGGTGGTCAGTTGCGTTTTCTTTATCACGCCGTCGCGCAGAAAAATCACCTCGACGGTTTTACCCACTGGAGTTTGACGCAGGAGGTTCATTATCTCGTCGCTTTTCGTTACCGTACGCCCATCGAATGTCGTGACGATATCGCCACCGACCAGCCCGGCCTTATCGGCGGGAGAACCGGGAGGCTCGACCACTTTAAAGGTGACGCCGCCACTTGCGTTGGTGAATTGATTGACTCCAAAGTACGACCGAGGTGCAGTAGAAAACATCGGCGGACGCGGAGTACCACGATTCTTAAACATGCTCAGCAGGCCGCCCGAAGCAAAAAATAGCGCCAGCACAATCCACATCCAGGACATGCCGGTAAAACCCAGGCGACGGCGCCGCGGAAAACCTCGTCCGCTCTGCGGCGCCAGCGGCGCATTCAT
>WNFJ01054438.1_pt1 | contig 24772 bp, 21 predicted proteins | sample 5400461 | NCBI WGS metagenome assembly WNFJ01 (sample SAMN13153349, study PRJNA577476) | soil metagenome | isolation source: 115 cm saprolite on Douglas fir-dominated hillslope | place: USA:California | collected 2013-09-17
GTTTCTGCCGCGGGCGTTGTATGAGCGTTTCAATTTGGAAGTGCTGGCGACCACCGATTCTCCGCTCGATTCGCTGGCCGAACACAAGGCCATCCGCGAGTCGAACTGGAAGGCGAGGATACTACCGACCTTCCGCCCAGACCCGGTTGTCGATCCTGAATTTGCGGGATTCGCCGAAAATCTTGCGAAGCTCGGCGAGAAGACGGGGGAGGACACTTCGATGTGGGCGGGCTACCTGAGCGCGCTTCGAGCGACGCGCGTCCGCTTCCGCGAACTTGGCTGCACGGCGACCGATCACGGACATCCCACCGCGCGAACCGCGAATTTTTCCCCAGCACAGGCTGCGGAACTCTTTCGTCGGGTGATCGCCGGCAACGTCGATGCCCAGCAACAGGAGCTCTTTCGCGCTCAAATGCTGACAGAAATGGCGCGGATGAGTCTCGAAGACGGCCTCGTCATGCAGATTCACCCCGGCAGCGTGCGCAACCACAATCGCAAGCTCTACGAGCGATACGGCCGCGATGTGGGCGCGGACATCCCGATGCCGACAAATTATGTGGACGCTCTTCGCCCGCTGCTCGATCAGTTTGGCAACGAACGCGATCTGACGATCATTCTTTTCACGCTCGACGAGTCAGCCTACAGCAGGGAACTGGCTCCGCTGGCCGGACACTACCCGTGCCTAAGGCTTGGACCGCCGTGGTGGTTTCAGGACAGTCCGGAAGGAATGATGCGTTTCCGCCAGCATGTGACGGAGACGGCGGGCTTCTACAATACGGTGGGTTTCAATGACGATACTCGCGCCTTCCTCTCGATTTCGGCACGGCACGATATGGCGCGGCGTATGGATTGTGCCTTTCTGGCGAAGTTGGTCGCCGAGCATCGGCTAGAGGAAGAAGAGGCTTTGGGAGTGGCGCAGGATCTCGCATATCGGTTAGTTAAGAAGGCATATCGACTGTAGAAAACGACATGGCGGAGACGACGGCTTTCAACAACCCGACACCAGGCACTCTATCCGCGGACACACGACTGGGACGCGTGCGCTGGACGGTCTGCGCCATGCTGTTCGTCGCCACTTCGATCAATTACATGGACCGCCAGGTAATCGCGATCCTCAAGCCCACACTCGAGCACAGCATCGGCCTGACGGAGGTGAGTTATGGCTACATCGTGGACGCATTTCAGATCGCGTACGCAATTGGATTGCTCGCGGCCGGTCGGCTAATCGACAAACTGGGCACGCGCATCGGCTACATGCTGGTAATGGTGACCTGGAGCCTCTCCGCCATGGGCCACGCGCTGGCCAGCACTGTGCTGGAGTTTGGGTTTGCGCGCTTCTTCCTCGGGCTCGGCGAATCCGGCAACTTCCCCGCCGCGATCAAGACCGTGGCCGAGTGGTTTCCGCAGAACGAACGCTCACTGGCTACGGGCATCTTCAACTCCGGAGCAAATGTTGGGGCGATCCTGGCTCCGGCCATCGTGCCGTGGGTAACGCTGCGCTACGGCTGGCACGCGGCTTTTCTGACTACCGGCATTTTCAGTGTGCTCTGGATTCTGTGGTGGTTTCGTTATTACCGCAGGCCCATCGATCATCCCACGCTCACAGCGCGGGAACTGCGGCACATTTACCAAGAAGCGGCCACCGATTTGGGCCCGTCGATGCCTTGGCGGCGATTGTTGGGATGCCGCCAGACATGGGCTTTCTCTGTCGCCAAGTTTCTCACTGATCCGATCTGGTGGTTCTATCTTTTCTGGCTGCCGTCTTATTTCAGCGCGAAATTCAACCTGAACCTTTCTCATCTTGGGCTGCCGCTCATCATTGTTTATAACATTTCGGTGGTTGGCAGTATTGGTGGAGGCTGGCTGCCCGCGCCCTTCCGCCGCCTGGGACTTTCGCCCAACTACGCGCGGCTTGGCGCCATGCTCGTCTGCGCTTCTCTGGTCGTCCCCATCTTCACGGCCGCAAGCGTCAAGTCATTGTGGACCGCCATCGCGCTGATCGGCGTCGCCGCGGGCGCGCACCAGGGCTGGTCTGCCAATCTTTTCACGACATCATCGGACATGTTTCCACGGAGTACCGTGGGCGCGGTAGTCGGGATCGGTGGGATGGCGGGATCCGTCGGCAGCGCGCTGTTTGCCTTCCTCGCAGGACACGTTTTGCAACTGACGCACAGCTATCGGATCTTGTTCGGCATTGCGTCCAGTTCTTATCTGCTGGCTCTGGTCATTATGTATCTGCTGGCCCCAGGACTAAAGAAGGTGGAAGTCGCCGAATGAGTCTCTACTGCGCCACTGGCGGCGTCGAAAGCGATCTGCTTCCACAGTTGCAAGATCTGCTTGCGGAGAGTCTTGCCAAGCTGGGGCATCGAAATCGCGTGCTCGTTGTACCTCCCGATCAGAGCCGCATACATTCCCGCTCTGGGGATCTCACTCGGTATGCGTGGGAGTATTACGGTGGTCGTTTGCAAGCGGTTCTGCCTGCGCTTGGCACGCATGCTGCTATGCAGCCCGATCAGATCACGCGAATGTTTGGCGCTATTCCGCAGGAGATCTTCCGCGTCCACAACTGGCGGACCGACGTCGAAACTCTCGGCGAGGTCCCGGCGGAGTTTGTCCATGAGCAATCGGAAGGCAAGCTGAATTATGCGTGGCCGGCCCAGGTGAATCGGCTGATCACACAGGGCGGTTTCGATCTGATTCTCTCTATCGGTCAAGTCGTGCCCCATGAAGTCATCGGCATGGCGAATTACAACAAGAACATTCTTGTAGGCATCGGTGGCCGTGAAAGCATAAACCGCAGTCATTACCTGGGGGCGGTTTACGGGATGGAGCGCATCATGGGCCGTGCAGAGAATCCTGTACGCAACGTTCTCAATTACGCTTCCGATCATTTTCTGGGGCATCTTCCCATCGTTTACGTGCTCACCGTTGTCGGACGCGCCGCAGACGGTGGGCTTGCCGTCCGCGGCCTTTTCATCGGCGATGACGCCGAGTGCTTTCATCTCGCCGCCGCGCTGAGCCTGAAAGTGAATTTCGAGATACTAGACGCGCCCATCCGGAAGGCTGTCGTTTATCTTGATCCCCATGAATTTCACAGCACATGGCTCGGCAACAAGGCCATCTACCGTACGCGCATGGCGCTCGCCGACGGCGCTGAGTTGATCGTCCTCGCGCCCGGCGTGAGAGGATTCGGCGAAGATAGGGCCATCGATGCCCTCATTCGCAAGTACGGCTATCGCGGAACTCCGGCGACGCTCGAAGCGGTGAATGCTAATGCGGATCTCGCCAGCGACCTAAGCGCGGCCGCTCACCTTATCCACGGCTCCTCCGAAGGCCGTTTCACGATTAGGTGGTGTCCAGGAGATCTCAACAAAGAAGAAGTTGAAGGCGTGGGCTTTGAGTTTGGCGATTTGAAAACGATGCTCGCACGCTACAGCCCGCAGATGCTTCGCCATGGCTACAACCGTGTTGATGGCGAAGAAGTCTTCTTTATTCCCAATCCCGGGTTAGGGTTGTGGGCATACCGCGATAAATTGTAACGATGAAACAATGACGACCAACATCTTCAGCCTCGAAGGCAAGACCGCAGTCGTATTCGGAGGCACATCCGGGATCGGGCGTGCGCTAAGCCTCGGCCTCGCAGATGCCGGAGCCGATGTCGTCGCCTCTGCGCGCCGCCAGGAACACGTCGATGCAACAGCAGCCGAGATCGAGCGGCGCGGACGCCAAACGTTGCGCCTCCGCTCGGATGTGTGCAACCGCTCCTCGCTCGAACAACTACTGGCGGCCTCACTCCAGCACTTCGGCAAAGTCGACATCCTTATTAACTGCGCCGGAACAATTAAGCGTACGCCCGCCCTCACCATGCCGGAAGGCGAATGGACCGATATCGTGAACACGAACCTCACCGGGACGCTGCGTGCTTGCCAGATTTTCGGTAAGCACATGCTGGAACGTGGCTACGGCCGCATTGTCAATATCGCGTCTCTCAACAGCTTTGTTGCGCTCAGCGAAGTCGCAGCATACGCGGCCAGCAAGTCGGGCGTTGTGTCGCTGACACGCTCGCTTGCCGTGGAGTGGTCAAAGAAGGGCGTTACGGTGAACGCCATCGCGCCCGGCGTCTTCCGCACCGCCCTGAATGCAGATCTGCTCGACAGCACGCCGCGCGGCCAGGAACTGCTGATGCGAACGCCGATCGGCCGCTTCGGCAGAACCGAAGAACTCGTCGGAGCTGCGGTCTATCTCTGCTCCGATGCCGCGTCTTACGTTACCGGGCATACTCTGATTGTCGACGGCGGTTTTCTGGCCAGCGGCGTCAACCAATAAGAGTGGAAGGAACGTAGGACGACTTGAGATGATGCAATCGGCGGTCTGAGAAACGCCTCGATTGCGGAAGGGGATCGCATGCGTTGCACACGACGTAGCTTGCTCGCGGGTTTAGGACTGGCAGGACTTGGGGCGGCAATGCCTTCACTGGTCAAGAGAGCGGCAGCCTCTTCATTAACGGATTCGTTGGTGTCGGTAGAGACTGGCGCAGACACCTGCCCGTTCCGGCTGGCAGTAATCAATGACGAGATCACGCAGGACTTCGAAAAAGCATGTCAAATTGTGTCCGGCGACTTCGGGCTGCATTGGATCGAGCTGCGCTCCATGTGGGACAAGAATGTGACCGTACTCGACGCGAAACAAGTCGAGGATGCAAAGAAAATTCTCAAGGAACACAAACTGCGAGTCACGGATATTGCAAGCCCGCTGTTCAAGACGGACTGGCCTGGAGCTCCGCGGTCACCGCAGAGTGAAACACGCGACCAATTCCATGCGGACTTCGATGCCAGCGCGCAGGATAAACTGCTCGAGCGATGTATCTCGCTCTGCAAGTCTTTCGGCACGGACCGGATTCGCTGTTTCGATTACTGGCGGCTGGACGACCAGAAGCCCTACCGGCCGGCGATCAACGCCAAACTGCGGCAGGCTGCGGAACGTTGCGCCAAAGACAACCTGGTCCTATTGCTGGAAAACGAGATGTCCTGCAACACGGCAACCGGCGAAGAGGCAACCGCCGTGCTGAAGGCGATTCCAAACAAAAACTTCATGCTGAACTGGGATCCCGGCAATGCCGCCGCCCTGGGAAGCAAACCGTATCCAACCGGGTATGAGTTGCTGCCCAAAGACCGCATTGGGCACTGTCACTGCAAAGATGTGGTGAGCAACCCCGAGCACAAATACGATTGGGCTCCGGTAGGCGCCGGCATCGTGGATTGGGTTGGGCAACTTCAGGCGTTGCGGCGTGATGGCTTCCACTACGGGCTGAGCCTCGAGACCCACTGGCGCGGCGCAGGCACGCCCGAGGCGTCCACACGCATTAGTATGGATGGACTCAAGAAGACGCTGACAAAGGCGGGTATCTCCTGCTGATCACGAATCGCGATATATATCGATATAGATTAAGGAGAAACGATGGTTACACGGCGTGAGTTTCTCGATGCGCTTGCCGTTGGAGCGGCCGGACTCGCTGTAGGAACTACGGCAAAGAGCTATGGCGAGATCCTGGGAGCGAATGACCGCCTCAACTTTGCCGTGATCGGCCTGAATGGCCGCGCCTACGCTCATCTCGCGGCGCTTAAGGCGAACCGGAGCGCTGCCCGCATCTCGCATGTCTGCGACGTGGACAGTAATATCCTCAAGAAGTTCGCCGACCGTACGCAGCAGGAAATGGGCGAGCCTCCGGTCGCCGAGAAAGACTTTCGAGGGATTCTCGAGCTGAAAGACGTGGACGCCATCACGATTGCGACACCCGAACACTGGCACGCACCGATGGCCATCGCCGGTTTACAGGCGGGTAAGCACGTCTATGTCGAGAAGCCATGCAGCCACAACCCTGCTGAAGGGAAGATGCTGGTGCAGGCGCAGCAGAAGTATCGCAAACTGGTGCAGATCGGCACACAGCAGCGCTCTTCACCTCACACCATCGAGATCGTCGACAAAATTTATGCGGGCATTATCGGCAGGCCCTACTTCGCGAAGTGTTGGTACGTCAATACGAGGAAGTCGATTGGCACCGGCAAAGAAGTGCCCGTGCCTCCGCAGCTTGATTGGGACCTGTGGCAGGGGCCGGCGCCGCGCCGTCCGTATAAGGACAATGTGCATCCTTATAACTGGCACTGGTTCAAGATTTACGGCACCGGCGAAACGCTCAATAATGGCACGCACGAGGTCGATGTCTGCCGCTGGGCGCTGGGCGTCGACTATCCGCAGCGGGTTACTTCTTCAGGTGGCAGATACCATTTCAAAGACGACTGGCAGTTTTATGACACGCTGGTGACCAGCTTCGAGTACGAAGACAAGATGATTTCGTGGGAAGGAAAGAGCTGCCAGGGAATGAAATATTACGGCCGCGATCGCGGTTCGACGATCATGGGAACCACGGGAACGGTGCTTGTGGATCGCGATGGCTACGAGATCTACGATTTAAAAGGAAACAAGACAAGCGAATTCAAGGCTGGCCATACCACTTCATCTGCCGATCTGATCGGCAGCGATTCCATGACGGACGCCCACTTCGCGAACTTCATCGCGGGAATCCGGAGGGGCGAGAAACTCAACGCTCCTATCGCTGTCGGCAACGTTGCGGTTACCATGCTGCAGCTTTCCAACGTGGCGTGGGAAGTGAAACGCGCACTGCAGCTCGATACGAAAGACGGACGAATCCAGGGAGATGCGGAAGCGATGAAGATGTGGGGCCGCGAGTACGAAAAGGGCTGGGCGCCGCATGTCTAAAACAAACAGGTTCTCTCGCCGGGATTTCGTTCGCTCCAGCGCACTGGTTGTGTCGGCGTCTGCCGCCCCGAGCAATCTTTTCGCAGTGACTGACGAACCGCCATCGACCAACGAAGCATCGCCGATTCGTTTGGGCCTTGCTAGTTACACCTTCCGCAACTTCAGCCGAGCACAGATGATCGGCTTCGTGAAACAAGTCAACGTGTTCGCGTTGAATGCGAAAGACGTCAAAGGCCATCTCCCGATGGACTCGAAGGAAGAGGCGGCCGCGCTTGTGGATTATGCTGCGGCGGGCATCAAGCTTCACGCTGCAGGCACCATTTATTTTGCGAAAGATGAGGATGCGGACATCCGGTCTAAGTTCGAATACTGCAAGCGAGCAGGTATCGGCGTGATTGTCGCAGGCGATCCTACACCGGAAACTCTGCCGCGCATTGAAAACTTCGTAAAGGAATACGACATCCGCATCGCGATCCACAATCATGGCCCCGAGGATAAGTTCTGGCATTCGCCGCTGGATGTTTTGAAGGCGGTGAAGAACATGGATCCGCGCGTCGGCTGCTGCATCGATGTCGGGCATACGGTTCGCGCGGGCACGGACGTGGTTCAGGCGATCCACGAAGCAGGTCCGAGGCTGTTTAACGTACACATGAAGGATCTCACGAACTTTGAGAGCAAGGAGAGTCAGGTCGCGGTGGGAGAGGGCATCATGCCGGTGAGGAAGATGTTTGAAGCCCTCATCGCGACCAGATACAAGGGCTTTGTCGATTTGGAATACGAGATTCATCCCGACGATCCGATGCCGGGCGTGATCGCCAGCTTCGCCTATATGCGAGGCGTCCTGGCAGGCATGGGATTCGCGAGCAAAGACTGAAGACGAAGCAACCCGAGCTAACCGTAGATTCTGATCGACATTAGTGTTGTCGCAGAGCGCCACGCAGTACATAGACGGCGACATGAGCAGGCGTTCATGAGGGAGATCCCAAACAAACTCTGAATGCTGTGATTCGTGTCGCTTAGGGCTTTTAAGCAAACCGCCCCGTATCTCGCTCATCTGTAACGACGTTGTACCAAGAAATTCCCTGGAGCTTGCTAGAGCGAGGTCTTAGTTCTCGATCCACTTATTGGAAGCTGTCGCGCCGCAAGATCATGCATCGTACTCTTGATACGGATGTAACTGCTGCGCTCTGTTACAAAAACCGAACGAACTGCCGATTTCTCGTTGTTAGACGGAAGAATGTGATTAACGGTGTCTCAGGACGTTAAAGAAGCGCTGAATGGCACACTAGTACCCTGTTTCGGGCGATTTAAAGAGTATGTGACTAACGATGGACTAATAGAGCCGCGGAACTCCATTTTCTTATTTCCGGACAAAAGACTTGCAGGGAAGTACAGTGCTCCGCATTTCTCGATTTTGTGCTTGACAGCAGAAATAACTTAACCTAACTTGTCAGCCCAATACTACAGGCAGAGACGTGGCATTAACTGTTGCACTCGGCTTTGCCTTTCCCAGGGCGATAGCGCAAGACGTTTATAAGTTCCAGCAAGCGAATAAATACCTTAAATAGCTTAGCAAGCACCGGGAGAAGTGTGTTTGTCGGGGCCGTAGATAATCCGCTATTCAAGCCGGCCAAAATCTGTGGCTAAATTAGGTCCCTGATGTCGTTTGTGTTTCAGCGGAAAGTGGTACTCGTCGGATCGGGTAATTGATGGGGAGGTCTTCAGATGACTCGTTGGGCGCGCGCAGCTCTTACGTCAACTGTGCTTTTCTTAGTTACCCTTGGGAATCCGGCTCCCCTTCATGCGGCGAACGGTCCATCCATTACAAGTCTTACTCCGAACTCGGGCGCCGTGGGTGCGTCTGTAACTATTGCCGGAAGCGGCTTCGGTTCGACCCAGGGAAATCAGTTTGTATTTCTCAACGCAAACCATTCGGAAAAGCAGCAATGTAGGCACCGTCCAACAAAATCGGCACCATCGCTGTAGACCTGGGCTCGATTACAGTGATCTCCTTGAGACTCTCTTCACGAAGGACCCGTGCTAATGATCACCTTGCCATAGTTGCTTCTGCTCTTCACCGCAACAAGAGCCGCGGGCAGTTCATCGAAGCTCAATACTTTCCCAATCAGCGGTCTAAGTAGCCCTTGTTCGTACAAGCGAGTCAGCTGCTGGTGAACCTCACGGATTTGAGAAGGAGCATGTTTCCAGTATTCGCTCCAATAAATCCCAACCAGCGAGATATTCTTCAAGAGTATCCGGTTTACGAGGATTGAGGGGATTACCCCGCTTGTGAAGCCAACTGCGACGAGGCGTCCCTCCCAAGCGATACATCTGAGGTTCTGCTCAAACACGTCGCCCCCAACCGGATCTAAGATGACATCAGCGCCTAGCCCATTCGTGGCATTCCGGATCGATTTCGCAAACTCGACTGTATTGTCGAATACACAATCCGCGCCCAACTTACTGCACACTGCCGCTTTCTCAGCATTACTGGCTGTTGCTATGACCGTGGCGCCGATTGCTTTACCGAGTTGAATCGCAGCACTTCCAAGTGCTCCGGCGCCTGCGTGCACGACAGCGACTTCGCTTCGTTGAAGCTTGGCGCGACGGAGAAGCGCAAAACTCGCAGTTTGGTAACTTACGAGAAAAGCTGCAGCTTCAGCATCAGTCATTTGTCCAGGCACTGGGAAAACGCATTCTGGCCGGACGGCGATGAACTCTGCGAAGGCCCCGAACTCGCACCAACAGATCACGCGCTCGCCTTCGTGAAGGTTCGCGCAGTTGTCTCCTACGCGAACAATATCGCCAACTGCTTCGAACCCTGGGGTGAACGGCAGTTCCGGCCTCACTTGGTAGGCACCCTCGACAACAAGTGCGTCAGGGAAGTTTACTCCAGCCGCCCTGACACGGACCAGCACGGCATTAGCGTCTGTAGCGGGAACCGGGACCTCTCTTAGCTCCAATCCGCTAAATGATGAACTGATCTCATTAACTTGCCATGCTCTCACGTTGCCTCTGTTTATCGCATTTATACGGATCTAATCGATCGGGAATCGTTGCAGGCTACTCTGACCTCCAGTTGCAGACCACGGGCATCACGCAACGAGGTCAGGCATGTTCAGAGAGAATGGTTATCTTGTATTCTCCATCGATCAATCTCTTGATCGTAAGTAACTGTTCCGGACGTGATATCCCATTCCGCTACCATGAACGCGGTGCGGCAATGAATGCATTTTACGGTTGCAGCATTGCGAAGGGGCGATTGAATCTGCTCGTGCGGTATTGGGTCCCCACAATTAATGCACGTCGCAAACCGCAGGGCCTCGAGGTAGTTTCTTGTCACGAAGGCACCCCAGCGTCCACATTCTGTGTCTTGCTTTGCCCGTTTCAGCCAGAACCAACGCATGTCGAAATCTCGCGGGCCGGCACAAATAGCCGAATGCTCAGGAGTTAGATCAAGTTCCAGGCATATCAAAAACGAAGTAGGGCGGCAGCCCAGTGCAGCCCGGCTCCGAAAGAAGTGGTAAGCACAAGACTCCCAGGGGCAATCTTGCCTTGTTTTTGGGCGTCCCAAACAGCAAGTGGGACCGAGGCTGATCCCGTGTTTCCGTAATCTTGAACATCGATGAAAAATCTCTGTAACGGTAGATGTAGGGCATTGGCTACCCCTTCAACAATCCGGAGATTGGCTTGATGGGGAATAACCAGGGCAACATCCTGAAGGGTAGCTTGAGCTTTTGCTAGAACCTGGACTGCCGCTTCAGCCATACGAGCTATGGCATGCCTGAAAAGTTGCTTACCATTCATGGTTACCTGTTGATGTTTGCCTTGGCGCGCTGCCTCCAGGGTGAATGGATGCCTAGTTCCCCCGACTTCGATGGTTAAGAGGCCCGTCTGGCTGCCATCTGTACCAGCTACGATCGCCAGAATCTCCGCACCGACCGTGCCATGTCCAATCACTGCGGCAGCAGCGGCGTCGCCAAACAGTACACAGGTATTTCGATCTTGCCAACTGACGAGACGTGTCAATATCTCTGCGCCCACAACCAGAATGCGGCCAACACCGGAATCAACTCGGGAGGAGGCAATTTCCAGGGCTTGCAAGAAACCGGCGCAACCGCTGCCACTCAGCGTGTAAGAAGGCACTTGTCGTGCGCCCAGCTGATGCTGGACAAAAGGGGCAGTGTCGGGGATGCATACCTCTGGGGTGTCGGTTACCACGATAATCTCGTCAATATCCTCCGGACACATTCCGAGTCGATCGAGAGCATCCCGGGCCGCCGCGACCGCCAACGTAGCAGTGCTCTCCTCTGGGGCTGCAACATGTCGCTGCTTGATTCCGGTCCGGGTTGTGATCCACTCATCGGTCGTGTCGACGTATTGCGACCATTCATCATTCGTCATCACCCTTTCGGGTAGATAGACTCCCAGCCCGAGGAGACGAATCGCAGAACAATTCGTTGAATCACGCACCCCGCGCCCGTTCAGCTTCGGGCTGGTCTTGCGAACCGTCGACGGAGCCGCGTTGTTCATACGCGCTGAACATCTCCAACCCGAGCGCGTGGGCTGGTCTCGCTCTCTGTCCTCAATTGTGCAGATACTCCTGCGGAGGATGGGCCGAAGTACAGATTAGAACCTTTCTCATAGCCCATGATCCAGGTCGCCAAATAGGTATCCACGTAATCCAGCCATCCCCTGAACTTGCTTTCTGAATCCACATGCTGGTTCAACCTTGCGGAAACGATTGCGCTGCCCGCCGCGTAGTGCCTGCAATCACTGCAGTCTATGTCAGGCACGCAGCAATCCGATGCCGCGTGATGCGTCAGGTCCGTCCTGTAGCTGCGAAAGGACTGGCTGATGCCAACACCCTGCAGCCCCTGAATCAACTGGGCCCGCGGGTAAACACATCCGAACAAATCGTGCAGGCCCACGGCCTGAGTGTGGACTTCCGCGTTGTAACGGGAGTAGATCACGGTCTCAGGATACTGCTCCACGGCAGCGATCATCTTCTCGCGGGTTCTCTTCAAAGCATCGACCACCTTCAATGGCGAGCCATTCTCACCCGGATTGCTGAACACGTTGAAGGTAAGTTTGTGCCCTTCTTCGTAAATTCGGGCAATCACTTCGTCCAACTCCTCCACGTTGTTGTTATTGAACGTGTAGACAAAGATAACCCGATCGTCATTCTTGTAGTTCCGAAGCTGAGCGGGAAGACAGTTGGGGCCGGGCTTGCCGTTTGCGTACTTCCGATACTGCGGATCACCTTTGCTGTCGCCCCACACGGATAGATGAATTTTGTAGCGGATTGAAGCGTCGATGGGCTTCAATCCATTGGAGGCGATCGTCCCCAGTGGAATGGTTTCGTAACAAGCTTTCAACACCTTTGGAACCAGGGCGGGTTCAGCTCCGGCCAACACCACGTAAGTGATTCCGCGCTGCTTCTCCTGTTCGAAGAATGCCTTCCACGCCTCTGGATCACGATTGTCCCGGGTCTTATACTTGTCGCCCTGGAAATAATAGCAACCGTCACACCTTAGCTGGCATGCACTAGTTACGTCGTAGGCGGATTCCCGGAGAAAGAAATATTTCTTGACCTTGCGATATCGTTCCGCCAATTCGGGTATCTGCAAAAATTCGGTGAAGCTCACGTGCGCCTCCTATGTCACGGTCTCGCCTGTGACCCTCAACGCCCGTTCCTCAGGCAATTTCATGGGCCCGGATGTAGGCCTCCACGGCCTCTATCGAGACCAGCGTTGGGAGGTCTTCCTGGCGGATGGGAATGCGGAAGTGTTCCTGTACGCGCAGGGTGAAATCAACCAAGTCGAGACTGTCGAAGCCGAACTCCTCGAAAGGAGAGTCGACTCGAATTTCCTGCTTCAGTCGCGGCAGATCGTAAGTCCCGCCTTCCAGGGACTGCCACAGGAGGTTGAATACAGTGTCGGTTGTGCTGAGTACGTTAGGCATAAATCAATGAACCTCTCTTTTCCCTGCTCTCCATCACTAGCAGCAGTTCATGCTGCTTCGCGTTGGAGCACCAGGCAGATATTTGTTCCTCCGAACCCAAACGCGTTCAGGAGGGTACGTTCATGTCGTTGTTCCGTTGCTTCCGGGCAGATGCGTGCCTCCGGAAGCGCCGGATCAGGAATATAGTTCAGCGTGGGCAAAATCACGCCCGCTCTCATGCCATGCACCGTCAGGACTACCGCCAGAATCGCCGCCGCACCGAGCGAATGGCCGATCTGCGACTTCTTCGCTACTACGTTGATGCTCTTCAGCCGCTCACCAAAAACCCGGTGAAGGGCCTCCATCTCCGTCGCGTCTCCAAGAGTCGTAGAGGTCGAGTGTGCGTTGATGCAATCGATATCATCCTTTTCGCACTCCGATGCCTTTAATGCGGCTTCCATGCATGCCGCCACGTTGGCGGTGGAGGCGCGCGTCAAGTGATCGGCATCACTGTTCATGTATCCACCTTTGATCGTGCCTTTGATGGGCCAACCCATCTTATTTGCATAGCCAGCGTCACACAGAAACACTGCCCCTGCGCCCTCAGCCAACACAAAGCCTCTCCGGTCCCGCGAGAAGGGCCGGCTCGCGGCGCCGGGGTTTGAGTAGGCCCGGTCGGTGGGTTCGTCTCTCCGGTAAAGTGCGCTCACCCAAGTCAATCCTCCAACCGAACAAGGCACAATCGGGAACTCATATCCCACTATCAGGGCAGCATCGATGAGCCCGCCCCGGATGAACTGATACGCAAGAAAGATCGCGTGACCACTGGACGCGCACGCGCTGCTAACACTGAAGCAGGGCCCCTGAATCCCATACTGGCTGGCGGTTGCGGCCAGCGGGATGTTCTGGCATTGATTGAGAATAAACTTCGAGTCGGCGTGTCCGGTCCGGGCCAGCGCCTCGCGGGAGAGTTGGGAGGTCAGCACGGTCGCGCCCAACAGGCCAATCCGCTGCGGATCATGCTGACAGATGTTAAAGTCCAGCCGGTCGAAGATCCGTTTCCCCAAGGCCTTCACCGCGTGATGACCCGGCTCGCACCACTTCCTGAATATTTCAGGCGAGCCGGCAATTTCGTCGAACGACATGGGAATCTGGCCGCCATAAACGATTGACGATATCCCCGGAAGCGTTTCCTGGCTCGGATCGAAGCGGTCAATCTCTCCGATTCCGCTCCCGTTGTTGGCCAGATTGTTCCAAGCTGAGTCGACATCGACACCAGCTGGACACATGCAGTCGTAATCGACAATAGCCACTGCGCCGTTCATTGTTCCCTCACGTTCCAGCGGGATTTACGAACCACCGGTTTCCGTAGTGGCCGGTGAAGCCGCAAATAATGCGGGCCGATGAAATTCGACATCAGTCCGCCCATCGCGAGCCGCTGTCCACGGGTTTTCGGTTCCGCAGGCGATCAACTCTTTACAGCGGAACCTCTGGATCTTGCCGCTTGTGGTCTTTGGGATCGTCCCCTTGGACACCCAGTGAATGACCGATCCCCCGATGCCGAATTCGTCCGCAAGAGCGTCACGGAGGCATTCCTCTAAATCAGCGCATGCAGGTACGGGCAGCACACGGCTCTCGATCATGATGTGTAAGGTTTCGGTTCTCGAGATTGTATCGAATATACCGAATGCAGCAATTCCTTTTGGAATGCGATTGTTCACCAGCTTTTCTGCGAACGCTTCGATTTCAGCCGGTACGAAGTTCCGGCCGTGAATGATGATGATTTCTTTCTTTCTGCCAATGATGTACAGATTGCCGTCGTGGATGTACCCGAGGTCGCCAGTGCGCAGGAATCCGTCGGATTCCGGGATCCCCTTAGAATCGTTGATCTTGTCCCAGTAACGTTCGACGATGCTCGGCCCGGCAACTTCAATCTCTCCGATTTGGCGTTCCCGTTTTAGCTCCCGTCCATCATCGACAACCCGAATTTGATGCCCTGCCAAAGGCATACCTACGCCAACTACCTCCCGCGGGACCGACGCGATCGGCTGCGAGGCTGAAATCTCCGAGCCAGGCTGGTCCACGGCTGCCGGAACGCCCACCTGGGGAATCGTCGCGGCCAAAGTCGCTTCGGCCAGGCCGTACACTGGAAGAGTAGCCTCAGGGCGGTACCCATAGGAAGAGAAGACCTTCTCGAACCTGCGGACGGTTTCCGTCCGCGCCCCAAAAGGCCAAACGACACACCGACAGATCAAGATTGTCAAAGCGGCGGACACTAGCCAGACGTGCACAGGCTTCATACGCTGAATTGGGTGCTGCCGTGATTGTTGCGCGGTAACTGCTTATCAGTTGCCACCAAAAACGAATCGGATTGCGCGAAAAGTTGGAGGCGTCGGTCAGCGTCATGGGAAGGCCCCAGTTCAGGGCACAGGAAACCGCGATCAGTCCCATGTCGTGATACAACGGCAACCAAAACATCAGACCATCGTCGACCCGGAGCTGGATGTGGGCGCCGATTCCGCTGGTGTTAGCCACTATGTTGCCATGCGTGATCGCTGCAATCCTTTGAGTTCCTGTGGAACCAGAGGTCGATTGAAGATGAGCGACTTCCTCAGATTTCGCAGCCAGAACCATTCTGTCGAGCGGCTCATGACTGATTAGTTGCTCACTGGACAGCAACCGAAGATTTTGCGGCGCCCCGCTCTCCGGTATGACGGCTTGAGGAACGACGGCGTAGCCCGCATCTAGCCGCTTTTGGAATGACTCCAGTCTCAAGCTGGAAAATCCGTTGCCCAGAAGATCCTTGGGTGCCGGTTCAATAATCGGGATCACTCCTGAGAAAACCGCGGCTAGGTAGAGAGCAATCAGCTCCACCGAAGTGGGCAGCGCGAGAATAAGCCGATCTCCAGGACGAATGCCCGAGGATTGAAAACCGGCGATCACGCAGCTCATGGTGCGGAATAGTTCTGCACGAGAGAGTTCACGCGCTCCTCCGGTTCGATCTACGATGCGCAGCGCAAGCCTCCCCGGTTCGGTCTCGAGGCTGCCCAGGAAGGCGTGCAGCACAGTAGGATGGGTCGTGTGCATCATACTTGATAAGCCAGCGTCGCCGGCTCGTGCCGGACCGCCTGAGATAGCCGGTCACGCAGCTTGCCGTATTGGTCTTCGAAATCATTCCGCAAAACGTCTTCTCGTAGCGTTCCGGCGGGCGTGTAGTAGGGCTTTTCAATCTCTTCCAGGCGGCGGATGTGCTTTAGCATTCCCTCATTGCCCGGTTGTACGCAGCGGGCATGGTTCTTCAGCCGCATCCGCCTTTGGGGCCGCGTCTCGATCTCGAATGCACGTTCGAAGAAAATGCCGTACGCCTCGAGAATCTTGCTCTGCAGCACGCTGGGCCGCATATGGCGGGGAAAAATGCCCACATAGGAATAGTGCTGGTAGGTCGGCCCGCCCATGATGATGCGGTGGTCTTCAACGTCTTGATGAGCACCGAACAGCACCTTCTGAAAAGGATATTCAGCCAGGCACATGAAGACGGGATGGGTAATACGAGCCTCAGCGCACCAGCGGGCGCTATGTTTGATTGCTTCTACATCTTGAAACTCGAGCCCGAACATAATGCCCGACTGGACATAAATGTCCTCGTCGGCGAATTTCAAGAGACGTTCCTGCTGGCGTGAGACATCGCAACGTTTGTTAAATGCATTCAGAACATTAGGTTTCTCCGACTCAACGCCGATGTAGTATTCCTCGAAACCAGCACTTTTCAGGTCTCGCATGAGGTCTTGATCATCCGCTAGTTCGATGCGGGTCATGGCGATGTACTTGTAGCCGAGGTCGCGAACGGCATCGGCCACCGAATGGCAAAAGTGCTTGTTCGTGGCGAAGTTAATATCGGAGACATAAAAGCGCCGGGAACCGATTTCCTGCTGAATGCCCTGCAGTTCCTCACGGATCATGCCAGCATCTTTGGGGCGGAACTGGCGGCCAAGAATCCGGATGGAATAGCAGAAGGAACAGCTAAAAGGGCAGCCGCGAGACATCGAGACAGCGGCCCACTGAATGCGTCCACGGCGGCTGGAACGCAGAAGCGCTGGGTTGATCTTGTTAGAGATGGCGCTGTAGTGCGAGGTTTTGTTGATAACCAGACGGTTATCCTCACCCACGTAGCAAAGGTTTTCAACCTCGTCCACAGACCCCTCGGTTTCCAGGGTCTGGATCAACTGAGCAATGGGGTATTCACCCTCTCCTAGAATGGCCCAGTCGCCGTATTGCAAGACTTCCTGGGGCGCAAATGAGGCGTGGGGTCCGCCGAAAACAATATGACAGGTGGGATTCTTCCGTCGCTTGATTTCCTCAAGCACGTCCAAGTTCGACCAATACATCGTCGCCAGACAAGAAATCAAAATGTAGTCATAGGTTTCGAGAGGGAACTCCTGCGGCCGCTCTCCCCAAAACATCTGGCACATGTCGATGAAGACACCGGGGAAAGCGTCCTGAAGGAATGAGGCGATGTAGTAAATTCCATCGTTATAGGTGCTGGCCAGCGCCCCAGCATCACGGTATTCCGCATGAAAGCTGAGCTGGATGCAAAGGATTCTCATTTGTGACCCGTTGCGGATAAAGCACCCCCAGAATTCTTTTCAATCCAAATAACGTGTAACCGGAGCCTGCGACCGATCTTCCTTGTGACGGGAAACCACGAGGCTGGCGTTAACTCCACCGAACCCGTAAGTATTGATAAGGCAATTGCGAACGTTGTGCAGGTCTCCATTGGGCTCCAGATTGAGACCGGCATATTTCGGGCACACCGACGTGAGATTCAGTGTCCGAGAAACTCTTTGTCTGGTTAGCGCGCCGGCAGCTGCGGCCAGATTCAAAGGGGCGCTGGCCGCGAAGGTGTGCCCGATGTGTCCCTTAATGGAAGTAATCAGGGGACATGTTTCATTTGCGCCGAACAAGATCTGGAGTGCTTCTAATTCGCTTTCATCTCCCTGTTTGATTCCGGCGGCTTGCGCATAAACGCAATCGATGTCCTTCAATTCCAAACATGCATCTTTCAAAGTATGCTGGATGCATCGGATTAGATCGCAGGTGGACTGCAGTGCGATCCGTTCCCCGCCGCTGCAAGTTCCATATCCTGTCAGTTCCCCATAAATGCGGGCGCCGCGATCTTGCGCCCGCGAGGATTCCTCCAGCACGAAAACAGCAGCGCCCTCGCCCAGCACGATCCCATTGCTGGCGCTGTCAAATGGACGGGGCGTCGCCGCAGCGTTATCCCCGGGGCTGAGCATATGCATTGCCTGAAAGGACGAGAAAGAAATGGGAGTTAACACACCGTCAGTTCCACCCGCCAGAGCCCAGGTGAATTGCCCATTTCGAATGCCATGGAACGCCTGCCCCAAGGCCTGACACCCGCTCGCACAAGCCCCAGAGATTGTGTACTGCGGGCCCTTGAAGCCGTACCGGAGGGCAATCAAGCTAGCCGCCATGTTGGGCAGCATTGAGGTAATTTGAAACGGGCTGATCTTGCCTGGCCCCTTAGCTTCTTGCCGCAGTATCGCACTCTCCATCTCGTCCAATCCGCCCGTGCTTACTCCAAGAAACAGTGCCGATGTCTCAGGCTCTTCTGCCGCAACGTCGATTCCGCCATCGCACAAGGCATCCTGGGCCGCAACCACGGCATAGTGAACAAACTTGCCGGCGCGTTTGATTTCTTGTGTATACGGGCCCGGCGAGATTCGGTAGGAATTAGGATTAACCTCGGCTGCGAGACGGCAGGAGAAACGTCGGGAATCAAAACGCGCCAAAGGCGCGACCCCCGATTTCCCTGCTTCCAATCTCCGCCAAAATTCTGGCAGGGAAGTACCTAGTGGAGATACCAGACCGGCACCGGTAATAACGACTTTTCTGCGACCCGGCATGACTGCCATGCTCCATTGCAAGCTGACGCTTCCCGGGGTTCGACCGAAAATAGGCTAGTTTTGTACAACTTTAGCGGCAGCTTGTTCGATACGGTCCAAAACATCATCCATTGTCTTAACGTCGCCCAACGTAGACTGGTCAAAAGTAACGCCGAAGCACTCCTCAAGATAGAGCATCAGTTCAAATACTTTTAGAGAGTCGAGACCGGGGACAGCACTTTCCAGCCTGGAATCCGATTTGAGATGCGAGACATCTTGTTCAAGATACTCACCGATGTGCCGCACCGCTTCTTGAAACAGTTCGGACCGATGTGACACAAACACCTCGAAGCGAAAGCTCTATTTCAACGAGCCATTGAGTTACTAGAAGAAAGTTGCCGGCGAAAAGACTTGACAAACAGTAACAGGTGTTATCACATATCCGGGAAGCTCGCAAGTAAATTTTTCTGGCAATCCACACGGTTCCAAGTGCCACCGGCTTGTGACCAGTTTGTGGGTGGTTGCCCGGTGCAGGTTCGCGACAAAGATAAGCTGGGCACTTCTCTCTGATATAGTGACCGCGATTATTTGTCATAGGTAGCTGCGTAGGTCCGCAAGGAAGTAGAAGTATATGAAAGCAGTCGAAGCAAATGAGATCGACACATTCAGCGCCACATTTGTTGTTGTGTTCCACTTGGCCGCAATCGCCGGAATCCTTTGGACGGGCGTCAATCTTTTTTTGCTGAGTATTGCGTTGGTGAGCTATGTTGTTCGCATCTGGGCCATGTCCACTGGCTACCATCGATATTTTTCCCACCGTGCTTTTAGAACCAGCAGGTTTTTTCAGTTCCTGCTCGCTGTAGCGGGAACCCTGACTATTGAGAGGGGACCCTTGTGGTGGGCCGCGCATCATCGGCACCATCACCGCTGCGCTGACCAAGAGGATGACATTCATTCTCCCACCGTGCAAGGATACTTCTGGGCTTATGTGGGATGGATGCACTGCAAGAAGTACAGCGCGGCGACGGACTACACAAGAATTAAAGACTTCAGCAGGTACCCCGAGCTTCTGTGGATTGACCAGTATTACGTTGTTCCGCCGCTCGTGGCAAGCGTTTTGATTTGGGTTTTAGCTGGCCCCGCGGTTTTTGTATGGGCGGTCCTGGTGGGAACGATCATCCAGTGGCATGCCTTGTTTGGGAGTAATATTCTGTGCCACTTACTAGGCCGGAGGCGGTTCGACACTCCCGATACCAGCAGGAACAACGCGGTTTCCGCCGTACTCCTTCTGGGCGAGGGCTGGCATAACAACCACCACTACTATCCGGGGTCGGCCCGGCAAGGCTTCTATTGGTGGGAAGTGGACTTGATTTACTACTCCATTAAACTGCTGGAGAAGTGTCACCTCGTTTGGGACGTTCGAGAAGTGCCGGAAGACGTTCTCCTGCGGGGTCGCTATCACGCTGCAGTAGGTAGTGCGGCTCAGTGAAAGCTGCAAAGCACAACTCAGGAGCGCAGACTCCAAAAAGGCCCTTGGAGGCCTGCCTTTGCGAAAGCGTCTGCTAACTTTAAGCCCGCAAACCTACATTCCGAAGTTCTCTCGCCAAGAGAAAGATTCCTCCTTCGTTTACGCCCGGTACGACAGCACCGTTTTGCCTGAATATTCGGAGGGCATGATCAAGGCTGCCCACCAACATGACTGGAGGTACCGCGTGGCCGCGATGCCTTGTGCACACTACACTTCAGGTGAAACGCCTTTCAAATTTTTGCTGGGCTACCACATCTGCGCTTACCTGAAACATAGTTTGTGACGTCTACTGGCGAAGTTCATGAGAGTCCTTTCACGGTCTTCAGAATCTTGAGTGCGGCAGGACTGTGAACCTGAGGACCTGCCGGTTCCCCTTTGGCCCAGTTCCCGACGCGCGGAATACCGGAGATGATCGTACCCGTCGTTCAGGTGCTCATCTTAGTGGCGCTGATTCAATCGAGCTTCGGATCTGCTCCCTTTTGGGGCACTTCGCGGACGGTCTTGGGAAACCGACGCGAAACGGGCCGGCCAAGTTCGACAGAGTGGTTCAGCTACGCCGGAAGAAACGGCTCTGCAAAAGCGACGAGGCGTCCCTTGCGTCAACCGACCGAATCGGACGAGATCCTGAGAACTCATATTGCTGGCCAGTTACCGTGCCACGCACTCGGATGGGTGAGTCTTCGAGGTACCGAACACTAACCGCAGAATAGGCTGACGCGATCGGTGTCGGGCGGTGCATGGTTTGCGCCGGCGGATGGATGAGGCGGCTCTGCGCGGCCATCCCTGCCGGGGGCGTCAAGGCTCGCACCTTAACTTGCGCCGGGACAGGCCAAGTTTGCTGCTGGCTAGGTGTTGCTGGCGCGGTCCGCGCCGTTGGGGGATTCGATCTGCTTCGCAACTCCGCTCGTTTCTGGCCGCAACACATGGTGGGCATCTCCTTCTGAAAATTGTGAACCCGGTTCGATCACGACGGGCTCTCGACCAAGCCGCTCGAGCAGGCAAGCGGCGGCGGAAAGAGCCAGCCACAGCGCCAGCCAATCTGGAAAATGCCGAGTCACGAAAAGCGCCACTGGTGCCGCGATCCAAAGGCTCAAGCAATTGAAGCAGTCCATCAGCTTGCCTGCCAGGCTCTGTCCCAGCAGGGCACGAAATCTCACGATAACATCGGCCGGGCCGTCCTCGCTTGCCAGGAGGTGGGTCAAACGCCAGGTGGCAAGCGCTCCCACCGCCAACCTGATTCCGTAGCTCGCTTCATCCATTCCGCGATCACCCTTGGGTCAAGGTGAACGCGATGGACTGGAAGGTTCGCCAGCCCATCGCATTCTCCCCGGTACTACGCTAGTCAGCTTTCAGGCAGAAGCCGACTGACTGTTCGTTGTAGTTGGAACTCCTGCCGCTGTTGACGTTCGTCCTGTCCGAGACTTGCAAGGTCATGGAATAGCCGCATGCATCCATGCCAGTCGTGTCCAGCGTGTAGATGCCGCTTACGCCAGGGTCCGCGATACCGCCGCCGTACCAGGACGACGCGCCAGACGCGGGCAACGGCAACACACCGTGCGCCGGCCCCGCAGGCCGGATCACGAACGAGAACGAGCCGAAGTCAGAAGCCGTAGCCGTGTAGTCTCCGGTGAACGTGTCTCCGGGACTGAAGTCACCGCATTCGACCCCACCGCCTAGGTTGATATCAACCAGTGCGACTGGCGCCGCGTTGTTGACCAGTACGGTCACAACATTGCTGTGAACGTCATCCGCGGGATTGCCGTCGGTGTTCAGATCGATCCGCAGATCGTACGTGTTTCCGGTATCGGCGACTGTTGTGTACCACACTCCCATGAGATTCGCCTCCACCGCGTTGTACCAGGCATAGTTCTCGTAGGTGTAATACCCGCCACCCAGATCGTGCAGAGTTAGCTGGGTCTGCGTCCAAGACACCCCGTTGAACTGGTCGAGGATCACCGTGAACCCGATCGGTTCATTGATGATGGGAGCATAGGCCGAGTCCGGCGACCCGTGGGGTTTCTTCATTATGCGGTACTTCATCCCTGGTACGGGATTGGAGATGAAGCCTGCAAGTCTGATGAACCCGCCGAACGGCGAATCGACGTAATGAGCGCCGGTTTCCAACGTGTAGGCATCCGTGATTCGTCCGCTGCCGTCGATGAACGACTCACCGATATCACCCACGCGGCTCAGGAACGGAATCTGCTGGCCAGGCTGAATCACCGGTCCTGGATTGATGAGGACCAGCGTTTCATCACTATTGCCCCACGTCACCGGCGCATAGGGGTCGGTCGAGGACGGAGGTACATTCCAGGAAAGAACGGCGCGCACTTTTGCGGTCCTGGGGCCATCTTCACAGGGCTGCCGATGAGAGTTTAAGTCGACCGGAAGGAAAACGCTGTATTGCAGCCCTCCGACAGGAATCGAACTGAAATCGTGTACGGTGACAGAAGTTGTGCCTGCATATTCCCACCCACCGCCCCAGTCCACCCAGAAGGCCACATATTCCTGGCTGCCGGCGAAGCAAGGGCCGCCGGAGTATCCGCTGTTCAACTTGACGTTGATGACACCTATTAACTGGTCAAGATTCGGATTCAAGCCGACACAGTCCAGTTCTTCGTAGGTTGTGTCACCGTCCGTGTTGAGGAGCTGTTCGATGAGGCTTGCGACGTCGATTTCCAAACCGGCAAACGACGCTTTCGGCGCCGCCGGCTTTGCGGCCACCCGCTTGACCCCAGTCGGCTGGACACTGGCAAGGCCGGGGGCTGCCACTTGTGCCTTGACCGCGTTGGTCAGCTCAGAAAACAGATAACGATGGCCAGGAACTTTCTTGTCCTTGTAAAGAGCGTACAGATCTGCCGCACCCAGAACTTTCGGCTCGGCGGCGTTGATGGGCTGCTCCAGGTCGACCGCGTTCTTGAATTCGTCTCCCAGCTTGATCTTGGATTCAAGCAGGAATTGGCTCAGCAAGATGATGTCAAATCCCGCAATCTGGATTTGCACATCGACGACGTTCCCCCAGATTGGTGTCCAGTTAGAGCTGTTGGCTGGTGGAGGAGTGCCCCAGGAGAGGATGGCACGCGCCTTCGGCAGATTCTCAAAAAAGCAAAACCCTTCCGGCGGACTAATCTGCAAAGTCGCGTCATACTCGAGCGGCTTGGGTCCGGCAACGTCGTAGACCGTGAAGTTGGTCAGTCCCTGGTCTTGCCAGGTTGCGCCGTTATCATAGGAAAGATAGAAGCGGACAAATTCCTGCGACCCGTTCGAACACACGTCGCCATCGTAACCGTTTTCCTGATTGATGTAGACCACGGCTTCCAGCCGGTTAATCTGCGGATTAAACCCTACGCAGCCGATGTTTTCGTACGTCGTGTCGCCCTGGATGTCGAGGACAGGCTTGAGTCCGCTCTCGTCGATGTTTCCGAAATAGTTTGGATTGGCCAGAAGCAGCGCCTTCATGTTCTTTCTGGCGATTTCGGGAGCCAGCTTGGCCAGCGAAATCTTGTCCGCCGTTTTTTTCGCCGCCGCCCCGGATGGTTTGCTCGGTTTCTTATTCATGATCTTGATTCCCTTCCTTCCACTTGAACAGCGTTCCGCTTCGCTTTCGTCATCCGCAGAATAGTGCGCTCAGGCCAGAGATCGTTTCACGATCCCATTTATTGGAATCGCTCGCTTGCCTGGCGGGCTCCTGTCGGATGCGGCGAATTGTCCCTGAGCGGGCAACGACAGGGCCTGGCGGAGCAATCGGGGGGATCGAACTAAATTTCAGTTGCTCCGTGAAACGATTCCCATGTGCTTTGCACTATTCAGGTAAGTGGAAACATCGCATCAATGATTGCACCACAGTTTAGGATCCCAACCTAGCAACCACTTGGCTGGGATCCCGTTAGAGTGCCGGAGCCGATGGGGGAAGCGGCTCCGGCACTTCCCGACGCTTTCTGCTCAAACGTGCGGTCGTTTTCTTCTAAGTTCAAAGGAGATCCCCGATTTCCCGTGCTTACTTCTCGCTCCATCCCCGCCTCCGCCCACACGCATAGCAGATGCGCTGCTCTGAAACGCACATCCTTGACTGCACTCATTCCGGAAAATGCCCGCAGTTTGCCTCCTCCAGTGCTACACTGTTTGCCACTTCAGGGTCTGCGGGGCAGGTCCTTGCAATTTCAGTCCTTTGACCAGTCGTATCTCGAGCGTCTGCGAGCCGGAGACTACCGTGCTCAAGAGCATTTCGGCGCGTATTTCAGCGCACTGATTCAGATCAAGCTGCGTTCCCGGCTCAAGTCACCGGAAGCAATCGAGGACGTCCGGCAGGAAACTTTCACTCGATTTTTTGTGGCGCTGCGCGATGGAAGAGTGCTGCAACCGGAACGCCTGGGCTCGTTCGTGAACTCCATTTGCAACAACGTACTGCTCGAGCATTACAGGGAGAGATCCCGCCTCGATTCGCTGGATGATGACGAGAAGCCGCGGGAGCTTCCTGACAAAGGGATCGATCCGTTCGGCGTCCTTGCGGCCCGAGAAACAGAAAAGAAAGTTCGGGAAATCCTGGAACAACTTTCAGAACGCGACAGACGGTTGCTGCGCGAGGTTTTTCTCGAGGAGCGGGACAAGGACGAAGTATGCC
>WNFJ01359890.1_pt1 | contig 24766 bp, 27 predicted proteins | sample 5400461 | NCBI WGS metagenome assembly WNFJ01 (sample SAMN13153349, study PRJNA577476) | soil metagenome | isolation source: 115 cm saprolite on Douglas fir-dominated hillslope | place: USA:California | collected 2013-09-17
GGCCCTCGCGTACGAAGCCGGCGCCGAGCTCATGGACATGGAATTCGTCCAGTTTCATCCCACCGGAATGGTTTGGCCGCCCGGCGTCCAGGGCATCCTCGTTACTGAAGCCGTTCGCGGCGAAGGCGGCATCCTCCGCAACAAAGCGGGCGAGCGTTTCATGGAAAAATATGACCCCAAGCGCATGGAGCTCTCCACGCGCGACGTCGTGGCCCGCTCCATCTACACCGAAGTCAAGGAGGGCCGCGGAACCGAACACGGCGGCGCGTATCTCGATATCTCGCACAAGCCCGCCGAGTACGTGAAGAAAAAACTTCCCAGCATGTATCACCAGTTCAAAGAGCTCGCCGACGTCGACATAACCAAGGGCCCCATGGAAGTCGGTCCCACGTGCCACTACATGATGGGCGGCATCCGCGTGGACGCCGAAACGGCGCAGTCAACCATTCCCGGTCTGTTTGCCGCAGGCGAAGCCGCCGCAGGTCTTCACGGTTCGAATCGCCTCGGCGGAAATTCGCTCTCCGATCTGCTCGTCTTTGGCCGTCGCGCCGGACTCGCGGCTGCCGAACACGCGAAGCGCGCTTCTGATTCTTCCCTCGATAAGGTGCAGATCGATCAAGCGGAAAGAGAATTGCTCGCTCCGTTTTCGAACACCGCCAGCGAAAGCCCGTACGCCGTTCATCGCGATTTGCAGGAAGTGATGCAGAATCTCGTCGGGATTTATCGTACAAAGGAAGATTTGGAAAAGGCGCTCGTCGAGCTGGAAAAACTAAGAGTCCGCGCCGCCAAAGCCGGTGTCGAAGGTTCGCGTCTCTTCAATCCCGGCTGGCATCTCTCGTACGACTTGAAAGCCATGCTGATCGTCTCAGGGGCCGTCACGCACAGTGCTTTGGCCCGCACCGAGAGTCGCGGAGCCCACAGCCGTATCGATTATCCAAATCTCGATTCGGTCTGGGAGAAAAAACACAATATTATTGTCCGGGAAACCGGCGCTATGAAACGCCGCGAATCTCCCATTGAGGCTATGCCCGAGGAACTTAAGCAGACTCTTGCCGAGGACAAGTCATGAACCGTCTCTCGATTCGTCCGAGCCAATGATTGGAAGAACGATTGCTATGGATTCCCCTTGGATAATGTTCGGGCCGCCAGACAAGAACCGCGAGTACTTCGCTCTTCTGTCTTCCCTGCCACTGAACAAGTACCGCGCAATTCCCGGTTTCCTTCGCTTCTCGTCACAGATTCAGAAGCAGTTGTGCGCCACACCCGGAGTCATCGGATACTCTCTCCGCGCCAAACTCTTGAGCCGCAATTTTTGGACCCTCTCTGCCTGGGCAAACGAAAAGGCGCTGACGGATTTCGTCGCGAAAATTCCGCATGAGCGAGCCATGCTAGCCATGATGCCCCACATGAGTCCGACGAAGTTCACCAAGTGGAAAGTTTTGGGCTCGGCACTGCCTTTGCAGCGGGAAGAAGCCCTGCAACGCTCGAAAAAAGAGGGACGCTCATGAAAGAAGCCATCCTGCGCGTGTTTCGCGGCGATTCGAATGGCGGGCAAACCGTTGACTATCGCGTTCCCGTCGCGCCCGGCATGGTTGTCCTCGACGCGCTCCATTACATTCCCGTTCGCTGGAATTGCAAAGCGGGGAAGTGCGGTTCCTGTTCCGCGGAAGTCAACGGCCGCCCTCGCTTGACTTGCAAAACGCGCATGGACGATCTCCCGCAGGACCAGCCCATCACCGTCCTGCCCATGAAATCCTTTCCCACAATCAAAGACCTTGTCACCAACGTTTCCTGGAATTACCGTGTCAACCGCAAAATCCCTGCTTTCGAACCCCGCAAGGGGGTGGAGTGGAAAATCTCCCAGCTCGATGTCGACCGCGTCCAGGAGTTTCGAAAATGCATCGAATGCTTTCTCTGCCAGGATGTGTGCCACGTCCTTCGCGACCACGACAAGAAGGAACAGTTCGCCGGCCCGCGCTTCTTCGTTCGAATCGCCGGCCTCGAAATGCATCCGCTAGATGGCCTCAACCGCGCCGGACTGCTCAAGGATCAGCTCGGCCTGGGCCTTTGCAACATCACAAAATGCTGCACCGAGGTCTGCCCCGAGGAGATTCGAATCACGGACAACGCCATCATTCCGCTCAAAGAGCGCGTGGTGGACGAATTCTACGATCCGCTGACCATGCTCTTCCGCAAGATCCGCGGCCAGTAGCACAGCTTTTAGGCTGTGACTCGCAAGCTCGGTGAGTTAGAGAGGGAAGATTTCTTTGAGGGTCATGTTTGAGCGTCAGGCCACGAAAAACGAGGTCCCATGGAACACCAACTGAAGTCCATTTCGAAAGCCGGCATCCCCGAGGCCATAGCCAAAGTCGAACTCTACCGTTATCTCAACGAGCCCGAAGAGGCCGAATCCATCTGCCGGGACATCCTCGCCGTTGATCCCGGCCATCAACTCGCTCGCCGCATGCTCGGTCTTGCCATCACCGACCAATTTATCGGCGCCGCCAGCGATCGCTATATCGAGGCGCAGTCCATCTTTCAGGGTTTGCGCGATCCTTACGAGCGGCTTTACTACACCGGTTTATTGCACGAACGCCACGCCAAGACCCAGCTTCTGGTCGGCTACGCTCCGCACGTTCTCCTGCCGCTGGTTGAAGAAGCCATGCGCTGCTTTGCGGAAGCGGAAAAAATTCGGCCGGCCGGCAATGACGACAGCATTCTCCGATGGAATCGTTGCGTCCGACTGCTGGAAAGCCGGCCCGACTTTCATTTCGAGCGCGAACCCGCTGCCTTTGATACCGAGGATATGCCGCCCATCAACTCGCCTGCGCGCCGCGGGGGCGGCCATGACTGAAGGTTAAGTCGATTCCTTAGACCGTTACACGCTGGAATCGCCGCGAAAGTTTTTCATGCTCTTCGCGAATTTGCCGCGGCAGGCGCTCGCCGAACTTGCCGAAAAACTGTTTCGAGTCTTCCAGCTCCGCCTCCCAATCTTCCGTGTTCACGCGCAGCAATTCGCTCAGTGCTTCCTCTGAAATCTTCATCCCGTCCAGCGTCAGCCCGTTCTTTGCGGGAACGCAACCGATCGACGTCTCCCGCGCTGCCCCGCGGCCTTCCACGCGCTCCAGTATCCACTTCAGTACGCGCACGTTTTCGCCATATCCCGGCCACAGGAATTTTCCATCCGCGCCCTTGCGGAACCAGTTCACGTGAAAAATCTTCGGCGGTTTCGGTATTCTCTTTCCCATCTCCAGCCAGTGCCCAAAATAATCCGCCATGTTGTAGCCGCAGAAAGGCAGCATGGCCATGGGGTCCCGCCGCGTGATCCCCACGTCGCCTGTTGCCGCTGCGGTAGTCTCGCTCGCCATCGTGGCGCCAACGAACACTCCGTGCTGCCAGTCAAACGATTCGTACACCAGCGGCGCCACCCGTGCTCTTCGCCCGCCAAAAATGAACGCCGAAATCGGCACGCCTTCGGGCGCTTCCCACGCGACTGCCGCGCCGGCACGGTGTATCGCGCATTCGGATGCGCCGCCGCGCCTTTGGACGGGTCCCACGCCTCGCCCTTCCAGTTGATCAGCCCCGCCGGCGCCTCGCTGCCAATTCCTTCCCACCACGGCTCCCGATCCGAAGTCATCGCCACGTTCGTAAACAGCGTGTTCTTGTGCAGCGCCGCCATCACGTTCTGATTGGTTTTCATTCCCGTGCCCGGGGCCACGCCAAAAAATCCTGCTTCCGGATTGATCGCGTGCAAATATCCGTCCTCGCCGATTTTCATCCACGCGATATCGTCTCCGACCGTCCATACCCGATACCCTTGGCTCTCCAGCGCGGACACCATCATCGCCAGGTTCGTTTTCCCGCAAGCGCTTGGAAAAGCCGCGGCCATGTACGTCACTTTGCCGCCCGGCGACTCAAGACCGAGGATTAGCATGTGCTCGGCCATCCAGCCCTGCTCGCGCGCCATTACGCTGGCAATCCGCAATGCAAAACATTTTTTCCCCAGCAGCGCGTTTCCGCCGTAACCCGATCCCACGCTCCAGATCAATTTCTCCCGCGGGAAGTGCATGATGTACCGCCGCATAGGGTCCAGGTCGCCCAGCGAATGAAGCCCGGGAACGAACTCGCTTGACGCTCCCAGCCGCGCCATCGCTACCTTGCCCATCCTCGACATGATCCGCATGCTCGCCACCACATAGGGACTATCCGTCGCTTCCACGCCCACTTTGCTGATCGGCGAACTCACTGGCCCCATCACATACGGCACCACATACATCGTCCGTCCCCGCATCGCTCCCTCCAGGAGCGCACCCACCTTATGTTTCGCTGCATCAGGATCCATCCAGTTGTTCGTCGGGCCGGCATCTTCCCGTTCAGGCGAGCAGATATACGTCAGATGCTCGGTCCGTGCCACGTCATTCGGACTGCTACGATGCAGGTAACAATCTGGGTAGGTCTTCTCGTTCAACGCGTAGGAATCTCCTCCACGCAGCATCTCCGCGATCATCCGCTGGTACTCCGCTTCGGATCCGTCGCAATACACCACGCGGTCAGGTTTCGTCAGCTTCGCCGCTTCATCGACCCAAGTTTCCAGTGGAGTTGTCACTCTGATCCCCCTGCCAGCCCAACATTTCGCCGCCACCAGGTCCCAAGCGCGGTGCCCCGGTCGCTTGCGGCGCCAGCAACACTCCGGATGAGGACCCCGACCGGGCCGGGGAGGTGTAGCTATTGGACTCGGCCATGCCAACAGGCCCATGCAAAGGCGGGAACTTCCGGCCAAGTGGCAGGCTTTTTGTCTCTACCCACCCACAGTCTATGTTACCCCTCGCCGCCCACGCAAGCCGCCTCCTATCGTAGCCCGCATTCCAGCCGGCATCTTTCTCTTCCTTTTCTCTTTTTACTTCGTTACTACTCTCCTGCTGTAAACTCGTCTCCCTTGTCTCCCCACTCCGAACTCGACCGCTTGCGCGTCGTACTCGTCAGCCCGCGCAATCCCCTTAACATCGGCGCGGCAGCCCGCGCCATGAGCAACTTCGGATTCCTCCATCTTCGTGTGGTGAACCCTTATGAGCTGGCGTTTCGCGAGGCGCGTTCCGCGGTCGGCGCCACGCCGCTGCTCGCCCGGGCAGAAGAGTTCAAGACGCTCGGCGAAGCCGTCGCAGACTGCACGCTCGTCGTCGGAACCACCGCCGTTGGCCTCCGCCAATTGCAGCATCCCGTCCGACGCCTTGAGCAAGCCGCTCCCCTCATCCGCAAACGTCTTGCGGCCAGCCCCGTCGCCCTTCTCTTCGGCTCAGAGAAGCGCGGTCTTTCGAATGAAGACCTCAGCCACTGCGACTGGCTGCTGCGCATCCCCACCCGCGAAGAGCACCGCTCCATGAACCTTGGCCAGGCCGTCGGGATTTGCCTCTACGAACTCGCTCGCAATGCCCAGGCCGTCCCGAAACCTCAGAAACATACCGCCGCCACCGCGGCCGATCTCGAGCGCCTTACCGCACTCTTGCTCGACGCCCTCCGCTCCAGTGGCTACTTGAAAGCGAGTCCCAGTGGCCCCCAGAAGAGGCGCTCCGCCGCTCCCACCGACGAGAAAATCCGCCGCCTCGTCCACCGCCTCCACCTCTCCGCCACTGACGCCGAACTTACCATCGGCATCTTTCGGCAAATCTTCTGGAAACTCGGTTCCCCCAAAAGTCCCTTGCCCTGACGAATTCTTTTCGCCCAGTGTCTTGAAATATGCCTCAATTCTTAAAGCAAGCTAATTGATTCCTGCTGCTACCGTCAAAAGACTCTTCACCTTTCGACTTTTCACGGGGGTGAAACTTGCCGAAGCGGCAAGTTGGTCTGGAAAGGAGGCTGAGGGACACAAGGCCAGTATTTCGAACTCCATGAGCCTGTCCTAGAGGCTAGTCACCTTCTGTGTTCACTCTTGAACTGTTTTCCGGCGTGCGGCGCTGGAAAATGGTATTCTTATGATTGCGTATCACGTTCTGCACACCGGGCATTCACGCAGTAAACAAAGCAGATCGCCGGAGAGCATATGGAATTGACCGCAACGCAACAAGAGCGCCCCTGGGACCGGCCCTTCTGGAAACCCGTTCATGGCAAAGAAGGCGTCTTCGCTTATATCGTCCTCATTCACATTCTTGCCATCGTCGGGCTGATCCTCTTCCCGGTGCCAAGCCTCAAGGTTGTGGGCATGACTTTGCTCAGCATCGGCTTAGGCGGTCTCGGCACGACGGTCTGCTATCACCGCATGCTCGCCCACAAGACCCTCAAGACCAACCGGATCGTCGAGCAAATTTTGATCTTCTGGGCCGTCTTCAACGGCTCCGGCCATCCAGCGAGCTGGGTCGCGTATCATCGCCTCCACCACTCGGTTACTGATACCCCCGAGGACATCTCCAGTCCCAAGCAGGGCGGCTTCTGGTGGGCGCATCTTCGCTGTCTTTATCAACCTCAGCCCGCCGACAAGAAGCGCTGGGCGCCTGAGCTCACCGGCGGCGTGTACAAGATCTGGGGCTGGGCCGAAACGCCCGTAATTGTCTTCTCGATCTCCATCGGCCTGATTCTCGGCTTCGGCTGGATGGGTTTCTTCTGGATGGGCGCCATCCGCCTGGTCTACTCGCTGCACATGCAGTGCCTGGTGAACAGCCTCACGCATCTCAACCATGTCGAACAAGGCGATTCCAGCATGAACGTTTGGTGGCTCGGTCCCTTCCAGTTGACAGCTTGGGGCGAGAACTGGCATCAGAACCATCACACGCACGCCGGTTCAGCGCGACTTGGCCTTCGCTGGTATCAGACCGACATCGGCTGGTATTTCATCTGGATGCTCGAAGCCGTCGGACTGGCCCATTCGGTCAAGCGTCCCCGCCCGTCGTAGCCCGCTGCGTGCCACCCGGCGAGCATTTGTCCTAAACTGTAGGTGCGGGCCTTAGTCCCGCATCTTGCGCTTCATGTACGCACAAAAGTTCAAAGTAAGCGTAGTAATCCGCGGCGAAACCCGCGCCTGCCCGCTCGATTGGCTCGATCAATTCTGCATGCGCAACTTCACCAACTCCGCCGATTTTGACGACACGCTTCCCGTGGCCGATGGCAAGATCGAAGCCAGCTTCCGCCTCTCTCCCGAACGTTTCTCGGAAGGCCTCGCCGCCTGGTTAACGCAGCGCGGCAAAGGCGAAGGCCAGCCCGTGGCAGTACACGTCACTCGCGAATAGGCTCTTGGATCTTCCCCGTGACAGAACTGCTGGCAGAGGTAAACGGCTCTAGGCCGCGGAATCCCGCTTTTCGCCGCGGAGCAAGGCGCGAATTTCCGGCAACGCCGCCAGCGTCGCCGCTTCGCCGGCTGCAATCATCTCCGGGGTCTTGCTGAAATCGTCCCACGCAAAAGGTTTCACGTCCGGCTCAATGACTGTGCCGCTGGATGATGTTGAAGGAGCGGCTGAGGACGTCCGTGAACGTGCGAGGCTGTTCGATGTTGTCCGCCTCCAGGTAGACGGCGATGACCACGTCCGCGCCAAGAAGCAAGACGCCCTCGATGGGCACCGGCGCCGTGACGAATCCGTCGACCAGTGTCCGCCCCTCAAATTGGATGGGCACAAAAAGGCCAGGATAAGCGCAGGAACCGCGCAGCGGCGGCGCGATGGGCCCGTGGGAATAGTAGACGGAAACACCTGCAGTGATATCCGTGGTGGCGATGGCCAGCGGCGTTTGCAATTCCTCGAAAGTTTTTACGTGAGTAAAACGCTCGAGATATTTTTCCATGCGCTGGTTGGTGGCTAGCCCGAGCCATGACGGCGTCCAGCGCCCGAAATCCGTGAAGCTCGTGGAAGTGCCAACCCTGGCCATTTGGTCCAGCGACGCTCCTGCGCAGTAGCCCACGGCGATCAGGGCCCCGACGCTCGTGCCGGCTACGCAGTCGATGGGAATTCCAGCTCCGCGCAAAACGCGGAGGACACCGAGGTGCGCTATACCACGCGCAAAGCCGCCCGCAAGAGCCAAGCCCACGCGCGGGCGCTCCCGGGGTTCGCTTTGCTCGCCGTAGGCAAAGGCGCGAAACTTGTCCTTTGCCGCTCGAAACCAGCCGAGAGTGCTGGAGACTTTACCTTCTTCCATCATTTGTCCATTTTAGTACTATATTCAGGGATCTGCCGGTCGTTTGACCCGCGCATGCTGGTTTTGTAACCTGTCCCATCGAACTAAACGGGCCGTGTAAATCCTGTAAGAAGGCGTGCCATGAAACGTCGCATCGAAAAGGCAGTGGTGCTGGGAGCGGGAACGATGGGCTCGCGGATCGCGGCGCATTTTGCGAACGCCGGGCTGCCGTGCGTCTTGCTGGACATTGTCCCCCCGAATTTGCCTGCCGATGCCCCGGCCGGAGAGCGCAACAAAATTGTACGCGCTGGATTGGACGCGGCAAAGAAAGCAAAGCCTGCGGCGTTTTTCACCCCGGCGCTTGCGGAAAAAATTGCGATTGGAAACTTCGAGGATGACCTGGCATGCTGCTCGGAAGCCGATTGGATCATCGAAGTGGTCGCGGAGAATCTGGAGATCAAACGAAAATTGCTAGCGCGCGTGGCCCAGTTTCGCAAACCCGGAGCCATCGTCACCACCAACACCTCCGGCTTGCCCGTGCACTTGATCGCGGAGGGCATGAGCGAAGAGTTTCAGCAGCACTGGGCGGGGACGCATTTCTTCAATCCACCGCGGTATCTGAAATTGGTGGAAGTGATCCCCGGGCCGAAGACTTCAATCGACGTGGTCGAATCGTTGAACGAGTTTTGCGACCGGCGGCTGGGAAAAGGCGTGGTGCTGGCAAAAGATACGCCGAACTTCATCGCCAACCGCATCGGGACGTTTTCAATGCTGAATGCGCTGCGCCTGATGGGCACGCTCGGAATGACAGTGGAAGAGGTGGATGCCTGCACGGGACCGGCAGTGGGCTGGCCGAAGTCGGCGACGTTTCGAACGGCGGATATTGTGGGTCTCGATGTTTTGGTGCACGTTGTGAAGAACATTTACGAGACGGCGCCGAAAGACGAATCTAGGGAAATGTACAAAGCGCCGGCGCTGGTGGAAGAAATGGTCAAGCGCGGCTGGCTGGGCGACAAGACGGGACAGGGCTTTTACAAGAAGGTGAAGGGCGAAGGCGAAAGGGAAATCCTGACGCTCGATGTGAACGCCATGGAGTATCGCGTGCGGCAGAAGGCGAAATTCGCTTCGCTCGAAATGGGTAAAGCCATTGAGGACACGCGGGAGCGGTTGCGTGCGCTTGTGGGGCCCGTACTCGAAGGCCAGAAGGGAGACAAGGCGCAGCAGTTTTTGTGGGGCGCACTTTCCGAAATGTGTTTGTACGCGGCGCGGCGCGTGCCGGAGATTTCCGACAACCTTGTCGACGTTGACCGCGCGATGCGCTGGGGCTTTGCCTGGGAACTCGGGCCGTTCGAAATCATCGATGCCATTGGCGTGAAGGCGTTTGCTGGGCAGGTCCAGAAGGAAGGACGCACGCTGCCACCCGTTCTCGAGAAAGTGCTGGCGAGCGGGCGGAAGGGATTTTACGAATCGGAGAAAGGCACGACCACCGTTTTCGATATTGGCAGCGGCGGAGCGATAAAGGTCGAAGAGCCGAAAGGCGTCATCATTCTGAAATCGCTGAAAGATGCAGGCCGCGAAGTGGAGCGCAATTCCGGTGCAAGCCTGATCGATCTCGGCGATGGCGTAGTCTGCTGCGAATTTCACGCCAAAATGAACGCCATCGGCGCGGACTTGATCGCCATGTTGCACAAGGGCTTGAAGCGGCTGGAAATGGATTTTGAGGCTATGGTGATTGCGAACCAGGCGGTGAATTTTTCCGTCGGCGCAAACCTGATGCTGGTTCTGGTAGGAGCGCAGGAGCAGGAATGGGACGAATTGCACATGGCGGTGAAGCAATTCCAGAACATCAACCTGGCAATCAAATACGCGCCAAAACCGGTGGTGGCGGCGCCGCAGGGGCTGGCGCTGGGCGGCGGTTGCGAAGTGGGCCTGCACGCGGCAAAGATTCAAGCGGCCGCGGAAGCATACATCGGCTTGGTGGAAACTGGCGTGGGGCTGATTCCCGGCGGCGGCGGCACGAAGGAAATGCTGATCCGCGCGAATGAACACGCCGGTGGGACAGGCTTCAGCCTGTCCTCCTCTCCGGAATCCGACCTCGACCTTTTCCATGCCCTGAAGCCTATCTTTGAAGCGATTGCGATGGCCAAAGTTGGCACGAGCGCGGAGGAATGCCGCGACCTGGGATATTTGCGCCGCGAAGACGGCGTTTCCATGAACCGCGACCGGTTGGTCGCGGACGCCAAGGAAGCCGCTCTGGCGCTGGTGCGCGGCGGCTACAAGCCGCTGGCGGCAAGCTGGCAGGAAGGCGCGCAAACAACGCAGATCAAAGTGCTCGGCGAACAGTTTCTTGCCGGCGCCAAGCTCGCCATCCACATGATGCTCCGCGGCGGCTATGCTTCCGAGTACGACGCGCACGTGGGCCGCAAGCTCGCGAACATTCTGGCTGGCGGCGCGCTGTCGTCACCGCAAATGGTCAGCGAGCAATACGTCTTGGATCTCGAACGCGAAGCCTTTGTTTCCCTTTGCGGGGAAAAGAAAACCCAAGAGCGCATCGCGCACACTCTCAAGACTGGCAAGCCGCTCCGTAACTAGGAAGCCGGTCTCCCTGGAGCCATCAGATCAACGGTACGCACTCAACCGACGGGGACGGAAAAGTGTTCATGAAGAATGCGCAGCCTGCCTTGGCTGTCTCTTTGAAAGACGTGGGTAGCGCGTACAAGATTGAGCTTTTCTTCGACACGCTTGCCGCCGCCGACGTCACGGCCGGTGGCTTGAAAATGAAACGTGTAGCTCGCAATGCCCGCATCGGAGCCGACCAGCACAACATCAATGGGGCCGAGCTTTAATTCCATCCGTGTATCGGGACGGAAGTATTCTCTAGAGCGGCGCATCGCGCCTAAGCGGCCGGGTTCAGCGCGGCCCATGGAGATCTGAAAAATCGTACTTCCCGGCGCATAGTAGGAATTCAGGAGGTCTTCCGACTTAGCAAGAAACGTGGTCCAGAAAAGTTCAACCCCTTTGCGTACCTCCTCGTTGGTTAGCTTCTCCAAGATGAACCTCGCGGACGGCAACAACGCGCCGTCTCCATCTGTGCTTGTCGTATTGTAGTCGTTTGCCCCGCGGCCATTTGCTGGATGTGATGGAATGTTAACCGTCGTGGCGCACCGCCACTTCCTTCAGAGGCTAAAATACGGAAGAAGGGCTTCTAATCGTATAAAAACGTATTGCTTTGACGGTCCACAGTGCGGTATTCTACGCATTCGCAGGAGGCGGATTGTGCAAAAGCTGCTGGCGCCGCGGGAAGCGGCGAATATTCTGGGTATCAGCTACCCCACCTTGAAGCAGTGGATCTACCACGGAAAGATCAAGTCGGTGAAAACGCCCGGCGGCCATCACCGCGTGCCAGAGAGTGAGATCGACCGCTTGTTTCCGAAGAAACTGGATCGCGGGGACATCGAGACCCGTCGGGGAAATCTGCGGAAGATCAGCGGGCGAAACCAGCTGATTGGGCGCGTGGTGGCAATCAAATTCAGCGGGCTGCTGGCGCAGGTCACGCTGGCGATCGGAGAGCAGCATATTACCTCGATCATCACGGCGGATGCGGCCAAGGAGTTGCGGCTGAAGCCCGGGGAGCGGGCTGCGGCGCTGATTAAGTCGACCGAAGTAATGATTTTAAGAGTATGACGGGAGCGATGGCTCGTGACTGGCGGCAAGACAACTTGGCCCAAGTGGTTCCGCATATTCCCGCTCCTCATTTCTGTTTTCCTTGCGCAGCACGATGTGCGAGCACAGGGGCAAGAAATCCGAATAGCGGCGGCGGCTGACTTGAAGTTTGCCATGGGAGAGTTAACCGTAGAGTTTGAGAAGCAGTCAGGAACCAAAGTAAATGTGACTTACGGCTCGAGCGGGAATTTTTTCTTGCAACTGCAGAATGGGGCGCCTTTCGATCTCTTCTTTTCCGCGGACATTGAGTATCCGAAAAAGCTGGAGGCAGCGGGACTCGCGGAGCCGGGGACCTTGTACGAATACGCGGTAGGGCGAATCGTGATTTGGACGCCTGCGGATGCGAAGGTGGATGTTAGCAAACACGGATGGAAGACCTTGTTGAATGCAAGCGTCGAGAAGATTGCGATCGCCAATCCCGAGCATGCGCCCTACGGACGTGCGGCGGTGGCTGCGTTGCAAAAGGCGGGAATCTACGAATCCGTCAAGGCCAAGCTGGTGTACGGAGAAAATATTTCGCAGGCGGCGCAGTTTGTGCAGTCGGGAAATGCGCAGGCGGGGATTGTGGCGATGTCACTGGCGGTTTCGCCGGCGATGCGCGAGGGGAAACACTGGGAAATTCCGGCGGAGATGCATCCGGCGATCGAGCAGGGAGCGATTGTTTTGAAAGACGCAAAGAATAAGGAAGCGGCGCGGGCGTTTCTGGAATGTGTAAAGAGCGCGGCAGGGCGCACCATATTGTCGAAGTACGGTTTTGCGTTTCCGGAGAGGACGAAGAAAGAGGAAAGAAGATAACGCTAAGACGCTGAGGGCGCAGAGGAAACGCGGAGAAGAGTAGAGAAAAGGACAGCGAATGGAAGCGTTGTGGTTGTCGATGAAGTTGGCGGCGTGCGTGGCCGCGATATTGTTGGTGATTGGGATGCCGGTAGCGTACCGGCTCGCGTATTCGAACTGGCGCGGGAAATTCCTGCTCGAATCGCTGGTGGCGCTGCCGCTGGTGCTGCCGCCGACGGTGCTGGGATTTTACGCGCTCGTGGCCATGGGCCCGCGCGGGCCGCTGGGAAGACTGTGGATCGCACTCTTCGGGCATGGACTGGCGTTTACGTTCGGCGGTCTGATTCTGGCGTCCGTGCTGTACAGCTTTCCATTTGCGGTACAGCCGCTGATCGCTTCGTTTGAGGGAGTCGATCGAAAATTGCTGGACGCTTCGGCGGTGCTGGGAGCAGGAGGCTTGCGGACATTTTGCCGGGTGATTCTGCCGTTGTCGCTCCCCGGAGTGGTCACCGCGGCAGTGCTGAGTTTCGCGCACACTCTGGGTGAATTTGGTGTCGTGTTGATGGTGGGCGGAAATTTGGCGGGGGTCACGCGAACGGTTTCGATCGACATTTACGATCGCGTGCAGTCACTGGAATACGGCGCGGCGAACCGCATGGCGCTGGTGCTTCTGGCGATTTCGTTCTCCGTATTGTGCGTTGTATATGCCGTGAATCGCCGCGTGTGGACGCCATGGGCGGCGAAGTGAACGCAAAGATGCTCACCGCGCGAATCCGCAAAGAGCGGCGCAGCGCGGGCGCCTCTTCCTTTGTCCTCGACGTTTCCATCGAAGTTTCTCCCGGCATTACGATTCTCTTTGGACCTTCCGGAGCCGGAAAATCCACGCTCCTGGATTGCGTCGCGGGGCTGGCGCGGCCGGACGAGGGGCGAATTGCAGCCTGCGGCGACGTATTGTTCGATTCTGAGCGCGGAATTAGTGTTCCCGTGCCGAAGCGGCGAGCCGCTTACGTTTTTCAGACCCTGGCACTATTTCCGCACCTGAGCGCGGAAGAAAATGTTTCATACGGCTTGATGGATTTGCGCGAGGAAGAGAGGCAGGAGCGAGCAGAAGCAATTCTTAGAGCCTTTCGCGTCGAGAAATTGCGGAAACAAAGGCCCGCCGAGATCTCCGGAGGCGAGAAACAGAGAATCGCGCTGGCGAGATCACTGGTGACCGAACCGGGCGTGTTGTTGCTAGACGAACCGTTGACCGGATTGGACGCGGAGCTGAAAGCGGCGATTGTGGACGATTTGCGCGCCTGGAACGCGGCAAAGCGCATCCCGATTTTGTACGTGACGCACAGCCGCGAAGAAGTGGATGCGCTGGGCGAACGCGTGATCGCGCTCGACAATGGACGCGTCGTAGGCGCTGGTGCACCAAGGGATGTACTGGACGCCCCGCGCCGGAAAAAACTGGCGCAGGCGGTGGGATTCGAGAATCTGCTGAGCGCCACGGTGCTCGATCTGCGCGAGGCCGATGGCGTGATGCGCGTGCGGCTGGGCGATAGCGCGTGCGAGATCGAGGTGCCACTCGGTTATGCGGCAGCCGGGAACCGCGTGCAGGTAGCGGTTCGCGCGGGAGATATTTTGCTGGCGGCGGAGCGGCCCCACGGATTGAGCGCGCGGAACGTGATCGAAGGTCGCATCGTTTCGCTGGAGCAGCGCGGGACCATGGCCATTGCGCGCGTGGATTGTGGCGTCACCTTTGTCGTGCACGTCACGCCCGGGGCAGTGCGGGCGTTGGAGCTAACGGCCGGGCGTCGCGTTTGGCTGGTGTTGAAAACGCACTCGTGCCATCTGGTGGAGTAGTAGAAAAACTCAGGAACACGGAATTTTTCAAGACTTCGGCTTTTGCGGAGCGGGCGTTGCAGTCTTGGCCCCGGCGGGGCCAGAGAATTTGATTTCATCGGCCTCAAGGGTTTTGTCTTTGGGTGTGGCATGGATGACGACGAGGTCGCCTGCGGCGAGGTCGCCGGCCTTGGCTGGTTTATCCTCACTGTTGGCCCTCGATAGAAAGACGGTCGAAGTGGCGAATTTCACTTCAACGGACTTGCCGTCGGCGGTTTTTACAACTACGGAATCGGCGCTGATTTTTTCGACCGTGCCTCTCACGTGAACTTTATTGCCGTGAGCGAAGGCCGAGCCCGCAACGAGTGCGAAAAGTAGCGCCAGTAAGGATAAGCGAAGTTTCATGAAAGTCTCCCGTTGGAATGAAGGTCCGGAACGCTATGTCTTCACTCCAGGTGATGATCTTGTGATTCCGGTTTCCGTTTGCGTGTTGCTCCATTCAAAAAATCATTTTCCTGCTGTTCTTCCGCCCGGTCGTCCGGGCCTTTCGGATTATAGCGCTCCATTTCGATACGTTCCGCGACGCTGAGGTGAGGAAGGTGGCGGATGAAGTGAACCAGCTTCCAACTGCCTTGCATGCCTCCGTGCTCGCCGCCATTGGAAAACGCCGGCATTCCCGTGAACCGCACGCCATTCTCGACGATCCAGAACAACTCGCCGTCGGTAAGATTTTGCGTTTCCGGCAGGCGCAGATCGGGTGGCTTGGGGTAGAGGCCACCGCCAATCATGCTCTGCCCGCTGCCGTCGTTGGCGTGGCAGATGGCGCAATGATCCGCGAAATGAAGCCGCGCATCGCGCAGATCCTCCGGCGAGTCGAGCACGGGATTCTGGGCCAGCCGTGCATTCGAAGGGATCGCTAGGCGCCGCGCATTGCGTGCGAGCGTGATTTCGAATTTAGTGGGCGTGGCGCGAGAGCTGAGGCCATCATGCAGGAAGGAAGCGGCGACCGCGACAACGAGGCCGAGGAGCGCTACAGCGACGATGATGATCACGAGAGTTCCGCGTTTCATGGCTCTGTGAATATGTTAATGGATGAGGGCCGGGGCGACCAGCGGCGAATCATTCCGCGGTGACGAAGACGGCGCTGCATGGTTTCGTCCGGACGCGTGCCCAACCGTGACGTGAAAGAGAATGGCGGGAAGGCGGCTATTTTCCTATGATCTAAAGCGAGTGCGTGTCATTCGAAACGAAGCGGTGCGCGAATAGCGAACATTTTCAGAAGAGCGGAGAGAGAAATGAAAGAGCGCGCGGATGTAGCCCCACAACCGGCTTCCTCTGGTAGGATACTCATGAAATGGCGACCCCCACGATGAACGGAAGCGGTTTGGCGGTGGTCGAAACCTGTCCGCCGGAGGTTCGCGAGATTCTCCAAGCCGTGACGAGCGGTGCGGAGCTGACGTTCGAAGAGGGACTGCTCCTTGCGACGGCGCGGGATCCTGCGCTGGAAGCGCTGGTGGCTGTTGCGGATCAGTTGCGGCAACAGACTGTCGGAGACGCAATCACCTATGTCGTAAATCGCAACATCAACTTCACGAACGTTTGTTTCGTGGGATGCAGTTTTTGTGGCTTTGGACGCGGGCCCGGAGCCGCGGACGCATACTCGCTCTCTTTCGAGGAAGTGGTGCGCCGCGCGCGCGAAGCCTGGGAACGCGGCGCCACGGAGGTTTGCGTTCAGGGCGGATTGCCGCGCGACCTCGACGGATTTTTCTACCGCGATCTGCTGCGCGCCATCAAGCGTGCAATTCCCGAGATGCACGTGCATGCCTTCTCGCCCATGGAAATCGATTACGGCGTGACGAAAACAGGAATGCCGCTGCGCGACTACCTGCGGATGATGAAGGACGAAGGGCTGGGCAGCATTCCCGGCACGGCGGCGGAAATCCTTGATGACCGCGTGCGGAAGGAACTGAGCCCGAACAAATTGCCGGCGGCGCGGTGGGTGGAGATCATCACCACGGCGCACGAACTGGGCATTCCGACGACTTCAACCATGATGTACGGACACGTGGAAGAGCCCGCGGATTGGGTGCGCCATATCCTCCTCTTGCGCACCATCCAAAAACGCACCGGGGGATTTACGGAGTTCGTGCCGCTGGGATTCATCCATGAGAATACGCGGCTCTACCGTCATGGTGGAGCGAGACCAGGAGCGAAACGCGAGGAACACTTGCGAGTGCACGCCTTGGCACGAGTGTTGCTGCACGGGGCGATCAAGAATTTGCAGGTCTCCTGGGTAAAACTAGGATTCGAAACTTCGCTCGCGTGCCTGCAGGCGGGCGCAAATGATTTCAGCGGCACGCTCATGGAAGAGAGTATTTCCAAGGCCGCTGGTGCAACGTTCGGAGAATATGTGTCGCCGGAAGAATTTCGCGCCAGGATTCGATCGATTCGGCGAGTCCCGGCCGAGCGGACGACGACCTACAAAATTCGTCGTATGTTTGATGAGCCGGAAAGTGATCCGCGCACAATGCCGTCGCAATTCGCTATCGCGCGGGCAGTGAGCCTCGTGAAATACACCGAAGGCGCCTACTGAGCGATTCCCATGCCAGCACTCCTCTTACCGGTCAAGGACTTGAACAATGCCAAGAAGAGGTTGACTGGCGTGCTGACGCCGGAGGAGAGGGTTGCGCTGGCCGGGGCCATGCTCGCGGACACCATTCGCGCAGTGCGAGGCGTGCGCTGCGCGGAGAAAGTTTTTGTCGTCACGAATTACGAGCCCGTCATGCAATTGGCCGAGGAAAATCAATGGGAGATTCTGCGGGAAGAACAGCAAATTTCGGAGAGTGATTCAGTCGATGCCGCTTCAAAGATCTGCGAACAAAAAGGCGTCACCGGATTGCTGCGCCTGCCGCTCGATCTGCCATTGATCCAATCGAGCGACATCGATGAACTTTTGACTGTGGAATGCCAAGCGCCGGCTTTGGTAATTGTGCCCTCGCGCGATGGAACCGGCACAAACGCCATGATGCGGACCCCGCCCACATTGTTTCCCTCACAATTTGGAAACGGAAGTTTCGCAAAGCACCTTGCCGAGGCCGAAAGGGCTCATGCGCGCGTTATGGTGCGCCGCAATGCCCGGGTGGAAATGGACGTGGACGACGAAGCGGATTTGCGGGCCCTGCTGGAACACGATTTGAGCGGCACAGAAACAGGCCGCTGGCTGCGCGCCAGCGGTGTGGGGGCGAGGTTCGTGGCCGGCGTGCGAGCCGGAGCGGCAAGCGCGCCATGAAGAGAAAGCTATATGCAAGTCTCGATGAGGCCGTGGCCGATATTCCGGACGGCGCGCAAATCATGGTTGGAGGATTCGGAGGCGCGGGTTTTCCGAATAATCTCATTCAAGCGTTGGCGCGGAAAGGCGCGAAGAACATCACTGCCGTCAGCAACAATTGCGGGACGCGCGATGGCGAGCTTGGAATCATGTTCAAGAACAATCAGATCAAGCACGTGATTGCTGCTTTTCCCGGGCCTCACGCCAATTATTTTTTGGAACGCTTCGCCGCCAAGGAAGTGACTCTGGAACTCGTGCCACAGGGCATTTTGTGCGAGCGCATGCGCGCCGCCGCTGCTGGCTTGCAAGGTTTCTACACCACGGTGGGCGTCGGTACCGAAGTCGCCGCGGGAAAGGAAGAGCGTTTCCTCGAAGGAAACCGCTGCATCCTCGAACTGCCGATTCGCGCGGACTATGCGCTGATCAAGGCGCAGACCGCCGATGAATTGGGGAATTTGACTTATCGGCTGGCTGCAAGAAATTTCAATCCCGTCATGGCTATGGCCGCGAAGACTACGATCGCCGAAGTCGAGGAAATTGTTCCGGTAGGCGCCATCCATCCGGAACACGTCGTGACTCCCGCGATCTTCGTTCATCGCATCGTGCAAGCGAAAGGAATCCGCTATGCCGGGTGACGGCGTTCAAAATATAGCTTTGCCCGGCGATGGCGCTCGAGGAAAAGTCATGCCCGGCAAGGTGCGATTGACGCGCGAGCAGATCGCCCAGCGCGCCGCGCTCGAATTGCCCGATGGCGCCTATGTAAATCTCGGTTGGGGAATTCCCAATCTCGTCGCTGGCTATTTGCCGAAAGGGATCACTGTTTATTTCCACAGCGAAAATGGAATTCTGGGAATGGGTCCTCGCGCAAAACCCGGTGAAGAAGATTTCGACCAGGTGGACGCCATGAAAGTGCCCGTCACGCTGATTCCGGGTGCTTCTTTCTTTCATCAGGCCGACGCACATCTGATGACCCGCGGCGGCCATATCGACGTTGCTCTTCTTGGCGCCTTCCAAGTTTCCGAGAAGGGCGATCTTTCGAATTGGAAAATTCCCGGCGCGAAAGGCCCCGGCGGTATCGGTGGCGCCATGGACATCGCGGCAGGCGCGAAGACTTTGATCGTGTGCATGGAGCACACCACCAAGGACGGAGCGCCAAAAATCGTGAAGAAGTGCACCTATCCGCTGACTTGTCTGGCATGCGTGGATACCATCGTTACGGATCTGGCGGTGATCGACGTGAAACCGGAAGGATTGACGCTGCGCGAAGTGGCGCGCGGCTGGACGGCGGCGGAAGTGCGGGAATTGACCGGCGCACAATTGATTGCGGGGCAACGAATTCCGGAGATGAGTTTCGCTTGATTTTATTTATGAGGAGGACTAAATGAGCCAGATGATTCCAGAAAAATATACGGATTTGCTGGAGAAGCCAGCGTTTGGACATTTGGGGACGCTGATGAAGGACGGAAGCCCGCAGGTGACACCCATCTGGGTGGATTACGACGGAAAATTCGTGCGCTTCAATTCGGCGAAGGGCCGCGTGAAGGACAAGAACGTCCGACGCGATGCCCGCGTTTCGATTGCGATACAGGACCCCGCAAATCCCTATCGCTATCTGGAAATTCGCGGCAAGGTCGTCGAAATCACCGAAAACGGCGCGGACGACCACATCAACAAACTCTCTAAAAAATATCTGGGAAATCCAGTTTACCCTTTCCGGAAACCAGGCGAAGTCCGCGTAACCTACAAAATCGAGCCGCAAAAAGTCAGCTCTATGGGTTAGCGTGATATTGACTGACTCAACATTCTACGTAAAATTCTCCATTCCGTAACTGATCACTGATAACTGTTCACCGAAAACTCACAGCCGCGCGGCGACGCGTGCGGCGATGCGGCCCTCCGCGGTCCGGAACACGAATACAAGGCTGTCCGTGAGGGGCACCCCGGCGCTGGGGACGAGCAACTGATAGGACCACTCGAAACGCTGGGGCAGTTCCGCTGCTAGAGCCGAAGCGTAGGGAGTGATCCGCTCGACGGACGCGCTAACTTCCTTGATGTTCTTTACCTGCTGCAGATCCACACCGCGTTTCCAATAAAGAGAAAGCTGCAGAGCGCTCATCATTTCGCGAGTCAAGTACACGCGCGTTCCAACTTGCTGGAGTCCGGGGCTGCAGGATAGGTCGTGGATGACGAAAGAGAGAAGCAGTCGATCGGGGAAGTCCGTGACGGTTTCCCCGCCGCGGCGGTAGATCGTGCCGTGGCTGTCGTCGATTCGTTTCAAATTGTCGAAGAATTCCGGAGAAGTCACGTTGCCGGAGACGCGGAAGCAGACGCCGTTGGGTAGCGAGCCATCGGTTTCAAAAAGAAGGCCGCCGTCATATCTCCAGACGGACTTCTCGCGTCTTAATTGGCTGAGAGATGCGCCCGGCGCGCAACCGAGAAAAATCAGGAATGCAACGCCGGCGATTTTGTAGTTCCAGAAGCCCATGAGTGGCGGCCGTGCGCAAGAGATTTTACTCCTTGCGGGCGGCGGCAAGAAGAAAAGTGAAACCTCCAAAAGTGTTGATGACTTTGCCCTCTCCCGCGGGCTTGACGTCGCCTTGGCCGGATCGCACCGCTTGGATAGCGTCGACGAGTCCCGGGAGCACCGAAGGCTCTGCGACGGGGATATTGTGCGCTCCCAAAACCAGTTCCAACTTCGGGGCGAGCGTCGCGAGTCGCTTTACGGAAGCAACGTAGGCATCGAGATCGGTTTCCGGGCGGAAGAGCCAGATGGGAGCTGGATAGTACGTGTCGCCGGTGAAGAGCAGGCCGTTGGCGCTGTCGAGAAGACAGATGGCGTCCGGCGTGTGACCCGGAGTAGAAAGGACTTCGAGCGTGCGGCCGCCCAGATTTATTTTAAAGCCATCGCGGATGAAGTGCGAGATTTTCCAGGGTTTTGTAGCGTAGGTTTTTGGATTGAACCCCTTTGGCAAATCTCCGCAGAGTTGATCGGGAGTAATTTCCGCCTGCGCATCTTCACGCGAACCTTTCGCATTCGTTCGCGTGAAATCGGTGTCCATGCCGTAGACGAAAGTGAACTGCCAGTTGCCGCCAACGTGATCGTCGTGCGTATGCGAGTTAAGAACTACCACCGGACGCGACGTCAATTTCGTGGTGACCTTGCGGATGTCGCTAATGCCCATTCCCGTGTCGAACAGAAGGGCTTGCTTGTTGCCGACAATCAAGTAAGAGATGACTTCTTCGGCTTGGTGCGGTTCGTAGATGGCAAAAACTCCCGGCGCGACTTTGTAGACCTCGAACCAAGGATCGTCGGGAAGGATGCGTTGCAACGATTTGTATTCCGGGCGGGGAAGCGGTTTGCACCATTTGGGTTTTTCGGATTGCGGGGGATGCGGGACGCGATCAGCGGGGGGTGACACAACCGAAAGAAAAAGATTTAACGCGGAGAACACAGAGTTCGCAGAGAACGCAGAGGGGGAGAAAGACAAAGAGGGCCCAGCCGCAGGAACTGAGCGAGCAGGGAGATTTCTTGCGGGTAGACAGATACCAGCTGTCAGCGAGACTGCCAGAACAAGGGACGCGATTTTCATTTTGGCGATGACCCGGTGAAGATGGATTTGGGAAGCATCATGTGGACGCCTTTGTTGCCGTCGACGAGTTCGGTGATGTGGAGGTCGGCGGCGACGCTCGCGAGCATGTAGGCGTCGTCGCGCGAGAGATGCTTTTCCGTCACGAGGAAATCGATCATCTCGCGGACAGCGAGCGTGGCGCAGGCATTCAGGTCATCGTTGAGGCCCATGGTGATGTAGTGCGTTGGCGTTTCGGCGCGCGGGCACTTCAGGTGCATGTCCTTGCGCACGATGAATTGAAACGTGCCGATGAGCGACGTTTCCAGCGCGGTGATGTCCACCTCGCCGTCGCCCTGGCCGGCGTGGCCGTCGCCCACTTCAAAGAGCGCGCCGGGCGCGTGCACGGGAATGTAGAGCGTGGTGCCGGCGACGAGGTCCTTGTTATCCAGATTCCCCGCCATAATCCACGGCGGAGCGCTGTTGAAGCGGCCCGCGCTTTCGGGCGGCGCGTCGCCCATGCTGCCGAAAAAGGGACGCAGCGGAATCTCGATGCCCGGCGCGAATTTTGCCACCATCCGCTTTTCATCCAGCGGAATGATTTTCATTTTCGCGTAAGGATAATCGTCGGGCAAATAGCCGCGGCCGGGGCCGAACCCGTTGTACGCGTAAGCAATGGCAAGTTTTATGGCGAGAACTTTTACTTCGAGCACGTCGCCAGCTTCCGCGCCTTCGATGTAAATCGGCCCCGTCAAAATGTGCCCGCCAGGGCCTTTGTCTTTCACTTGGTCGGTGATGTCGCGCAGCGATTGCTCGACCTGATCGGGAGGCAGGCCCGCATCTTCGAGCCGCTTCGGACTGTTCGTGATCAGCGTCTGAATCTCCACCATGTCGCCCGACTTGACGCGCAGCGCCGGCGCCGCCTTCGCATCGTAGTAACCCCAAGCCACCGTCTTCGGCGTCGGCTTTAGCTGATACGTGGTCTGCGACTGCAGATTTTGGACGCAGAAAAAGCTTCCGAGGATTAAGGCTCCCAGGCCGAGCACATTTGTGCGCAATTCAGTAGCTCCCTTTTTTTGACTTTTTGGGCGGTGCACCGTCGGTGTTAATAATAATGGGTCCGGCCGACATCGTTACTTCGTCAGGTAAATCCATCACTGTCTTGGAGGTGCTTGGAGGGGCGCTATCGTCCAAAATGTACTTAAATTTGATCGTGTGGTTGAATGGACCATCGGGAGGACAGCCGACACACCCAAATGTCCACGTTTTAACGATTTTTTCTGCGTCCTCTTTGAAGATTGTAAAAGCGGATTTCGTCGTATCGCTCGATTCGGATTCTATCGCAAGCAGTTTGCCGTCTGCTCCGATCTTCAGCTTTATCACGATGGTCCCATGAGTTCGCGTCATTCGCGCAAGCGGTGGATAGTACGGCGGCTCCAAGTGCTTGACGTAAATGATCGGCTGTTTCTCCTGTTGGGCTCGCACAGCGGGGATAAGCACCAGCGACATCATTGCCAAGCTGAATTTCACGGCCGCAGGACCTCTCCAATTTGTGGAATCTTCATGTTTCATCTCGACTCTCCGGCTTCGTGCGAAAAAAGGGAAATTGCGTGTCATGGGCGGGTCATGTCCTCGGGCCTGACGAGGGCGTCGAATTCTTCGGGGGTGACGTAGCCAAGATTGAGGGCGGCTTCGCGGAGGCTGATGTGGGCCTTGTGGGCGGCTTTGGCGACCTGGGCGGCCTGGTCATAGCCGATTTTGGGGGCGAGCGCGGTGACGAGCATCAGGGAATTTTGGACGTAGTGATCGATCTGCTCGCGATTGGCTTCGATGCCGTGGACGCAGTGTTCGACGAAACTGTTGCAGGCATCGGCGAGGAGTTCCACGGAGTGCAGATAATTATAAATCATCACGGGCTTGAAAACGTTGAGCTCGAAATTGCCTTGCGAGCCGGCGAAGCCGATGGCGGCGTCATTGCCCATGACTTGGACGGCGACCATCGTGAGGGCTTCGGACTGCGTGGGATTCACTTTGCCGGGCATGATGGAAGAGCCGGGCTCGTTTTCGGGAAGCGTGAGTTCGCCGAGGCCGCAGCGCGGGCCGGAAGCGAGCCAGCGAATGTCGTTGGCGATTTTGAAGAGCGAAGCGGCGAGCGTTTTCAGGGCGCCGCTGGCAAAAACGATTTCGTCGTGTGCGGAGAGCGCGGCGAATTTATTGGGATGCGAGCGGAAGGGCAGGCCGGTAAGCTCGGAGATTTTGCGGGCGGCGCGCTCGGCAAATTCGGGATGGGCGTTAAGGCCGGTGCCGACGGCGGTGCCGCCGATGGCGAGGTCGTAGAGACCGTCGAGAGCGACGGCGACGCGGCCGCCGTCGCGGTCCAGAAGATTCACGTAGCCGGAAAATTCCTGGCCGAGGGTGAGCGGGGTGGCGTCCTGCAAGTGGGTGCGGCCGATTTTTACGATGTCCGCGAACTCTTTAGCCTTGGCGTCGAGCGCGTCGCGGAGATTTTTGATGGCGGGGAGAAGCCGGCGCGCGGTTTCCGAAGCGGCGGCAATGTGCATGGCGGCGGGAAACGTGTCGTTGGAGGATTGCGACATATTCACGTTGTCATTGGGATGAATCGGCTTCTTGCTGCCGAGGACGCCGCCAGCGATCTCGATGGCGCGATTGGAGATGACTTCGTTGACGTTCATGTTGGTCTGCGTGCCGCTGCCGGTTTGCCAGACGCGAAGAGGGAAGTGGTCGTTGAGTTTTCCGGCGATGACTTCATCGGCAGCTTGCGTGATGAGCGCAGCTTTATCCGGCGGAAGTTTGCCGAGATCCTGATTGACGAGCGCGGCAGCTTTCTTGAGGAAGCCGAAGGCGCGAATCAGCTCAGGCGGCATGACATCCTTGCCGATGGCGAAGTGGATGAGCGAGCGGGCGGTTTGCGCGCCGTAGTAGCGGTCGGCAGGGACGTCGATCTTGCCCATGGAGTCGGACTCGGTGCGGGTGGGAATGGTCAGGGCGGATTTCGTGGCTTCAGACATGGGGGACTCCTTCAAAGGCTGCTTGCAAGATTCTACCAGCAAGTGACTGGTGACTAGTGACTCTTGGAAGACAGCGCCTTTGGCACGGTTGAAGTCGAGCCGAGAAGAGCCAGCTGCTGAACCGTAAGGAGGCACTCCCTGTTTTTTGTAAGTGTTGCATCTAAAGAGCTTAAGCATGCTGTAGGTCTTTTGGTTGCAACACGTGTTGATTCTAAACCACTTACATGAACTCTAAGTCCCTTAAATGCAACACTTACAAAAAACAGGGAGTGCCTCCTTACGGTTCAGCAGCTGGCTCTTCTCGGCTCGACTTCAACCGCGCCAAAGGCGCTGTCTTCCAAGAGTCACTAGTCACCAGTCACTTGCTGGTAGAATCTTGCAAGCAGCCTTTGAAGGAGTCCCCCATGTCTGAAGCCACCAAATCC
>WNFJ01092743.1_pt3 | contig 24754 bp, 30 predicted proteins | sample 5400461 | NCBI WGS metagenome assembly WNFJ01 (sample SAMN13153349, study PRJNA577476) | soil metagenome | isolation source: 115 cm saprolite on Douglas fir-dominated hillslope | place: USA:California | collected 2013-09-17
TTCCAGAACTTCCGCTCGGCGCCCCAGAAGCAGCCGAGCCCGAACATCGCCAGCTCCGTCCCCGCCGGGAACGGCGGCACGAGCGGGTTGGCGTTGACGAAGTGCTTCTCGGGCACGGGCATGCGCTCGTTGCGTCCCGGCAGCGCCTGGTCCCGCGCCGGCATCGCGATCTTCTTCGAATACCCGAACACAGGCACCTCCTCGGCCGGCGCGCCGGCGTCGGCCGGACGACCGGTGGAAGAACGTCGACTCCCCGCCCCCTATGCTAACACCCGTTGCGCTCGGCTCCACGTCGAGTACAATGGCGTCCGCCATGAACGCCGGAGGCAAGGCGAGTGCCCGAGGCAAGGTGCTGAGGCTCACCCCCGAGCTCGCGCTCGCGCGCGCGGCGCGGACGTTCCTCGCCGAGGCGGCCGACCGCTGCCCGAAGTGCGACAGCACGTTCATCAAGCGCGAACCCGCCTTCATCCACTGTCGCCACTGTGGGAAGCTCGCGCGGATCGCGAACGTGTCGCTCGAAGTGCAGGAGCTCTTCGAGCTCCGCTCCGGCCTCCGCATCGCGTCCTGAGGGGGGACGCGATGGCGCTCGACTCCGCCAAGGTCCGCGACTTCGTCCAGCGCACCTGGGACGACTCGATCGTCCCGACCCTGACCGAGTACGTCCGGATCCCCGCGAAGTCGCCGATGTTCGACCCCGAGTGGAAGGCGCACGGCCACCTCGACCGCGCCGTCGCTCTCCTCGAGGACTGGGCGCGGAAGCGCCCCATCGAGGGGCTGCGCGTCGAGGTCGTGAGGCTCGAAGGCCGGACACCGCTCATCTTCATGGAGGCGCCCGGCACGGGCCAGGACACGGTGCTCCTCTACGGCCACTGCGACAAGCAGCCCGAGATGGTCGGCTGGGCCGAGGGCGCAGGGCCGTGGACGCCGGTGCGCCGGGGCGACAAGCTCTACGGCCGCGGCGTCGGCGACGACGGCTACGCGACGTTCGCCGCGCTCACGGCGATCCAGGCGCTCGAGGAGCAGCGCGCGCGTCACTCGCGCTGCGTCGTCCTGATCGAAGCGTGCGAGGAGAGCGGCAGCTTCGACCTTCCGCATTACGTCGAGGCGCTCGCCCCGCGGCTTGGCACGCCGAGCCTCGTCGTGTGCCTCGACTCGGGCTGCGGCAACTACGAGCAGCTCTGGGGGACGACCTCGCTCCGCGGGGTCATCAGCGGCGTGCTCACGGTCGAGACGCTCACCGAGGGCGTCCACTCGGGCGCGGCAAGCGGCATCGTGCCCTCGAGCTTCAGGATCGCGCGCCAGCTCCTGGCGCGGCTCGAGGACGAAGCGACGGGCCGGATCATCCCGCCCGACTTTCACGTCGAGATCCCACCCGCGCGCGTCGCCGAGGCGCGCGAGGTCGCGAAGGTCCTCGGCGACGAGGTCTTCGACCGCTTTCCGTTCGCCCCGGGCACGCGGCCCGTGAGCGAGGACCCGCTCGAGCTGATCCTGAACAACACCTGGCGCCCAGCGCTTGCGGTCACCGGGGCCGCCGGGCTGCCGCTGCCGATCGACGGCGGCAACGTGCTCCTCCCGAAGACCACGCTGAAGCTCTCGCTCCGGCTGCCGCCCGCGTGCGACGCGAAGCGCGCCCTGCGCCGGCTGAAGGAGCTGCTCGAGACCGATCCGCCCTACGGCGCCCGCGTCACGCTCGAGACCTCCCGCGAGGGCGACCACGGCTGGGACGCGCCCCCGACGGACCCGAAGCTCCTCGCGTCCATCGATCGCGCGTCGATCACCTACTTCGGCAAGCCGGCGGTCTTCCACGGCATCGGCGGCTCGATCCCGTTCATGGGCATGCTGGGCGAGCGCTTCCCCACCGCCCAGTTCCTCATCACGGGCGCGATGGGCCCGGGCTCGAACGCCCACGGGCCGAACGAGTTCCTGCACCTGCCCACGGGCGTCAAGGTCACCGCGTGCGTCGCGCAGGTGCTCGCCGACCAGTGCGCGTCGTCGACCTGAGCTTCCCGATCCGCCCGCACTTCCGCTGGAAGGTCGCGCGCGACGTGCGCGCCTCGCACGCGAAGGGCGACCTCTTCGAGTCCTCGGTGATGACGCTCCCCTGCCACGCCTACACGCACGTGGACGCGCCCCGGCACTTCCTGCCGGGCACGCGCTCGATCGCCGAGATGCCGGTGGACCAGTGGATCGGCGAGGCCGCGGTCGTCGACCTCACCCACCTGCGCGCGAACGGTGAGGTGACCGCCGCCGAGCTCGAGAAGCGCGCGGGCCACGTGCGGGCCGGCGACATCGCGCTCCTCCGCACGGACTGGCCGCGGCGGACGAGCGTGGACGACGAGCGCTTCTGGCGCGAGGCGCCGTGGACGGGGCGGAGCGCGTGCGAGTGGCTCGTCGCGCGGCGGGTGAAGGCCGTCGGCTACGACTACCCGCCCGACTACTCGATCCGGACGATGATCTTCGAGCCCGGCGCGCGCGTGTCGGCCGAGGACTGCACCACGCACCACGTCTTCTTCCCGGCCGGCATCACGGTGGTCGAGTACCTCACGAACCTCCACGAGATCGGCCGCGACCGCTGCCGCTTCATGGCGCTCCCGCTGAAGCTCGCCGACGCCGACGGCTCGCCGGTCCGCGCGGTCGCGCTGGTGGACTAGCCTGGACGCCCGGCCCACGCTCGTCCTCCTCGTCCGCCATGGCGTGACGCCGACGACGGGCCGCGTGCTCCCGGGACGCGCGCGGGGCCTCCACCTCTCCGACGAGGGCCGGCGCCAGGCCGACGCCGTCGCCAAGCGCATCGCCGTGCTCCCGCGCGTCGCCGCCGTGTACACCTCGCCGCTCGAGCGCGCGTGCGAGACCGCGGCGCCCATCGCCCGCGCGTGCGGCCGGGCGCTCCGCGTCGAGCGCGGGCTCCTCGAGAGCGACATCGGCGACTGGACGGGCAAGTCCCTCCGGCGCCTCGCGTGGAAGCGCGAGTGGAAGGCGGTGCAGCGCCACCCCTCGGGCTTCCGCTTCCCCGGCGGCGAATCCTTCGTCGAGATGCAGGCGCGCGTGACCGCCGCGCTCGCCCGGATGGTGGCGCGCCACCCGGGCCGGACGGTCGTGGCGGTCTTCCACGCCGATCCGATCAAGACGGCGGTCGCCCACGCGCTCGGCATCCATCTCGACCTCTTCCAGCGCATCGTGATCGCGCCGGCGTCCGTCACTGCGATCGCGTACCGCGCCGAGGGCCCGCTCGTGCTCACCGTGAACTCGATGAACCGCGACCTCGCCGCGCTGGCGGGGCCATGAGCCCGTCCTTCGAGCTCGCGAGCCCGGACCTCTTCACGACGGGCGCGATCGGCGGGCCCGGCGAGCGCGTCTTCTACGTGCAGGGGCGGGAGGGCCGCACCGTCGTCACGCTCAAGAGCGAGAAGGAGCAGGTGCGCGCGCTCGCCCACTACCTCGCGGGGCTGCTCAAGAAGGTGCCCGACGCGGGCGAGCCGCCGCCGGCCGACGCGGCGCTGCTCGAGCCGGTGGACGCCGCGTGGCCGATCGCCTCGATCGCCGTGGGCTACGACGCCGAGCACCGGCGCATCGTCATCATCGCCAACGAGGTGCAGGAGGACGAGGAGGGCGGCGAGCCCGCGACCGCGCGCTTCGCGATCACCCGCGCGCAGGCGGCGGCGTTCGTCGAGCGCGCGGAGGGGCTCATGCGCGCCAGCCGGCCGATCTGCCCGGTGTGCAGCCAGCCCAAGGACGCGGCCGGCCACGTCTGCCCGCGGAGCAATGGCCACGCCGTCCATTGACCTGCTCGCGCGCGGCGCGGTGAGCGTGAAGGGCCGCATGCCGTGGAGCAGCAACGCGACGTTCCTGGTGGAGGTGGCGCTCGGCGAGGCGCAGGGCCTCGCCGTGTACAAGCCGGCGCGCGGCGAGCGCCCGCTCTGGGACTTTTCGGCCGGCCTCTTCAAGCGCGAGCTCGGCGCCTGGCTCCTGTCCGAGGCCCTCGGCTGGCGCCTCGTGCCGCCGACGGTGGTGCGCGACGACGCACCGCTCGGGCCGGGCGCGCTCCAGCACTTCGTGGACGCCGACTTCGAGCAGCATTACTTCACGCTCGTCCGGGAGCCCGCGCACCACGCGCACCTGCAGCGGATCTGCGTCTTCGACCTCGTCGCCAACAACGCCGACCGCAAGAGCGGCCACTGCCTCCTCGGCCCCGACGGCGCGATCTACGCCATCGACAACGGCCTCTGCTTCCACGCCGAGCCGAAGCTCCGCACCGTCATCTGGGAATTCGGCGGGACGGCGATCCCCGAGGCGCTGCTGCAAGACGTCCGGCGCCTCGTGAAGCGGGGACTGCCCCGCGGGCTCTCGGAGCTTCTCGCTCCGGCGGAGTGCAAGGCGCTCCTCGCCCGCTGCCGGCGCGTCGTCGAGGAGGGAGCGTTTCCCGTGGACACGGGCGGCCACCGCTACCCCTGGCCGCTCGTCTAGCCGGGCCTACGTGCCCGTCGGCTGGCCCTCGCGCCGGACGACGGGGACGTGGACGAAGAGCTCGGACTGCCGCGGCCGCGCGCTGCCGGGCGCCGGCGGCGGCCGCATCGCGTACGTCACGGGCCGCTGGTGGTCGCCCCACTGGCGCTCGGCGTTGTAGACGCTCGCGAACTTCCAGAGGCTCCTGAGGAAATTCGTCTGGCCGCGGAGCGCCAGCCCGAACGCGAGCGCCGCGACCTGCCGCAGCGCCGCGAGCCCGAGGTGCTTCTTGTTCAGGACGGCCTGCGTCCTCACCAGCTCTTCGTAGAACCGCCGGAGCGGCAGCCGCGTCGGGAGCACCGCGTGCTGGACGTCGAAGAGCCGGTAGTCGAGCGTCGTGAGCCGCCGCGACTCCGTCACCCAGATCTCGGTCCCGGGGTAGGGCGTGGCGACCGTCAGGTGGACGATCTCCGGGACCGTCAGCGCCCACTCCCGGACGATCTCGAAGCGCCGCTCGTCCCACCCGGGATCGGCGATGATGTTGACGGCCACGGTGAAGCCCAGCTCGCGCGCGATCTCGAGCGCCTGGAGGTTCTCGCTCGGGGTGACGCGCTTGCGGTGGAGCCGGAGCCCCTCCTCGTCGAGCGCCTCGACGCCGAGGAACATGTAGTGGAGCCCGAGCCGCTTCCAGTAGGCGAAGACCTCGCGGTTCCTCACGAGCACGTCGCAGCGTGTCTCGAGGTAGTACTGCTTCTCGATCCCGCGCCGCTCGAGCTCGCGGCCGATCGCGAAACCGTGCTCGGGCTGGATGAAGGCCACGTCGTCCACGAGGAAGACGTTCGGCTCCCGGATGCGCGCCAGGTCCTCCGCCGCGGCCTCGGGCGAGACCTTCCGGTAGCTTCGGCCGTAGAAGGTCCAGGCGCTGCAGAACGAGCAGTCCCACGGGCAGCCGCGCGTGAACTCGGCCGAGGCGCACGGGTCGAGGACACCGATGAAGTACTTCCGGCGGCGCCGCGTGAGCTCGCGCGCTGGCGGGAAGCGGTCGAGGTCGTCGAGGAGCGCCGGCGCCGGCCCCACGCCGTGCCGCGTCACGACGCCCGGGAGCGTCTCGAGCTTCGGGTCGCCGATCGCCTCGAGGAGCCGCGGCGCGATGACCTCCCCTTCCCCGCGGACGACGCAGTCCACGGCCCCGCGCGCGTGGTCGAGGACCTCCGGGGCGATGAACGAGACCGAGTGCCCGCCGGCGAACACGAAGCAGCCCGGGAGGCGGCGCTTGGTCTCGCGCGCGAGGTCGAGCGCCTCGGGCACGTTGGCGAGGTAGTTCAGCGAGAAGCCGACCGCCGCCGGGCGGAAGGCGTCGAGCTCGCGGAGGTAGTCGCGCCGGCGGAAGATCTGGAGGTCGAGCACGCGCACGTCGTGGCCGGCCGCGCGCACCGCCGCGGCCACGCGCTCGAGCCCGAGCGGCTCGAGCCGCAGGGAGATCTCGGAGTACATCAGCGGGCTCGGATGGACGAGGAGCACTCGCATCATCCACCTCCGACGAGCCGCGGGAGCAGCTCGGAGATCGAGCCGCGGAGGACCGCGTCGGCCAGCGAGTCCATGTCCGTCGGCTCGGCGTTCACGATCACGACGCGGGCGCCCGCCTCCTTGGCGGTCGGCACGACGCCGGCGACCGGCCACACCGAGAGCTTCGTCCCCACGGCGAGCATCAGGTCGCAGCGCCGCGCCGCCGCGGACGCGCGCGCGGTGTCCTCCGCGATGAGGCCCTGCCCGAACGAGATCGTCGCCGACTTGAGGATGCCGTGACAGGATAGGCACGGCGGGTCCGCCTCCCCCGCCCGCACGCGGGCGAGCGCCCGCTCCATGGGCGCGCGCTCGCCGCAGTCGAGGCACACGACCTCGTGCATGGTGCCGTGGATCTCGATGACCTTCCCGGGCGACGAGCCCGCCCGCTGGTGGAGGCCGTCCACGTTCTGCGTGATCAGCGCGTCGAGCTTGCCCCGCCGCTCGAGCGTCACGAACGCCCGGTGGCCGTCGTTCGGCGCCGCCTGCCACGCGGGCGACTCGAGGCGGCTCCGCCAGGCGCGCCGACGAACCTCGGGGTCGGCGACGTAGTGCTGGAGCGTCGCGAGCTTCTCGGCCTGCGGGTCCCGCGTCCACACCCCCCGCGGCCCGCGGAAGTCGGGGATCCCGGAGTCGGTCGAGATCCCCGCGCCCGTCAGCGCGACGACGCGCTGCGCGCCGTCGAGCCACGCGCGGACGGTGTCGATCACGCGGCCGCCTCCGTCGCAGCGCGCTCGAGCCGTCCCAGGCGCCAGAGCACGAACGCGTAGTCGAACGCCAGCTCGCGGAGCGCGTCGTAGCGACCGGAGGCGCCGCCGTGCCCGACGGCGAGGTTGATCTTGAACAGGACCGGCGCGTCGCCGATCTTCACCGCGCGGAGCTTGGCCACGTACTTGGCCGGCTCCCAGTACATCACCTGGCTGTCGTTGAGTCCGGTGCGGACGAGGATCGCGGGGTACGGCCGCGGCCCGAGGTTCGTGTAGGGGCAGTAGGTCTTCATGTACTCGTAGTGCCCGCGGATCTTGGGGTTCCCCCATTCCTCGAACTCGCCGACCGTGAGCGGCAGCGACTCGTCGAGCATCGTGTTGATCACGTCCACGAACGGCACGCGCAGCACCGCGGCGGCGCACAGCTCCGGCTTCATGTTCAGCACGGCGCCGACGAGGAGGCCGCCGGCGCTCCCGCCCTCGACGACGAGCCGATCGTGGGCCGTGTAGCCCTCCTTCACGAGAAACTCCGCCGCCGCGATGAAGTCGGTGAACGTGTTCCGCTTCTGGAGCATGCGGCCCGCGTCGTGCCAGCGCTTGCCGAGCTCGCCGCCCCCGCGCACGTGCGCGATCGCGACGGTGAGGCCGCGGTCGAGCAGGCTCAGGCGGTTCGACGAGAAGGTCACGGGGTACGGGAAGCCGTAGGCGCCGTAGCCGGTCAGCAGCATCGGGCTCGAGCCGTCGCGCGGCGCGTCGGCGCGGCGGACGAGCGAGACCGGAATGCGCGTACCGTCGTCGGCCGTCGCGTGGACGCGCTCCGACCGGTAGCGCGCGGGCTCGTAGCCGCCGAGGACCTCCGTCTGCTTGAGGAGCGTCCGCTCGTGCGTCGTCACGTCGTGGTCGAAGACGGACGGCGGCGTGACCAGCGACTGGTAACGGAAACGGTAACGGCGCGCGGCGAACTCGTGGTTCGACTCGGGCGTCGCCTCGTAGGCGGGCTCGGGGAACCGGATATCGTGCGCGGCGCGCGTGGCGAGGTCGGTGACGCGCAGGCGCGTGAGCCCGTCCTCGCGCTCCTGGACGACGTAGTGCGTGGCGAAGACGTCCACGCCCTCGAGCATGACCGCCTCGCGGTGCGGGACGAGCTCGGTCCAGCGCGCCGGGCCGGGGTCGCCCACGGGCGCCGTCACCAGGCGGAAGTTGCGCCGCCCGCCCCCGTTCGTCCGGATGTAGAAGAGGTCGCCGCCCGGCCCGACGCCGTGGTCCACCTCGTACTCGTGGTCCTTCTCGCGCGCGGCGACCAGCGTCCACGCGCCCCCCGGCGCGGCCGCGGGCAGGAAGCGCACCTCGCTCGACGTGTGGCTCGCGGAGGCCGCGAAGAGGTAGGCGAGGCTCCGCGAGCGCTCGACGTAGAGGCGGAAGAGCGCGTCGGTCTCCTCGTAGACCAGGTCGTCGCCGGCGGCGCCGAGCCGGTGGCGCCAGAGCCGGTAGGGACGCTTCGCCTCGTCCTCGGTGACGTAGAAGAGCGTCGCGGAATCCGCGGTCCACGCGACCGCGGCGACCTTCTCGATGCGCTCGGCCAGATCCTCGCCGGTCGCGAGGTCGCGCACGCGGAGCGTGTACTCGCGGAAGCCCTTGAAGTCGACGGTATAGGCGAGGAGCCGGCCCTCGTCGCCGACCGTGTACGCGCCGAGCGAGAGGAAGGCGTGGCCCTCCGCGAGCGCGTTCAGGTCGAGCGTCACCTGCTCGGGCGCGTCGAGGCCGCCCTCGCGGCGGCAGTGGATCGGGTACTGCTTGCCCTTCTCGGTGCGCGCGTAGTAGTAGTGCCGCGCCCGGCGGAAGGGCACCGTCGAGTCGTCCTCCTTGATCCGCGCGAGCATCTCCGTGTAGAGCGCCGCCTGGAACGGCTCCGTGGGCTTCATGACGAGGTCCGTGTAGGCGTTCTCGGCGCGGAGGTAGGCGAGGACCTCGGGGTCGTCCTTCTTCCGGAGCCAGTCGTAGTCGTCCTGCCGGCGGTCGCCGTGCAGGGCGTCCACCTTCGGCTTCTTGGGGGCGACGGGTGGCGTGGGCATGGTCAGGAGAAGTTTACCAAGCCCGACGAGCCGCCGAGTGGCTGGTATGATGCACACAACATGCGCACGGATCGTGTCGCGGCCGGGGACGGACTCACCGAGCGAGAGCGGGTGCGCCTTCTGAGGCTGTTCGACACGCTCGTCACGGCAATTCCCAAGCGTCCGGTTTCGGAAGTGGCCACCGAGCTTCGAGCGATCCGCTCCGCGCGCCACGCGGTCGCCCGCCGGGGGGCTCGAAAGCCGGCGCGCTGAGCCACGGAGGTCTACCGGCAGTCGTCGCGGGGAGGCGGGCCGTGCGCCGGATCGAGACGGTCATCCAGTTCGTGAGCGACCCCAGGCGTCGAGCCGCTGGTACGCGCGGCTCCTCGGCGCCGAGCCGACGCCGTATGCCGCGCCCTATTTTCAAGTTCGACGCGCACGCGTACCTGATCCGCGCCGGTTTCGTCTTCAACGAGCTGCCCTTCGACATCCCGCCGGGCCGACTCGTAACGCTCAACGACCCCGACGGCAACATCGTCGGCCTCATCGACAACTCGAAGGGCGGCATACCGGGCCAGCGTGCCTGAGCTCCCGGACGTCGTCGTCTACGTCGAGGCGCTCGAGGCGCGGATCCGCGGCGCGACGCTGGAGCGCGTGCGCCTGCTGAGCCCCTTCGTCCTGCGCTCCGTCGACCCGCCGCCGGCGGCCCTCGCGGGCCGGCGCGTGCGCGGCCTGCGCCGCCTGGGCAAGCGCATCGTCGTCGAGCTCGAGGGCGAGCTCTTCCTCGTGCTCCACCTGATGATCGCGGGCCGGCTCCACTGGAAGCCCGCCGGGGCGAAGCCACCGGGGAAGATCGGGCTCGCGGCGCTCGATTTCTCGACGGGCACGCTCACCCTGACGGAGGCGGGCACGAAGAAGCGCGCGGCGCTCCACGTGGTGCGCGGCGAGACGGCGCTCGGCGAGCACGACCCCGGCGGCCTCGAGGTGCTCGACGGCGACCTCGCCGCGTTCGCGCAGGCGCTCGCGCGGGAGAACCACACGCTCAAGCGCGCCCTCACCGATCCGACGATCTTCAGCGGGATCGGCAACGCCTACTCGGACGAGATCCTCCATCGCGCGCGGCTCTCGCCCGTCGCGCAGACGCGCCGGCTCGGCGCGGCGGAGACCGCGCGGCTCTTCGAGGCGACGCGCGCGACGCTCCGGGACTGGTGCGAGCGCCTGCGACGCGAGGCGGGCGGCGCGTTCCCCGAGGGCGTGACGGCGTTCCGCGAGGGCATGGCGGTCCACGGACGCTACGGCGAGCCGTGCCCCGATTGCGCGGCGCCGGTGCAGCGGATCGTCCACGCGGAGAACGAGACCAACTACTGCGCGCGCTGCCAGACGGGCGGCCGGCTCCTCGCCGACCGCTCGCTCTCGCGCCTGCTGCACGACGACTGGCCGCGAACGCTCGAGGAGCTGGAGGCGCGGCGGGCTACCGCGACTTCGGGAGCACGATCGGCTGGCCGTGCGGCGTCGCGCGGGCGGCGCGGTCCCACTCGTCCTTCCGCGTGAGGAGCTCGCCGGTCGGGACGAGACCCTTCTCCGCGACGAGCTTCTCGAGGGCGGCCAGCCAGTGATGGTAGTAACGGCCCCCGTCGCCCGCCTCGCCGCGCGCCGCGGCCGCCGCGATCTCGCCGGCCAGGCAGGTCGCCCACTCGCTCCACGTGAAGACGCCGCGCGCGTGGAGCGCCAGCGCCATGCCGAACGCCTGCGCCTCCCACGGGGCGCCGAACACGGGTCCGGCGTCGTCCCGTGGAATCTTCGGCAGCGCCGCGAGGTCCGGCGTCGTCACGCGGGATCGAGGTGATCGTCCCAGAGGTCGATGAAGACCGCGTCGCGCGGCGACGCCTCCCGGCCCCAGAGCTCGCGCGCGCCGAAGCGCACGCTGTAGAGGTGCTGGGGCTGCTTGCCCTGGCCCATCCCGCTCGCGTCGGCGAAGACGTACACGCCGTAGTCGCGCTCGACGACGCCGCGCCGGCCGCGCGCGTAGCGCGGCAGCCGCGTGTGGCCGATCGGGTTGATGGTGCGCGCGACGACGCGGGCGCCGGCCTTGAAGCGCGGCGGCACCTCGTCGGGCAGGCGCGCCGGGCCGCCCTTCAGCAGCACCTTGCCGACGTCGGCCGCGCGCAGCACGCGCCTCATTTCGCCCGTCTCCTGAGCTCGGCCACGCGCGCCTCGATCTCCTCGCGCTTGAGCAGGCCCTTCTCGACCAGGAGATGCTCGAGGCCCCAGAGCCAGTGCTCGTAGTAGCCCGTGGCCAGATACTCGGCCGGCGGCATCTGCTCGCGGGCGTACCGCCACATGTCGATGGTCCATTCGCCGAGGAAGCCCGCGGCCATGTTGAGGGCGAAGGTGCGCCCCTCCCACGCGTGGTGGAAGACGGGCTCGTTCGCCTCGCGGACGATCGGGCCCATGCCGTGCATGCCGCCCATGTCGTGGACGCCGTTCATCGCCGCCCTCCCAACGCCGGCGCCGGGACCTTCGCGACGCCGATCATGCTGTCGCGCGTGACGATGGCCGCGAGCTCGGCCTCGCTCCAGCCCTCCGTCCCGGCCGGACGCTCGGGCAGGACCATGTAGCGCACCTCGGAGGTCGAGTCCCAGACGCGCACCTCGACGTCGTCGGCGACCGCGACGCCGAGCTCGCGCAGGACGCCGCGCGGGTCGAGCACCGCGCGCGAGCGGTAGGGCGACGATTTGTACCAGACGGGCGGGAGCCCGAGCACGGGCCACGGGTAGCAGGAGCAGAGCGTGCAGACGACCATGTTGTGGACCTTCGGCGTGTTCTCGAGGACCACCATGTCCTCGCCCTGGCGGCCCATGTAGCCGAGCTCGGCGATCGCCGGCGCACCGTCCGCGAGGAGCCGCGCCTTGTAGGCCGGGTCCACCCAGGCGCGCGCGACGACGGCGGCGCCGTTGCGCGGCCCCACCTTCGTCTCGTAGGTGTCGATGAGCGCGTCGAGCGCCGCCGGGTCCACCAGGTCCTTCTCGACGAGGAGCGACTCGAGAGCGCGGACGCGGAGCTCGGTCTCGGTGAGCGGTGATCCCTGCTCGCGCGCGTGGTCGTGCTCGTGGTCGTGATGACGGTGATCGCTCATCGCGCGTCGCCTCCGATCGGTCCCCCGGTGGACATCCGCCGACAAGCATAGCAGACTCGGGCAATGCCGCTCGCCGCGCTCCTCCTCGTCCTCGGCGCGGCGTTCTGCCACAGCGGCTGGAACCTGCTGGTCAAGAGCGACGCGCGCCGGCTCGAGATCCAGTCGGGCGCCCTCGTCGTCGGCACGCTCCTCTGCGCGCCCGTGGTGCTCGTCTACTCGCTGGGCGAAATCAGCGCCGCGGCGTGGACGGTGATCCTGGTCTCCGGCGTCCTCGAGACGTCCTACGTCTTCGCGCTCACCGCGGCGTACGGCGCGGGTGACCTGTCGCTCGTCTATCCGGTCGCGCGCGGCATCGCGCCGGTCCTCGTGGCGCCGCTCGCCGTGGCCTTCCTCGGCGAGCGACTCTCGGCGCAAGGCCTGGCCGGCATCGCCCTCGTCGTGGTCGGGATCTTCCTGAGCCACGGCGCCGTCGGCGGCGCGGCGGCGCTCCGCGCCAACCGCCGCGCGCTCGGTTGGGCGCTCCTCACGGGCGCGTTCACCTGCGGCTACTCGCTCGTGAACAAGGTCGGCGTGCGGCTCGTGCCGGTCCCGCTCTACGCGTTTCTCGTGTTCTTCGTGGACGCCGTGCTGATCCACCTGGTCCGCTGGGTGCGCGGCGGCGGAGCGCCGCCCGTCCGGCGCGACGCGCCCTGGGGTCGCATCGTGGTGGTCGGCGTCCTCATGATGGCCGCGTACCTCGCGGTCCTCGGCGCGATGGCGCGAGCGCCCGTCAGCTACGTCGTCGCCGGGCGCGAGGTCAGCATCGTCGTCGCGGCGGTGCTCGGCGCGGTCGTCCTCGGCGAACGCCACTCGGCCGTCCGCATCGTGGGCGCCGGCGTGATCTTCGCCGGCCTCTGCGTCATGGCGCTCGCGCGCTGACGGCTGACCGACCGCACAGCGCCTTGCGGCCACGAACAATGTGTAAGATGACGTGTGACGTCTAGGAGGACGCGGATGGCCACGAACCTCGCGATCGACGAGAAACTGCTCGACAAGGCGCTGCGCATCGGCGGCCACCGAACGAAGCGAGCCACGGTCAATGAGGCGCTGGAGGAGTACATCCGGCGCCGCGGCCGCCTCAAGGCCCTCAAGGCGTTCGGCACCGTCGAGTTCGATCCGAAGTTCAGCTACAAACGGGCACGCAAGCGGCGGTGATCCTATTGGACACGTCCGTGCTGTCCGCGGCGCTCCGCCGCCGGCGCCGTTCTGCGGGCGAGCTTCGGGGGCAGACTCCCTGGCCGAGCTCATTGGCAACGATGTGCCGGTGGCCATTCCAGGCATCGTGCTCCAGGAGCTTCTGAGCGGGGTCGGCGACGAGGCGCAGTTCGCCCGGCTGGCAGACCTGACCCACCCGTTTCCTGTCATCATGGCGGAGCGGAAGGATCACGTCGCAGCCGCGCGAATCGCCAATGGCTGTCGCAGGAGGGGCGTCTCGGTGTCGACGATCGACTGCCTGACCGCTGCGCTGGCGGTCGAGAGGGGCGCCGCGCTGTTCACCCTGGACGCGGATTTTCGTAGGATGGCTCCGTACTGCGGCCTCACCCTCTTCCCTTCCCGATGAGCCGGAGGTGACATGCCACGATGCCGACGATCTAGCAGGAGTACGTCGCGACGCACCCGAAGTCGCGCGCGCTGCACCCGACGGGGCCCGCAAGTGGGACGTGGACGGCCACGCCTACCTCGACTGCTGGAGCGTGCTACGACGTGAAGAACTATCTGCCGCTCGAGGTTCTCGGTTGGACGGTCGGTCCGACTGCCAATTCAGAGGGGGCCGGTCTCGCAGAGTACCTTCCCGGCCTCAGGGTGACCGTCGGCCGCCTCGCGTCGCGCGACGGGCGTGCCTAGCATCGGAGCCTCACCCGGCGCGACGGGGCAGAACGACGGTCGCCCGGCCCTGCGCGATGGTTTCGCCGCGCTGGTTGACCGCGGAGAGGTCGAGGGCGACCTCGCCCCCGCCCTCGGCGGGCGCCTTCGCGGCGACGCGCCCCCTGCACCACGTCGTGTCGCCCAGGAGATTGTGACGCCGGACCTCCACGCTGACATCCAGTTGGTCACGAGGTGGCCGAGCCACGCCACGCGCTCCGGGCCGTAGTCGTAGGGTGCGGGCACGCCCACGGCGCGGGCGAGCTCGGCGTCCCAGTGGACGCGCTCGGGGGGCTCGGGCACGCCGAACTCGTTGGGGATGCCGAGCGCGGGGTGGCGCTCGAAGAGGTCGAACGCGAGGCCGTGGGCACGCACGTAGAGGCTCCCCCATCCCTGGACGAACGCGATGACCGAGGTGACCGTGAGCGGCCCCTTCACGACCTCGGGCAGGACCGCGCCGACCTCGACGTCGTCCCAGAAGCGCGGCGTGGCGCCACGGATCGCCTCCGTCGCGTACGCGCGCCGGATCCTCTCGACGTCGTCGGCCGTGTAGCGATGCGGCTCGACCGCTCCGTACTTCTTCCGCTCGCGCGCGGTGTCGCGCTCGGTGCGGAAGCACCACGAGTCGGCCTCGCACACGACCGCTCCGGCGTCGTCGACGAACGTCGTCCGGTAAGTCTGCTTGACCGCGCGGCGGGCGAAGCTCGACGCCTTCTCCTCGAGGTCCAGGAGCACGCTCCGGCCCACGACGCGGTCGCCCTCGCGGATCGGGAGCCGCCAGCGGAAGTCGGTGCCCCCGTACATGGCGTGGATGCCCGGCAGGCCGGACACGTAGCCCGAGACGATGCGGTCCATCGCGAACAGGAAGGTCGGCGGCGCGACGCGCGTGGCGGCCCAGAAGGGATTGCGATCGCCGATCCCGTGAGCCCAGTGGCGGATCGCGTCCCGCGTCGCGACCTCTATATACGGCTCGGGGCGCCGGACCTCCTTGCCGATGAGCCCGCGGAGCGACGCGAGCGCCCCGCCCGTGATGGTCGGGAAGCGCGTCACGCGCGGCCCCCGGCGCTCCGTCGCAGCGACAGCCGGTCGATCTTGCCGGCCGGCGTCTTCGGCAGCTCCTCGACGAACTCGATCGCGCGCGGGTACTCGTGCCGGGAGAGGCGCCGGCCGACCCACTCCTGCAGCTCGCGCGCGAACCCGTCGCCCGCGCGCCCGGCGACGACGTACGCCTTGGGGATCATCCCGCGGATCTCGTCGGGAACGCCGACGACAGCGGCCTCGCGGACGTCGGGATGGGCGAGGAGCGCGTCCTCGATCTCGACGGCGCTCATCGTGAAGCCCGCCGAGATGATGACGTCGTCGGACCGGCCCTCGTGGTGGACGTAACCGTCGGCGTCCATCCAGCCGCGGTCCTTCACGCGGAACCAGCCGTCCTTGCGGCGGACGGCGATCTCGCCCGGCCGCCCGGGCGGGAGCGGCTCGCCGCGCTCGTCCACGACCGCGACCTCCCAGCCGGGTGCGGGCTTGCCGAGGGCGCCGGGGCGCACGGCGTAGCCGGCGAAGCCCGGGTAGTTCACGATGATCACGCCGACCTCGGTGCTCCCGTACATGCCGCACGGGGTGACGCCGAAGGTCTTCTCGATCCACTCCCACGTCCGCGAGTCCATCGGCTCGCCCGTGAACGAGAGCTTCTCGAGCGCGAGCCGCCGGCCGTCAGCGAGCCCGGAGGCGCGCAGCATGCGGAAGACGGTAGGCGCCGCCGCGAGGTTCGTCACGCTGAAGGCCTCGAGGGCCTCGAGGAGCCGGGCGGGGTCGAATTTCCCCGAGTACGCGCCGACGGCGATGCCCAGCGCGAGCGGCGCGATGGTGCCGTGCCAGAGGCCGTGGCCCCACGCGGGCGAGGACGGGCAGAAGTAGCTGTCGCCCGGCGCGAGCCCGACGCCGTAGAGCGCCCCGACCATCAGCGTGACGACGGCGCGGTGGGTGTGGCGCACCGCCTCCGGCAGCCCGCGCGTCGTCCCCGACGTGTACTGGAGGACCGCGAGGTCGTCGGCGGTGGTCGCCGGCGCGTAGAGGGGGCTCTGCTCGGCGACGCGCGCGTGGAATCGCGCGTCCGCCTCGATCACCCTCACCCGCGGGAAGAGCTCGCGCCAGCGGGCGGCGTCGCGGGCAACGAGCAGCAGCCGCGGCTCGCAGTCGTCCACGCGGAGTCTCACGCCCTCGGGGCCGAGCAGGGTGAAGAGGGGCACGGCGACGGCGCCGCGCTTGACGGCGCCGAACACGGCGCCGTAGAAGGCAAGCGAGGGCTCGAGCATCACCGCGACGCGCTCGCCCCGCGCGACGCCCTCGGCCTCGAGGAGGTTGGCGAAGCGCGAGGACCAGGCCGCGAGCTCGTCGAAGCTCGCCTCCTCGCTGCGGCCGTCGTCGCGCTTGATCCTGAGCGCGGTCCCGCGCCCCGCGTGGCGGTCCACGCACTCGTGGGCGAGGTTCAGCCGCTCGGGGCCGCCGTCGAACAGCTCCCAGAGCGCGCTCCAGCGGAAGGCGGTGAGCGCCTCGGGATAGCTGCGGACCCCGACGATCGCCGCCACGCTCCTACGGCGACTTCTTGAGCGCCTCGGCGGCTTCCGCGACCGACGGGGGCGTCCCGGCGTCCTTCCACGGCGCGAGCCGGCGGTAGACCTCGGCCGCGGCCGCGTGGAAGCCGTCGGGCAGCCCGGCCGCGGCGAACGTCGCGGCGATCTCTTCCATCTCGCCGACGAAGCGCCACGCCTTGCGCGCGGTCCGCGTGACGGCCACCTCCGAGAGCGCCGGCAGGTCGGGATGCGAGAGCTTCCACTCGGCGAGGAGCGCCGCGTCCACGCCCTCGGCGATGGCGAGCGCGCGCACGGCCATGAGGAGCGCCTGGTGGCCCTTGTTCCAGCCGGCGTAGGCCATCTTGACCGCCGAGGCCGCGCCGGGCCCGCCGGGGACCACGATGGCCTCGAGCGGTCCGCGGGGGAAGAGGGCGGCGACGCGCGCGGCGGCGGCGCCCGAGAGGTAGAGGCGCGTGGTCCCGCGCTTCGCCGGCGGGCTGCCGATGATCCCGCCGTCCACGAACGTGGCGCCCGCCTTCTCGACGATCCCGCCGATCTCGCGCGCCGTCGCGGGCGACACGGCGTTGCCGTCCACGTAGAGTCCGGCGAAGCGCTCGGCCGCCACCGCGCGGGCGACGTCCACCGCCGCGTGGGGCGGGCAGACGCAGAGGATCACGTCGCTCCGGCGAGCGAGCTCGGCGAGCGTGCGGACGTCCTCCAACCCCGCGGCCTCCGCGCGCCGCCGCGTCTCGCCGCCGCGCCCCTCGGACGCCCAGAGCACGCGCGCACCGTCCGTGCGCGCCGAGGCGCCGACCGCGCTACCCATCTCTCCCGGATTCAAGAGCCCGATCGTCGTCATGCGCTGTCTCCTTCGCTCATTGGGCCGCCGGCCGCGCGTCGAGGCCGATCGCCCGGCCGGCCTGAGGCGGTCTCGGAAGCGTGTCGTGAGCGGCCTGAATGAGCGCGAGCCGCTCGAGGACCGCCGGCGCCATGGGCGCGCCGCGCCGCGTCGCCTCGCTCACGTGCAGCGACATGAGCTCGTTCGTCGCCGCCAGATAGCCCTCCCCCGCATGGTACATCGCGTGGATATAGTGGAGGCGCTTCGTGTCGTGACCGAGGAGCTGCGTCGTGAAGCGAAGCGGGTCATCGGCCCGCACCTCTCTATGGTAGGTCACGTGGGCCTCGAGGCAGAACGTCGTCGCGCGGTGCCGCGTCCGGTAGGCCTCGTCGAGGCCGACCCAGGCGAAGAACTCGTCGGTGGCGAAGTCGAACACGACGAGGTAGTAGCCGACGTTCATGTGCCCGTTGTGGTCGATCCAGTCCGGGCGGACGACGTCGCGGTAGCGGTCGAGCGGCGCCTCGATCAGAGGACGAGCTCGGCCATGAGCCGGACGGCGTCGAGGTTGCCGCGCACGGCGAGGGTCGTCACGCCCGCCTCGCGGTACGCGGCGAGGCGCTCGCGGATCCGCTCGCGCGAGCCGAAGAGGCCGACCTCGTCCACGAGGGCGTCGGGCACCGCGGCCTCCGCCTCGGCCTTCCTGCCGGCCAGATAGAGGTCCTGGATCTTCTTGGCCGCCTCCTCGTAGCCGTAGCGCCGCACCGTCTCGTTGTAGAAGTTCCGGCTGCGCGCGCCCATGCCCCCGACGTAGAGCGCGATCGCGGGCTTGTGCTGGGCCCGGCACGCGCCGGCGTCGTTCCCGACGACGACGGGGCACGCCGCCATGACGTCGAACCCCGGCTTCGGGGCGCCGGCCTTCTGGAAGCCCTCGTCGACCCACTCGCGGAACATCCGCATCTTCGACGGCGCGAAGAGCGTCGGGATCCAGCCGTCGGCGATCTCCGCGGCGAGGGCGACGTTCCTCGGCCCGATCGCCGCGAGGTAGATCGGCAGGTCGGCCCGCCCGTGGAGGATGGACTTGAGCGGCTTGCCGAGCCCGGTGGCGTCCGGACCCGCGTAGGGAATCTGGTAGTAGTCGCCCGCGAACTCGACCGGCTTCTCGCGGCGCAGGATCGCGCGCACGATCGCCACGTACTCCCGCGTCCGCGCGAGCGGCTTGCCGAAGCGCTGGCCGTGCCAGCCCTCGATGACTTGAGGATTCGACACGCCGAGCCCCAGGCGGAAGCGGCCGCCCGAGAGGGCGTCGAGCGTCATCGCCGTCATCGCGGTCGCCGCGGGCGTGCGTGCCCCGATCTGCATGATCGCCGTGCCGACGTGGATCCGCGTCGTGCGCGCGGCGATCCACGCGATCGTCGTCACCGCGTCGGAGCCGTACGACTCGGCGGTCCAGACCGAGTCGTAGCCGAGCCGCTCGGCCTCGAGCACGCGGCTCACGTCGCCCGACAGCGTCGCTCCCGAGTATCCCTGCCCCAGCGCGAGCCTCATCGGCGGCCTCCTTCCACGGCAAGCCAGCATACAATAGGCGCGCCGCCGAGGAGGGACGACGCCCCGAGGACGTCGTGGTGAGCCGCGAGGGGCGCGTCCGGGCGTCGGGCCAGGCGAGCGCCTGCGCCGAGCCGGCCCGATGGCGGCGTGCGTCGCGTCGGAAAAGGCGGGCGACCCGGCGCTAGCTTGCGCCGGGGTAGAACGCGTCGCGACCGCGCTGGTACGTCGCCTGCCGCTGCGCGGGGTTCCGGTTCACCAGCGGGCGCATGAACATCGGGTGCGTGTAGCAGCGCACCTCGTGCTCGATGACGAAGAGCGGCTCGCGCGTCGCCGGATCCACGATCGTCGCGAACCGGTACTGGACCTCGTTGCTCTCTTCCGTGATGAGGCCCATCTCGTTGAGCTTCGCGTGCGGGCCGGAGAAGTCCGCGATGTAGACCGCGATGTGGTGGCCGTCGTAGGACTCCTCGGGCGCCGGCGTCTCGCGGAAGACGAGCTCCTGCCGCCCGCCGACCTTCACGCGCGCGGCGATGCCCTCGCCGTTGGGCGTCACCGTGGCCGGCGCGCCCATGATCTGCTGGTAGAAGCGCGCGATCCCCGCGGCCCGGCCCGGCGCGACCGGGAACTCGACGCAGGGCATCCCGAGCGTCATGTCGCCGAACGCGGGTCCGGCGGCGAAGCAGCGCAGGCGGTTGCCCCACGGGCTGGTCACCGCGACGTGCTTGTCCTCGACGGTGTACGCGAACTTGGTCCCGGCGAGCTTCGGCTTGACCTCGGCGAGGCGCGCGGCGAGCGCGTCGAGGTCGGGGACGACGAGGCCGACCCAGCCGCGGAGCACCTGCGGCTCCCCGGTCGGCAGGTGGAACTGCGACTGCCCGATGTTGATCCACATGTTCTCGGTGCCGACCATCAGGTACGGGTCGCGCGTGAACCCGAGCCCCTGCAGGTAGAACTTGGTGGCGATCGTCTGGTCGGGCACCTTCACGTTGACGTGCTCGAGGAACAGGATGTTGCCGGTGTCCTGCCTGCGCCGGTCGTACTTCTCGGCCATGGAGTGCCCCTCCCCTATTTCACGATCTCCAGCAGCTCGACCTCGAACACGAGCGTCGCCCCGGGCTTGATCCGCGGCGGCCGTCCCTGGTCACCATACGCCAGATCGGCTGGACACACCAGCCGGCTCTTGCCGCCCACCTTCATCAGCGGGACGCCCTCGCCCCAGCACTTGATGATCCCGGGCCCGAGCGGCAGCGTGATCGGCTCGCCGCGCTGGACGGAGCTGTCGAACACCGTGCCGTCGGTGAGGGAGCCGTGATAGTGGACCTTCACCTTGTCGCCGGCCTTCGGCGACGGGCCCGTGCCGGGCTTGAGCGTCGTGATGATGAGCCCGGAGGCGGTCTTGCTCGCGCCTTTCTCCACCACGGCCTTCGCGAGAAACGCCTCGCCGAGCTTCCTCTCGGCCGCCGCCGCGACAGCGAGCCGCGCGGTCTGGAGGCCGCGGATCTTCGGGCCCCAGGTCTCGAGCGACACCTTCGGCTCCTTCTTCAAGATGCCGTCGGTCATGCCGGCCTTCACGACGTCGAGCTCGGCCGCGTCGAGGGAGAACGTGGCGAGGTTCTGGCTGAGGATGAGCCCGAGCGCGTAGAGGGTCTTCTGCTCCTCGGTCTTGAGCTCCTGGGCCCGGGCCGGCGCGGCGAGTGCCAGCAGCAGCGAGAGGGTCAGGAGCCAGCGGAGAGGGCGACGCATGAGGCATCCTTTCTTGCGGCGGAGTTGGCGTAGGATATGTCCGATCTTCTCACGGGAGGGTACAGGATGCCCGAATCCATTCCGGCGCCGCTGATCATCGACACGCTCAAGGACACCTTCAGGGAGGCGCGCCAGGCCCTCGGCGCGGAGCTGCGGGAGCCCTCGCGCCACCAGCACCTCGGCTGGGTGCTGAGCGTGCCGGACACCCACCAGAAGACCGTCCTCGCCGCGCTCGACAAGGAGCAGGCGATCCGCGTCGTGACCTGCGCGACGGAGGACGAAGCCACGACGGCGGCCGCCGGGCTCTGGATGGGCGGCGAGCCGTGCGTGCTCATGATCCAGCACGCGGGGCTCTACGCCTCGGTCAACACGCTGCGCGGGGTCGCGCTGGACGGGCGGGTCCCGGTCTTCTACATGATCGGCCTCCTCCAGCGGGAGCGGGACAAGGACCCGCGGGAGTCACGCCACTCGATGGTGCGCTACGCCGAGCCGCTGCTCGACACCTTCGGCGTGCCCCACGCGCGCCTCGAGGGGCCGAACGACGTCCATCTGATCCCCGAGTACTACCGGCTCGCGCAGAAGCGCCGCGGGCCCGCCGCGGTCCTCGTAGGCCTGGAGACCATGTGATGGCGATGAGGCCCGAGGACGTGCTCCGTCTGATCGCCGCAGCGCGCGGCGACGCGATCTGCATCCCGACCATGACCACCGCGCCCGCGTGGCGCGACCTCGCCCCCGACGATCTGTCGGTCGCCTGCGTCGGCTTCATGGGCGGCGCCTCGGCGATGGGCCTCGGTCTGGCGCTCGCGCGCCCCGACCGCCGCGTCGTGGTCTTCGACGGCGACGGCTCGCTCCTGATGCAGCTCGGCTCGCTCGCGACGATCGCGGGCGCCGGCGCGCGCAACCTGACCCATCTCGTCTTCAAGAACGGGGTCTACCACACCTCCGGCTCGCAGGAGATTCCCGGCGGGCTCCAGGTGGACTTCGTCACCATGGCGAAGGGCGCGGGCTATCGCGCCGCCTACGCCGTCCACGAGCTCGACGACTTCAAGAAGCGCCTACGCTCGATGTTGACCGACCCGGGCCCGCTCCTGGTCGAGCTCTACACCGGGCTCTCCGAGAAGACGCCGATGACGGCGCGCGGCGGGCAGCCGTTCAACCAGCAGGCGGAGACGCTCAGGACGAAGCTCGTCAGGCCGCGCTGACCACCCGCCGGCGTCGGCCGGAAGGAGGCTTCCACCATGAGGCACGTTCGACACCTCTTCGCGATGGTGCTCGTTCTGATGATCGCGACCCTCGGAGCCTCGCCGGCCGCCGCGGCGCCCGAAGGGCAGATGACGTGGGCGGTTCACGTTTCACTCGCGCCCACGTGGTTCGATCCCGCGGAGACGTCCGGAATCATCACGCCCTTCATGTTCCTCTACGCGCTGCACGACGCCCTGGTGAAACCCATGCCGGGCCAGCCGATGGCGGCGAGCCTCGCGGAGTCGTGGAGCGCCACGCCCGACGGCCTCGTGTACGAGTTCGTCCTGCGCAAGGGGGTGCGATTCCACAACGGCGAGCCCGTCACCGCGGAGGACGTGAAGTTCTCCCTGGAGCGCTACCGCGGCACCGCCGCCGCGACCTACAAGGCGCGGATCGCCGCCGTCGAGGTCGTCGACCCGCAGCGGGTGCGCTTCCGCTTCAAGCGACCGTGGCCCGACTTCATGACGTTCTACGGGACGCCGGCGACCGGCGCCGGCTGGATCGTGCCAAAGAAATACGTCGAGAAGGTCGGCGACGACGGCTTCAAGAAGGCTCCGGTGGGCGCCGGCCCGTACAAGTTCGTCTCCTTCACGCCCGGCGTGGAGCTCGTGCTCGAAGCCTACGAGCAGTACTGGCGCAAGACCCCGAGCGTGAAGCGCCTCGTGTTCAAGGCGGTGCCGGACGAATCCACGCGCCTGGCGATGCTCAAGCGCGGTGAGGCCGACATCGCCTACTCCATCCGCGGTGCCTTGGCCGAGGAGCTGCGGCGGACGCCCGGGCTCACGCTCAAGCCCAACTATCCGCCGGGTACCTTCTGGCTCAACTTCATCGAGCAATGGGACACGAAGTCGCCCTGGCACGACCGGCGCGTGCGCCTGGCCGCCAACCTCGCGATCGATCGCAACGCGATCAACCAGGCCGAGACACTCGGCTTCTCGAAGATCACCTACAGCCTCATCCCCAGCGCGTTCGACTTCTTCTGGCAGCCGCCCGCGTACCCCTTCGACCCGGCCAAGGCCCGGCAGCTCCTCGCCGAGGCCGGCTATGCGAACGGCCTCGACGCCGGCGATTTCTACTGCGACGTGTCCTATGACAACCTCGGGGAGGCGGTGGTGAACTACCTGAAGGCGGTCGGCATTCGCGTCCAGCTCCGCCCGCTCGAGCGGGCGGCCTTCTTCGCGCAGTGGCGCGAGAAGAAACTCCGGAACATCGTCCAGAGCGGCTCGGGCGCGTTCGGGAATGCGGCGACCCGCCTCGAGGCGTTCGTCGCCGCGGGCGGCGCCTACGTCTACGGGAGCTACCCGGACATCGACGGGCTCTTCCAGGAGCAGGCGAGCGAGACGGATCGGAAGAAGCGCGAGGCCGTCCTCCACCGGATCCAACAGCTCATGCACGAGAAGGCGATGATCGTCCCGATCTGGGAGCTTGCCTTCATCAACGGCCACGGACCGAGCGTGGCGGAGTCAGGTCTCGGCCTGATCACCAACCACGCCTATTCCTCGCCGTACGAGGACCTGAAGCTCAAGCCCAGGTGAGCAGGCGAAGGCGGCGGTGACGGTCAGCGCGCGGTGAGATAGGGCCAGAGCGCGTCGGCGCCACGCTCGGCGACCGACCGGCCGAGCGCGGCCGACCACTCCGCTTCGCCCCCGAACTCGGCCCGCCACGACCAGAGCCGGCGCGTCACGAACTGGAGCTGGTGCTCCCAGGTGAAGCCGATCGCGCCGTGGACCTGGTGCGCGATCGAAGCGCCGACTCCCGCGGCCTCGCCGACACGGACCTTGGCGGCCGCGGTCTCGAACCACAGGTCGCGCCGGTCGGCAGCGCGGAACGCGTTCGCCGCAGCGATCCCCGCCGCGGCCGCGTGGCCGGCGAGGACGGCGAGATTCTGCTGGATCGCCTGGAACTGGCCGATCGGCTTCCCGAACTGGCGCCGCTCGGTCGCGTAGCGGGTCGCCAGCGCGAGGACCGCCTCGAGGCCGCCCGCCATCTGCGCCGAGCGGACGAGCGCGCCGTAGAGCCTGATGGCGTCTCGGGGTACACCGACGGGGGCGGGCGCGGCCGCGACGACCGGCGCGCCGGCGAACGCGAGCGTGTCGCGAGGCTCGCGCGCGAGGTTCGCGTCGGGCGTCACGCGCGCGCCGGCGGTCGCGACGAGCGCGACCGTCACGCGGCCGTCGGCCTCGTCCACGACGACGACGTGCTGCGCCGCGCGGCCCCACGGCACGCGCGTGGCCGTGCCGTCGAGCCGCAGGCCGCTGTCGCGGCGGACGAGCCTCAGGCGCTCGTCGCGCTGGACGGGGGCGAGGGTGAGCGGCCCCGTCGGCACCTCGAGCCCGGCCGCCGCGAGGAGCGCCGACCCGACGATCGTCTCGGCGAGGGGGAGCGGGACGGCGTGGCGCCCGGCGGCGCTGACGACGACGTAGGCGTCGCCCCACGTCCCGGAGGCACCGCCCTGGGCCTCCGGGACGAGCGGGAGCGTGAGGCCGTTCTCCTCGACCGCCTGCCACAGCGCCGCCGGCCACTCGCCCTTCTCCGCCGACTCGGCGACCTCGCGGGTCACGCGCTCGCCGAAGAGGCGTGTCACGACGTCGGCGAGGATCGCGCGCAGCTCGTTCATTTGTAACGAGGTCCGCGAGGCCGGCTCGAGCCGTGGGTGGCCTGAGAGAGGCGCGCGTCGCTCATCTGAGCCCCAAGCCGCGCGCGATGATGCCGCGCAGGATCTCGCGCGTCCCGCCGCGGAGCGAGAACGACGGCGCCGTCTGCGTGAGGTAGCCGAGCACCTGCTGGAGGTGGCTCCCCGTGTCGATCGTCGGCTCGAGCCCGAGCAGGGCGTGGACGACCTCGGGCACCTCCTGCTCGAAGGTCGTGCCGACGTCCTTCACCACCGCGGCTTCGAGGTTCGGGTTCTCGCCGGCCTCGAGCATCGTCGCGACGGAGAGCGACATCTGGCGGAGCGTCGCCAGGTGCGCGACCAGCCGCCCGACGACGGCCGCGGCGCGCTCGCCGGGGTC
>WNFJ01079347.1_pt1 | contig 24746 bp, 20 predicted proteins | sample 5400461 | NCBI WGS metagenome assembly WNFJ01 (sample SAMN13153349, study PRJNA577476) | soil metagenome | isolation source: 115 cm saprolite on Douglas fir-dominated hillslope | place: USA:California | collected 2013-09-17
GGGATATGCCCAGAGCTTCGACTTTAGCAGCGCCCATACCAGCACGACCTTCACCACCCCGTGTGAGAGCAGATACAAGGAAGCGAACAGCTGGTGACTGACAGATAGTTGGTCGGCCGCACGGATCAGATAGTTGGCGACCAGATCGTCCGGATCTTTACTCAGCGTGTGTTTGGTCAGGACCACGGCCGCGTGGCGGATCTGCCCAGGCTTTAGGAAGAGCAACAATGCCGCGCTGGCAATTTGCAGCACGCCATCTACCCCCTTGAGGATCACGCCAACCTCAAAGGTTGCGTGCATCGCTCTAGACGTTGTTTCGCGCACCGTGACGCTTCCGCCTCTCCGTGAGTCACCCGTTTATAAGTGGCTTCTTCATTTTGACGATCCGGATCACGCGTTTGAATGCTGCGCTGGTTGAGGGCTCGATCGCGGTCACCCGATAACCCATTTTTTCGTAATACGGGATCAATTCGGTTCGGTCTTCCCCAGTGCTGAGGGTCATGATCGTGCATCCGGCGCCGCGGCAGTGATTCTCGGCGGCCTCGACCAGGGCGCGGCCCACTCCAGCCCGGCGCGCCGACGGGTCGACAGCCAGCATGCCAAAGTATCCGATGGTGCCTTCGATTCGCACTTCGACAACGCCGATCAGCCGGCCCATCTGCTCGACGACCAGGAACGTCTCGCGGTTCATCAGCTTTCGAATCTCAGCCGGCGACGTCCGCTCTCCTTGGCGGAACTCGCGCTCGATCTCGAACGCGGCATTGATGATGCGAGCGATCTCGTCTGCCTCTGCGGCGGTCGCTAGCCGGATCATTTGCGCTTGAGCGCCTCCTGCCCGTGTGATCCCCGATCTTCACACAAATACTCGATCGAAAAACAGGCGAATGATAAGGAGCGCCTGCTTCTTATCCGGGGGAAAACCATGAAGTCTAGAATCACGATGAAGAGGTGTGCTCGCACGCTCGCGGTTGCTCTTTCGTTCGCGGTCGCCGGTTCCGTTTTCACTCTGGCCCGCCTCGCACTCGCGCAAAGCGCCGGTTCGCCGCAGGTCACCTGCCACATCGAGTGGGTGCCGATGCGCGACGGGGTGCTCCTGGCCACGGAGGTGTACCTGCCCAATGACGCGTCGGAGCCGCTTCCGGTCATTCTGCAGCGAACCCCATACAATCGCTTCCCACCCGCGCAGGGCAGCAATTGCGACAACGCCCTGTTCATTTCCTATGCCGGCCAAGGATACGCGGTGCTCAACCAGGACGTGCGCGGACGCTACCGCTCGCAAGGCGTGATGAACGCAATGGTGCAGGAAGCGAACGACGGCTACGACGCCGTTGAGTGGGCCGGGTCGCAGTCATGGTCCAACGGCCGAGTGGGTACGACGGGTGGCTCTTACGTCGGGCTTACCCAGTGGCAGCCGGCGATCCACACGCCGCCCCATCTCGCGGCAATCGCTCCCAGCATCACGGCCTCCGACTACCACGACCACTGGACGTATGTGAACGCGGCGTTCGACCTTTGGTTCGCGCAGAGTTGGATGGTGATTACCTTCGCCGGCGAGCAATTGATGCGCAATCTGGAAGAAGATGGATTGCCCCCGGATGAAGTGCAGCGGCGGACGGCGGACTGGATCGCCCAAGCGAATCGCGAGATCCTGACGAATTGGGCCTGGCAACTCCCGCTCACTTCGTTCGATGTGTTCCGCGCTGGAGACCGGCCGCTGGCTCCGTACTATTACGACTGGCTCGCACACCCAAGCTATGATGGATTCTGGGCCGCGCTCGACGTGGAGCCGCGCTACCAGAACGTCAGGGTTCCCGCACTTAACTCCGGCGCCTGGTATGACATTTTTCAGGTCGGGACGGTGCGTAACTTCCAGCACATGCGCTCCGAGGCGGGAACGGCAGAAGCCCGGACTGGCACGAAACTGGTGCTGACCTGCTGCGGTCACGCTGGCACCAGCGGCACCGTGAACTGGGGACCGACGCGGACCGACAACACCCTTACGTTGCGCTTCTTCGACCGCTACCTGAAGGGAATCGACAATGGCATCGAGCACGAGCCGGCCGTCCAGATGGATATCCTCGTGCCGCCGAACACCGGAACCGAAGGGAATAGCTTCCTGCTCACTGCCAATCGGTTCCCGCTTCCGAACACGCAGATGACGAGATTCGATCTGCGTAGCCGCGGGCGCGCGAACACTCGCTTCGGAAACGGCCTACTGGTCGCGCGTCGCGGTCACGGTGATGATGAATGTAACGATGACGAGGGCCGCCCGGACCAGTTCACCTACGATCCGCGAGACCCCGTTCCCACAAAAGGCGGCAACATGTGCTGCAACGCCACGGTGCTGCCGGCGGGAGCGCACGACCAATCGGAGATCGAGCTGCGTAACGACGTGCTCGTCTACACCAGCTCGCCGCTCGACCATGACCTGGCGGTGATCGGGCCGGTGACCGTCAAGCTCTGGGCGAGGACTTCTGCGCACGACACCGACTTCACGGCCAAGCTGGTCGACGTGCACCTCGATGGGTTCGCTCACAACGTCCTTGACCGCATCGTACGCGCCCGCTATCGCCACGGATCGAAGTTTGCGCCGTCGCTGATCAACCCGGGACAGGCCTACGAATACACAATCGATCTGGGGAATGCGGGAACCATCTTCCGCAGGGGGCACCGGATCCGGCTCGAGATTTCATCCTCCAACTTCCCGCACTATTCGCGAAACCTGAATACCGGTCGATCCAATGAGGAGGATGACCGCGTCGAGGTGGCCCGGCAGACAATCCTGCACGACGAGGAGCACCCGTCGCGCTTGATCCTGCCGGTTGTTCCGGGGGTGAACGCTCCCGGAAGGTAGCTACGTTGGGCTTAGAACCAGCCCAGTACAAGATAAAACTTTATCAATGACAATGGTTCGTTCCCAGGGGTAGTGTCTCACGCGAGTAAGCGCGGGGAGACGCGCTGTTACCTGAGGGGACGGCAAAATGAGAATATGGCAGAGGGCTTTTAAGCTCGCTTCTACACTTCTCTTGTCGGTTGGATTTGCAGCTGCACAGACTCCACAGACGACGCCGACGAGACAAGACCAAGCTCCTGAGACCGGAGGGATTCCGGTCACCCGGCCAGTTGAGGGCGAACCAGCCCCTGGTACAAAGCCGATGGAGGAAGAGATCCTTGTCACCGGCTCGCGGCTTCGGCGCAAGGACCTGACCACCCCCGCGCCAGTGACGGTGCTGACGCGGCAACAGTTGCAGGAGAGTGGGAGGGTAACGATCGGCGACTTCCTCCAGCTCCTGCCCGAGCAGGGCAATGCGCCGAACTTCCAGCTCAACAATGGCGGCTCGACCTACAGTGCCGACGGCTCCACCCGCATCAGTTTGCGCAGCCTGGGTGTGACGCGAACCCTGGTGCTGGTCAACGGCCGGCGGATGGTGAACGCTGGCCTGGGCGCATCCTCCGCGGTGGATCTGAACTCGATCCCCACCGCGGCACTGGAGCGGATCGAGATACTCAAGGATGGAGCGTCGGCAGTCTATGGCTCCGACGCAATCGCCGGCGTCGTCAATATCATCACTCGCAGGAGGTTCAACGGCACCGAACTCAGTGGGGAGTATGGGATCAGCACTCGCGGCGACGCCGAAACGATCGATGTGCAGGGGGTCATGGGTCGCACCGGAGATTGGGGGAACTTTCTCGTGGCGGCCGGCTACTTCACCCAGGGAGAGTCCTGGTTACGCGACCGCGACTTCAGCAAGTTCGCGTATACCTACGATTACAGCGTCCCTGAGCAGCAACCGGGCGGAAGCAGCCGTACCCCCCAGGGCGTGATCCAAATGCGAAGGCGGACAGTTGGCGGAATGCCAGTCCCAGATCCAAACTGTACCCCTGGCACGCTGTGCAGACGTCTCTTCGACGCCTACCCAAATTCCTGGTTCAACCGCTTTGTCCGGGATCCCAATGGCGATCCCAGCATTGGGGTCAACCTGGGCTGGCGTCCGTTCGTTGGCGCGGACCGGTACAACTTCGCCTCCGAGAACTATCTGACCATTCCCTCGGAACGAATCGAGGCCTATGCGAGCGCGGACACGAAGGTCGGCATCGCGCGCCCCTACTTCGAGGCCTCCTTGGTTCAGCGACATACGCAGCAGAACGCCGCCCCGATGCCGCTCAACCCGGGCGACTACAACTTCCCCGGAACGAACAGGGCGCTCTTCGTATCCAAGGACAGCGTCTACAATCCGTTTGGTGTCGATCTCACTTTTGCCGGCCGCCGCCTGGTGGAGTTTGGCAGGCGGTACTATATCCAGGACTTGAACACGTTCCGGATCGTTGCCGGGGTCGACGGCACCTTGCCCGAGGCGGCAGGCCCGCTTCGGGGCTGGTTTTGGGATGGGTCAGTGAACTTCGGCCGCACTTCCGGGACCTTTACCACCCAGGGCGCGATCCGCAACTCGCGCATTTCGGACAGTATCGGCCCAAGCTTTAGAGATGCCACCGGAACGCCGCATTGCGGGACCCCGGCCGCTCCGATTGCCGGTTGCGTGCCGCTGAATTTGTTCGGTGGACCGAACAATGGGTCGATCGATCCTAACCAGATCGCCTCCCTCGGCTTCGTCGGAACCTCACGGGCGTTGGATCAACTGTTCACGGTCGACGGCAACGTCGGAGGTGAGCTGGTCCGGCTCTTGGCCGATCGGCCGCTGGCGATCGTGTTCGGGTACGAATACCGCCGGCAGTTGGGAGCGCAGGTTGCCGACCCGATTGTTGCGTCCGGAGACTCAGCCGACTTCAACTTCACCTCCACCTCGGGTCGGTTCAGCGCCAACGAAGCGTACGCCGAGCTGTCGATCCCGATCCTCTCCGGCGCGCCATTTGTCGAAAATCTCGAGGCGAGTGCAGCTGCGCGCTACGTGAACTACAGCTCTTTCGGCAGCAAGTGGACCTACAAGTTCGGCGCACGATACACCCCAATTCCGGACTTTACAGTGCGAGGCACGTACTCCACCGCCTTCCGTGCACCGAGCATCAGCGAGCTGTTTTTGGGCAATGCGGAAACAGCTCCCACGGTCCGAGACCCCTGCGCGGACCTCACCGCCGCCTCGCCCGCACTGGTGAGCCAGTGCACTGGCCATGGCGTTCCGGCCGGCGGCTCGGGTGACACCGGTAACCAGGAGTTGGCGCATGTCGGCGGCAACCGGAACTTGAAGGCCGAGACGGCGAAGATTTTCACCGCTGGAATTGTGCTCGAGCCGCAGATCCTCCGGGGCCTCTCGATCACCGTCGACTACTACCACATCACGGTTGACGATCCCGTAGGTACCATCGGTCTGGCGACGATCCTCAAGGAATGCTATCCAGCATCTGTTCCGGGGAACGCGGGCACCTCGTTCGAGCCGTATTGCGATCGGATCCACCGGAATACCGACGGCCAGATCCAATCTGTCGATGACTTCAATACCAACTTGAGCCAGATCCGAACGGCAGGAGTTGACTTTGCGCTTCGCTACTTCCTACCGACGGAGATCGGTCGGTTCGGCTATGCCTTCGATGGCACCTGGTTGAATTTCTTTAACCGCGATCAGCCTAACGCGCCGACCATTCATGGTGCGGGCAACTACGACCTCGGCGCACTGCCCAAGGTGAAGTTCAACACCGGAATGACCTATTATTACTCCGGATTCAACGCCGCTATCCTGGGACGGTTCATCGGCTCGTTCCGGGAGTGCGGCGCGTTCGACTCCAGCGGCGACTACCTTTCTCCGGGAGGCCTTTGCTGGGTGGATCCGAACGCCCCGCATCGCGACGTGGGCGCTCGGTTCTATGTGGACGCAAACGTCGGCTACAACTTTATCACCCCGATCGGAAGCACCTACGTGAGCGCCGGCATGAACAACATCTTCGATAAACAGCCGCGGTTCGTCTATGCCGCGCCGCTCGCCAACTCCGACCCGAGCGTCTACGACTTCGTTGGCCGCTTCATCTACTTCCGAGTGCAGCAGAGGTTCTAGATGAACGGATAACGGTCTCGGGGCCTGTCCCAGGACTCCGGCGCAACGCTCCAAGCGCAGGCGACTTGCGGGCGAGCGGCGTCAGGAGTATGCACCGCCAGTTGCAGGCAATCACCGGAGCTCGTTGCGAACGTAAGCGCCGATGTCTAATTGGTAGAGAGAGTTACCACGCGTCGTCCGTCAGGAGACCATGAGAGAACGCCGAGCCCAAAAGCGGTTCAAGCGGCGATTCATGGTGCGCTACGGCGAAAAAGATCTAACCCACTCCGGATTCACCAGCGACATCTCCAGCGGAGGCGCGTTCATCGTCGCTCCCCAACGGCCGGCACTCGATGCATACGTCCACTTGCACCTGTTCACGGACAAGGAGACGTCCGTGTATCTCGAGTCCACTGTGCGGCGGCACAAGATAGTTCCTCCACAACTCAGAACGCTCGAGAAAGGGGGCTTCGGCGTTCGATTCCGCCGGCCCGACGAGATACTCGCGGACATCTTGTTCGAATCAGGCGCCCGATTGCAGGTGGCATACGTGACTCAGGACGACCTGAAGCAAGCCTACGACAAGGAGTTTCGGCACGGCGGCGTCTTCATTCCGACCGAAGTTCAAGTCGAGCGAGGCAGCGACGTGGTTGTCGCTCTGAGGCTCGATTTCGTGAACAAGACGTTCGAGTTCGATGCCTCGGTCGTCCAGGTCTTTCTCGACCGCTCCATGCGGGGGATCGGAGTCATCTTCAAGGAAAAAAAAGACGTCGAGGAGACCATTACTCCTCTCCTCCAACCCCAGGCTTGAAGATCATGCCTTCGCTGGTCCTACCGTTCATCAGGACGAGAAGCGGTTCGGTGAAGCGGAGATGACGCACGCACCCGATCTCTTCGACCGCGGGTTGCGAAGCGAGCCATGGCCAGTCCAGCGATCCCTCTCCAGCGTCTGGATTGACGGTGAAGTAGCCGACCTGGAAGGTGGTGAGATTCTGGAAGAAATGGCTGCCCTGTGAGGGGGTGACACGAAAATCTCTGAAGCCGGCCTCGACAATCACGCGAGCGCCGGAGATTTCGTCCCACCCAACCTTGATGCCAAGCCAGGGGTCGTTGGAACCCCAGCGCCCGACGCCGATCAGCAAGTAAGGACGATTTGCTTCGCTGAGCTTCGCGTTGAACTGAGCGACCGCCTCGGCGACTTCCCCGGTGCGACCCCGTTCGAAGCGCTGAGAGTCTACGACGACCACGTCCTGGAGATTCTGAATCCGGCCGTTTCCCAGAACCATGCTACTTCGACAGATCAGCTGAGCCGGATCGACATCCTCCATCCGCAGCTCTTCCCCCTCGCGCGACAACACCAGCGGCCGAATCTGGAGGAAGCCGAATTCGGACCCTTCGTCGGGAGTGCGAGCAAGTCGAACCGCGAACTCGATTTCAACTGGTTGCCCGAGTGCGTCTTCGCCCACCCTCATCAGCTCGTCGAGAAGCGGAGCGAGCGGAAAGACACTGTGCTTGAGGATCGGCGCGAAGCTGACCACGCGAACGCCTGGGCGGCTCAGGCCATCATAGACCGCGTGATTGTCGATCGAGTAGGTCGAGCCCACCGCTTGCAAAGTGCCATCCGCTTCGGCCGCATCAAGCCCAAAGCGCACCTCGCGCAGGTCCGCCGCGGTCCCCGCACGATGCGGAGGATCGAGCTCCAGCGCCCAGAAGTCGGACTGCGAATTCGCGACGATGTCCTCGACCGCGGAGAACTGCACCAGATGCCGCGGATAGCGCGGGCAGAAGGACAGACACTTCCCGCCCTCCACCACGGTACGACCTAGGCCCAAAGCGACCGCGGCGATGCCGTCCTCGAAGGTCATCGGGGAGATTGGATAGAAGTTGCGGCAACGCACGACGCCAGAAAAGTCTGGATAAAACCGCTGGCCATGAAGCGCACCTACGACTTGCTGAAGGATGACGGCCATCTTCTCTTCTTCGAGGGAGAACGGCATGCCTCGCAGGTAAGCCTTGGCACGCTGGCTAAAGGCGGACGCATAGACCAGCTTGATCGCCTCCATCAACTGCTCGAGACGCCAGTGAATGGCTGGTTCCCGGTTGCCCACCATGAACGTCTCATAGACGCCGGTGAACGGCTGATATTGAGAATCCTCCAGCAGACTGGATGAGCGGATCGCCAGCGGATAGTGGACCTCGTCCAAGAATGCCAAGAGCTCTTCGCGAACCGAATCCGGTAAGGAGGCGGCGGAGAAGCGCTGCTGGATTTCTGCATCCTTTTGGCATTGGACGGCGAAATCCAGAAGGTTGTTCTCGCTCATGAAACGGTCGAAGACGTCGGTGGCCAAGACCACCGCAGGCGGCACGGTGACGCGGAGGCCGGGAAAGCGGGTGGCGACGTTGCGCTTGCGCAGGAGGTGACGGGCAAACGCCAATCCGCGGGCCTTGCCCCCAAGCGATCCCGCTCCAATCCGCAGAAAGAAAGAGTCTCCCGCCTTGAAGGTCCCCGCCCGGAAGTCGCCGATCAGGGTTTCGCTTTGTTCGCGGCGATACTCACCAATCGACGCGATCAGGTTTTGTCGCAAGTCCTCGAAGGTTGCGAAATCGGAAACCTTACGCGGCCGCAGCTTGCGAGCGAGGGCGAATTCCGTCCTCGCCATCAACCAGTGGGAGAAGTGGTTGCGTTGGCCGTGATAGGCGATGCTTTCTGCCGGGACGGTGTGGAGAAGTTTTTCCAGGGAGTTCAGGTCGGTGGCGCGCGCCACTGCATTGCGATCGAGGGTGCGGAAAACGAAATCACCGAAGCCGAATTGCTCGGTCATCAGTCGGCGCAAATCCCGCAGGAAAGTGGGCGAGCGTTTGTGCAAAAACGAGAAACCCTCGGCATGGGCGCGGGCCCGCACATCGGCGCGGCTGGACTGCAGAACGACCGGCAGATCGGGGATCAGCTCGCGGACCCTGTGGGCCAGCTGGAAGCCGGCTTCGGGGTTGGTCACACCATCGCGAGCAAACTCCAGATCAGAGACGATGCCGAGAAGGGTATTCTGGTAACTTTCCACCTGCCGGGCCGCTTCTTCGTAGGTAGAGCAGAGCAGAATCTTCGGCCGCGCCCTGATCCGCATCAGCTTGTGGGCCACGTTTACACTTTCCTGAATGACGCGGTGCGACTGCGTAATCACTTCGGTGTAAATCGTGGGAAGAAACGAAGAGTAGTATCGGATGTTGTTCTCAACGACGAGAAGGACCGGCACACCCATCGCACTGGTATCGTGCAGGACGTTGCGTTTGTCCTCGATGTACTTGACGATCGCGATCAGGATGCGCGCGTTTCCTTGCCAGAGAAAAATCCGATCGATGTCGTTGACTGGATTCCGAGCGATAAAGTTCTTCACCTCACCATAGTCGTACGCGAGCACGACCACTGGAACGTCCAAACCGGAGCGCTTGATCTCACTAGCCAATTGGGCGGCGTCCATCTCTCCCACCGCAAGATTGGTGACGATCAGATTGAAGTGCGGCTGAGAACGGGCGATGGAAAGCGCTTCCGAGCAGTTCGAAACGTGGGTGACGCCAGGAATTTTCTGGAGATTGAGCTCGAGGGATTCCTCAATGATTAACTCGTTGAGACTTCCGTCTTCGCGAAGGATGAAGGAGTCGTAAAGGCTGGAGACCAGAAGGATCTCCTGCACCCGGAAGGGCATGAGATTCTCGAACGCTTCGAACAGCACCTCCTCGCTCGGAAGTTGCTGCGATACATCGATCAAGCTCATCGAGGCGCCCTGAGCGTATGCCAACAACGGGTGGAACGGGAATCAGACCAGGCCCTGGTCCATCATCGCATTGGCTACCTTGAGGAAGCCGGCAATGTTGGCGCCATTGACGAGATTTGCCGGGGTGCCGTACTCGGCGGCGGTTTCGTAGCAAGCGGTGTGGATCGCGATCATGATCTTTTGCAACCGGTCATCCACTTCCTCGCGGGTCCAGTTCAGGCGCATGCTGTTCTGGGCCATCTCGAGTCCGGAGGTGGCCACGCCGCCCGCGTTCGCGGCCTTGGCCGGACCGTAGAGAATTCCCCCTTCGAGGAACAGCTTGGTCGCCGCGAGGGTGCTGGGCATGTTGGCGCCCTCGGCGACCAGTTTGACACCATTCTTGATCAGATTGGTCGCGTCACTTGCGTTGATTTCGTTCTGAGTAGCGCTGGGAAAAACGCAATCGGCTTTGACGGTCCAGAGCGGATTGTAGTCCAGCTTGGCATCGACCGGCTTGTAGACTGCTTTATTGAAGCGCCCCACGTATTCCTCAATCCGACCCCGGCGGACGTTCTTGAGCTCCATGACGTAGGCGAGCTTCTCACGATCGATGCCGTCGGGATCCAAGATGTAGCCGCTGGAATCCGACAGCGTGATCGGCTTGGCCCCGAAGTCGAGCAGCTTCTCCACCGTGTACTGGGAAACATTTCCGCTCCCCGAGACCAGGCAGAGCCTGCCTTCAAGGGTTTCCTTGCGGGTCTTCAGCATTTCATTGGCGAAGTAGACGCATCCGTACCCGGTGGCTTCAGGGCGGATGAGAGAGCCGCCCCAATTGAGTCCCTTGCCAGTCAGCACGCCGGTAAACTCATTGGCCAGCCGCTTGTACTGGCCGAACAAAAAGCCAATCTCGCGGCCACCAACGCCGATATCGCCGGCGGGGACATCGGTATAAGGCCCGATATGCCGCCACAGCTCGGTCATGAAGCTCTGGCAGAAACGCATCACCTCATTGTCGCTCTTACCCTTGGGATCAAAATCCGATCCGCCTTTTCCGCCGCCCATTGGGAGAGTCGTGAGCGAGTTCTTGAACACCTGTTCGAATGCCAGGAACTTGAGGATGCCGAGATTCACCGACGGATGGAAACGAAGCCCTCCCTTGTAGGGCCCGATCGCGCTGTTCATTTCGATGCGGAATCCGCGATTGACCTGCACCTCGCCCTGATCGTCGAACCAAGGCACGCGAAACATTAGGACGCGCTCGGGTTCCACGATGCGTTCTAGAAGCCGCGCCGCTCGGTATTCGGGCCGTTTCGCAAGAACCAGTCTGAGAGAATCGAGGACTTCTTGAACCGCTTGGTGAAACTCCGGCTCCGCGGGATTTTTTGCCTTAACCGAGGTGATTACTTGCTCCATGTAGTCGCTGCCCGGCCTGCCTGTCGGTGGCGCCAAAACACTCGCTGTCATCGCTTCACCCTCCCTGGTTACCCATCAAATCAGATCACCGGACAGGCGGGCTAGAAACATTGCGAAGTGTTCCGACTCGTCAGGCAGGCTTGGCCAGTAGAGCGTCGAGCGCGGCGTAGCTCTGGTTGACGCCCTGTTCCATGCCTGACCTCAGCATGCCGTCTCGCTCCTCCGTGGTGTGGAAGAGCGACGTGGTGACGACCTTGGTGCGACCGTCGCCGAGATCCTCGAGCGTCATCGTATTGACCGCGACATGACCCGGCATACCGTCCCACTCGAAGGTCAGCGCGAGGCGTTCCGGCGGCGTCACCTCTCGGTAGCGTCCTTCGAACCCGTGAACGCCGTTGGGAGAGTGCTCGATGAATCGCCAGTGGCCGCCGCGCTCGACCTCCATCCGCTCGATGACGAGTTTGTTTCCACGACCCCACCACTGCACGATCAGCTTGGGGTTGGTGAATGCGCGCCACACGCGCTCGCGGGGTGCGTTGAAGACGCGCTCGATATGGATTTCCCGGTCGGTCGGTGTGGTGATCTTCGATGTACTGATGGGTGTTTTCAAGGCTATCTCTGGGCTGGCTGGAGCACTGCGAAGAATGCTCCTTCCGGATCGAAGAACATCGAGAAGCGGCCGACGTCGGGAATATCGGTCGGCGGCATGACCGCCTTGCCTCCCAAGGAGCCGACCTTCTTCGCGGTCGCGTCGCAGTCGTTGACCATAAAGTAGACAGTCCAATGCGACGGCACGTTGGCGGGCGTCTGCTTCGACATTGGCATCATACCCGCACGAGGCTCAGCGCCCTGATTGAATAGAGTGTACGTCTCGACGAAGACGCCCTTCCTCGTTTCTGTCTTCCAGCCAAACAACTTCGTGTAGAAGGCTCCGCACGCGTCGACATTGCGAGTCTGCAGCTCGTTCCAGACCAACGCGCCATGCTCCCCCACCCTCCCCGCCCCGATGTGCTTCTTGGCTTGCCATAGCGAAAGCTCAGCGCCAGAAGGATCCTGAATCACCGCCATCCGACCCAGGTCCATGACGTCCATCGGCGGGGCGAGGATCTTGCCGCCAAGTGAGGTCGCCTTGTTGGTGGCCTCGTCGACGTTCGCGACCGCCACGTACGAATTCCAGTGCGGCGGAATCCCCTTCTCCGCCATCCCCATCAGACCAGCGATGTCGCCCCCGTTGATTCGAGCAAGGGTATAGGCGCCGCCGCCTGGGAGCGGATTGTCTTGCGTCTTCCAGCCGAACAGCTCGCTGTAGAAGCGTTTCGCGGCCGTGGGATTCGTAGTCGCGAGATCTGCCCAACAGAAGGTGCCGGGCTTGTAGCTTTTGACTTCGGTCATTTCAAACTCCATGCAATGGGTTCGCTGCTTAGACGCACGTGACAACAAGAATCATCGGTCCGCCCGAAAAATTGCGCCGCCAGCGCCAGCGCTGGGCCGCTATCGGCTGTGGCCACCGCGTTGAAGGCTTCGGGCAGCGGTTGCGCCGCTTTTGAGAACATAAGGAGGGTGCGTGTGATTGATTAGCAACCCTATTCGATCGCGGGTTGAGAAAAAGCTCTCACGGATCGCCGCGCGGAGCGCCAAGGTCTCGGCGCCCGCCGCCGTAAGCCGCAGAGCCGAACTTGACGCTGGCAAATCGCAAGGGGCCCAGTATTCTCCGCCTCAGCTTAAATTACGGAATTGGCAAGGGAATCGTGGACATGGACACCTCTCTGACCCGCAGCGGCTTTGGTCAAACGGCTCGTCCGGACGCGTGGTGGCTGCAGCCAGCGGTGGTGTTCCTGGTTCTCTCCTCATTCGTCGTCTACGCAACCTGGGCAGCTTTCCAAGGGACGCACTACACTTTCGGGCCATACCTATCGCCCTTCTACTCTCCGGAATTGTTTGGAGACTCGCCGCATAGCCTCTTCGGTCCTAAGCCGAGTGGGTGGCCAACGTGGCTGCCCTTCTCTCCAGCGTTGCTGATCCTCGGCTTGCCGGCCGGCTTTCGCCTCACCTGCTATTACTATCGAGGCGCGTACTACAAAGCGTTTTGGGCAGACCCTCCTTCCTGCACGGTGGGTGAGCCGCGCAAGCGCTACCGAGGCGAGCGCTCTCTGCCCCTCGTGCTTCAGAACGTGCACCGCCTTTTCCTCTATGCCGCGCTGGTGTTTCTCGTCTTCCTCGCGCATGACGTTTGGGGCGCGATGTGGTTTGCCGACCCGGGCACCGGCCAGGCCAAGTTTGGCATTCGACTCGGAACGATTGTGCTCGCGACCAACGTCGTCTTGCTCAGCGGGTACACGCTCGGCTGTCACACCCTGCGTCATTTGATCGGCGGATTCTTGGACCAGTTCTCGAAGGCTCCGGTGCGCCGACGTCTCTACAACTGCGCGAGCTGCTTCAACCGGCGGCACATGGTCTGGGCTTGGTGCAGCCTCGTCAGCGTCGCGTTCGCGGACCTCTACGTGCGGATGTGCTCAATGGGCGTCTGGTCAGACTGGAGAATCTTCTAATGGCGCAGTACCTGACGCACGAGCACCAGGCTCTGATCATTGGCGCCGGGGGCGCCGGCCTTCGCGCGGCGATCGAAGCTTCTGCGGCTGGAGTGAGCGTGGGGCTGGTTTGCAAATCGCTGCTCGGCAAGGCGCACACCGTGATGGCCGAGGGCGGAATTGCTGCGGCGCTGGCGAACACGGACGAGCGAGATAACTGGAAGGTTCATTTCGCGGATACCACGCGCGGCGGCCAGTACGTTAACAACTGGCGCATGGCCGAGCTGCACGCCAAAGAGGCCCCGGCGCGGGTGAGGGAGCTGGAAGCGTGGGGAGCCCTCTTCGATCGCACCAAGGACGGTCGCATCCTCCAGCGAAACTTCGGAGGGCACAGGTATCCCAGGTTGGCGCACGTCGGAGATAGGACCGGGCTGGAGATGATCCGGACCCTCCAGGATCAGGGCGTGCACCAGGGCATTGACGTGCACATGGAGTGCACGATCACCACGTTGCTCAAAGACGGTGAGCGGGTCGTCGGAGCTTTGGGATACGACCGCGAGAGCGAGCGGTGGTGCTAGCCACCGGCGGCATCGGCAGAGCGTACGAAATCACCAGCAATAGCTGGGAGTACACCGGAGATGGCCACGCGCTTGCGTAGCAGGCCGGGGCCGAGTTGATGGACATGGAGTTCGTTCAGTTCCATCCCACTGGAATGGTCTGGCCGCCCGGTGTGCAAGGCATCCTTGTCACCGAGGGCGTGCGGGGCGAGGGAGGAGTCCTCCTCAACAAGGAAGGCCGTCGGTTCATGTTCGATGACATTCCCGAGATGTACCGAGCCCAGACCGCAGACAACGAGGAGGAAGGTTGGCGGTATACCCAAGGCGACAAGAATGCCCGCAGACCGCCAGAGCTGCTCACGCGCGATCACATCGCCCGCTGCATTGTCCGCGAAATCCGGCAGGGCCGCGGCAGCCCCCATGGCGGTGTCTTCCTCGACATTTCCTCGATCAAGCGAAGGCTCCCCAACGCGGCGGAGCACATCAAGAAGAAGCTCCCGGGCATGTATCACCAGTTCATGAAGCTGGCGGACATCGACATCACCCGAGAAGCGATGGAGGTTGGTCCGACCACCCACTACATCATGGGCGGAATTCGCGTCGATGCGGAGACACAGATGTCCACCGTCCCGGGCTTGCTGGCAGCCGGAGAGTGCGCCGCCGGGCTTCACGGAGCGAACCGGTTGGGAGGGAACTCGCTGTCCGATCTGCTCGTGTTCGGTCAGCGAGCAGGTCAGTTCGCGGCGAAGTTCGCCAAGGAGAATCCCGATGGCGAGATTCGCGAAGATCAGGTGCAGGCGGCCGCCCGGCAAGCGCTGGAACCATTTGATCGCCAGGCCGATCGGGACGGCGAAGGCCCCTATCGTGTTCAGCAGGAGCTTCAGAAGATGATGCAAAGGCTGGTGGGCATCGTGAGGACGGAGCGGGAGATGCTGGAGGCGCTCGAGCGACTCGAAGAGCTCGGTCAGCGCGCCTCTCGCGTCCGGGTGGATGGCAACCGGAACTACAACCCGGGCTGGCACACGGCGCTCGATCTGAGGAACCTGCTTGTCGTTTCCGAGGCGATCACCCGCTCAGGCCTCGAGCGGCGGGAGAGCCGCGGCGCTCAGTTTCGGGAGGACTATCCGAACAAGGACTCGGCGCTCGGCAAAGTGAACGTCATCGTCCAGAAAGGACCGGACGGGCGGATGCGCGTATCGCGCCAGCCAATTCCGACCATGCCTCCGGAGCTGCAACGGATCATCGAGGAGATGAAGTAATGCCCACCGCGACACTCAAGGTCTTTCGAGGAGATCAAAGCGGGGGCGGATTCCAAGAATACAAAACGGAAGTCGCCGAAGGAATGGTGGTGCTCGACGCAATTCACCAAATCCAAGCGGAGCAGGCCAACGATTTAGCGCTGCGCTGGAACTGCAAGGCAGGCAGGTGCGGTTCCTGCTCAGCCGAGATCAACGGGGTGCCAAGGCTGATGTGCATGACGCGGCTGAGCGACCTGTCACTCGACAAGCCGGTGACGGTGGCGCCGATGAAGGCCTTTCCGCTCGTCAGGGATCTGGTGGCAGACGTTTCCTGGAACTTCGAGGTGAAAAAGAAGATCAAGAAGTTCAAGCCGCGGCCCCCGGATGCCCCGGACGGATCCTGGCGCATGCTGCCGGAGGATATCGAGCGGGTTCAGGAATTCCGGAAGTGCATCGTATGCTTTCTTTGCCAGGACGTGTGCCACGTTCTTCGCGATCACCACCTCCAGGAGCAGTTCATCGGGCCTCGTTTTCTGATCTATGTCGCGGCGCTCGAGATGCATCCGCTCGACACGGAAAACCGCCTTGACCAGCTGCGGGAGGCCCATGGGGTGGGTCTGTGCAACATCACCAAGTGCTGTACGCGAGTGTGCCCTGAGGAGATCGCCATCACCGACAACGCCATGGACCAGCACTACGATCCTCTGACGAGACTTTGGAGACAGCTTCGAGGTGGCAAAGAGACGACTGCTGCGAAGTAGCCTGCCTTCGCACAGGAGGGAACATGTTCCAATTCAAGCGGATCACTCCGGAATCGGTGCCGAGAGCTCTCGCCAAGGCCGAAAGGTACCGACTCCTCAACGAACCGGAAGAGGCCGAGAGCATCTGTGAAGACATTCTCGTGATTGAGCCCGAGAACCAGCAGGCGTTGTTCACCTTGCTTCTCGCCATCACCGACACCTTCCAACATAGCTCTGCCGAAGCCCTTACCCGGGCCAGAGCACTGCTTCCGCGCCTCAAAGAACCGTATTATCGAGTCTATTATGAGGGGATCATTTGCGAGCGGCGGGCCAAAGCGCAGTACAGCACCCAGCGGCCTAGCCCCTTCGTCTGCAGTGTTCTGCGCGAGGCAATGCAACTCTACGAGAAGGCCGCTGAGATCAGTCCCCCGGAAAATGATGATGCCGTTCTGCGCTGGAACGCTTGCGCACGATTCATCAAGAACAATCCGGACCTGAGAGCCGACGTGGAGAACTTGAGTCCCGAAGTGGGCTTCGGAGACGAGGTTCCACCCCGGTAAAACAAAATCCGTGACATCTTTGGGGTCCGACCGCCGCCACTTTAGAGGGCAAGCGCGATCGGATGGCTACGAGTGTCCGGCGTGCTCGAAGGAGGCGCTGGCGAACGCATGCGGGCGAGATGCCCAGAGTCTTCGCCACCTCCTCTGTCGATGCGCCTTCGAGCTCCCGTAGCGCGAACACCGTTCGGTAGCTTTCACGAAGCTGCTCGAAGGCCTCCCGCGCCTTGGGCGCAAACTGTTTCCGCTCGATGAAGTCATCCGCGCAAAGTATCCGTTCGGGGTCGGTGGTCCCGAGTGAGCCGGTATCCTCGAACTGCTGGAGCAATGCATGCAACGACTCGGTCGGTTTCCGGCGCGCGGAGCGCCGATGCATCCGCACGCCGTTGACTGTGATCCGGTGTAGCCAGGTGCGAAGTCGCGCCTTGCCATCGAACGACGAGATACATCGCCAAGCGCGCAAGAACGTGTCCTGCGCGATGTCCTCGGCATCACTTCGATTCGCCAGCAAACCGCAACGCCAGGCGATAGATATCGGTCTGATGGCGCACCACCAGGACCGTGAAAGCTTCATCGTTTCCGGCGCGTGCGCCGTTCACGAGATCTTCATCAAGGCTCGTGAGAGATAGGTGCATGCCTCGCGCACTCGCACCTGCCGCGCCGTGCGCGGACCGATGCAGATCAGGACATTGGGTGCAGATGACGTTTAGAGATTCGGCACCCTGCCAAGACTTCAACACCTGCGCTCACTCGCTTGGCGATCGCCCAGGCAAGCCGGGGTTACAGCGTGGCCTCCGGTGCCCTCGGTGAATGACCCGCACCTCGAGCGAGAGGGAAAAACGCACGGAGGGTCCGTGACTCCACGCAATGGGGACAGTAAAAGGGTGTAGTAAAAGGTGGGTGGGAAGCGGGGCCATGGACGTCTCAACGCTCGAGGGGACCCTCGGACTGGTAAGCCTCCGGATGACGAGCACCCGCGACCTCGGCGGAGTGCTCTCCGAGATCACCCGCGGTCTGGTCAAAGATCTCGATGCAGCGCTCGCACGGATCTGGCTGCTTGGCGCCGGCGACCTGTGCCCCGACTGCATCCGGGCGCCGATCTGTCAAAATCGAACGAACTGTCTGCATCTGGTGGCAAGTGCCGGTCTCTCGGAACGAATGGACGGGGTGTACCGCCGCGTCCCGACGGGCGCTCTCAAGATCGGCCGGATCGCGGAAGCGCGCGAGGCAGTGTGCACGAACGATCTCCTGGGCGATCCCCGAATCGAAGACAAGCAATGGGTCCAAAGGGAAGGCCTGGCCTCGTTCGCGGGATATCCGCTCAGCTTTCGCTCCGAGATATTCGGGGTGCTCGCGATGTTCGCGCGCCGTGCCTTGCTGGAGGTGGAGTTTCAGCGGCTGGCGATGTTCGCCGCGCAGGCCGCGATCGCGATCAAGAATGCCCGACTCTTCGAGGAGATCTCTCAGCTCTCCCGGCGGCTCGAGGCGGAAAATACTTACCTAAAGGAGGAGTTGCGCGCGAAGCAACCGACCAGCATCGGCATCGTGGGCGAGAGCCTGGCAATCCGCCGCGTCCTGCACGACATCGAGCGAGTGGCTCCCACGCCATCTACGGTGATACTGCTCGGTGAGACGGGCACCGGCAAAGAGCTGCTCGCGAGGGCGGTGCACGAGCTAAGCCCGCGCCGCGGGCGCGCGCTGGTGACCGTCAACTGCGCTGCCATCCCGCCGACGCTGATCGAGAGCGAGCTCTTTTGGCCACGAGAAGGGAGCGTTTACAGGCGCACTTCAGCGGCGAATCGGCCGATTCGAACAAGCCCAAGGGGGGACGCTCTTTCTGGACGAAATTGGCGAATTGTCGCTCGAGGCGCAGGTGAAGTTGCTGCGCGTGGTCCAAGAGCGGGAGCTTGAGCGCGTCGGAGGTACGAAGCCGATCTTTGTGGACGTCCGAATCGTTTGCGCGACCAACCGCGACTTGGAGGTGGAGGTCCGCGAAAGGCGCTTCCGAGCGGACCTCTTCTCCCGGCTGAACGTGTTCCCCATCCACGTGCCACCGCTCCGGGAGCGGCGTGAGGATATTCCGCTGCTCGTGGCTGCGTTGGTGGGCACGCTCAGAAAGCGCCTGGGCCGTTCACTCGACGGCGTGGATGAGAGCGCACTGCTCCTCCTCCGCAGCTACGACTGGCCGGGCAACGTCCGCGAATTGCAGAATGTGCTCGAGCGCGCAGCGATCCTCGCGCGGGGCAGGGTCATCGTCCCTGAGGATTTGCCCGATCTCGGCGTCCAGCTCCACGAGGGGACCGCCGCAGACGGCACCACCGAGGCCACCCTCAAGTGGCGCGTTGACTCGTACGAGCGGTCGCTCATCGCGGAAGCGCTGCGCCAGTCGGATGGCAACCAGTCCGAGGCCGCTCGCCGCCTCCACACCAGCCGCGCCACGCTCCTCTACAAGATAAAGGCTTATGGTCTGGGTGCCGCTGAAACCTCGGCGCCGTCCGGCCAGGACCTAGGCACGATGCGCACCGGACAGCCCTAACCCCGGGCGCGAACTCGGCCAACCCGGCGAAACGCGGCCGGTGTCACGCAATCGCCGCGACGGCATCAGTGGGAGCAACCCTAGAAAGAAAGATGGCACCCACCTCTATTACAAGGATTGGGGCAGTGGGCAGCCGGTGGTTTTCAGCCATGGTTGGCCGCTGACCGCGGATGCTTTCGAGGACCAGATGTTCTATCTGGCCTCCCGGGGGTATCGATGCATTGCTCACGATCGGCGCGGCCACGGCCGTTCGAGCCAGCCCTGGAACGGCAACGACTTGGACACCTACGCTGACGACCTCGCAACGGTCGTCGAAGAGCTCGACCTCAAGAACGTCCGTCCATGTCGGCCACTCCACGGGCGGCGGTGAAGTCGCCCGTTACATCGGCCGTCACGGCACGGCGCGGGTCGCGAAGGCCGTGCTGATCGGCGCAATTCCGCCGGTAATGGTCAAGTCGGCAGCCAACCCGGGTGGGACGCCGCTCGAAGAGTTTGACAAGTTGCGCGCAGCCGTCCTGGCCGACCGCGCGCAGTTCTGGAAGGATCTCAGCCTGCCTTTCTACAGTTACAACCGGCCTGGCGCGAAGATCTCGGAAGGCGTCCGCGAGTCATTTTTTCTCCAGTCAATGATGACGGGTTTCCCTGGCTCCTACTTTTGTATCAAGGCCTTCTCTCAAGAAGTTCGATGTTCCAACGCCGATCATTCACGGAGACGACGACCAGATCGTGCCAATCGCCGACTCTGCCCTGCTCTCGTCCAAGATTGTGAAGGGGGCCAAGCTGAAGGTCTACAAGGGCGCACCGCACGGATTGTGCACAACCCACAAAAACCTGGTGAACGAGGACTTGCTCGGTTTCATCAGAGGTTGAGGCGAGGGATCCTGGACCTTAGTCCAACATCTCGACGGCCATTTGGACACGTAACGGGCGCAAGAGCGGCGAGACAACGTGAGCGCCATCATGCGTTCCAAAGCCAAAGTCGCCCTCGCCTCTGCTCACCTCGGCCTCGTCGCTCGTGTCGATCCGCTGACAGTGCTGTCTAATTGCTGCCCAAAGTGATCGCGTCGTGAGCGCGAGATCGCATGAAAATCGGGGCTTCGCGGTTGGCCCGGCGGCTGCAATCCCCGTCAACCATGACGAACTCCTCAGCAACCCAATTGGCACCGGCCGGCGCTTCGGCCAGGACGGCAGCACGCGACGCTCGCACCGCCGTGCGAGCAAGCTCGGCCGATCTCAAGATCCTCGCTCGGCTACGCGCCGGGGATGAATCTGCTCTTGGCGAGCTCGTTGGCCGCTACCACGCCGTCCTGCTGCGGCTTGCCCTGGCCTTCTATCCTAACCGGGCCTTCGCCGAAGAAGTCGTTCAGGACACCTGGACCGCTGTCGTCGACGGCCTGGCCTCGTTCGAGGGTCGGTCCAGCCTCAAGACTTGGATCTGCCGTATCCTCACCAACCGGGCCAAGACGCGCCTGATTCGCGAGGCCCGGTCGGTTCCTTTTTCGGCGCTGAAGGACTTCGACTCGGACGAGCCCGCGGTGGATCCGGCCCGGTTTCTTACCGACGGGCGTTGGGCGGAGCCCCCGCGGAGCTTCACGGACGAGAGCCCGGAAAAGCAGCTCATCCATAAAGAGGCAATCTTCTGCCTGGAGCGCGCCTTGCAGCAGTTGCCGCTCAACCAGCGCGCGGTAGTGACCTTGCGGGACGTGGAAGGCTTGGGATCCGAGGAGGTTTGTAACGTTCTTCAAATACGCGAGACCAATCAGCGAGTGCTTCTCCATCGTGCGCGCGCGAAGCTGCGCCGAGCATTAGAGGAGCACCTGATTGGAGCGTAGGCGGAATGCTCAGGTGCGACCAGCTCACCGAAAGAGTGACGGATTATCTGGAAGGGCAAATATCGCTGGCGGATAGAGTCGAGGTGTATGTTCACTTGCACCGATGCGGCGATTGCCGGAAGTACCTTGGCCAAATAAAAGAGACGGTAAGGCTGCTCGGGCAACTGGCTGTTCCGCCTTCGATAGCCGACGTGGGTGGGCTTTTGGCTCGATTTCGCCGAACGCAGCTTGCCGCCCCCTCACGGCCGAACGGCGGCACACTCCGCCTCGTGGTTGCCGATTAAGCAGCGCCCGAGCGAACGCGGCGGCTAAGGACCCGTGATACAGTCGCATGGGTCTTCCGGCACTTCTTCATCCAGGGTTTCCTCCTTGCCTTGTGCCGTGGGTCGCGAGATCCCATGCTTCTTCATCTTGTGAATGAGCGTGGTGCGCTTGAGCCCGAGCTTCGCGGCCGCCCCGCCGGCTCCGCCCACCACCCAGCCAACCGCTTCCAGGGTCTCGAGGATCAGAGCCCGTTCGGAGTCTTTGAGCGTGGTGGGTGCCGGCGATGGGGCAGCGGAAGCGATCACTGCCTGTGGCTCTGCGGCGGCCGGCAGCGGGTTTGGAAGCGTCCCATCATTCGACAGGATCACCGCGCGTTCGATCACGTTCTGCAGCTCACGGACATTTCCAGGCCAGGAGTGAGCACGGAAGGCGGCCATTGTCTCGGCAGGGATGTGCTCGATCCACTTTCCCATTCGGCGGGCGAACACCTGGGCAAAATGCGTCACCAGCGCTGGAATATCCTCCCGGCGCTGCCGCAGCGGCGGGAGGAGGATGGGAAACACGTTCAGACGATAGTAGAGGTCGCTGCGAAATTCCTTCTGCTCCACCATTTCCGGTAAATCCCGGTTGGTGGCCGCCACCAGTCGAACGTCTACCCGTTGGGTCCGGCCGCTTCCCAGGCGCTCAAACTCCTGCTCTTGCAGGACCCGCAGCAGCTTGGGCTGCAATCCGAGTGGAATATCGCCCACCTCGTCGAGGAAGAGCGTCCCGGTATTGGCCAGCTCGAAACGACCCATTTTCTGGGCGATCGCCCCGGTAAAAGCGCCCCTCTCGTGACCGAAAAGCTCGCTTTCCAAAAGGTCGAACGGAATGGCGGCGCAGTTCAGCTTCATGAACGGTCGGCCGCACCGGCCGCTGATGTTGTGAATCGCGCGAGCGATCAGCTCCTTGCCGGTACCCGTTTCGCCCTGGATCAGGACCGTCGAGTCTGTCGGCGCGACCCGCTCGACCTGTTCGAGTACCGCCTCGAGCGCGGAACTGCTGCCGACCAGTTGCTCGAATCTGCGCTCCTCGCGATCCCGTTCAACAGGCTCGAGATTTGCGACAGCTCCCACAAAAGGCCTCCCCGGCGCGTGGGTGCACGCGTGGTTATGGGCTTCAAGTTCCTAAGGCTGCTCGAACGCTGTCGAGCAGTGCTTGATCATCAAAAGGCTTCGCTAAAAACTCCACCGCTCCTGCCCTCAATGCCCGCATGCGCATTTTTTCGTCCCCGTGCGCGGTGATGAAGATCGTCGGAATCCGGCAGTTTTCAGAATTCAACTTGGCCTGCAACTCCAAGCCAGACATCCCGGGCATCCGGATGTCCGCGATCAGGCAGGCCGTCTTCTGATGCAGCTGGGATCCGAGGAATTCTTCGGCTGAAGCGAAGGAACGGGCCTGCAAACCGACCGCCTTCATCAGGCCTTGCAGGGCGCTGCGGACAGCTTCGTCGTCGTCGACAATGGCGATCAATTTGGCGTCTGCGTCGCTAGCCATGGTACCACGGTACCGCAGGCGCAACTCGGCTCCTATTATACGTTGGTATAGGGGGCGTAACCCCGCCTAAGGGCTACTTCCGGCCGGGATGAAGCTTGAGTTTCTCGGCGAATCGAACCAATTCGGCGAGGGATCCGGCCTCCATTTTGCGCATCACCTGCCGGCGGTGGATCTTCACAGTGATTTCGCTGGTTCCCAGCTCCGAGGCGACCTGCTTGTTGAGCAGGCCCGAGACGACCAGCGCCATCACCTCGCGTTCGCGCCGGCTCAGCGTCTGGTAGCGCGCCTGCAACTGCGAAGTCTCACTCTGCTGTTCCCGGTAGAGCCGGTCCCGGTCCAGCGCTTGCTGAATCGCATCCAGCAGCTCTTGGTCCCGGAAAGGCTTGGTGAGGAACTCCACCGCGCCCGATTTCATTGCTCTCACCGTCATCGGAATGTCGCCATACCCGGTGATGAAAACAATCGGAATCTGGATGCCTGCCTCAGCCAGGGTGCGCTGAACGTCCAGCCCGCTCACTCCTGGGAGTCTAACGTCCAAAACGATGCAACTGGGCCCATTCGAACGCTTGCTACGCAGAAACTCGTCCGGCGCGGCGAAGGACTCGGAGCGAAGCCCGACGGACTTGAGCAGGCCCATGATCGCGGCGCGGACCGATTCATCATCGTCGATGATGTACACGGTGGCGCCGGCGGCTTCGCTCATTCATGCGCCTCGCCTTGGGTGGGCAGAGAGAAGCAAAAGGTGGTGCCGGATCCCGGGTTGGCCGTGGCCCACAACCTTCCCCCATGCGATTCAACAATCGACCTGCTGATCGGCAGGCCCATGCCGGTGCCGTTCGGTTTGGTGGTGAAGAAGGCATTGAAGATCTGGTCCGCCTGACCCGAGGGCAGTCCCACCCCGGTATCGCTGACCGAAACGACCAGCTGCTCGGCTCCGTCTCGCGCCGATTTGATCGCGAGCTCTCGCGTCCCGTTTGCCTCCCTCAATGCCTCGACGCCGTTGAGCATCAGGTTCATGATCACCTGCTGTAGTTGCACCCGATCGGCCATCACCTGGGGAAGATCTGGGGCCAGCTCGGTGCGCAGCGAAATCGAATATCGGCTGGTCTCGCTGCGCAGCAAAAGGAGCATCTCTCGAATGACCTCATTCACCTCGACCCACTCGCGTTGCGGTGCCCCCTTCCTGAACAGCGAGCGTATTCGGCCGACGATCTCCGCCGCGCGGGTTACGGTCTTCACCATTCTCGAGGCGGCCTCGCGCGCCTCTTTCACGTCCGGGGAATCGCGCGCAAGCCATCGCAAGCAGGTATTGGCGTTGGTGACGGCCGCGGCAATCGGTTGATTAACCTCATGCGCCAACGAAGCGGTCAGCTCTCCCATCGTGGTCACCCGGCTGATGTGCGCCAGGTCCGCCTGCGCCTGTGCCAACGCTTCTGAGGCCAGCATGTGCTCCGTCAAGTCTCGGGCGATCACCAATGCGGCTTCTACCCGCTCCGAGTCGGGTCTCAGAGGCGAATAGCTCACCGAAAGGTATTTTCGTCCGAACGCGCTGGAGATCCAGTCAGCAAAGCTGACTTCTTCTCCTGCGAAGCACCGGTCCAGATTCGGCTTGAGTTTCTCGAACGGCTCGGCTCCCAACAGGTCCGCAACGTGCATCCCGACGATTTTCTCCGCCGGGATGCCCGCGCGGCTCTCGTAGATCGGATTGACCCTTTGATACCGGTAATCTCTTCCGATGATCATGACGCCATCCGGTGAGCTTTCGAATACCTGCCGGGTCAGATAGTCCGCCCGCTTGCGTTCGGTGATATC
>WNFJ01216200.1_pt2 | contig 24732 bp, 26 predicted proteins | sample 5400461 | NCBI WGS metagenome assembly WNFJ01 (sample SAMN13153349, study PRJNA577476) | soil metagenome | isolation source: 115 cm saprolite on Douglas fir-dominated hillslope | place: USA:California | collected 2013-09-17
CCATTATATGGCTGGGGATCTACCGGGCTGACCGCGCCAAGTATCCGGTGCGGCTCGTGCAGTTCTATAGCCAAGGGCACCTGCATCGCTACCTGACGAATGTGCTGGATGCGCAACAGCTCTCGCTGGCCGACATCGCGCGGCTGTATGCGCGACGGTGGGATATCGAACTGGCCTTCTGCGTGCTCAAAGAGCATCTCCAGGTGAGCCAGTTGTGGAGCGCCAAATGGGAGGTCGTGCAGGTGCAGATCTGGTGTGCCTTGCTCTTAGCCCAGCTGTTTCATGGCTTGCAGGTGCAACTAGCCGCCCAAGAGGGCGTGGACCCTTTCGATGTCTCCATCGACTTGTTGGTGGAAGTGGTGCCGCATCTGCTGCAGCGGGGCATCGCCCTGTTGCCCGCTTTGGGACAGCGGGGACGCGAGCTGGGTCTCATTCGGCCCAGCTCACGCCTGCAGGTGCAAGTGCCGTGGGTGGATGCCTCCTGGATCACGCCCGCGCCACCGGAAGCCTTGCGGCCACGCGAGACGGTCCGCTACGCTCAACGCAAGTGTGCGCGCGGGCCTCGGCCTCCCACCAGGAAAGCGGGGTGAGGGTTGAGCTTTTCGATTTTGTTGGAGTCAATGTGGTGGTTGGGACAGGCGAAGCCCTCTGTGTTCACCCGCTTGGGTGCTCCCCGCCGGCTTTTCACCTCACGCCAGGGGCGCACAGGGTGAGGTGCTGACCCCACACCCGACGAGAGGGTGCAGGAGAGGCGACAGGCTGGGCAATCGTGTGGGGAGCGTGGCTTGAGGAGACGTTGGATCAGGGTGTATCTGGCTGCAGCTGCCGGCTGGGCAGGACAATGATGGGGCCAGCAAAGGGAACAAAGCCGCACCAGGCAGAGAATGAGTAAGGACAAGAGCAGGAACAAGAACACATGAAAGGCCATAAGGATCCTCTCTGCTTGAAATTAGGATAATGGGAAGATTAAAAGGAAAGATAAACAGGGTCAATAAGGATTATCAAGCGATTAGGAAAGAAGGCTGAATTATCCACCATTGAAAGAGGCAGTGCCGGCGTTTTACTTGCCCGGTTCCAGCAAGGCTGCACAAACACAACGGCGCAACTTAGAGATGGATACGCTACCTTCAAAACATCTATTCTGTTCATACATGAGGTTCTATGATATAATCGTAAACGCAGCAATGGATTCGTGATCGACAGACTACTACTCGTTCTCTAGTCACTATGCAATAGCAAGTAAGAGACTCCAGTAACATGTGCGATCAATGTCAGAACGAAGGGATCGATCCTCTTATGAGCATGTTACACCGCAGACGCCATGCCGCTACTGCGGACATAGAGGCACCCTGCGCAGAGTGAGTTAGACAGGAGATGATCGCTACACATGAAGCCTTCTGCTGTACACGACAAAGCTAGAACAGAGGGGAGTGTATGAGCATACCACGACAGGACAACAATAGTTCTCTTCCTCTAAGAGAAATAGAGTGGTGTAGGCAAGTTGTGGCAATCATTGAGCGAGAACTTGATACAAAACCTAAGTTCCAATTTACTACATCCATGCTGACAGCCTATGAACGGGATTTGACCGAGGTAATTACAGCCCTACAAAGGACACCAGATCAGGAGGTGATTAGAGTTCTGCGTTCAAAAGTTGCCGTGCTGGAGTCTCTACGCGGGGCCCGTGATGAATTGGCGTTAGCTCTCATTCAATTGACAGAAAAGGGAGGTCGAGGCCAAAACAGACAGTTTTTCAACGCTCTAAATAAGTGCCGTAGATACCTGGAAGAAGTGCTTGGGGGATGGTTTCTGGATCACGAGCCGGATAACAAGAAAGCCGCTTCCCAGCCGAGAAAGCGAACCAGTTCTCCTTCCAGCCCAGCCCGCTCTGATCCCGCTCCTGTCCCTACCCGGCCTGATACCCAGCCCTCAGCCTCTCGCTCGCCCTCCACTACACCGAACTCTCCTGGTGAGAAGAGAATGACCGGTGCAGGCTTCGCGCATGGCTACGCTCTTATCGTCGGGGTCGCTGACTATGCCGATTCCAGGATATATGCGCTGTCCGAGGCGGTAATCAAAGATGCGATGGAGATGCATACCGTTCTGCGGACAGCAGACCTCTGTGGATATTCAAACGATCACGTCAAGCTTCTATATGATAATGCGAGGGATAAGGCGGCTACTCTGGCGAACATTCGGGATCGCTTGAACTGGCTGGCACAGGCTGCCAACGCTGATAGAGATGCAACCGCTATCTTCTATTTCTCTGGGCATGGCGAGCGGATAGAGATTGACGGCCAGGTCTCCTACTATCTCTACCCCTACGACTGCAACGCGGATGATCTCGACAGCACAGCACTGAATAGCAAGGATCTCTCGCAATTGCTGCGCGCTATTCGAGTGTCGCGCCTGTTGGTGATCCTTGATAGTTGCTATTCGGGCGGCATCGATGAGATCAAGGGGCCGCGCCGAGGTCGGGCCATCCTCAAAGGCGAACCACAGGACGCCGATTATCAGCAGCTTGCTCAGGGGCAGGGCCGGGTTATCATGGCATCTTCCCGTCCAACCGAAGTCTCGCGCTCCTCGTCCGCTCTGAATAACAGCCTGTTCACACGGTATATGATCGAAGCCCTGAAGGGCAATGCGCATACACATGGCGATGGCCTGCTCCGTGTGTTCGATGTATCGAGCTATGTCTCGGCAGAAGTGTCAAAACATCGTCCACAACATCCAGTAATGACCACACAGACTTCGGAAAATTTTCCTATAGCGCTCTACCTCGGTGGCAAGCAAAAATCATCCAGCATGATTGGCGTTGATGATATGGACCTGGCAGCCCTGCGGGAGGCCATTGTGCAAGCATTTTCGCTGGAAGAACTGCGCACTCTGTGCGCCGATCTCACCCAGGCCCTGCGACGCGATGGCCGCAATGATCTGATCAGCCCGGATCTGCTGGAGGGAGCTGGCTTACGCGCCAAAGCGCAGAGTCTGGTCGAATACTGTGAGAGGCGCAGCTATCTCAGCTATCTGATCGCGGAAGTCTGTAGAGCCAGGCCCAATCTTGATATATGCAAACAGGTATAATTTTTTGAAGGAGAAGATCGTATGCATTCATATCAACTCTCAGATCGACACCGGTCCTCCTACATGAGCGATGAGTCAGCGTTCATGCATCCGGCTTTCGAGGAAGAAGAGGAAGAAGAGGAAGAGGAGGAGGAGAAAGGCGGTCCCCCCCTCTATATCTGCACATGCCGGACTGATCCTCAATGCAACTCTCAGCATCCGCATCCACCTGGCGCTAGCGTCTATGTGAATTATACGTCACAGACACCCTGCCGCTTCTGTGGACATGTAGGAACCTTGCAAAGGGTGAATCCTGGATAAAGCTATGGATTTTCCTTTTAGCGTATTCAGTGATCTGCTGGCGGAATTTCAAAAGTATCTGACCGATCGGATTTCCAGACCCGTCTACTGGGCGCTGGGACTGGTCGTTGCTGCGCTGGGGATCATCATCGGTTCCATCGTCGGCTGGAGCGTCGTGCTCGATGCCTGGAACAAAACAGATGCTGTCTACAGGCTGGTGCTCGGCGGAGTGGCAGTCGTCATCTTTCTGCTTCTGGCCTACGTGCTTGGCAGCCTGCAGGGTACGGTTGAGCGCTGGTTTGAGGGGGAGCGTCTGATCCTGGGGCACAGACTTACAGGCCAGTTGAAAAGGCATCAGGTTATCTGGACCGAACATGAAGTTGAACTTCAGGCGATGACCGACCTCTATGAAGCCATTCGCAACGACCTGGACGCAATGACCCAATGGGGACGACCACAGGACGCCAGCAAGCCCATGTTGCAGACCAGGCGAGCGCTACCCCGCTATGCCATTATCACAGACCAGGATCTTGAGATCACAACTGCTGCTGCCGCTCCCCCGGGGGCCTTGCACGACCTACAAGTAACGATTGGAATGATGGTCCAACACCCTCTAGATACAGGAGCAACCGTCACGGATGCAGACCTGCTGTGCCTTCCTGCCGGGCTGGCTAATGCCGTGATCATGGCCCTGTCTGTCTCGTCGCTGATCGTTCCCATAGGGCTGCTTCCTGGCGATCTCATAGTAATCTACGCACGGGAACGCAGGAAAGCACACGTTACTGCCCTCAATGCTGCGCTCGTCGTGGCTCTACAGCCACTCACTTGCCAGGAAAACGACGGAGCGCAGGCCGATCTCGTGCATCTTACCCTGGCAGTGGCCCCCGACGACATCGCTTCCTTCGCCACACTCTCCAGTAAGCGGGTGCAGGGCCTCGTTCGTCTCGCTCCCATTGACGCACCCTCCACAAATCCTTCCCCTCAACCAACGCCTGCAAGCCAGCCCTCATCTCCTACAGAGCTGGCTGCGCAAGATTTGCCAACTGATGCCAGGATTGCTGAACAGCTTGCAACACTGAAAGAGCAGTACGAAGCAGGTCAGTACTGGTTGAAGCACCTGCGGGAAGGTATTCTGGACCCGAATGTTCCACCTCATGCAGAGGCGCTCAATGAGGCATTCAAGCTAATAGGGCGCAGAGCCCACACAGCCAGCTCAGACCAGTTGAAGGACTGGCGCAGCACGGCCAACAACTACAGAAATGGCTGGATTCGTCTTCTGGGAGATGCCTTCCAGGAGATGGAATATCGCATAGATCAGCATCAAAAGGCTTTTTACCTCTATTACCCGGCTACGAGAGAACAGGTCGCTGCCACCGCCATCGGCAACGTCTTTCGCGCCGTCGAGTCCTACTGCGAGAAGCTCTACGGCCTGGACCTTGCCCTGGTGCTTCCTCGCATACAGATCGTGATGGAACAGGATACGCGTGATCAGTTGACGAAGGCGCACGATCAACTGGCGCTGCTTGAATGGCTCTACTTGAGCAGCACCACCATCGGAATCATCGGCACGACCTTAGCTTTCTTTCACCAGTCCTATTGGTTCGCTCTCCTGCTCTGGCTCCTGGTTCTTCCAGTGCCCCATTTTCTCCTGTACCCGGCAGCACTGGCCGCAGCGCTCGACTATGCAGCAGCACTGCGACTTGCCGTTGACCGCGAGCGAAGTAAAGTCATCGCCCAGGCCGGGTTTTCACTGCCCTCACCAACAAACCAGGAGCAGGAGAAGGAACTCTGGAAGCAGATACAGCAATGGTGGATCTATGGTGCCTCACCCGGCAACTACACGCTGAAAGGGACGAGCAGTGAACAGAACACCTGATTCGTCTGCCTCGTGGACTGAGACAGTTCTAAAAACAAGAATCCTTAGATGGGTGGGAAACTGGCTGATCTGGAGCGCTATTGCACTTGTCCTTCTCGGCGTCGCTCTCTTTGAACTGCCCGTGAGTGGTTTCCCTCTCTTTGCCGCCCTCTTCTCTGCGCCGCCTGTCACCTTCATTGCTCATAACGACATTCCTGCCTTCACCATACTCACTACAAAGAATGTGGACCTCGTGCCGCCGTGGACACAGCCTTCTGATGCCATCAAATGGCAAGAGGCAAGAGTCTATCAGCATGTCACCTTGCGAGCTTATGAGAAAGGTGAAGAGATTCAGGGTAAAGATCTTGGCCCCAAACTGCCCGCCAACCACGTCTATCAGATACGCGAGATCAACGCCAGCACCGCAACCGCGTGGATGCAAGCTGGGGACATCCTCACGTTCGCTCTTGCCAATGCGAGCTGTTCTGCAGGCGCAACGCCAACCCCGACCTGTTCATCACAAGCCGAAACACAGGTATCGCTGCAAGATACCGTGATTGTCCATGTGGACAAAACGGGCCAGAATGGTCTGCTAGCATTGCTGGTCGCTATTCCCCTTGAAGAAAACATACGCGCCCTCGCATTTTTGGATGCCGGGAGCAGTGCTGTCGTCGCCTACCCGCTAATGACTCTGACCACACTGTCTCAGACACAAAACGGACGCTCGCTGGCATCCTCTCGTGGCGGGTCATAAGATATTTCTACAGGCCCTATCGGCACCGGCCTTAGATAATCAGGAAAGGGGCGACGTTCCTTCTGGAGAAGGGCTATACTTTGCAGAAGATCATCACTATGCAGTTTGAAGAGTTTGAGCCTGCGGCAAATCTCTTCCCGCTTCTTTCCAGCTTGTTTCGGTCCACTCTGGCATGCCGAACGAAAAGCTGTGACCAGGTCGAGCAGCCTGCAGAGCTGCATATCCGCATACTGGAGCTTCACCATAAGAGCGTTACTCGATGAAGGCGTAGACGCCATGACACGAGAGCAGGATCTGTCATCAACGGTAGCGCCTAGCTTCTGCACCAGAGCTATCATCGTACCGAGATGAGTAATGATATCGTCACACTGATCCCACCAGATCTTTTCGCCTCCCTCAAACAATGCCAGATCATCGTGCAGCTCATGCTCTATAATATCTACGAAATAGCGTTTTGCCTCTCCAAAACTACTGCTTTTTATCCTCATCGCAGTAGATCGCCTATCCAATGAATGAACTACGCCTCTGCGAGGTATCCAATCATCGTTCATCTCGTTCTCCTCTCATCGAATAAGCGAAGTATGAAGTTTATCATGAACATCCTCATCATTGCCAGTAACTCAGTGCTTCTCCCAGCCTGTCACAAGCGGCACGAAGACAACTAAAGTACTTCGTGTCTTTGCCTTTCTCACCCTTCTCTATCAGTTGCATCAAGGCAACCTGCAGCGCATCACGCGCCTCTCGCATGTTTTTCATCACAGCGACTTTCGAACGCAGAGCGCTTCTCACCTCTTGATCTTTTGCGTCCAGCAGGACACTAATGACGCCGATCAATGTATTGACATAGTCGGTCAGAGTAGGGATGGTCAACTGGAATCCGGGCACGGTGTCAAGGTCTCGTGCAATACTGGCCACAACTTGTCTGCAATTGCTAAGAGAACTACATGGGTTTTCCGCCGGTTGTGATGACACAGTACATGCACTCGCTTCATCTTAGACTACCTGTGACGTACTTTCTAGGTCTCAAACAAGGTGTGGCGGGGATGGAGACGCTATCAAGACAAACACAATCAGCAAGAACATTTGTCCACACCTAAAGCATAATGGAATATCGATCAATTGTCAAGCGAAAATATGCAGGAATCAGGGCTTTTGCAAAGTCGGACCTCTCTTAAGCTGCAAGGGAGATGAGCGAGCGATCAAAGTGATAGGCGAACTCACGACGAGCATGGGCCACATTGGTTTGCCCGTGCTGAGCAAGCAGACCGAGCACCATAGTGTTGAGGATGGCCAGGATGTGAGGCGCATGACCCATGCGGAGTTGGGAATGATCCTCATCCATCGTTACATCCCGGCGATGATGCAGTCCATTCTCGATTCTCCAATGTCCACGCACCAGCTCCAGCAGTCGCTGCGGAGACGCCAGGTGAGCAGGTAAACTCGTCACGCCGTACCGGATCTCGCTTTGTGTGCGACCGAGCGCATCAGTGCGCTGGTTTTCTACGTGGAAGACCTGTGAGCCAGCAGGCCAAGTGCTGTAGTCAGCAAGTAGACTACTTACCGTGATGGTGCGGATTTCCAAGCGTCCATGCCCCTCGTTCACCTGGCGTGCTCTGCGGAAGTCCATCTTGGGCACCGAGGTGCCAGGGCGCGCCTTCTGGGGCTGAAAAAGCGTGGCAATCTAGTCACGTAATTAGCCTTGGTTGCCTTTTACGATCCACAGGTAGTCGCCTGCGGCTTGCACAATGTGCATCCTGAGCTTGCGTTGCGCCAACATGGCATCCTCGGTCACGATGACCCCCGCAGATCCAACTGCTTGAGCAGGCAGGGCGCACGGCCAATCTCGTTGGCATGCCCATCCACTTGCGACTGCCGCTAGCACCACTCCTTGCTCGGGCAGGTAGGCTGCCAGCAGGTGGACGCCTTGGCTGGCTCTCAGCGGGATGGTGCCCCGCAGAGTTTTCCCATCCACTGCTAGCGCCATCAAGCCTCGACGGGCCTTGGCTGGCCCCAGCATCTAAGCAAAGAAGCGGCCCAGGAGCTGCTCGAGCTGCAGCGGGTCCACAGCGTGTCCTAGCACACGGCTCCACGTGCTGTAGTTTGGCATGGTCTGTCGTTTCAACTCAACCAGCGCACTCAGTTCCAGCTTTCGCAACTGGGCCCGATGTGCAATCGCTCGACTGCTAGCTTGCCCGGCTAGCTTAGCCAACACCGGGATCAGCAGCAGATCTGCCAGTTCATAGCGTCGGCCTCGTCGATCGCGCTGATCAGAGATCGTCTTCAATACCGCATAAAGCCCATGTAAATCAAACGCCAAGGCTTCGTTGGGAAGCCGGAGCGTGGGAGAAATTGTTGTCATGTTCATAAGAAAACCTCTCAGAAGTTGATAGGGGATTGCTTCATCCTTTCATACTTCTGAGAGGTTCATTTTATTCCTGATCTTGCAACAGCCCTGATGCAGGAATGTTACCATTTGAGCAGAGGTCGGGCCGTCTGAATAGTTGCAACCAGAAAAGGGAGATAGCCTCGCCTGTCACAGTATTCAATCAAGCTCTGCACTTTGCCGCGTAAATCGTTTCCTGGAAGCATATCCAGAGTTATCAGTTCGTGAATATGTTGATTGCGCAGCTCCTGTGTGAGGTCGGCGCACAGAGTCCTCAATTCTTCCAGAGAAAATGCCTGCACCATGAATTCGCGAAGGGTCACCTGATTAATCTCGTCTTGAGAAAACGCTTCGGGGGGAGGCTCTTCCTCCTGCTTCGGAGGTGGGGGAGAATAGTCATCGTAACTGTCACCTGAACCCATCGTCCCCGAATGGGGAGGCTCTTCCTCGTACTGCGGCTCTGGGGGGTGGGCAGGTTGCTGATCTTGTGGTTGCGCTTGGGCAGATGCTGGAGGAGTGTCAACATCAAGCAGGGAGAGCACGGGAGAGGTTTGCGGAAAGTTGGCAGATCGTGCAACGTCCTGATACCACTCGATCAATTCTTTGAAAGCTCTGTTATCGATGGTCTGCATCTCCTCAAGAAACAGGTTCAACTGACGAATCACTTCTTGCTTGTTCCCTGCTCTCCTGGAAACCTGCCTGGTACTGAGTTCATACTCCTCTACAAACTGGACCAAGTTGATGACACGCCCATCGATACGTGATAGCGCCCAGGTGCCCCCTACGATCTCCTTTGTAGCCTCTGCAACTGCTGGTCTTTTTCCAAAATCCTCAACAAGATACTGACATTGATCAGGCCAGATACGATCACCTCCGAAAACATTACTCGCATCAGAAGCCGTTTCGTAGACATGGGCAATGTAGCGAAATAATACGCAGTTTGCTCTGCATAACGTCATGAAACCGTCTTCCATCACCTGCTTTGTAGAGTTCTCCAGATCAGCTATGATGCGCTTGCGCTCCCCATGTAACGCATCCGTGTCGCCTTGCGACTTCGCATGAGCAATATTCTCTAGCAAGCGTTTTTGTAGTGTGCAGACATTACTATACTCAGCATGGTTCTGGGGAAGATGTTGGAGAAGGTGATGTAAGCCCTTTTCATAAGCTATCCAGGCATAATTCATCTCTTAGGCTCCCTCCAGCTATTTCAGCAAACGCAGCGAATATGTAGCTTTCTTCTATGGAATGATGGAGAGAATACATCATTTAGTATCTCATAATCTTTCGAGAAATACAATATTATCTTTGTTATTATTTTCTTTCTTCATTTTATAGTAGAACATAGGTTCTTATACCAACTAGTTTCCTGTTGGCTGAACACTTGAAGCATCTCTCGGAACTCCAGGATGCTATTGCTCGGCTCAGTTCCGAGATTGCTGAGCGGCTGCAACCGTATGAGGAGCTGCTCAAGCGGTTGGAAACCATTCCCGGCGTGAAACGGCGCTTGGCTCAAGTGATCCTGGCGGAGGCTGGACCCGACATGCGACGCTTTCCTAGTGCTCACCACTTAGCCTCCTGGGCGGGGATGTGTCCTGGCAACCATGAAAGTGCAGGGAAACGGTTGAGTGGGAAGACCCGTAAGGGGAGCCAATGGTTGTGGACGGCTCTGGTGGAAGCATCCCACGCCACCTCGCACCGGAAGGACTCCTATCTCTCTGCTCACTACCACCGCATCGTGGGATGGCCTCACTTTCGTGGAGTGGGAGAACTTGGAAACTCATCCGTTATGCTGTTGTTCATAGGTCACTGGACTGAGATAGCCCAGGGTCGAATGGCGGCGCTGCCGATTGTAGAAGACTTCGATGTACTCAAAAATCGACAGTTGCGCCCGCCTTTCGAGTTTGATAGGTATGCCAGTCCATCCACTGGCCTTTGAGGGAACTGAAGAACGACTCCATGGCGGCATTGTCATAGCAATCCTCTTTCCCGCTCATGCTGACATGTATCCGTCTCTGAGCAAGCAGGGACTGATAGACCCCGCTGGTATACTGGCTGCTGCGACCCGAATGGTGCAGCAGGCCCGCTGCTGGATGCCGGCGCATCAGTGCCATCTGCAAGGCTTGCTCGACCAACTCGGCATCCCGATAAGCCGCCATCGCCCAGCCAACCACCAGGCGCGAGAAGAGGTCGAGGACGACCGCCAGATAGAGCCAGCCCTCGGCGGTCCACACCCCTGTGATATCCGGTACCCATTTGGTGTTCGGAGCCGATGCACTGAAATCCCGGTCCAGGAGGTTGGGCGCACGGGATCACTATGCTAGCTATCGGTTGTGACCGTGCGATGGCGTCGTCGCCGCGCGCTCACGCCAAGTTGATGCATGAGGCGGACCACCCGTTTGCGTCCACACGAACTACCCTGCGCTGCCAGTTCTGCTTGAATGCGCCGACTCCCGTAGACCTGGTGAGAGGATTCATGCACCTGGCGAATGCGGGCACGCAGCTGCTCATCAGCGATCTGACGAGCACTCGCCAGTCGCTGTTTCCAGGCATAATAGCCGCTGACTGAGACGTCCAGCACCTGACACATCGTTGTCACCGGGTACTCCTGCTGATGCTGAGCAATCAAGCGATACTTCATCTGACATCCCGTGAGTAAATGTGAACTACTTTTTTTAAGATGTCACGTTCCTGCCGTACAATTTCCAGCTCCCGTTTCAAACGGCGAAGCTCTTCTTCCTGTGCCGTCTGATGCCCGCTGCCAGGAAACGCCTGCTCGCCTTGCTCGGCCAACAGTTTGCACCAATGGTGCAGGGTACTATCGGCGATCCCCAGATCGCGAGCGACCTGCGTGATACTCTTGCCGCTGGTCTGCACTAGGTGCACCGCTTCCAGCTTGAACTCTTTCGTAAACGTTCGTTGTTCCTTTGGCATCTTGCTCCTGCCTTTCTATGGAGTAGTATATTCCAACTTCCTCTCCTCCACAAAACCGGGGCCAGCTCTCTTCTGAAAGGCCCTATTTAGCGGACGGATTTAACAAGTAGCCAGCACGGCGACGCGCCAACGCTGCCACTCCATGACGGACGGTCAGATTCACCCGCTCGATACAAGCGGTGTTCAGCTGCCCCGAGAGGCCCAGTCCGAGGCCCCGCTGCCTTGAGATCAGCCTGTGTCCTGAGGCGCATCACGTGTGTAACCCGAACCAGCTTGCGCCGCAGGTAGCTTTTTTTCACCTGGCCATAGATCAAGCCCGCCGCCACTACCACTGGCGCACGGTCCGCCCTCGACGTCCCACTTCTCGCCACTGCCCAACATGAGCTGGGAGGCGCAGAGAAGTATACATTGAGGCCATCACTGGTGAAGAGCGGCAGACAGTCATGGGCCAAGAGCCGTCGCAGGGAGTGCATGAGCAGGTGTGCCATGTTGTGTGTGCGGGGACCCAGATGGAGCATGGGCAGAATCTTTGTGCAAAGGTCGATGGCCAGCCAGAGCCACTGCACCTGTGTGGCGCAGCGTAGCCTGATGCGCAGTTCGTCCACCTGGAGGTGCGGGAGGTGGAGATGGCAGAAGAAGCGCTCGTGCAGGGTTTGCTCGTGCTCGCCAGCCCGGGACAGAAAGGCTCGTGATGATCGCTTGTCGAAAGCCGAAGACACGCTCGGCAGCCGAAGGATCCAGCCCTATGGCCAGGGCCGCCAGCACCATTGCGATCTGATGAGAGGGGGTTTTCAGATGGTACAAGGGAGTGTTGCGCCAGCCAGTGAACGTGGTACGGCAGGCCTGACACCGAAAGGTCTGGATTCGCTCGGCATGGCCATGCTTGCCATCCCTGACCAGAGCATGCATTTGTGCGTCTGTGATTCCAAAGTATGGACACTTTCGGTTAGGACAGGTGAAGTCCTGGGTGTTCATCCGTTTCGGGGCTCCCCGCCGGCTTTTGATCTCGCACCAAGGGCACACAGGCAGAGACGCTGGTTCTCCAACTGCCGAGATAGGGGAAGAGAGGCGACAGGCTGGACAATCGCGCGGGGAGCGTGGTTTGAGAAGACGGTGGACCATGGGGTGTGCCGTCTTCGCTCCCAGGTGAGGGAGGTCATGATGAGGCCAGTCAAGGTGCCAAAGCCATTCTAGGCAAAGTATGAAGAAGCACGCGAGCAGGAGCAAGTAGGAATGAAAGGTCATAAGGGTCCTCGCTGCTTGAAATGGGGTTATTGGTAAGTTTATAAGGAAGAATAAGCCAGATTGATAAGGACAGCCAAGCGAATAGGAGAAAAGGTTAGGAATTATCCACCACTGTTAAAGACAGTACCCTTATTGCCCTGTCCAGTTTCTGGGGGATATTATAGTAATATGTTCACGGCTAAACGGTACACATATCGCAGTTCCACTGAGCTTGAGGTTGTGGTGGGTGAATTTGAAGGTATTCTGAAGAAAGAGTTTGGCTGTTAAATATTGGTAAGACCAAGCCAGACTTAGGACTTTTGGTATATTCCACATAATCGCGAAACTGTGCAGCTCCTGCCACCCAAATTTCCTTGCTCCGTACTCGCTCACGTAATGTTTGTAACACGCTCAGTTCGTAGGTCAAGCGATTGACCCGTTCTTCTCCCGCGCTATCTTTTTCTGTCACAATGTTTTCCCATGTCGAAGGAACAACCCCCTCAATGGGAGGGCTGATCTCGGCGGGGTACCATGCAATCCGGCTTTCGACATACTCGCGAACCACCGCCAGCGCCTCGATCACTGGTTGATAGGCCGTGTTGTTGGAATGAAAATCGAGGACGTCCAGGAGAGCGGGGAGGATCTGGCGATAGTGATTGCGATAGGAGGAACGCATCACCTGTTGCACTTGCTGACGGTAGGCTCCCCCTTGGGCTTTGTACTCGGCGACCAAATCGCGTAAGGTTTGCTCGTTGGCGATGGGAAAGACCACCTGGCGAACGGGATCATCAGGGTGTTCCAGTGCCGCATCAGCAATGCGATAGAGGATGCGCGTTTTCCCGGCCACCCGCTTGAGATCGTTGATGTACGCGGACTCGACGCGGCGTTCGGCTCGTTTGCCAATGCGATGGACAATCTGGATTAACAACGTCACCAGGGCATCAGTGACTTCCTGGGTACGCTGGAACACGAGGGCGGCCAACAGAGTCATGCGAATAGCTTGGGGGTGCTGGCGAATATGGGAAGGAGACTCGGCAGCAATGCGTCGTCGCAAACGTTCAACCAACTTCCCACGAATTGCGCAACGAGATGAGGGGAATCTTGAGTCATGTCCTGGAAGCGGAAGTGTATGCAGAGCTGGACATGGTGCTCCTGTGACCTGGCAGAAACGGCGGAACTTGGAGCGAAAAGAGCAGCAGATGAGAGGAACAGAGGGGAAGCCAGGAAAAAAGGCCATGAGGTACCACTTGGAGAGGTGGGCCTGTCCGAGAAGAGAGCATCCTGAGGCAGCCAAAGCCTCCTTACGCCGTCGGCAGACCGAGGAAAGTGGCGAAGATTTCTGGGACGCCGAAGAGCTTGATGGCGGGTCGGTCAGTGGTAGGGGCACGGGCATTGCGCGCCAGCCGTTCTTCCCACGAAAGGCGATAATGGGCGCGCTGCGCACGGGAAAGGATTCCCACCGAGTTGTGTGGCTCGGGAGGCGTGGTCTGCGGAAGGGTGACCTCAACCCGTTGGTGGCGCAGCAGGCCCATGCAGGCTCGGCGATGCTGCCTGCGACTCCAATCCGCGCCACGAGCAGGGGAGTAGACCCAACCGGGAGCGGATGCAACAGCAAGCTGACCCGGCGCGGCTTCGTCGTGGTGCGGCCATGCCATTGGCACTGCACACGCCTCGGACACGGTCGACACTGGCTAAGCCGAGCCGCGTAGACCAGACGCAGGCTGCCATCAGCCTCACGGCGCTGTTCGGTTGCAGAGAGCGCCTGATTGGCGGGGGAGCGCAGGGTCCCGTCAGGCTGAAGCACAAAGTCTCGCCCCGAGAGACGGCCTGCTTTCCAGGGCGCGGCGAGAGTCGGCGGGCCATAGCCCGAGGAAGGGGCTTGCTGCTCTTTGGCCTGGGAGGCGGGAGCAAACTCGGTGGTCCGCATCGGCGTCGGCTCCAGTTGATGCCCCAGTTCCAGGCGCAGATTCCACACCCATTGTGAGATGATTTGCCACGCTTCCTGCCCCCACGGAGCGTGAGAACACCAGCGGTCGGGGTCTTGTTCCTGGTCTTCATCGGCAAGGACAGGCTCAAAAGCCCCGCGATGCAAGTAGAGGGCGACGACATCGGCAGCAGTGAAAGCGCCTTGCGGCAGATTGGTGAAGAAGAGTTCGTAGACGAGACCAGAGCGGGTGAGACCAACCCGGCTCTTCTTCTCAGAAGCCGGATGGGTCGCCACCACCACCCGGCAGCGTTGTCCCGTTGGCCCCACCGGCACATCAGGACAGTCGTAGAGTGCGCGCACCAGGTCACTTTCCGGGCGGCTGAACTGCTGATCGGGCGGCAGGTGCAAGCGGCTCTGGACCTCCGTTGGATCCAGCACGGTGTAGTCTTTGCCGCGCATCACATAGGAGAAGCCTGCCAGGTCGGCAAGGACAACTCCGGTGCCATATTGCCCATCCAGCCGCAGCAAGACCCGCTCCACAGGCCGCGTCATGGGCCTTACTGTAGCGCTGGATGGCAGCCACTGCACGGCGCAGTTCTTCCCGAAACTTTCCGTTGCCAGGGTTGGCGAACGAGCCGAGCCACTGAGAGGTATGCGCTTGCGAGATGGTCGTGCGGGTACGGACGACCTCCCCGCGCTTGCGCCCGGTGTAACCGGGAGCACACACCTCACCCAACCGCCGCTGGGGTGCAGGCAGCTCCGGGGTCTTTGGCAAGGCACGTTGGCGGGCGGCCTCGCGCGTGCCATCGATGTCGAAGACGACTCGCTCTCTGCCTGCTCGATCAACAAGTCCGCCTGTCTGCCGCTCTTTACCCAGCGGGCGCGCCAGCCCATCTTCAAGAAAGAGCGTACGCAAGGCTTCGACCGCCGTCTGGGTGAGGCTGGCAAGAAAGCGACTAAGCGTAGAGCGTGCTGGCAACTGCTCTCGTGCGAAGAGAGCCATGAAGCCAGCGGCAAAGGGTTGCAAGCACTCGTAGAAGGCTTCGAGCGTCCGTTCACCACTGATGGCGTAGCCGAAGAGCACCGCGACAAAGTCGATGACCTCATAGCGCCCGAAGCGGCGACGGGCAAAACGCACGCGCTCACCGATGGCATCGAGGACGCCCTGCCTGCGAAGATGCTGGACGATGAGGGTGACTTCGCCCAGCCAACAGGGGGGCGAGGGAACAGATCGCGAAGTGGTCTGGATACTGACAGAAGAATCAGCGATACTGGTCATTGGGCCTCCTTCTCGAAGGAATCTTGTTTTCTTCCTTCGTATGGAGGCACAGTTTTAGGCTTGCCTGCTACCTGTTAGCAGCTCGTTGCGCAATTCGTGGGAACTTGGGGGTATACCCTTGAAACAGGTCGGGTGGCAAGCCGATGGCACGCAGTGAGCGCAATTTGGCGATTTCGCTCAACGCACTCTCGACACCGACCGGACCAGGGTCGAGACGCAGCAAACTGAGCGGTAATTCTTCCTCTTCTTCTCCTTCCGCAACGGGTTCAGCCACGAGAAGAGCATCCAAGCGATCCTGCACCCCAGGGGCGAGGCGTGCCACGATGACGGTATAGATCTGCGCTTCGTATGCTATCAACCCGGTCTCAATCAGCGCTGCGATATCATCTGGAGCTTCGATCCCACGGGTTCGGCACTCGGCGCGAATCAGATCATGGAGACGCTCAAGATGGTGTTCATGATGGAAAATCTCAGCGCAGAGCCAGTCAAGCAGTGCTTCTTCATCGGCACGACGGAACTCGCGTATCTTGCTCATCTCACGAATCTGCGCTCGATGAGCTTCGATGGTTCGCCCTTCCCAGAGATATTGGGCAAAGAGAGCGCCATCAACCCCAACCTGGGTGGCGAGAAAACGTACCACCTCGGGAGCCGCCTCTTGCCTGGAATGGAGAAAACGGCCTTCGTATTGGAAACATTTGAGTAAGACCGCAAACCCAAGGCGAGTTGCCCCAGATTTGTTGCCGACTGCCGTTAATTCATCGGGCAGGAGCGTAAAGTGCTCCAGTAACTCCTCTGCTGTCCATGTTCGTTTCATCCACTTTCCTTTTTCTTCTCTTCGCCACGCTGAGAGAATGCTGAGTGCATCCATGAGACATTGTTGTGGCGTTTTTCCTCACCGCAGCAGTGCTCTTCTTCATCTCTTTCCCGACTTCAGTGTATCAAGAGAAGATGCTGGGTGACAAGGAAAATAGCCCGAATAGGCGTGATACGTCCTCTTCTCCGACGAGCGTTCTCTGACAAGATCACCAGCAACGAATGACGGTCTTTCCTACCGGGAAGATTTCCCGGTTGAGTAGGGAAATCTTCCCGCAAAAACCTCCCGGTGCGACGGGAAATTCGCTCATGACATGGGAAAGCCTCTCCAGCTATTCTTTAGACAGGTAGGCGTCGTTGGACTACTGCTTACCATTCACAAGCGCAGGAATATCCTGCAAGGAGAGTATTCACCATGTCATCTCGAACATTGTATCGCTTGAGCGGGATTAGCCTGCTCATCGGGAGTCTACTGCTCATCATTGGCGACATTCCCGGCTTCTTCATCGGCAATGATCAAGCTAGCACCATCTTCACTATCAGTTCCCTGGCCCGTCTGATCGGTGCCATGCTGATCGCGTCAGGCTTGCCCTGCATGTACGCGAGATTCGCCGAGCGAAGCGGCGTGCTGGGGCTGGTCGGCTTCACCTGCACGTTCTTCTTCATGCTCGTCGGGATGGCTACGGAAGCCATCTTGACCTTCATTTTCCCGTTCCTTGCGGCCCACGGACTCCTGAGCGGCGGTCCACCACCACTGGGGTTGCTGATCTTTTTTTCCGTCGGTGATCTGCTGGGGTTGATCGGGGGTATCCTGCTCGGTATTGCCGTCCTCCGTGCCGCTGTCCTCCCTCGTTGGGCAGGTGCATTCCTTATCGTTGGCGGCATCCTCTTCTCCATCGGCAGTGTCTTGCGACTGCCCATCGCGGAGGTGGGTCTCATTCTCTTCGCAGTCGGCCTAGCCTGGTTCGCTGTGGGGATGTTGTCGAAGCCGCGGGCTGCCGTAGAGGCACCAACCGGGGTTCGGGCCTGAGTACTGATTGACCAGACGCCTGGGTACCTTTGCCTGGCCTGGGCGCCTGGTCCCCGTGAGATACCCTCCTTCACGCTATGCACCCGATCAATCTTTGGGTACAATAGAAGAGCAATAGCCACTGGCAAGGTTTGAAAAAGGTAGGACAAGGAGCACCGAGATGGATCTGGATCACGCACAAACACTCCCCGCTGTGAGTCATGAGCAGCTTCACCATACTGAGACGCGGTTACAGGGAGGTTGGCTTGTCCTTATGCGCCTGGCATGGCTTGCCATCGTCGCGTCTTCCCTGCTTCTCTTTGCGATCAACATGCCGCTCTACGTGAGGCTCCTACAGACTGTTTGTACGCCCGCTGCTTCATGTCCTGCGTGGCAGCCAACCCTGGAGACAGCATCTGCCCTCCATCACCTGGGCTTCTCGCTCAGCGATTACGCGGCCTTCAATGTCGCACTGACGATCATCTCGGCCCTGCTGTGGATAGGGATCGGCCTCTTCGTCTTCTGGCGGAAGTCCAACGAATGGGTCGTCCTGGTTTTTGCATTCTGGGCAGTCATCCAGGGGATTAATGGTCCAAACGGGTATCTCGATTCGTTACGATTTAGCCACTCGATCTGGCAGTTCCCGGCCACCTGCGTGAACATCCTCGATCTCAGCGTGCTCTGGCTCGTCTTTGCCTTATTTCCCAATGGGCGATTTGCTCCCCGCTGGCTGCGCTGGCTTCTTCCCACCTATATCGTGATCTATCTCATAGTGTCCGTGTCCCTCATCCCCAACCTCCTCCACAGCGGTCCGCTTGGGGGTCTCTTCTTTTTTCTCACTACGGGAAGCATTTTCGGCGGACAAATCTATCGCTACCTGCGCGTCTCTTCGCACACGGAACGCCAGCAGACGAAGTGGGTGGTCTTTAGCCTTGCCATCGTGCTTATGGTACAGATCGGCGTCATTATCCCTTTTTTCTTCTCCCCCGCGCTGCGCCAACCTGGCTCTCTTTACCTCATTATCACCCAGACGGTAGACACACTGATTTTGCTGATTGTCCCGCCCTCGATAGCCATCGCCCTGCTCCGCTACAGGCTCTGGGACATCGATCTCATCATCAACCGCACGCTCGTGTATGGCACACTCACTGCCAGCATCGTCGGTATCTATGTGTTAGTCGTCGTCTCGCTGGGAGCGCTGCTGCAAACCAGCAGCAACCTGCTCATCTCGCTGCTGGCGACCAGCCTGGTCGCGGTGCTCTTCCAACCGCTGCGTGAGCGCCTCCAGCTTGCCGTCAACCGCTTGATGTTTGGTGAGCGTGACACGCCCTACACGGTTATCTCACGCTTAGGGCAGCGCCTGGAAGTCACACTAGCACCCGACGCAGTGTTCCCAACGATCGTCGAGACGGTCGCCCAGGCGCTCAAACTGCCCCATGCAGCCATTACCTTGAAGCAGGGAGGCGATTGTGTGACCGCGGCCTCCTATGGATCGCCACAGGAGAACCTCACCCGTCTGCCACTCATCTATCAGACCGAGCAGATCGGTGAACTGCTGCTTGCTCCACGTGGGCCTAGTGAGTCCTTCACGCCTGCTGATCGTGCGTTGCTCTCTGACCTGGCACGGCAGGCTGGGGTAGCCGCCCATGCGGTGCGGCTCACCACCGACCTGCAGCGTCTGACTGGCGAACTCCAGCACTCGCGCACCCAACTCGTTACGACACAGGAAGAGGAGCGCCGCCGTCTGCGCCGCGATCTACACGATGGCCTGGGATCGGCGCTGACCAGCGTGACTTTCCAGCTTGATGCTGCCTCCAACCTGCTCGACCGTGATCCCCCGGCGGTCAAGACCCTGCTCAAGGAGCTCAAGGTGCAGACTCAGGCGTCGATTGCCGATATCCGGCGGCTGGTTTACAACTTGCGCCCGCCCATCCTTGACGAGTGGGGACTGATGGCCGCGCTGCGCGAACAGGTGGCACAGTATCAGTTGCACAATGTGCAGGTGACCGTTGATGCGCCGGAGTCTTTGCCTGCGCTTCNGCGCTTCCCGCCGCAGTTGAGGTAGCAGCGTACCGCATTGCCCTGGAGGCGCTGGCAAACGTCGTCCGCCACGCGCAGGCCTCGACCTGCACCATTCGTCTCTCGATCGGCGACGATGCGCTGAGGGTGGAGGTAGAGGATGACGGCGGTGGCTTACCCAGGAACTTCCACGCGGGCGTGGGGATCAATGCCATGCGCGAACGAGCCGCCGAACTGGGCGGTTCTTGCACAGTAGAAACGGTGGCGACTGGTGGGACGCGCGTCGAGGCCTTCCTGCCACTCATGAAGGAGTGATGGCCGATGCCGAGTGAGCCTCTGCGTATTTTGCTAGTCGATGACCACCCGCTCGTTCGCAACGGCTTGCGGGCGCTGCTGTCTTCCATGACAGAGATGATGGTGGTGGGTGAGGCAACCAATGGCGAGGAAGCGATCATACAGGCGGCGGAACTACAACCCGATATCATCCTGATGGATCTGCACATGCCGGGACTCAATGGCATCGAAGCCACACGGCGTATCCTGCAAGTCAGCCCACGCATCGGCATCCTGGTCCTCACCATGCTTGAAGACGACGCATCTGTGTTTGCCGCGATGCGTGCAGGCGCGCGGGGCTACCTGCTCAAGGGAGCCGATCAAGCAGACGTGTTGCGGGCGATCAGGGTGGTAGCTCATGGCGAGGCTATCTTTAGCCCATCCATCGCCCAGCGGCTGATGCAGTATTTTGCCAATATGCAGCCTATGTTGCCGAAAGCCGCCTTCCCGGACCTGACGGACCGCGAGCGGGAAATCCTGGGATTGATCGCGCAGGGAAAAAGCAACGCCGAGATGGCTGAAGAACTGGTACTCAGCCCGAAGACGGTCAGCAATCACGTCTCCAACATCTTCAGCAAGTTGCAAGTGGTTGACCGCGCCCAGGCCGTCCTGCGTGCCAAGCAAGCTGGACTGGGGTAGGGATCGACAGTGCTGCCTCCCCTGTCCATTGAAGAGAAACGCCTTTTCTTGGCTCTTGCTGAGAGTAGAGCGCGCGAACCTCATGCTCTTGTCGAAACATGCGAGCGTACAGAAAGCAGGTGTAGCTATGCTGACCCCTATCTCAGCCTTCTCTGCCGCTCCCGCAAGGGCTTATTGCTTTGCAATCTCCACCTGCCTCGTTCCTGGGTCGACCAAGCAAACTGTGCCGGAAAGCAGGATTATCGGCGCAGTTTTCCCTTCCAGGTGGTATATTATCGGCAGAGTTGCAGGCGCTATCTCACCAAAAACTGCGCCGATAATCCAACTGGACCGATAACAAGGAGGAGTCATGTGGCATGAGATTGCTGCCTGGCAGGAGGCATTGACCCAGCGCCCAGATCTGGCTACCAAAACGATCACCCTCTATACCCAGGATGCACGCCGCTTTGCCACTTGGCTGCAGCAGGAACATCCTGGTCTCAAAGCAACCGAGGTGACACCAACCGATGCAAAAACCTACCGAGACCACCTGCTCGCCAAACGCTATGCCCCGACGACCATCAATCGGGCGTTGATCAGCCTCATGCTCTTCTTCGATATGATCGAAGGCACCAATCCCTTTCGCAACTTGACCATGATCGATATCGTTGAGCCAGCTCCCGTCGCCTTATCAAAGACCGAATGGAATTCGGTTCGACGATGTGCTGAACAGGCCACTCGGCGAGATCACGGATTAGCCTTTGCGCTGGCGACCCTCTTCCGCTATGCAGGCCCACGCGTCTCGGAAGTCGCGGCCCTCCAGATTCCCGATGTGCAGATCTACGGCGCGGGTTGCTCATTATTCGCCGAGGCAAGGGACTCAAACATCGCGAGATCCCGCTGGTCCAGGAAGCACGCGAACCGCTCGCTGCTTATTTCAAACATCGCGAACATCTGGCTGAACACTGGCGCGAGCGGGCAAGGGTCCAGGGAGAAACAATCGCTTCCTGGAGTAGCTGGCCAGATGGGCATCTCTTCCTCGGTCAGCGCGGACCTCTGGCTGAACGCGGCATTCGTGAGATCATTGCCAAGCTCGGGCAGGCGGCAAAATTGGAGTCGCCTCTTGGTCCACATGATCTGCGTCATACCTTTGCCAAGTCGCTCCTCGATCCAGCAGCGTATGGACTTGACCGGCAGCCTCTGCCGCTTCCAGCGATTCAACACCTGCTTGGCCACGCTGATATTGCGACGACGACGATCTATACCAGGGTCTCTGCTGATGATCTTGCCCGCATGATGGGCATGCCCGAATCACGCTAAGAGAAAACTGTGCCGCACTTATCTACTTTGCGGCTACAAGGCTCCTTCCTTAACGCAGGGCCTTTGAGCGAAAATGACCCGGAATATCGCTACCTCTGCTGCTAAACACCAGAGCTGTCTGCATTGTTCAGCCCTCTCCCAGAGCGCCCTGGCGCCTTAGCCGGGGATTTTGGGAGGGAAAAATGTTGGGACCCCTATTCAGGACATGCAGGGGAGATAAAACCAGCTAGCCCCCGGCATCATTTCATCGGGTGATATTAGGCAAGTGCGGAAGCTGTAGAAATGGCCTAAATAGGGGCTTCAGCTATTCCTTCCCCCAAAACACCCAAGAGGGACGCCAGTGTGATTTGACAACGGCTTTGTCCTCGCTGGTGACGCATAAACTGTCCAGCAGTTGGCCTGTAAAGCCGTTTGAGAGCTATGCCTAAAAAGGGTAACGCTCTGGCTTTGACGCATATGTGCGACTGTAGCCCACCTTTTGACAGGTATCGTGTCGATTGGTCCATTCGTGCAGAAGCTTGTCTCCCGCCTCATCTCTGCATGGACTATGAGGACAACAATTGTGGCAAACCGGACAGGATATAGTAAAAATCTGTCAAAAGGTTGCAATAGGCCCAGTAAGAGCGAGCGAGAGCAAAGTTTCGAATCGAATCGCCGTTTCATGTTGCGATTTACACCATGTTAGCTGGCAACTAACACGAAGGAAGACGAGGCATGCGAAACCAAAACAGACCAGTCCGGCCAGCCCAAACCCCCATATGAGCGCGGTATCTCCAAGTAGATTTGCTTCAGCGACCAGACTTCCATCGCCAGGGTTGTTCGATGGAAGGCGAACCGTAACCTTCATCCCCCGTTTCCACTCCTTATAGTGCTTCTTACTAATATCGCTCTCTCGTACGTATTGTTCTCCCTCGTAGTCATATCTATAGGTGACAGAATAGACGGTTCTTGTCTCGTTAGTTCTTCTATCGTCATCCCATGTAGTGGTATCACGGCTTTTGCGAGACGTAATATGTCCTTCAACGGTCACCAAGTGCTGTAAAAGATTCGACCACTCACGCCATGCCCGAAATGCTCCTAGAAAGAAGAGAATGCCGCCAGCAATAAGGACAAGACTTATTCCACTGGCAATGAGAAGAGCAGTACCCATAATGCGCTTTTCCATCTAAAAATGTGGGCGACACAGTCGTTGTCGCCGGATCACTCTATAAGAGAAATACGTTTCCACTGATGAACATATCTCAAGATTGCTCAGTTGATACTCTAACTTTCGGAATTGGGTGGCTCATACACAATCTTGGTGAAGGATGAGTTTGTTTGGGCAGACAACCTCTTTTCCTTGAGCACAAACCAGATGATCGTTGTTCGTATATGGAAGAGGTTTCACCAAGATTGTGTATGAGCCGCTGAATTTGGTATTTACAGCTTTACAGGCCGATGGACTATGTTACAGTTTTGAACCATAAACTGTCCAGCCTATTATAGACCGATAACGTATCCGGTTAGGACAGAACCAGTGGCAAATCACAGCATCAGCGGATCAGCTCAGTTCCCAACCTTCTCGTGCATATGGATCGCCTTTTCCCGGGCGGCAACCAGTATATCATACAAGCTGCCATCAGCGAAAGTGGCACGGATCCAGAAGAGAGACTCTTGACAATCATTATTTTATACCTTAAAATAAGTCTTAAAATAATGATTCTTTATCAGAGAGGGCCCAATGATGAAGGTATCAAAACCAACAGTACAGGACCTGCGGCGTATCAACCGCTCTACGGTCCTTCGGCAAATCTACCTGAATCGGTCGGTGAGTCGCCAGGAGTTGAGTCAATGCTCTGGTCTGAGTTCAGCGACGGTCACCAATGTTGTCGCTGAACTGCTCCAGGAAGGCATTGTCGTGGAGGCAGGTTTAGAGGAATCGCAGGGCGGACGACCTCGTTCAATCCTGACAGTCGATCCAAACTACGGATGCTTTATCGGCGTGGATGTTGGAGAGACGCTCACACAAATTGAGCTTTTTGATTTGACCTTGCGCAAACTGGGAGCCGCCGCGTATCCTCTGGCTCTTAATGAGAATCACCCAAAGCAAGTGGTCCAGCGCATTCTTCAGGGATTGGAAGCCGTACTGGTAGAATCCAGTATCACGCAAGAGAATGTGATTGGGATAGGGATTGGCGTGCCTGGCTTGGTCGAACAGTCTGAGCACGGATCTGTCTATGCACCGAGTTGGGGATGGCATAACGTGCCATTAGTCACTCTTCTTCAAGAACATATCCAAATGCCCATCTATCTCGATAATGGGGCTAAAGCTATGGCACAGGCCGAGAGTATGTTTGGAGCAGGTCAAGGGGTCGAGCATTTAGCAGTCTTGCTTGTAGGAATGGGTATCGGCGCCGGAATCATTGCTCATGGTTCCCTGTACAGGGGTGCGACCAATAGCGCTGGAGAATGGGGGCACACTCTTATCGAACTTGATGGGCGCCTGTGCCGCTGTGGCAGTCACGGCTGCCTTGAAGCCTATGCTGGCGCGCAAGGCATTATCGAGCGTTTGAGAGAAATGGCACCACAGAGTTCACTTTTCGAGAGTAACGACCAGGTGAGCACTCTCGCCGCTATTGTTGATGCTGCCCGGCACGAGGACCCTGCTGCAACCCAGGTGCTCAAAGATACAACCCACTACCTTGGCGCAGGTATCGCAAATCTCATTAATCTTTTCAACCCACAACTCATTGTCCTGGGTGGATGGGCCGGTATGCAGATCGGCGAGTACATTCTCCCAGAGCTTCGCCGGTTCGTCGAGCGTTATGCTCTCAAGCAGCCGTTCCGCGCTACGAGAATCGATCTCTGCCAGCTTGGTCAAGATGCAGTGGCTATGGGAGCAGCAACGCTTGTCCTGGAGCAATT
>WNFJ01003824.1_pt1 | contig 24720 bp, 22 predicted proteins | sample 5400461 | NCBI WGS metagenome assembly WNFJ01 (sample SAMN13153349, study PRJNA577476) | soil metagenome | isolation source: 115 cm saprolite on Douglas fir-dominated hillslope | place: USA:California | collected 2013-09-17
TCATAAATGCACACTACCGCACGTATCGCACACGTCAACGGCGCATGATTCGCAAGTTGTTGAGGAAACGCAGGAAACTCTGGCGGAGAGGGGGGATTCTCTTTTCGCCTCTGCACTGAAGTCCCGATGATTACTGCACATTTGTGAGTTTAGCGCTGTTTATGCGGGTTACAAGCACATTCGAGTCTACGGCTGCTTTCCATACAGTCCACCTAATTCCCTGCGTTCCCGCTGGAAACGGTATCACTGGTATCAGTGATTCCCTGCGGTCTACTTTCGTTTTTTCTGTCTCCGCTTCAACTCTTCTTCCATTTCCTGTTCTAACCGTCTCTTTCTTAGCTCTTCTTCCGGTACGAGTTCTGCGTCTACCACGTCACCCTCGTGATGAGACAGAGGCAGCCGCATGGTCTCAGGCTGTTGATCACGCGCTCTTGGGGCCTGCTTATAAGTCACTTCGAGCAGTCGCGGGAATGCGATCTGCTCGCCCCTGAGCAGTTGTTCTATGGTGAGTATCTGAATGCGCGGGAATTTCGTTGCGATCTGGGGAGGCTTGTAGAAGCCCGCTTCGGCAGCTTCTTTCAACATCGGTTTGCTTGGCGGCTCCATCGAGATTAAGACTCCAATCTCTGCCTTCTCACGCTCGATGACACCGCGAAGGTCCCGCACCTGCGACACATTGACGTTCTCCCCCGCCTTCACTGAAAGGATGACTTGCTTGGTCCTACCGTCCTTCTCATCGTGGAAGTACAAACGACCGTCAATCCCGCGATCCGCACCTTTCCTCGCCTTATTTGTCACGCGTGCGCCGACCAACCCCAGCGCCCATGATTGGAATTGGAACGGGTCTTGCCGAGCTAACTCTGCTGCATCTTTCACGGACACTGGCTCTCCAATGACCTCATACGTGCTTTGCACCGAGTCACCGAAATGGTCACGTAGACGATTCTTAATGAGGTTGACGGCCAAGTGAGTGATGTCGATTCCAATCCAACGGCGCTTGAGTTTCTGAGCAACAGCGATTGCGGTGCCGCATCCGCAGAATGGATCAAGGACAAGATCGCCTTCATTGGAACTTGAACTGATGATTCTTTCTAGTAACGCTTCCGGTTTCTGCGTTGGGTAGCCCAATCGCTCCGGGCTGGTGTTTGGAATGCGCGGTATGTCTATCCAAACCGACTGCAAGAATTTCCCCTCTTTCTCATCGAGATACACCTTGAGACCATCCATGCGAGGGGTGCCGTCCTGCTTTGTGAGGATGAGCCCTGCTTTCCACCATTCTTCCAACTGCTCGATCTCATAACCCCAACCACGACTCGGGGGCGGCATTGTGCCGCGCCACTCGAATTTACCAGAGTCACTATTGGGTCGGCTCGCCGTCATGTCTTGCCCTGTGTACAGGCGACCGTCTTCATCCTTCTTGTATCGACTCAACTGGGCTTTGCTGAAGGGTGTCGTTAGTTGATTCCATGTGTAGTCGGCGCTCTTCGTGTAAAAGAGAAGAATATCGTGGACTCTTCCGTACTGTCTGGCAGTGTTATGAGCGTTGGTTCGCTGCCACACAATCTCATTCCTGAAATTTGTGGGTCCGAATATTGCGTCCATAAGCATCTTGAGATAATGGCTTGCCGTAGGGTCGCAGTGCAGATAAATTGACCCAGTGCGCGCCAACACGCGGTGAAGTTCAATCAGGCGCGGTGCCATCATCGCCAAGTACGCCATCATGTCGCTGCCGCCAAGGAACGTGTGGAACGCAATCATCGCTTCAGCAACGCGACCACCACCCTCGACAACCAGCTCGTAAACCCGCGCCGATTCTTGGTTCCACTCCCATGTGTCCTCAAACGCCATGATCTGAGCAGCCGCTTTGGTGCCGTCCTTTTCAGCGAAGAGGACGTTGTAGTCCTGGCTGCTGTTGAATGGCGGGTCAAGGTAAACGAGGTCAACCGATTCGTCCTTCCCGTACCGTTGCAGGACATCGAGGTTGTCGCCGTAATACAACTGGTTTTTCGGCATGAATTGGCTGGATTTTACAGCAGTGCTGGCTGAGAAAACCAGCTAACAGCGAGGTAGAATCGGATTCGCCAATGCCGTCTCTCGTATATTTCACAAGGCGACTTCCGTCGAAGATTGCCGATGAGCTCGCCGCTGCCGGGTATCAGGTCTTTGAGGCACTTGCGATTTCGGAAGTGCTGCATCTGTCCGAGACCGAGAATGCGGACGCCGTTATCGTTGACGCGAGTGTGCAAGACCCGAGCGTGACAGAGATTCAAAAACGACGCATCACGCTCAGGCTCGAACCCGAAGCGAAGAGCAAAGGCGTGATTTGGGAGCTTTCGCATTTGTTCCCTTGGCCGCGCCCTCACTGCTGAAGAACTCGCCGCGTTCTTGAACGTAAGCCCCAGGCTCATTTACAAGAAAACGAAAACCGGACGCATCCCCTCCGGAATCTCTCAAAGTCCGACGAAATTGGTTGCTTGGATTTCATGCCATCTCTTCCAATCGTAGCAAGAAATACGAAATGTTTTCTATTTCAGTCGAGTATGTGATCTTGGTTGTTTTTCTGAGGACTGCCGTATATCGGGCTGGTAACTTGGCCTGCTGTGATTCACTGATTGCGGTATCAAACTTACCGCGTATTGTTTGACCCGCACCAGCGGGGAGAAAATTAAATCTGCGGACCTTTGTATCTGCCCCTACGAGAACTCCACTAAGCGTTTCTTCTGTTGTCACCTCTTCTCCGGTTCGCTCTAGCGATTCCGAGAGTATCTTGAATTCAGGGGCTTGCACTATGACGTTCTCTTTCACCTTGTCGTCGCGCACCCAATCAATAGCAGCCCCGGCGTCATACTGCGCATTCGATTTCGCCCAATCGTAAATTCCGATGATAGGCCCTCGCCCTATTTGCTTCGCCACCCTCGAAACTAATTGCGTGTCATCCTTGGATTGCGCAACGGAAAACACCACTGCCGCCGCCTCTTCCAAATATGTAGGCACATCGAACATCATGCGCTGATTGGGTATCGTAAAGACCACGCCGAATGAGCCGGGGTAGGAATAAGCAACGCGCAGTTCTGTCTTTTGCATTGCATCAGAACTTAGGTTTCTGCGTGATTTAGGTCCGTGGCGCATCGCATCGTAGGCCAGCGCGAATGCTTCTTGGAATCCCCAAATTGCCTTTGAGAGAGCTTTGGCCGTAGGAATCTCGTTCAGCAGGCGATAATGGCAAACATCCACACCCAAAGCATTCGCTGCCTCTTGAAAATCCTCTCGCAGATTCTGATGGAGTTTTTTTAGCGAAAGAATATTTCTCTGCAAACCCACAGACTCAGGATGGAGTGGCAGCTCCGATTCCAGCTTGCCAATAGCAGCTGTCGTGGAACGGATTTTGTCTTGTAGATCTAGGAGCCGGTCCATCGCTACCCTTCCAATCGGATAATCGCCACTCCGCGAATCCGCTTATAAACGACGCTCTTTGCATATAAGTTAATCCAATACGCCCTGTTTTGGATACCATCGAAATACTCCGGGTGCCCCTCTGGATACTCCACGCAAAGATAGCAGTCGCACAGGTGCGTAATCTTGATTGAAAAATCATCTCCAATCCAATCGAGAATTGTGCGCTGCTCCGCAGAGCAAGTTTCGTAAAAGTTCGGCGAGACAATGAGCGTAAAATCCAGATCATCCGGGTCAATTTCTTCAGTTAAAAAGCTGCCATCGATTACGAGATCGCCGACCACTTTAAGAGCCGTCAGATCGCGCACGATCCTCTCAAAGCCCTTCATTATTTCCCGTCTAGTTTTCGAGAGCGGGAATTTAAAAACGCCAACTTCCCAAAGTTGTTCCAGCGTTAAGACATGCTCACCTGGAGGAAAGCATGGCTCACAATCGGACACTCGTTCTGACATGCGGCAGGGATTTTACCGCATTAAGACAGGCCTTAACGAGCGTATAATCCGCGCTGCTCATGGAAAACATAAGTCCATGGTGGCCGGTTCTCACGTCGCTGATTTCGTCTTGGCTCGCATATCGAATCGGATATAGAGTCGCATCGACTCATGCCAAGAATCTCGAATTAAATGTCAGGAAAGCCACTCCTCACCTTGGCAGCAGAGTCGAGCTGCGCCCCTACCACCCGCCGGATGCTGACTGGGTTAAACGGTACGCCATCCACACAACCCTGTATAACAATGGTGACCTTGTGGCCACGAAAATCGAGGGCCAGTGGAAATTGAAGATTTCCCATCTGATGGAGAATGCGACTAAGACAATCCGCATCGATTCGCTTTCGTCCTCTAAGCCGTGGGATATGGAGCACGTAATTGGCGGGACAACCAACTGGTTTACGAGCGGGTTCTGGGCTCTCTACGTCGCAAGGCGGCCATTGCCAGAAGGTAAACAACTTGCAGAACGGGACGTTTTGTTGCGGGTACTGTGATACGCTTCGCACCTTAACCTCACTTAGCAGAAGGAGGGACAGGCCATGAAGCGATTGGTGCGCCTTTTAGCGCTGTGTCTCTTGGTCGGGCTCGCGTCAGCGCAGACTGCGACCGTAAAACGCAACACAAACCTGCGGTCTGATGCTTCGAGCGCCAGCGACTTAGTTGAGAAACTCAGACCTCCTACCCAACTTCAGCTGCTTGAGCCAGACTCGACTGCTGGGTACTACCATGTGCAAACACCCGATGGCGAGAGCGGCTGGGTCTGGGGACGAAACATCATCGTCCAAGAAGGCACGCCCTCACCAGAGCCTTCCTCGCCGTCAACTTCTTCGACACCCGCCACGCAGACAACACCTATCTCGGATTCAGACTTACACAACCTGTTGTTCAGTGCACGGAAAACTGCCGTGGGACAGCCCCTGCTCGAGAATGGGCAAGTGGTCTGCGGTCCGGAGGGAGACGCAACAAGTCAACGCAGACAAGCGCTCAACGACAACAAGAACCGAACTGACCAGCCTTTCGATTATGTGGAAATCAGCTGGGACCAGCTCAAGAACCTTCCCACGGACCGCGTCGATGACTTTCAGGGCGCACCGGTTTCGGTTGCGGGGTTTCTCTCACGTCAAGTCAAGGTCGAGAATTCCGGCGAGTCTACGAATTGTCACCTGCGAGGTGACGACGAAGTGGACTGGCATATTTATCTCACCAACTCACCGGCGCAGCCCATAAGCGAAGCCATCATCGTAGAAACAACGCCGCGAGTTCGTCCGCTGCATAAATGGATCAAACACATGCTTGACCCGCTCGTCAATTCCAATACACAAGTACGGATTAGCGGCTGGCTCATGTACGACTTCGAGCACGAGAATGCGATTGGGACGCAAAGGGCAACGGTGTGGGAAGTGCACCCAATCACCCGAATTCAAGTTATGAAGGATGGTCAGTGGGCGGACTTGGATAATCAGTAGTAGAAGACACCTCAGCCGTCGATAAGTACAAGAGAGCGCATTCGCGAATGGGCAGAGCAAGGAGACGGGCTCTTCTAGGTGCTGGATGTCTAAACTATCTGAGAACCCGAGATACATACGCCGAGGCATGCGCGACTGGCTCAAAGGCACCCTCGGACGTAATAAGGCTTGACCAGCGAAAACGTATTATGTATAAACACTTCCCCAGCTATCCGACGTGAAACAATGTCCGCGAAAATCAAAGTCTTCTTGTTGTTTGCGGTCTGCTTGTTCGGTGTCAGTACCTCAACCGTTCCGGCCCAGAGCATCCGGCCGGAGCAAACTCAAGTCGATCCCCAATGCGTTAGTGACGACGAAAACTTCACTAGGTTTTACGATTCATGGGCCCTCGCTGCAGCCTTCCTTTTTTTTCTGGCGATTCCGTGGGCGTTGCCGCTATTGCCAGGCGTCCCTAGTTCGTGGAGATTTGCAAGTGCTGGAGCCCGCTGGCTTTTCTCTGCGTTGATTCTTTCTTCTTTGCTATTCCTGATTCCCGTCTTCCTGTTGCCGCAGCTCGCTCGCGTGAGCGAATCATTCCGGCCGTGGGGCTTGTGGGTGCCACATTCTCTAGGAAACATACGACTTGAATACCTGCAATGCGACGTGCAATCAGTTCCAAAGGATTACGGGTTGCTCTTTTTTGCACATTTGAATCCGGGCCCTAACCTGATGATTAGCTACTGGTGGGATCTTCTCGCTCTGTACCTGGCATATGCAGGCTTCTTTACGCTTATCTACTTTAGTCTTGTTCGGGCTACGGCGCAGCTCAGGTTTGCTGCGCTCTCAAGATGATTCGCAGCGTGATTGTCGCGGTGGGAGGCACCGGGCAGCTGGTGCTGCATTACTACGCGCAACTGTTCCAAATTGGCGCCCTTGCTGATTCCTTCCACGCGATCGTTGTCGATTCTGACGCGCTAATGCCATCCCTTGAAAAGTTCAGTAGTTTCTGGAACAAGGCGAGAATCGCCCATCCGGATCCTATGCGAGTTCCTCATCTGGACTATTTTTCGGTTGCGCAAAACCTTCGCGGACAAGTGATGCAGGCGGTGGTAGGAACGGACCTATCGACGCAACGCAAACCCCACCCAGCGGAAGCCCTTTTTGACTCAATCTCGTTGAAGCAGGGAGTTAAGGAGGGTTTGTATGCACGTCCAGCGCTATCTGCGGTCCTCCAGACTGATTGGGCCAAATTTCCTTTGTCATCGCTCACCGGGTTTCAGCGGGTCTTGGTTGTTGGCTCAATAATTGGGGGAACTGGTGGTGGACTGATTGCGCCGCTTTTGAGTCAACTTGCAACCCGAATCAACGCTGCGGTCGCGACCCCGCAACCTAGGATGAGAGCCATATTTTTTGGCGAGTATTTTGAACTTCAGGGCAATTCTCCAGTCACCGACGCCAGTTTGCGGTATCCGTCTAACAAGCTCTTCGTGGGTCGCTGCTTAAAGGAATTAGCCCCCCCGGAGCTGGAACACTTCGCATTCATTGAACCGTCTACCCCCAAGCCTCGCGTCCTGAGCGACGAGCGCAACCCTGCACATCTTTCTTGGCCCGCGCAGGCCGACGCGATATGGGTGGGGCTCTCGGCGCTGGAAGAACTCCGCCTCAACACGACCTGGCCGAATGCGAAGGAATTCCAGGGCAAGGAGAAAGCTGGTCTGCCCCCGCGGGACATCGGGAAGGACAGCACTGCGTTAGCACACAGCTTGGGTGTCGCACAGACCCTGGCCAACCTCTCGGTTCTCGAGCGGATACCCAAAGAACCCTGGATGGTGCGATTCTACGGCCGGGAGCTCCCGCGTCTAATGGCCAAAGCATACTCGATCGCCAGAGGCTCCCCTGCGTTGAACATCCGAGGTACAAGGATGCTCGGGCGTCTTCTGCAGACCCAATATGCTGCTCAATGGAATGAGCTCGGCTCCGTCTTCCCAAGAATCGAGGGTTCGGAAGCGAGTCCGGCCACGCTGCGACGCGTCAAATGGGGCGACCTGAAAAGCGAGGTGACGTCACTCGCCTCGAGCCGGGAAGCGTTATTGAACAATACAAGCGCTCTCCTACTGCACAGCGCCCTTCGCGGAGGTGAGGCATGAGCGCCCCCACGCCGGGCGTTGCAGCGCGAACCCTTTCGGACTTGCTTGACGACCGACACTCCTGGCAAGACTACACGCTTTTTGGGGAATCGATTCCGCACTTATTGCATTGGGATTGGGCTTATATGTGGGTCCTCGGCCGATACCCGAAGCCAAGCAGCTGGGAACCCCGGATTGAAGCATGGCGCCGCCTGCTCTGTATGTTGCTGCTGGGCGAACTGCAACTTGAGGCTCAGCCCATAAAGCAGCCATTGCTCAGCTATACGAAACAGGGCGATCTTAGCGAAATTGTCTTCTTGAGGTCACCGGAGCAGTTTGGGGAGAAGCCCATCGGGGTTTTCAGCTCGACTGCACTTGTCCGTCCCCTCCCCGAACCGAACCGCTTCGGAGTGACGGCGAGCGATCTCGCATCTCTACTCCCAAAACACTATGATCCTCCTCCTGGTGTTCGAGATCGCCGCAGCGAACTCCGGCAGATGCTGGATCTGACCAGGGGCAGAATTTCGCAGCTGGCAGGGAAATCTTTGCAGGATTCTGGCTCGGAGTACGCGAAAACGCTGCTAGACCTCATCGACACAAATCTGCAGATCACCAAGTTTGAGCCCATCGCAAAAACGTATGATTCAGCACCGTTGCCCCACAAGCTCCAGCTTTTAGCCAGAGCCGACGCCTCGGCTTGGACTGGAATAGAGTTAGTCGACCTTGCCCTCGATGCCTCGATCGGCACCGGTCGACCTCAGTTTGTGCCCCAGTGCAGTCAGTGCTCAGCGCCGCTGACCTATACGGAATCCGATCCGCCAGTTCTCGTTGCTACCAACGTTCCCTTGAAGTGCCCCGTTTGCGGTACGCTAAATTCCATAGAATTGCAGGACTTAGGAATCTGGAACGACGGCAACACGACTTATGTGTGGCGCGAGCTCGATGCGCTCGAGGGGCTTGCCCAGGTTCCGGTGCCACCGACCCCCGCGGTCTTTGGAAGCGAAATCCGTTTCCGTTGGAACTCTGCGCGTACGGGAGATGCCCTCAGAGCTCACCTCCGACTTCACTTTCCTGATCGTCGCTTGCAAGAGGTCCGCCCGACCGACATAAGGTACAACTCCTTGTTGGTGCCTGGAGAATTCGGGGAAACCCGGGCATACCCGATCCGGCCCGAATGGCTGTTCGCAGTCGAGAGCATTGGCGAGGTCGAGGTCGTTGGCGACGTCATTGCCTATCGCAATATGCGTCTCAGGGGACTGCGGCATCCGGTAACGCTTGGCCGATATCCGAAGTCTGCTTGCAGAATCGTTTCCGAACTCCAGGTCGGTATGTTTCCTTCCCCCATGTATTCTGAATGGAAGCGCTACCGCTTTTACTGCAGTGGACCGAGCACAAGCGAGTACCGCGCGTGCACTGTTCCGAATCGGAATCGGCCGGCGGTAACGTCGCGAAAACCGGCTGCGATATTAGAGACCATGACTGGCCTCCCTGCAGCAATTGCAGTTGAAGGAAACGGCCCGACTGACATTCCTGCCGCCGTTGGGGCCACTTGGTTGTTGGAGAGCCCTGCACAGGAAGAGGTTACGAGGGCAGTGTACGTCGGTGTTGACTTCGGCACCACCAACACAGTCGTATTCGCCGACACTCTGGACGGTCGCCCTGTTTTCCTTGAGCGTCAAGACTTTGTGCGTGCCGCAAGAGTGATCGCTGGTACTGGAGACGCCAGAGCCCCATTCCTTCCGCCACCCAAGGGGCCGAGATTAGACGATACCGATGAGAGCCTCATCCCCTCCGCGCTCTGGGTTTCGGCGGGGAATGAGGTCAATCCAATTCGGTGGTCGAGTCAGCCGCCATTGGGAGGTAGTCGTGCGATCCATGGTTTCAAGTGGGGAAGCGACGTAGGGCCTAACCGAAAGCGGTATCTAGAAGAGCTCCTGTTCCTCTCTCTGCCCACAGTAGGTCACAGGTTGTTTCCCGCTGATGCCGCGAAAGCCAACTGGAGTCTCGGATTTGCTTTTCCACTGGCTTTCTCAGACCCGCAGCGGTCCGAATATGGACTCTTGCTTAATACGCTTAAACAGGGAATCAGCAGCTATTCGTCACGACCCGTCGAAATCAGGAATGTCAATGAATCCTACGCATGTGTCAGTGCCTTTGGAACTCACCTGGAAGGTAGCGTTTTCCTTATTGCCGACCTCGGTGGCGGGAGCCTTGACGTCGCGCTTTTTGAGATAGCGTCCTCTCGTGGCCGCCCGCGACCCAATTACATTCAGGTTGGATCGGCCAAAATTGGAGGAGAAGCGTTCGTTAGTGCTCTTGCGAATCAAATTGGAACAGACCCGGAGTCGAGGAACCACCATTACTGGAGGATCCGCGATGCAATCACGGCAGGGCGCGTCGCGCAGGAGTTTCCTGGCGCCAATTTCAGCGGAGTGGCTACCAAGTTTCTTCCAATTGCGGAAGAGATGTTGCGAGTAATGGTAGAAGCCTTGCGCAAACGCGATCCGAACAAAGAGATAAAACTTGTGCTGGTTGGCAATGGATGGCGCATCGAGGAATTCACAGCCAGCATTCCCCTCTCGATGAAAGCCGGTAGACGTGACCTTGAGCAGACGTTCGAGCGTTTTGAAATCCCGCAGTTAGCGGTACACCAGGGACAACTTCCAGTTGCTCCGAAGCACGTCGTTGCTTTTGGCGCGCTCAGTATTGCCAAGATGGATACGCACATGGACGAGATTGGAGAGTCAGCCAACGAATCGAAAATCCCGGCTGGACGAAATATCAAATTGTTGAGCAGCGACCAGTCCATACAGTGGTTTGAGCTGATCGGGTCAGCGCTGAAGAATATCCCTCTCGGAACCGTCCGTGAGCACATCGACATCAATCGTAAGAGCGGCCCATCGATCTCCTCCAGATGGCAACAGAACCTCGACCATGCGCTGCCACACCTGGACACCGAGCCGTCGGACTCCTATGTGAGAGAGAAACTAGTCATTTCAGGCGAGCGTCTCGAGAGAGGGCCCCTCCAAGTGATCCTCGAGAAACGCGCGGAGGATCTGGCATGATCCGCCGCTCTCTTTATTCATTGACAGTTGCAACATGCCTCGCTTCGTTGGTTACCTGTAGCCGTGAAAACCATAAGCCTCAGAGCTCAGCATCGCAGCAATCAGCTGTAGCGGTAAAAAACGGATCCGATGAAGTCCGTGCGGTGTTGTTCGACCATATCCGCCCGCAAAAGCCGCCCGGCGTTCGCATGCAGGTGCTAATCGACACCTCGGCCTCGATGAAGGGATTCAAGAGTAGCTTGCCGTCGATTCTTCACGCCATTGACGAAGGCCTCAGCTACTCGAGGGACCTTTACTTCGCGCTCCAATCCAAGAGGACCTGTTTCTTTGATCAGACTAGAGGAATCTTCGGTTGCCAGCCCAGAGTCGACGGTGTTCCTATGATTGACGCAAGTGGTTATACAAACCTCGACAAAGCCGTGAGAATGGCCGGAGACTATGAGCTGAGCATTATTCTGACTGATGGCGTGCCGTCCAGCTTGTCCTCCGGAAGAGAATGTGTAGGCAGTGGTGTCGATGCTGCATGCGTGTCAGAAGCCATGAGTGATGTGCTTCGTGGGATGTCTGGCACCAGTCAGGATAAGCTTCGCGGTGTCTGGCTTGTTCCTATCGTCACACCCTATGACGGCATATTTTTCGCAGAACAGCCCATCGCTCCGCACGACTTCGATTCGCGCAGTGCTGAGTCCAACGTGCGCAATGATTTGGGGGTCAACGTTCGTATCGACAAGCCTCACACGGGAGCTGACGGAACACTACTGTTCGAATATCGTGGCCCGCGTATGCTCCTCGCGCTCGTGGTTGGTGATGTGGAGCCGAGTAGAGCTTTCCTTCAGGAATTGTTCAGCCATACGGAGTTCAGTCATATTGGTACACTGAGCCAACCGAAATCCTACCAAAGTGGAATAGCCATCTTGCCAGTGGTTGAGGTATTTCCCAGCACGTTGCCGTTGCAGGAATACCAGACTTGCCACCAAAATACTGACGCGCGCGGCCGAATTCAAGGCGATCTCATTAATTGTACGGCCCAAGGCGCGAATAGATTTCGGTTGGCTTGTCGCCCCAAACCCTCCAGCGCAGAGTTACTACTTTCGGCAAAGGACACTGCCCGAGCCCTGCGCTTGGAATTGCTTGCGCCCGCCACGCTCGTCTCTTCTAGGCGTGGAGGTGTCAAGAATGTTACGCTCGGCAGTATCGGCCCGGATGGTTCGATTGCATCAACGTTGAAAGCTCAAGTGAGCTGTAATAGTAAAGAGCCTGTCCGTTGCGGTTCGCTCGAGTCTCAAACGGAATTAACTTCCGTTGGCGATCTTCAAGCAGCCGCCAACGACCTAGCTTCGCCGTCTTCTGCTATTGGCCGCTACATGCGAACACTTTCGACCACACAACCTGCTCAGGAGCCTCACAAGATTTATGGCCTTGTCGATCTATTGGAGAACCTCTACCGGCGTAAACTGCCGAACTCGAAGGCTTCTTTTGCGATTTTGGAATTCTGCGAGGAGTAACTCTTGTTCGTTTTCGAAGAGGGTCCCAACGTTACGTTGATCCGATGGTTCCTTAACCAGATTCTTGGCCGTTGGGGTATCGTACTCATCTTTTTCTTGCCGGTCCTCAGCTATTTCCTCTTCTCACTTGGCCGGATCGTAAAGGAGATTCGTGCCTGTCGAAAGTGGGCCGGATCAAACTTAGGTGCGGAAGAGTCCCAAGTCGTCCAGGAGTTGGAAGCCTTTCTGCAGGATGATGAACGCTGGCGCGTTCAGGGCATCGCCGTTCCGATGGCCGACTACTCTGATCGCATCGACTCTCTAATTGAAGGCCTTGCCGACAGGCTTCATAATGGCGTGAATCTATTTTTGGTAGCGGGATTAGCAGGGACCTTTTTTGGAATGGCAGAGTTTGCTAGACAAACATCTGCGCTACAGCAGGCCACTGATTCCAGAGTAATACTCGCCGCGCTGCGCGACGCTCTTGGTCACTCCTTTCCGATCGGTTTTCTTGGTTTGACGTTAACGGTATTCCTTCACCCCGTAGCAAGTCATTACGAAGGCAAACTGCGTGAAGCTGCCGCGCACGCGGTCAAATCTTCCTTGCACCGGCGTACCGACGCTTTGGAGCGAAAGGATTCCGGAGGGCTCCTGGATGTCATTCGGAGACTACCTCAAGAGTTGGCCAGCGCAATTGCCTCTACGCACAAAGATCTTATCGACCAGCTTCAGCCATTATTGCAATTGCCCGAAGCCATTCAAAAGAGCAATGAACAATCTTTGGGTCCTATTAGAGAGCTTTTCGCTGAGTCTCGAAAAGAGTGGAAGGAGACCGTCGCTAAGCTCGACCGGCAATCAGGGCGCATTGCGGATTCTATTGCTAGGCTGGAAAATCCAATTCAGCGTTTGACGGCAAGAATTGACGACATAGGCGCACTAATTGCTTCGACGCAACAGATTGTAGAACGTGTTCTCAGCGATGCGCAGAAGATATCGGAAACAACGGAAGGCCTCCGATCGAAAGTTGATGAGACTGCAAAAGGCTTGCACACAGCAGCAGAAGAGTTCCATGGGCTACCAACTCTAGTGAAGGCGGACCTTTCAAATCTGCATGAAATTCTTCGCGAACGAATTGGCTCGTACTATGAGCTGCTCGGTCGCGAATACGTGAGCAGTATTCGGGAACTCGCGGCATCAAGCGCGGGAGACATTGCCCGAGCGGCTAGGGAGGCGGGCGATAAAGTTAACGCGGCAGCGCACGCGCTGCGTGGGGCGGCGGAGGTAATTACGCCCGAGTTAAAGAGTGCAATCACAAGCGGTGCTGACTATTTGCGCCGCTATTTGGAAGAATTTGATGTCGCTTTTCGGCAGAGTTTCCCGAAGGCCGTGGCTGATCTGCAGACATCCTTGGCGGACACTTCGGGGCGAATCGAAGTTGCCCGTGGCATCTTGGAAGGGATGGTCACGGCAAGCGAGCGAGCGGGGGAGCACGCCGAACAATGGAAGAGAGTTGAAGGGCGTCTCGTGGAGGTTTCCACGGCCCTGCGACAGGACACGCTTTTGCTCGACCGCTCTGCTACTACTATTAAAAGCGCAGATGAAGCTCTTGCTCGAGCGGCCGTGTCTCTTGAGCGAAAGCTTGCTGCCCTTGAATCCACGCTGAAGAATTCGCCCAAGCCGCCCACTCGTCCGTCCGGGGATGGCTATCGTCCATCGATCTGGAAACGCATCTTTGGAAAGGCGGCTTCACATGGCGCGTAACCGGCTGAATCCATGGCCTTCGGTTGCTGACCTGTTCTCGGCGCTCACTGTGGTTGCTTTTGCATCGCTAATTTTTGTAACCCTTGGTGTAGTGATAGTCGACGACAACAAGAGGATTGAGATCAAAGCTGGGGAGCGCTTGGCAAACATTTTCAAGACGGAATACGGAGCCGCGGTCGGTGAAGTAAGCGCAGGGGCGTGTCCGGACCGCGGAAATGAACAGTGTATTGACATCCCGTTTCGCTTCGTCCCTGACCGAAGCGAGCTGAAACGAGACGGTGTTGAGGAAGTTCAACAAGCTTGCACTATATACATTGGCGCCGTTGACAAGGTTCTTCAGCAAATGCACGTCGAGAATATCGCGCTGGAGCGTTCAAACTTGGTACTCGTGATTGAAGGCCATACTGACAGACGAATTCCTCCCGGGCTTACCGGTGAGCGAGCTTTTCTTTACAATTGGAATCTGAGTTCGCAGCGCGCGGCAAGTGTGTTGTATCAATTCAGCCAGTGCGGAGTTTCCGGGCAAACTGGTTATCGCATAACCTCCGTCGGACTAGCCGATACTCGGCAATTATGCACGAGTCCCGAACCAAATGACGCCTGTCACGAACAAAACCGTCGAATCACAATGCGCATTCGGGTGGAGCTAGACAACCCGACTGCCCCCCCGAAGCCATAGCCTTGCCGAGCTTATTGCGCGATTTTTCGCCCTGCACCTGCCATGTTAAACCCGGTGATGTACACCATTCATTCACCGCTGTATCTTTCAAAAGTTCACGCTGCGTAAGAATTCTGCCAAACCAGCTGTGTTCCTCGCTGGGGGAATCGGAATCACGCCTTTTTTCAGCATTGTGCAGCAAGCTGATCGCGACCGGCTGCTTCACAACTTGATCTCCTTTACTCCAACCGCCGACCTGAACATGCACCGTTTTTGGAGGTTCTGGAAAAGCTGGAGAAGACCAACCCAAATTTCCGTTTTGTCGCTACGGTGACGGAGATGCCGCACTCCAAGAAAAAGTGGGACGGGGAGACTGGATTGAATAGACAAAGCAATGTTGTCGAGATATCTGAGCGATCTGCGAGGACCCATTTACTATATTGCCGGACCTCCCGCCATGGTCACGGACATGAGGAAAATGCTTGTGGCATCCCGCATCGATGAGGACGACATCAGAACTGAAGAATTTGCTGGATACTGAACCGGAGCTTGGGTTCGAGGTTAAGAACATGCTGGCCAACAAACCGAAAACGAAAATTCTCGTGGATGGTGGGGATCCTGAGGAAACGTTGCGGGTGAAGAAATTGATCGGGTTTGTTGACGGTCAGACCACAAATCCAACTCTGATTGCGAAAAATCCCGAGATTCAGCAGCGCATCGCGTCAGGCCACACCTTGAGCCCACAGGAGGAGAAAGACGAGTACAGGAGAATTGTTCAGGCAGTCTCCCCGCTAGTCGGCGATGCTGGAGTTTCCATTGAGGTTTTTGCGGACATCGGCACTGCAGCCGAGGAGATGCTCGCGCAAGGCGAGGAAATGTTCTCTTGGATTCCCAACGCCTATATCAAGTACCCGTGCACGCACGAAGGCTTGCGAGCGGCGGAAATGTCGGTGCAGAGACAAATTCGCGTCAACATGACGCTGTGTTTTTCCCAGGACCAAGCGGCTGGGGTATATGCCGCGACCAGGGGAGCAAAGAAGCCGGTGTATGTATCGCCGTTTGTCGGCAGGCTCGACGATCGCGGGGAAGATGGCATGGACCTTGTCAGGAATATCAAGAAAATGTTCGGGTCGGGCGATGGCCATGTGCATGTCTTAGCCGCAAGCATTCGCACTGTCAGCCATTTGCTTTGTTCCTTTGCTCTAGGTGCTGAACTTGCCACTGTACCGACGACAATTCTGGAGCAATGGGCAGCAACGGGCTTTCCAATGCCCGATCAAGACTTCAACTACCGAGGGGTCGACACGACTGGCAAGCCCCTGAAACCGATCCCTTACAAAGATTTGGATCTGAATCTTCCCTGGCAGACCTTTAATATCGAGCACGAACTGACAACCAAGGGCATTCAGAAATTTGTGGCTGACTATCAGAGTACGCTGAAACGCTCGGCGTAGTTGTTTGCCATCGGTACCAAACAGGGTGTGGTGGCTATTGCCAACACCCGAGCTCTTGACGCGCGCGACCGCGCAGATGGAGGTGAGAACGTGGCCGAGTAGAGCAACGTTGGGTAGCAATACGCCCAGTTTGCGAAAGATCTCGCGGACTGCGCGCACATCGCGCCTGATTTTGGCAATACCGCGACGCGCCACAAACTGACGCATACAATTCAGGTGGCGTCGCGCATGGGGGCTTACCCAGAGTTTGGTTTGAGTCAGATAACGATTCGAAGCTATGTGCGAGGGCAAATTGTTCAGTGACCTTATGCAACGCAGTCCGTCAGCTAATTGGCGGCGTGTTTGGACCCTGCTCTTTGCTGAGGTGATAAGTGAAAACTAATGCCGCCGCCGGAAAGCCGGCTGATCCCTCCATCCTGGTTAATGTTCCGAAGCTCATCACGGCCTACTACACGTTGCGGCCTGATCTCAGTGACCCAAGGCAGCGCGTTGTCTTCGGTACGTCGGGTCATCGCGGATCTGCTTTCGACGGGGCGTTCAACGAGTGGCACATCCTCGCAATCGCTCAAGCGATTTGTGACTACCGCAAGTCGCGGAATATTGATGGGCCGCTCTTCCTTGGAATGGACACTCACGCGTTGTCCGAGCCTGCATTTGCAAGTGCGTTGGAAGTGCTTGCGGCAAACAACGTCGAGGTGATGCTTTCGGAGGGAACTCCATACACACCAACTCCAGCCGTCTCCCACGCAATCCTGAGTTATAACCACGGACGGCAGGCAGGGCTCGGCGACGGTATCGTGATCACACCGTCTCACAATCCCCCGGACGACGGCGGCTTCAAGTACGATCCTCCGCACGGGGGACCAGCCGATTCCCACGTGACGTCCTGGATCGAATCTAAGGCTAACGAATTTCTCCGTACCGCGCTGGCGGGCGTCAAGCGAATGCTGTTCGCGCAAGCACTGCGGGCCTCGACGACACATCGATACGGCTACCTGCACGCCTATGTCGACGATCTCGAAAGTGTTATCGATATGGCGGCGATTCGCGATGCCAGGATTACGCTCGGGGTGGACCCGCTCGGAGGCGCGGGCATTGATTATTGGCCGCTGATTGCCGATCGGTACGGTCTCAATCTGACGGTTGTGAATGAATCCATTGATCCCACGTTTCGATTCATGACGGTGGATTGGGACAGCAAAATTCGTATGGATCCCTCCTCTCCTTACGCTATGCAGAGGCTGATCAGATTGAAAGACAAGTTCGACATTGCGTTTGCCTCCGATACCGACCACGACCGGCACGGCATCGTTACCAAGGGGAGCGGTTTGCAGCCCCCGAACCACTACCTTTCGGTCTGCATCCACTACTTGTTTGCGAATCGGAAGAAGTGGAGCCAAGACGTCGCGGTCGGGAAAACCGTGGTGAGCAGCAGCATGATCGATCGTGTCAGCGCGCGGTTGGGACGCCGGCTATACGAGGTGCCAGTCGGCTTCAAGTGGTTTGTCGAAGACCTGTTGGCTGGGCGGCTGGGCTTTGCTGGCGAAGAGAGCGCCGGCTCATCGTTTCTTTGCCGCGACGGTCGTGCGTGGGCCACCGACAAGGATGGAATCATCCCGTGTCTCCTCGCGGCGGAAATCACGGCGCGTCTCGGACGAGATCCAGGCGAAATTTACCGTGAACTCACGCGGGACCTGGGAGATCCAGTTTACGAACGGATCGATGCTCCCGCCACGCCGGAACAAAAATCTGCCCTCATGAGACTGTCCCCAGCCGACATCGCCGTTGCCGAAGTTGCTGGTCAAAAGGTCCAGCAGATTCTCACGGCAGCTCCTGGAGACGGCAACCCGATTGGCGGAATCAAGGTGATCGCAAAGGATGGCTGGTTTGCCGCGCGCCCTTCGGGTACGGAAGAGATTTACAAGATTTACGCCGAGAGCTTCCTTGGCCAAGAACATCTGCGACGCATCGAAGAAGAAGCCCAGACAATTGTTTCGGAGACGCTCGCACGGAGCGCCCGAGAAGCGGCTGGCAGCTAAGACACGGGGAGGCGTCATTTATGAGCAGTCCTACGTACGGCAATCGTTTCTTTGACACAGCTATTTCGGATGCTCTCACCGAGTTGGCTTTGGACCTGAGATGGTCTTTCAATCACTCGGCAGATCAGCTCTGGGAACGACTCGACCCGGAACTTTGGGAACTGACCCACAATCCCTGGGTGGTGCTGCAAACAGTATCCCGGGAAAGACTGCAGAGTGTTACCGCCGACCCGAACTTCCAAAAACTCCTGGCTGATCTGCATCGCGAGAAAAGCAATGCCGAGGGATCGGAAGGGTGGTTTCAAAGAGCGCATCCGCATCCTGGTTTGTCGGCGGTTGCGTATTTCTCGATGGAGTTTATGTTGAGCGAGGCGCTGCCTATTTATTCGGGCGGGCTCGGGAACGTTGCCGGCGATCAACTCAAGACAGCAAGCAATCTGGGCGTCCCTGTGACTGGGATAGGCCTGCTCTATCAACAAGGGTATTTTCGCCAGGAAATCGATGCGCTGGGACAGCAACAGGCTCTATATCCATTCAATGACCCAGGCCAACTGCCGATTAAACCGTTGCGCGAGCCGAACGGTGAATGGTTGCGCCTGGCAATCGACGTTCCTGGCGGCAAGCTTTGGATCCGCACTTGGCAGGTGCAAGTGGGCAGAGCGAACTTGTATCTCCTGGATACGAACGATCCTGCGAATACCCCGGCCTACCGTGGCATTACCTCTGAACTCTACGGAGGCGGTCCGGAGTTGCGTTTGAAGCAGGAGTTGGTCCTCGGGATTGGGGGCTGGCGGCTCCTGAAGGCCCTCGGGTTACAGCCCGAGGTGTGCCACCTCAATGAGGGTCACGCCGCATTCGCGGTGCTAGAACGAGCCCGCTCATACATGGCAGATAACAGGCAGCCATTCCATCTGGCGCTTACGATCACGCGTGCCGGCAACCTTTTTACCACCCACACTCCCGTAGACGCGGGCTTTGATCGTTTCGCTCCCGGCCTCATAGAGCGGTACCTCAAGAAGTACGCTGAGGAGGGCCTGTCGATCTCGCTCCAGGACCTTTTGGCACTGGGACGGCGGGACCGTAGAGACTCGTCCGAACCATTCAATATGGCCTACTTGGCCGTCCGGGGCAGCGGCGCCGTTAGCGGCGTCAGTCAGTTGCACGGTCAGGTCAGCCGGCGAATCTTCCAGGTACTGTTTCCGAGGTGGCCGGAGCTCGAAGTCCCGGTGACACACGTGACAAACGGGGTGCACACGCCTACATGGGACTCTGCCGAAGCAGACCGCCTGTGGGAAGTCACGTGTGGAAAAGAACGTTGGCGCGAAACGATGGCGGGCTTGGAGGAGGCTCTTCACGGGGTCGGTGACTCCGATCTATGGCGGCTTCGGGCTGATGGCCGTAAGTCTCTCGTTCACTACGTTCGCAAACGGCACACCCGGCAACTTGCAGGCCGGGGAGCTTCCTCGGAGGATCTTGCGCGGGCCGCTCAGGCGCTTGACACTGACACTCTGACTCTGGGCTTTGCTCGCCGTTTTGCGGCGTACAAGCGTCCCAACCTTCTCTTGCATGATCCGCAGCGGCTTGTGACCATCCTGACCAATCGGGAACGCCCTGTCCAGTTCGTACTCGCTGGGAAGGCCCATCCCCAGGACGTGGAGGGTCAAGAGATGATCCGGCAGTGGGTCGAGTTCTCCCATCGCCCGGAAGTGCGGTCTCGAGTAGTCTTTCTGAGTGACTACGACCTGCTCATGGCCGAGCAACTGGTTCAGGGTGTAGATCTCTGGGTGAACACGCCGCGACGTCCCTGGGAAGCGAGTGGCACAAGTGGCATGAAAGTGCTGGTTAATGGCGGACTGAATCTTTCCGAGTTGGATGGCTGGTGGGCGGAAGCCTACTCTCCTGAGGTCGGCTGGGCGATCGGTGACCGGCGCGAACATGATCATGATCCAGTTTGGGACGCGTCTGAAGCCGAAGCTCTTTACGGATTACTCGAACGAGAGATTATCCCGGCATTCTATACGCGCGACAATCGAGGAATTCCGCGCGGCTGGGTTGCTCGTATGCGGGAAAGCATGGCCAGGCTGACCCCTCTTTTTTCCGCGAACCGCGTGGTCCGCCAGTACACCGAGCAGCATTACCTCCCGGCTGCCTCCGCGGTTAGGGAGCGTACCGCGAACCAAGGTGCAATGGGAGTGGATTTGCTCAATTGGCAGACCCAACTCGCAAAGCACTGGTCAATGGTGCGATTCGGCTCCGCGACAGTTGAACAGAAAGAAGGGCAGCATATCTTTCAGGTCCAGGTCTTCCTTGACGACCTCGATCCCAACGCCGTGAGTGCGGAGCTCTACGCGGAAGGGCAAAATGGTAATGCCCCCTTCCGGCGCGCCATGGATCGTAGCGAGCGCCTCGTCGGTTCTGAAAACGGTTTCATGTACACCGCCCGTATTCCGGCGACTCGCCCTGCGACCGACTACACCCCGCGACTGGTTCCCCAGCATGCTGGAGCATTCGTGCCCTTGGAAGCCCCTTTCATCCTGTGGCACGACACGCCCTCCTGGCGGTGACGGAGGGCGGCATTCCTCTCTGCCTAGGTTTGATCTGGGGGATAGCCACAAGCGGCAATCCTTCGGCCACCGTCTTTTTGTCATTGGGAGCCGGCGGCGCCTGCGTAAGTACTCTTCTCCGCCGACAACTCATCGAGCACTCTCACAACTCTTCGAACCTCGCGGCCGTTCGCCGGTATTCGTGACAGGACCGCCAAATGGGTGGCCAAGGCTTGGATGGCCTGTTCACGCCGGACGTAGATACGGTCTTCCGGTGCCAGCAAGACCCAGCCTTGCTCTTCACGACGCAATGTTGCCCGCCACCTGCTGGTACTCGGTCTAATGTCGGCGAACCCATATTGGATGGAGGCTGCTTGCTTGACCTCCAGTTCTGCCCAGCCAGATCGGTCACTGATGTTGAGCTCAATAACTTTGAACTGGTCCGCGACTGCGATGGTCGGTTGAGAATCCAGAGACGTTCCACGCACCAAGCGTTTGCCAGTGACATCAGCCAAACGGACTATCGCGGCGAGTACTTCATCTCTCGACGGTTGGTCCGATGAAACAAAAACGAAATCAAACGTCTCGGCGCCGCTGGATGCCGATGTACGGGTAGTATTCCCGGCGGGAGACTCACTGGCAGTGCTCTCCGGCGAGTCCGGACCATGTTTTGAGGTGACCCGGCCTGTGAAACCAAGTTGCTCGTTCGAGGTCGGGATGTGTTGCTTGGCGCCACGATGGGTGAGCCCTCCGGCGCGGGGAACCGCACTCTCGACTAGGTAGCGATAAAAGCGGGGACGCCCTCGCCCTACCCAATAAGTGGAGCGATAATCTTCAATCGCGAATCCGGAAAGCACCGAGCTGTAGAAGGAATGTTCATCGGGATCGACGACGATACCTATGTGACCTTGCCAGACGACCAAATCGCCAGGCTGGGGCTTTTGCACGCGCCGGAAAGAATCAATGCCCTCAAAGATCTCGCTAGACCTGGCATATTCGTAGTCGAAACCTGCCCGGGCATAAACGGCCCTTACGAAATGTGAGCAGTCAGGTTTCGGAACCATGCCCCTGCGCAGGTCCCAAGCCGCCTGCACGATTGCTTCGCCCTCGTCAGGAGACGCTAAGCGGACTCGTCCGTCCTCTTGAACTGTCCTGGCCGCGACCGGAACAGACAGACACGTAGCCAGGAGTGAGACCATCAGTCCGCTGGTCCGAGCATGTGTTGATGCCATAAAGCCGACCTCTCGGTTTGAACACGAAGTGGGCGCGTAACTCTAAACACGAATTGGGTTCTAAAGTTGAATGAGAGCTCATGACAAAGCGCTCACTCTAAAGAGGGAAGTAGTACAAGAACTTCAGGACTAAGGTCTATAGCTCCCACAAAAACCCCCTTTGATCGTCGCTCAAGCTACCCGCTAAGAACACACGACTTATCCTTTCAGGATGCCCTCAGCAGATAAGACCTCTTTGTATGAGAGACTTGGTGGCGTCTATAGCATCGCGACCGTAGTCGACTACTTCATCGACTGGGTTATGAGTGACCCGAGACTGAATGCAAATCCGCTGGTGGACGAAGCCCACCATCGCGTGCCGCCTGCTGGATTCAAGTACCTGGTAACCGAGATGGTCTGTTGGGCCTCGGGTGGCCCGCAGAAGTACACGGGCAGGTCAATGGCGGACTCGCACGTCCATCTGAGGATTACCGCCAACGAGTGGCAGGCGTTCCTGGACGATTTTCAGCAGACGCTGGACAAGTTCGCGGTTCCCAGCGAAGAGCAAGCCGAACTGAAAGCTATCGTCAACAGCACCCGCTCGGATATTGTGGTCGACTCCGTGCGCGGGCCAGGCGCGAGCTCATAACAGGCGAGCACGAGATCACAGGTCACGGATTACACGCGATGCTTGCAAAACCGGCCTGCCGTGAGGGGCTGCGGAGAAAAAACGTGCTGAACCTTGGCGATTCGGTTCTCCGCTGCGGGATTGCTGAATCTAAGGATCGCAAAACGGGGCCGAAAACCGCACGATTCTGGCATTGCCAGAGAAATAGCGGGTGCGTTGCAGACAGTCTGGCGGAGAGGGAGGGACTCCCGCCTCCGGTCAGGCGCGCCGCGTACATGTTCGTTGGAACGCCCTGCCACTGCACGGTTCTCTCAAGGATCATGCCGAGCTTGATTGCTACCCCCGCGGAAGCGAGGTTTTGCGGGTCAATCAGCGAGATCAGCCGCCGAAGTCCCAGCCCGGTGAAACAATGCTCCATAGCCGCCGCCGCTGCCTCGGTGGCATAGCCTTTCCCCCAATGAGCGCGTGCGAAAGTCCATCCGAGTTCGCGCTCGGATACTCCGTCGATCTGCTCAAGAGTCAGCCCACAACGGCCAATCAGTTCTCCCGAGGCCTGGAGCACAACAGCCCACTTAGAAAACCCGTAACGGTCGTATTCTTCGATCCACTGTTGAAGCCTTTGCCTGGTCTGTTCAAGGGTTATGACGCCGCCTATGAATCGACTTACCTCCGGATCGCGGTGCATGGCAGCGAGCGGATCAAGGTCGTCGAGGGTAAACTGCCGGAGCAGAAGACGCTCGGTCTGGCAAATCACACGCGTCATTACATCAAGGTACCAGGAACTCTTCGCAATGAAGACTCTGAATCTCCGGATGACGACGATGCACCTGTGGGCTTGGCCACAGTTTCCTTCTCGACCCGAGTGGCAATTGTACGGGTCCGGTAGCTGGGTCGATTGTCGGGCATTCTCTTGACAATTCAGCGATTCAGGACAGAGGCGTCCTGCGCGGCGGCGATCTGTGCGCGGTTCGTTTTACGCCTGCGGCAAGCGGGGATGAGCGCGACGGCCAGGCTGCTCTACCTTACTCCGGAAGAAAATGCCTCAGCTTGCCCGTCTGTGGGTCGAACCTGGAGTAACAGAAATAAAACGCCGCCGTCGCGCTCGGAAACGTCCTCTGGAAATTCGATTCAGCTTTAGAGGTTATACGCCAAGAGTGGGTGCTTTCATCGAAGGAGACGGTGCCGGTTGTTTCCCCTGCTTTGTTGTTCAAATTCGTTGTCTTCGTTGTCTTCATGGACATTCAACCCCCCCAAAGCCCAACTCCGTCAGTTTTGAAGGTTGATCTTATTTCCCGAAGCGCCGCTGACGAGTCGGGTTCTTGGCGGCGGTGGCTCTGAGCGTGGCAGCTCTGGTGCGTTTAAGGGCGGCCTTTTGGTACATCCTTTTTTTCTTAATGGGCATGCCAAGAGCATGACACAACTGAGTGGCCAAAGGCGAGGGGGCTAAAATTCGGGTAGTGGTGCAGTTTGAATTTTAGGTACCGTCCTAATTTGCTTTTCAGTCGGGGCTTTTCTCTGCTTTTCTCTTTTGGTGATTAAATCACAGGTGTCAATGGAGGAGGTCTTTAATGGCAGCAGACGCCGAATCCCTCATCACTTTAGCAGCGTCGATTCTTCTGGCTAACCAGGTTCACACGCCCGGCGCTGAGGCGCAACGTGGGCGGATTAGAACCGCCGTAGATACCGCGAAACAGGTTCACACTGAGGTCAAGAGGGTCTTAGCTGACGATGCCGCACAAGTTGAGCAGATAGCGCGGAAGCGAGAGACTCGATAGCGGTGATGAGGTCAAGTCTAGGGCAGCCAAATTAGGACACTACCGGCTCAGGGAGGTGACGGCGTGAGACTGGCGTTTAGCGACCCTCGGTCGTTTCCCCGACGATCCGCGCAGCCGCCTGGCTGAAGTCCTCTTTGCTTTGCTGCTTACGCCGCTTTGCCTCTTTATGGGCCGCTTGATTCGGGGTGTGTTTATTGACCTTCGGTCTCGGGGTCTTTTTCTTTGGCATTAACCGATGATTACACAACTCAGGGGCCAAAGGCGAGGGGGCTAAAATTCAGGTAGTAAGCTACTTTGCACGAGGCCGTAATCTGAAGTCGGTTCCGTGCTCGAAGTGACTTTCAACGCCTTCACGACTGAACGGGAGTTCCGGCTGGGGCAAAATGACCGAGCAGACGACCTCATGGCCAGCAATCTGCGCAGTCAGAAACACTTTCCCTTTCGGAAGGTCAGAGTAGGTAAATTTCACGAGCTGACCGCTTCGATTCACGTTTGTCCATTCATCTTGCATTTGTTTGATCCGGCCTTAGTATCGCACGCTCCGTTTTTGCGCCGCTCTTTCTGCCCTCCGCTCGTACTCTTCCCGCAGG